>Ga0307516_10010679_pt1 | contig 10064 bp, 14 predicted proteins | sample 19_EM_MG_FD_203310 | JGI IMG/M metagenome (GOLD analysis project Ga0307516, IMG submission 203310) | Populus trichocarpa ectomycorrhiza microbial communities from riparian zone in the Pacific Northwest, United States - 19_EM | ecosystem: Host-associated > Plants > Roots > Unclassified | place...
TCAGTAGCTTGCCAGACTACTGAGGGTGAGTACCTTTCCTACTAACCACTTACTACCTACTGATACCTTGTAGTTACCTACAGGTATATACTAATATAATAGTAGCTTGCCAGACTACTGAGGTTACCTACAGATCTCCTTCTCCCTTCTCTTCAGGCTAGACCTTCCCTGTGCAGACCACCACCTTTCTATAGTTGGCATGTTCCACAACACAAACCCCCCATTCCCCTGATGTGGATCAATCTCAATTGCCTGGGAGGCAAAATAAAACAAAAGAACGGCAGGAGTGAGTGCGGTAGTAAGGTGAGCGGTCGTGATCCTTACCTTGAAATGAGGAGTCAAAGTAACATTAATTAACCATGAGTAACTAGGGCTTTGGAGTTGGTGTAGTGGGTGACAGTTCATGGGTGACCTTCACGGCATAGATAAACTCTCACCACATCAACGCCTACGTCTACATACCTCGTACAGATGGCTCGTGGATCTGATGGTGACCCTTGCGGGATAGATGAGTTCCCACAATCGCCAATCTTGAAGCATTTGCTCTCTCACCAATTCGATCCAGTAACTATGGATCAATCTCAATGTCTGGTAGCTATTGGCGGCTTGAATCGGTCAATGTTTGGTGAGTTCTCTTTCACCCTCTTTTCCGCTGGCTAATAGGTGCATACCCTGCCTTCCAAAGAGTAGACCAAGTGATGACAACACAGAATCAAGGGGAGGACATTGAGCCTCGGGCGTTATCAACATCAGTCAATAGGTGAGTTTTTTTCCACCCTCCTTTCAGTACGTTCAAGAGGCACTATGTCCTGGCATTATGATAGCTGCACTACACTAACTATCGGCAAGCCTTGCCCTCTTACATTCCCTTTCGGCCTTTTCCGCTAGTTGACATATATGCTTAGATTGCAAAACAACCACGTTATCTGACCCTCCCATGACATCATACCTCATTTCCATGAGTTCTTGGGGTACAGCCTTGTCATCCGCGGACCAAGTCTCGAATGTCAAGTAGTACGATAAGCGGTCAATCATGTACTGGTGGTCTCGGAGTCTGCGCTTGGATTGCTGGTGATGGAATGCTGAGAGGTTTTCCATTTGGTCTCGCATAGGGTCACCCTTTTTGAGACCAGCAGCATAGTGTATGACCCACATGTCTGTTGGCAAAGGTTCCCAGTAGAGTGCCCGAAACAGATCTGCCAAGTCCTTCAGCAGCTGATGGAGCAACGGCTGATTAGGGAAGAGGATGGGCTCCTTGTTGCTGGTGCAGTTGGCGGCGGGATCATCAAGGTCAGGGTCATTTGATGGGAGGCTGGGAGATATTAGGCCATCAGATAAAGTAGCGGAAGTGTCATTGGACATAGTGACGTTAATGTTGTGTAATGTTGGGGTATGCAGCGGGGAGTCAGAAGCCCCTTTGAATACGATCTGTGACAGAAGTACGCTGCGTTTCTCTTGCCCTCCTAACTCAAAAGTTTGCCGAATGAACTCGCTGCACGCCTCGATGGATAGCGATGATTGACAATACATGAGGACTGTCCATAGTAAGACCCAAAATGAAGACTCCAGATCGTCCTGAAATGTATGTGTTGCGCCCTTGTTCTCGATGAGGCATGCAGACATGAATTGCCAGGTACCCTGCCAGAGATTGTCAGCAGCAGCCACAGAAAGAAAGTATCACGTACTGTGCGCATAACCCGGTGAGAGGTGACTACTTGGATGGGCTTCGCCATATCCCAGTCAATCAGGAGACCACGAATCTGGCCTGATTGGCTCCCCACTGCCCCCTGGCAAGTACCTTATCCGGCGAAGCACACGAAAAGGTACACCATGGAGAATCCGTATCCGTAGATACGATCATTTAGCTTGCCTTGTGCGCCAGATTGTAGACGACATGTGTGGCTGCTCACATTGCGAGTAGCACCGGCTGTGAACGAAATCATGATATCGTGAAGTGGCTGGGCGTCACCAAGTAGGTCGCCGGTCAGTGGTGCACTGGGCCTGAGCTGGATCTAACACCTATCTGGTTCAAATTGCTAGAGTGTCTCATAGAGGGTGAATAAACGGACTTGCTTCTGTTAATTCATGACATGAATGAGGGAACCAGGAGCTGTGACGTCTGTTTAGAGTGCAAGAATAGGTTAGTCATTGGATACACTTCATACAAATGGCAGGGTTGCGCATTGTTGACTCCTAGCCTGATTTTACATTGATATACTTGGATACTCAGAGCCTTGGGAGGTTAGTTGATTTGTTCTAGTAGCACTAGCATCGATTACGAGACAAGGGGAGAGGGTGATCAGAGCGATCTCCAATAGGAAGCAGCAGTCAATCTTATTTGAGTGACACAGAAGAAGCGTTCATCTGGACGCACCATGACCGACATAAACACGATGGAAATTAAGATGTGAAGATTCACATGTCACAACTTAGTAAAAAAGAAGGGACCTGGAATTTGGCAAAGAACTGCAGCGCAGTGAGTTGAAATGATCCACGGTAGGTACAAGCGATACCCTCAGATGCACTGCGGTAATCCATAGGAGACTGAATACTGAATGTATTAGTAGCGTACTAAATGCGCCCATAGACGAAATTGTTTTCATATAATAGTCTTTCTGGAATTGGCCGCGCAAGTTGTTCAGCGTGGTCTGGTGATGACGTTAATATGAACACACCTGCCTTAAGACCATCTGTTGTTTACCCCGCTGCTGCATTGTGTCCCTCACCAGGGATGCTTCAAAGGAACCCCAGAGGAAGAGGTATCTATGGGTTGGCGTGTGACAGCTAGGTCAGTGTCACGAAATCATGTCTGAGGGATGTGAGGGGGGAGGGATTTGATCAAAATTAACTTGCCTTGACTTTGAATGTCATTAAATGTGTCGAATTTGCTCTTGGAGAACCTTCATGACTATTATGCTAACAGAGTGAACCAAGTATACCAATGAGTAACCCTAATCCATCCGATACTCGATTATGAGAGTGCGACCCAGGAGGTCAAACACTTCTTACTAGTACCTATTGATCCTCATAGTGCCATAGAAACGTGCTGATAAAACCTTCCATCCCCGTCGCAGCTCTCAGTTGCTCTTCAAAACCTGCCTGCCATGCTGCAGTGCTCCAATGTACCAATGACCATCAATTTGGTTTTGTAAGAACCCAATTACTATAGATTAATGTGCCATACTTTCCAACTGTTCCTGGACAATTTACTCCAGAGGGACCTCTATCACTGTGCCGAGTCTGTCTCAGACATCAAGTCTGGCCAGACCGCAACATCAATTTGAAATCGACGATAGCGCACTCACTGAGGATGGCATCACCCGCTGCAACGCGTTCTCAGACCAGCACTGGTCCCCTTTGCATCAAAGTTTAACTATCCTTTGCTTTGTAGTGGGCTTTGGACAATCTGTTGGCAAGAGCTGGATACATGCCTAGTACTACGTATAGTAGGGCCCCCTGTGCCCGGAAGCTGCGCTCCCACGAGCATGCGAATGCCCCACCAGCCAGGACTTAAGGTCCCCTGGTGGTCCGCTTCGTTCCCGCCGCGCGTTTTAGATGCACTGCTCAGACGTGGTGGGGGAGGGGTGATATGTGGAGATAATGCAATTGTCTATACCAACGCGGTCCTCTGCTTTGAGACAGACGAAACCCAGATGATGCAAAGTTCTACTAGATGGCGGCTGTGAGCATTTGCATGTGTGCCACAAGTTTGGACGGGTGAGTCTTGATGGTGTGCCTGAGTGCGATGTCAACTCATTATCTCTCCCTGGTTCTTTGGCACTGGATTGTACAGCGGATTGACATGCTCCTTGAATAGGTCGTGGTCAAGGGTGTCTGTAAGTTTCATTAGTCTCTATTGCGCATGTAGAGGTGGGTTACCGCTATGCTTTGGTCGTGTGGTTGGTTGCTGAGGATCTGGCCTTATGTAGATGAATGCAATCAAGTGGCCACAATGCGATGGATGAGAACGAGAAGAAAGTGCCTAAAGTGATGGATATCATCCTCTTTAACGTCAGTGATGTCATAGCCTCTCAGAATGGCAGCCATTTGGGCCAAGACCCAGACACCACAATCGTGGCCATTAGTTTGTCATGGTTCTAGCTTGTAATAACATTTAGTAAATCAGAAGTACGTGAGTACGTAAGTCCTGGAAGCCTACCAAGACGGGATGGGCCATCCAATCGCCACGATCTTGCTGGTTAGTTCCCAGTTTCTGGGTCGCAATGCTGGAGAGACGGCAGATGAGCCACATAATATCCTGCACCACAAATTCATATATTATTATTGGCTTGCAATGACGACTGACCTTAATTTCATTTTTCCAAGCCTTCTGTTCAGCAAGGCTATCAAAAAGTAAGAGTTTTCTGGAGGGAAAATCAATGGTGCAAAGGACCCAGTGCCCCATGGGCAATGGACGATGAATTGGAATGATCCAGATCGGCTTCTCCCAGAAGTGTGTCCATGAGGTGTTCCGCCAGAGCAAGTCATCATCGGCATGACAGCGGGTGCGGGGGAGATCATGGATCGAGAGAATTGCACAGCACATGGCGGCGGGCATGGATGCAGAGTATAGAAGAGTGGCGCAACTGTTGATACAAGTATCATTCAACTGAGCCTGTGGAGATGCCAATAGGCTGGTATCACTGGGGAGGAAGGTTTGCCGAGGAACGCCATCGACGGATGCCCGAATGATCATTGGCATGGTGGCTGGGACATGAGTGTCCTTTGCCATATCAATTCCACAATCAACATTCATCACCTGCAAAGGCTGGTGATGGGGTATAAAAAGTAATAAGTATTTGCCATACATCTGGGAGGCCCCAGTTCAACGTTACTCTCGACAATGTTTTGGCTTTGAGGTCAGGCTTGAGGTCATCTTGATTTTCAAGACCAAGGACATCCGAGAGGGCGACCTGTTCAGAGTCAATGGGAGGTTCCACGGGATCAGTACCTAGCAAGTCAGTGAGTCCCCACATGTCTTCATCAGGGCTGTTAGGATGATCCTCAATAACGACTGGGGCTAGCCAATGCAGGGAAGGCTGCGAGGCTCCGGCTATAGTGTCTGTGACTCGGATAGCAACTTCTGCCCAGTTCATGTAACGAGAGTGTGAACTTAGCATGGTTGGCCATTGCTCCTGTAGCTCCAAAATCGCTTCAAGGCGCTGTCATAAAATTAAATGATAGTTTCCATCTGAAAATGGTCAATTAACAAAGGCTTCTGATAGTGGCTGAACTTACGTTCAGACTGTCATAATGCAACTTGAATGGCAGTGAGTTCATTGCCAAACCATCGGCACATGTTGTCCGCTTCCATACCAAGATGGCGTTGCTCTTCTAAACAACATTCGTGTTTGAGGAGGGCATGAATACCATCGTGCACATCAACATCTTCTAGCCATTGAGGGACCTCTTCGGTGGAAGGGGTGATCCAGACGTCTTGCATGAGAGTCGGATCGTTTCATAAGTCAACGAGCGTTGTGGGTAGCGGCACAGGGAGAGGAATTGCCCATGTGGGATTATGGAGCTGAGATAGTTGCCCACAGTAATTATTGTATTTGTGGATGGTGGCCATGAGTGCAGGTTGACGCTTCGTGATGGCCTTCCGTGTTTGTTGATGAAGCTTGGTACCTAATAATGCCTCAGCCAGTGCTAATGAGCCAGTAACCGAGGACTCACCTGAAGGTTTGTCTTTGCCACCAACTGCACGGTCGAGCTTGTCCCACTCGAAGAAACTACTGACCACTCTCTTGCGAATGTTAATCTTCAAGTCCCGAGCCATCAGCAAGATCCGCACAAATTTGAGGCTAATGTCTTTGAGTTCTGGGATTCGGTCATGTACGTTGAGAGACAAATACAGAGCCTCCGTCTTTGTCACGAGCCTCATGTGACTGTGCTCTAAGCTTGCAAGTGCTTCTAGAATACTAGAAGATGTGTTCCCCTTTTCAATGGTCGCCCAGGCCAGTTGCAGCACTTTGCTGCTACTGTCCAAGTCAGCTTGCAGCGTGAGCACGTTGTCGAGTTCTTTCTTGACCCATGAAGGTGCATCTAGTGAAATGGATTGGTAGAGTAGAAGAATGTAATGAGGGGAAACGATACTCACGTGCTCTGATGGACAATTGTGTCACTCGTTGATCGGCCCATTGCTCCTGGAGTTCCATAATGCTTGCACCACAGTTGTCAAGGACTTCATGCACGCCGGATCCTTGGTCGCCTACTCCCTTTTGGAGGCGGTGCCTGAGCCAATCACCGAGCTCTCTCCGCATTTCATAGCCAATTGCGGCAGCATGACAGTCGAGGAGCCAGATGTGGTGTTGGTGCTAGGCAACGATCAACCAGTACAACACAGTTGGTATGAAATGACTTACAGATGACACCCGTTCAATGCCAATCAACTTAATGAATCGGGACCACAGGCACTCCGTACCTTCCCCATCAGATAACCCTAACCCAGAAGAAATGCATGGATTGTAAACAAGTTGACACGCCCATTCATGGCCATAAGCGTGCATGGCCGTGGTGGCAAAGCGAAGGTGAGACACGATGTCTTCGCCAAGAATGTTGAACTGTGAAAAGCTAGCATTTTAGAGCAACAAAGGGCAAGTTGAAAAGCTTACGCGAGTGAGTGAGCAAGCTAGAATGCAGCCTACATCGTACAACACCACAACAGTAGCTTGAGAAGGGAGAGGGAGAATAGATGGTGGATGAGAGCAATGCTGTACTTTTGCTGTTTGCCCGGCATGTCTATGTTTGCAAGAACAATGGTATGTCATGCCTGCAAATGAGTGCCATTAGCCTGGTGTCATCAAAATTATCCATAGCTGCCTTTTGTTTCTGGCCATCTGCGGCCTCATATGAGGCTTCACATTGATCGATAGCCTTGTCGGGTACTCCAGATTGTGACGACTTTGATGGATGGCGGCGGGCATGGTTGATATGGTCCAACAGCATCTACCTGTCCCTTTGGAATGAAATAAGATGGTTCATAGAATGGTGGGCAATCACCTGCAGAACGCCCATGTCAGTGATGGAAATTACTGTCTGTTGCAACATGAATATCACCGCCATTTTCCAACAATCTTCCAAACAAGGTGCTGCCAAAGCACGCTGGGCAGCGTTGGATGAGAATCTCGGCACACGAGCTTCGGGACTCCTGCTGCACAGCTGTGGTTGGTGTCATAGATGAAGGGTCCATGAGGGGATCAATTGTGGGCTTGACGAAAGGTCGAGATTGCTGAATGGCACTGTCAACCCGCTTCTCCAGTTCAACCTCCAAGATATTGAACCATTGTGCAGCCAGACTGAGACCACGTCAGAATGGATCTCCAACGATCTTGCCCTCACATAGTTAAGAGGACAATGAGAACAAAGAGAGGAATGATGACACTTACTTTACGATTCATCACACGGAAACCTTGCCTAGTGTAATAGGTGCTAAGAGCAGCTGCAAGTGCATTAACTGCATCGCATGAATGCTCAAAAAGAGCACGATAGAATGAAAGAAGCTCGACCGAAATGGCCATCTGTGGCTGAGCCGGCGCAGTGGGAAATAATCCATGATGCACGAGTGTTTGAGGAAGCATAGAACAGCAACAGCTGTGAACATCTATAGACGCAAAACCTGATGATTTATGGTTGGGTGGGGAAACAGCTAGACGTTGCGGTTACTTACGATCAAAAAACAAACATATAATGGTGGTTAGCTTTTGCTCTTGACAGTTTGATGTACACGAAGAAAGCTGGGAGCCAAGTGCCACTAATGGTTGCCCAAGCGCCGCTGCTGTGTACTGGAGGAAGGGGTCAATGATGGCGGGAATAAGAGCCTGCCAGCCAGTGCACACAGCGATAGACCTGCTAGTAGGGCAGGAAGTGCGATCACATTGCTCCATGGCACCACACAACATGTCTTCATCGTCAAATGTAAATAGCATCTCCTCTGACTCCATTGGGAGCACTTCCGGAAATTCTTCTGTCCAGGGGGGCAGTGGAAGCAGCCTCGCTGCCACTGTTTAGCGATGGCATGAGTTCAGAGGGTTGGGTGGAAAGTAAGTCACCGAGCTCATCAAGGAGCTTCTGGCGTTTGGATGCGTGCCCTAGAACAGCTGCAGTGATCCGAGATTTCTTCTTGTCCTGCGCCTTTCAAGGACTGGTGAAGTGTCGTCCCATCCCTTTGGTTGTGATGGGTTGAGACAATCGAGTATCATGTTGGACCGACATCGTTGAGCAGGAGTGCGTGAAGGAAAAAAGGATAAAGAAAGAAAGGACTCATGGGAAACGGAATATCAAAATTGAAGAGAGTAGCAGAATCCCGCCGATCTGCTCACCAAGAACTTACCACGCAAGAAGTTTGCGAAGTTCAGAGCTCAACTAGGCTTACAGTTTCCCTCTGGCAGCATCTAGCGCCTTATTCACTGAAGTGCTCTATGTGCAGCACAGCAAGGGCGAGTGTTGAAGTTGCACGTGCACCCAGTGTAAACCGTCAATGAAGTGCGCACAAGACTGCGACCCATATTAGTGTAGACTTAGTAATAGTCCTCTTTAGAGTAGATGTTACATGTCACATGTCACACATCACAGTCACATGTCACACTATTTGTTGTATATAAACAGCAGATATTGCTTATATAATATAACAGCTCTTGACCAGCTACTGCTATCATCTCAGGTTGTGCACTCCACCCAACAGGTGAGTTGGAGTAGCAGTTTGTCAAGTCCGGGTCTACTCCGGTAGGGGGTCCGGTCAAGTCTGGACGAAAGTGGACAAAGGACAAAGGCAGGGGGCTGGACAAGGAGTTAGTCCGGCCAGAGTTGGTGACCACTTGGATTCAATGACTAAGGACAACGAGCGTTGATCCCTTGCATAGGTTCCGGTCAAGAGGCTGGAGACGGAAACGGAGACAGAGACAGAGACAGACAGAAACTGGAGTAGTGACTATGGTTGATTTCAGACTGAGGTATACAGAACAGACTACAGAGTACTTATACTAAGTGAGAACTAGGGACAAGTATTTACGGTGACAAGTAAACAGCCTTAAAGGCGGACAAGGAACGACCAGAGTTGGGACTAGGTCAGGTCTGGTGAAAATGATACAAGGTAGGAGATATATTGAGTACACGGAGAACTCACGTCAAGGCAGGGTAGATGGCGAGGTGTAGTAAGGACTGTACAGGGATTAGACCAAGGGTCATACTTAGCGGAAGTATAACTGTGCGACCATGACTGGAGTAAGTGAGAGTGACCGGAGTTGAGCTATAGTGCTGCGATGTGACCAGAGTAACTGGATAAGACCCGGAGTTGGACATGGTCGTAACACAGTTCCTCTACATATATAGGGATTGCTTCAACAGCACAGAGTCTCACATAGGCTTGAATAGCTGAGCCTTGTTCCACATAGTATTCCATAGATCATATAGTCTCTCTCATAGGCTTCAATAGCCAAGCCTTGTACCATATAGTACCACATAGCCACCATGGCTGGACCCTTTAACTATATAGACTAACAGGCAATTATGGCACCAGAACTTTTTTCCTGATGTTGTCCTCCCCCACATCGGACTTGCATCTCCCCCTTTTGGAGTTGTACCTCCTCCTGTCAGACTTGTCCTCTTTTTCATTGAAGTAGCACCCAGAAGCAAGGCAGAGATTGTAGGTGCTTGACACCAGCCATAAATGAAGCTAAAGTTTTACTACTACTCATTGAACATGGTGTAGGAGAAAATGTCTAGTCTACATAGTTACAAACTACTATTCTACTATACATTCAGTGTTTTGGCTCGCACAACATTATGATTTGTGCTTTTGATATTTTGACTTCAACATTCTGAATTGCACTTTTGATACTTTGACTTATACACTTGTAAAACTGACAAGGTCAGTTGGGAAAAACGTAATGTGCAATCTACATTTTGAATTTTGGACAAAAACAAAACTCGGGAAGTGCCGGTGTCATGCACCAAACAGGTTTGGTACAGTGAACATGGAAGATAACGTCAATATCAAACGATCCTGATGCGAAGGATGAGCACGATGGAGCCTCATCGTAGCCATCTATCGCACAAGAAGACTA
>Ga0307516_10010680_pt1 | contig 10064 bp, 6 predicted proteins | sample 19_EM_MG_FD_203310 | JGI IMG/M metagenome (GOLD analysis project Ga0307516, IMG submission 203310) | Populus trichocarpa ectomycorrhiza microbial communities from riparian zone in the Pacific Northwest, United States - 19_EM | ecosystem: Host-associated > Plants > Roots > Unclassified | place...
AATTTATTAAAATAATTTTTTTTTAAAAAAAAATTATTTTTGAGATAAACCCATCAAAATGATCCAAAACACACACACAAAAATTAATTTTTAACAAAAAAAAATTAAATTTTTTAAGAACACGATTTGCACCGCGTTCCCAAACGGTATAACTAACATTCTAAATATGATTATCTTCAATACTTATAAAAACAAATTAAATTAAATTATATATATATATATAGTGTGTTGATTATATCTTTTTATTTAGTAGGGAAATCTCTAATATTTGAATTGTATAATATTTGAATTGTATTCAATTTAAAAGTTTTAATGAAATTTTATATTTGAAATGTTAAAAATTAAATTTCAAATAGAATTCAATCTCTAACAATGATCCAAAAATAAATTAAAGATAAACTCCTCTCATTTACAATACTATAAATGATAAAGTAGTATTAACATTAACTTTTCTAAAATACTTATTTTTTGTTTTAAAAAAATAAAATCTTTGAAAAAAAAAGATGAGGACAATGAAGGTAATATAAAAAACAAAATTAATTGAACTCTGTATATTTCAAACATATAAATTCATTTTTTTTATTAATTGAATGAACACTATAATTATATTAAATTAAACTAGAGAATTAGTTCTACACAACTTATGAAAAATTTAATAGGTGACAATTGTCTTCTAACAATGGACTTCCCTTTTATCATACTCATGTTATGCACTTGCAAATTAATATCATGCTAAATTATTTAATATTTTTTTCTTTGATTTTAATAGTCAAAATATCTTCTAATCACTTTTCTTAAATCAAATCCTAACCAAGCCACCCGCAGATAACTTAATATATTCACAATAATTCTTAAATCAATGATGAAATTGACAAGAATTTCGATAGATAAATATTTTTATACTGCAAGATTGATTTATTTTTATATTGAAAGTATTGATCTAGCGGTTAAGACACTGCTATATTCCTGTAAGGGTAAGAACACAAGTTTGATCTCTAGAAAGCGTATTTATTGGGAGGGGCAACTATGAATCTCAAACGGGACTTGTCTCACCTTTTAAAAGAATATGAGGATACCCGGATAAAAAAAAAAACATTAAAATCGGTGGCATTAACCTAGAAAGCTGGCTTATATGAAACATATATAACAACCTTAATTTGGGTCCCAAATTTCCTACTTCGAGACCATAGAAAAGGTCTCTACATTTGGTGTTGTTAGCTTATACTCTTCAATTCTATTTTACATGTTCTCAGTAAAGAGTGGTGATATTTTTTTATTTTTTTTAATCATAAAGAGCAGTGATAATTGAATGAGGAAAACTTACCATTCCTTGAAAATATCATAATTGTAAAATATGACTCAATTTGATTGATTGATCCGTAAATTTCAAGGCGGTATTTTATTTGTGTTGGAGACTTGTATAGTGTTTGAGATTGTAATGTATAATATTTTTTAAAAATATTTTTTATTTAAAAATATATTAAAATAAATATTTTATATATTTTTATATTAATACATTAAAATCATTGAAAATCACAAAAAAAACCATCAATTTAATGTTTTTTTCATACTAAACATGCTTTTAAAACATAATTTTAACTATAAAAACAAACTTTATCTTTATAGTTGAACATGATAAAACATTGATTCTGACAAAACCCATTTAACCTAGTTGAGTTTTTTGTTTTTTTTTTTTTGATAAAAACATAATCAAGTCAACAACAACCAAGAAAAAAAATAAAATATTATTGTTTTAATTAAAATAGTTCACTCGATGATACCCTTTAATGAATTAGATATGAGAAAAAAAAAAATTCTCATTTGCGTGATGCTGCGTATGAGAAAAATTACTGATAGGGAGCTACGATGCCATAGTCCAATGTCCAGTATCGAAACATAGGCTCAAAACCCCATTCAAGTACTGGATAATTTGTCCAACATGTTTGGGCTTAGAGCCTCCGATTGCCTGTTGGGGATGAAGAAGATCTCTGAATTTTATTGGCCTCAGCTTGCAAATGAGAGAGGAGATTGGACTTCTTGCATGCTATATTTGTGTTTGTTATTTTTTGTAGTTATAATTTTAAAAAAATAAGTTTTAAATAAATTGTTGTTAGTTGTGATTAGTTGGATTTAAATACGTGTTTGGTAAAAATTATGATTGAAGTTTACCTGTAGTAAAAAATATGTATAAAATGTTTGATGAAAGTGTGGCTGCAATTGCTTTTTAAAGTGTATTTTTATTTGGAAATGTATCAAAATAATATTTTTTTTTTATTTTTTAAAAATTATTTTTGATAGCAGCACATCAAAATGATCTGAAAAAATAAAAAATATATCAATTTGAAGCAAAGAAAAAATAAAAAAAATTTCAAATCTTTTTAAAAACGCTTTTGAAACGCAAAAATAAATAGTGTTTTACGAAACTCAGTTAAAAAAGCATATAAAAACTGCTTCACAAAATCTGCATTTCAAACTCAGTTTTTTAGTGGCTCCTACAGAAAATACAATTTAGTTTGTTACCAAATACTTTGCTGTATTTGTTTTATCACAAACACAAAAATGAGTGAAAAACAAACACAACCTAACCATTAAATTCACGATAAAACATAATCTACCAATACCGAAGTGGATTCACGAAAAATTACTCATCTTTTGCTTTTTGGAAAGAAAATTACTCTAGTTTTTAGTTATAATCCAAAACTACTTCTTATTAAATTTTAACTTAAGCTTAAAATATATTTGGTAGAAATTTCATTTTCAAAAAATTACTAAACTCACCTTGTAGCATAGTTATTTAAATTGGGTTGATCCGATAATCTGCTTATTCGAGATCTAACTGCAATATGAGTTACTTGATTTTTTTTTTTAGTTTTTTTTTTAAATAATATTGTTTAATTTTTCTTTTAAATATTTTTTTTTATCCAAAACGATATTAATTTTGTTTTAGACAAAAAATAAATAAGAATTAACAGAGCCAGGTTAACCCATGGATCTGCAGATTAACCCGGCAATTAATGTATGACCCAAGCCTTTATACCTTGTCATTGCCCATGTAAATTATCAATTTGCAGACTTGTAAAAATAATCCATTCAATAGGGGTTTAAGGCATGTCTCTACAAAACCCTCATCTCACCTGAGACAAGACAGAAACTTCAACACAGTAACCTACCACCTGCTATCATCAACCTGATACTTAAACATGTTCACTCGCTCCCCAACAACCAAAAAGTTATTCTTTTTCTTTCGTTCACACAAATCCCACTTCTCCACTAACATTGTTGGTGAAAAACCAGTCCTTGTAAGTCCTTTTTTCCCTTTCATTTTGTCAGTTTTATTGTTTTGTTCTTTGATGAGTTTATTCTAGTGATTGTATTTTTGTTTCTATTTGGATAGGTGAGAGATTTTATACATTCTGCACTATATGATCCAAAACATGGGTACTTCTCTCAAAGATCAAGGTCCGTTGGAGTTCTTGAGAGAAGCATTAGGTTCAATCAACTTGAAGGTATTGTTGATGATTTGCGATTGAAATCTTATTTTTTGTGATTTCTGATATGGGATTCATGAAAAATTTTAAATCTTTTTTTCCGATGATAACAATTTTGCAATGAAGGTTTTTTTTTTAATTAAAAAAACTGGGTCTGGCTCCTTATGTGTGGCAATGCATAAATTCTGCTGAAACAATAAATTAATGAACAAACTAAAATCTCGGTTATGTTTCTTAGACAATGCATGTGCAGGAGGTCGTGTCGTGTCGTGATAAATGCTTGGGAGAAGTAGCTTGCTGGGTGTAGATTAGCTGCACTGCAAAGCAAAAAATGAATCTATTGGCAGGAAATTTTGGCTCATACAGAAGATGATAGGAGTAAAATTTCTATAAATTGGATTTGTTAGGAGAGCCAAAGATCATTTTTCATAAATGAATTGGTGAAAAGAAGTATCACCCAATGAAAAATTAGAATTTAAAAGCATGACGCATAAAGCTTATTGAGTTAATGGCCTTATTACTTTCGGAGCTGTAATGGTATGCTGGGTATATGCTTCATGATGCACCAGTCATGTGTTTTCGTGACTTTGACACAAGCCAAATTTTTTTGTTTGAGTAAGTTAGTGCTTTTGATTTTCAGACTTTAGCATTGATTATTCATAGTCTGAATTTGTTTTGAGTACCCTGGACTATCATACTTTTACAGACTGAAATTTATACTTGGCTTTAATACGGCAGTGAGTAGAAATTTCAGACTGTCACTAGTTCTTTTGGAGTAATTTTGCTAAAATTTGTTTTTGAGCATCTTTGTTTGCATGTTACAGGAAGAAAAGCTTATATGAACCACTTGGATAAAATTTACAAGCGGAGTGACATCTCATGGTTTACTCCAGTAGAGCTTTTTAAGGTAATCTCCCTCCACGCCCCTCACTGCAAAATGAGAAATTCTGAATTTTTTCAATTAAGAAAATCAGGGTTCAAGCGGTTTTTTCATCGTCATTTCATTCACATAACTGACAAGAATCTGCTATTACTTTCTCATTTGGAATTAGCTAGAGTTTATGAAGGATTAAATAATGTCTCTTTGTATCTATTTTCTTGCTTTTCTTTTCTTTCATCATCCACCCTTTAATTCGAGATCTTGATTATCTGTTTTCACAAGCCTTTTAATTTGAAGATTCATCATAATGGTTATAGTAAATCTTACTTGAAAAAAATGGAAAGAAATTTTTTTTGTCTAATGACTTTCTTGTTTTCTCATGTTCTGAACCTCTCCTTCCTTCTAGCCTTGGTATGCCCATGGAATTGCTGAAGCCATAATGCGTACATCACAACTTTCTGTTCCACTACAAGTAAGCTCCATATCCCTCTCAAATTGCAGACAGTTCATTTATTTATTTATTCTGAGTTTTAATAATTGTCTTCTGTGATTTGATTTTTAAAAGCATTCTGATTTATATCATTGTCCAGTATTTGAAGAGAAAGATTAAAGGCATGGGTTGCTCGGTCTAACTGATTTTCTATCATGAATTGATCACTGCATCTGAAGTAATCTGTATGTAGATGGAACATCTAGGCCCATATTTTTCTTCTATAAACTTAATGGTCTTGAGAGAAAGATCTCAGGTTGCAATTATACAACACACAGTTATGCTGAAAGCACACCTAACCATTCCCTTCCCTCTGTCCAAACATAGTGTTAGGTTCAATAGATTTACTTGAACTTTCTTTATTCTTTAGCTTCTGGTTACAGAAAACTGATATGTTGGACATTGCCTATGCTGGGACTTTTTTCTATTCATATGAATTATTGCTCTCATGTCAGATTTTGGATTTATGAATTTGATCTGGCAATGATAGCAGAGATCCAATTGTTATCTAATTTCTGGTTTCCATTGATGCCTTGAGTTCTGCATGACAAACATATTCTCTGAAATTTGATCCTGCTGTTTTATAACGTGCACTCAGATATATGAAATTGGTGGTGGATCAGGAATTTGTGCAAAGGGCATTCTAGACTACATAATGTTGAATGCACCTGCCAGAATATACAACAACATGACTTACACGTATGTGGGTTTACCATCCCTTTGTCTATCATGGAACGAGTAAAATTCTCATATTTTAACTTCAAGTTTATGCATGCCCGTGATATCTATCTTATTTACTAGCTTTCACAGGATTGTGGATATCTTGTTCTAAGTTACATTTCATTTGGTGCAGCTCAGTGGAAATCAGTCCCTCTCTGGCTGAAATACAAAAAGAAACTGTAGGAGAAGTTCGTAGTCACTTGTCAAAGTTTAGAGTAGAATGTCGTGATGCTGCTGACAGGAGTGGATGGGGTATGATTCCTTGAATTTTTTTAACTTATTTATTATTTCTTCATTATTCCCACTGTGGGATTGGAATATGGACTGAAGATCTATACTTTAAATCCACTGGATGGGTCCAGCCCTTCTCCAGTAACCCTCTTCCCTTGGTAATCTTTAGTGAGACTTGGACACGCACCACACTGTCCATAATTTTTGAGGGGTTGAGGTGAACACTATGATTCACTCAAGATTGAATGATTTTATCAAGAAAATGTATGGAACATGGTAACTCTGAGGACCATATAAAAATGTTCCTTTTCCCATTCTCAAAAAGTAAAATTATTCTCCTCTTTTCTGCTCGGCTGTTCATTCCTGAGTCAATCAAACATCCTACTGTCAACACTGATCTCTGACTCCTTTCAACTATAAATCATTTTGCCATTTGTTTTTCCTGCATATCGCTGTCTCTGGCTGAGACACTGATTTTAGTTTGTCTTTCTAACAGGGGATATCAAGCAACAACCATGTTGGGTGATCATGCTGGAGGTATTTTTATCTTAAGTTGTTCTTAGGGTGACAAGTTGTTGCTATTAAGCCAGTGGTGCAAGTTATTCCCCAAAATCAAGTATTTAGAGATGCATGACATTCTGCTAGTGTTTTCTAGTTCCTACCTACATATTCTGATGGTTAAGATCGCATGTTTTGACCAAATTGATGCATGGGACTGTGATAAAGAATTGAAGCAATGTCACGAGGAGCATATTGACATGCCTGTTCTTTTAAGCATGAGGTCGCATATCAAACCATTTAAATACAAGAGCAGGTAGCTGCTCATAGCATTTTTCTGATTACTAGGAAAATAAAAAATCTAATGAAGCATGTAAGATGTATACAAAGATTAGTTTGTTATTATGCTCTTAAACTATACCTTTGGTCTTCCTTACAACTTCTTCTTAACCAATATGATATAGGTAGCAAAAGATTGTTCTCTTTCCTTTTCTTCAGCTTCTTACCAAAATCTTGATGCTGATTGCAAATTATGCTAACGAAGATGAAAAGTTGTTGGTCGATGAGTCTCTGCACCTTTTGATAAATACCCTTATCCATGGGTTTCTTATTGTCATCTTTTGTCCCCAAAAAAATAATAAAATCTATACATTATTTCTTGCAGGTTCTCGATAATCTTCCACATGATCTTGTCTATTCAGAAAATCAGGTTTTCCCATGGAAAGAAGTATGGGTTGAGAAGCAACATGATAAGTAAGCAGCAGTGTGTGATTGGTATCCCAAAATTCCTCCCTTCACATTGCATTCACTGTTTCTAGTATCGTGCAAATCTCTTTAGTAGTTAACTTTGATCCTCTATTGATATACTTGGGATGGTATAAATGACTTGTAATTTAAAAGGAGAGGAAAGGGTTAATTAGCTATGTAGTTGGTTCATGCACCTTACTTGTGGCAAATTGCTGGGGCTTGATGAGAATCTTGCATTAAAATCCACTAGGTTGGTTAATTCTAAGAAATATAATTGTGGGAGGCTTAGAATGTTAAAAGCTTCATAACAACTACAGAAGAACTTCTTTTATATTTGTCAGCTGTGGGACAAATTGCATCTGATCCTTGCTTGCTCGTGTTTTCTGCATAAGCAGGGAATCACTCTTTGAGCTGTACAAGCCACTAGAAGACCCATTAATTAAGCGTTGTGTTGAGATCGTGGAACTGGACAAAAATCAGTCCGTGTCAATAGCAAAAAGTGTTTGGTCTAAGGTCTTCCCAAAACCTCGAAGATGTTGGCTCCCAACTGGTTGCTTGGTAAGGAATCAATAACTCTACCTTCCATGTCCATGATTTAGATAAGAAAAAGAAGCTTTCTGCTATATGAAATTTACTTCCAACAATGATATTTGTTTGAACATGCAGAAACTGCTAGATGTGTTACATGAGGTATTACCAAGGATGTCCTTAATTGCTTCAGACTTTAGTTACCTACCTGATGTGAGTATACCTGGTGAAAGGGCTCCTTTAGTTTCAACCAAGGTATGTTCTTTCTCATATAACACAGTAACTTCTTTGTATATTGTAATTTTATGGTATAACGTCAATACATGGAATGTGAAAGGATCTGATGTTGGTTTTGGAATTGGAGGGGCCATTTATGCATGGTCATAGAGATGATTTACCTTGTTCATATCTTGATTTGCAGAAAGATGGCCGCAGCTTAGATTACAACAGTTATCTGGACACAAAGGTGCTTTCCCCCCCACATTTTGTCTTGTTTCATGTTTATAGGAAATGCCTTGCATGATCTCATGTATAGTGCTGGAATTTTCATAGTCACTTCACAACCAATGAATAGTCAATCATAAACTTGCTAGTCCTGGTCCATGGGACACAGCCAATGAAGGTAAGTTAACAAATAATTTTGCTATGGCTTTGTGGATCTCTTGTGCTCTAAGATACAGTTGACAACACAGTTCTAAATATAGATCACCACAAACCAAAGGTTACCTTACTACAGGACTTGGAAATCCAATTAACTCAATGGATTCCTAGAAAAAGGCTAATTTTCATACTACTTGCGGATGCTATGTTTGCCTTGCTAGATTCCTTAAAATGTAGGAAGGTTGGCTAGAAATTTCTTGTAAAAGCACTAGGCCCTCTCAGCTCATAGATACATATAGATTGCTGTGAAAAGCTGTATTCAATGGAAGTCATATGTATGGCTTGGAGGGACGTCCTTTCTATTTGATGAGTTACAACGTCAAATCCAAGTCATGTCGCATACCACTACTTTGATTGAGTTGTCTCAGGGAAAAAGTGAAATTCATTCTTCCTTGGTTAATTCCCTATCCACAATCATCATAATTCTTGCCTCATCATCTTTTAAATTTTGAAACCAATTTTTGAGGGTCCTGTCCCCCTTTTTGTTCCAACTTTCATTGCAATGCAACCAAAGGTGTCAAGCTTATCCTATACAGTTGAAACCTCTGAAGGGAGAGCCTCAGCATAAAATTTGAAACTGTTTTATTTATTTATTCCTTTCTGAGCCTCAGCATAAAATTTGCAACTGCTTTATTTATTTATTTATTTATTTTCGTGGCCTCGTTAGTCTTTGGCCTATGGGCTTCAGCCCAAGTGAGGGTATACTGGGTTTAGTGACTAGGATTTAGCTTTAAATGTCACCAGAAAACAATTTCATTAAGTAAACAAATAGAAAGAGGAGAAACCTTTGATAAATTGCAATTGAAAGTGCTACAAATCAGTGAGTTTTGTAGGTGTCCAGGTGGCAATAACTCTTGGGGTGTAATACTTAACTAATCTGATGTACTGAGCTCTTGCATTTTTTATGAACACCGAGCACATTCACAGTTACTGTTCAACAGAAAGGCATTGAATCAATGGTCATATTTGCTCTTTCCGAGGTTATTCTTGTTTTCCAAATTCCAATGGTGCTTTAGTTGAACTCTGAGAAATTCAAGGTGTTGTAGGGTGATGCTGATATTTTTTTTCCCACGGACTTTTGGCTTTTGGAACGAATGGACCATTACTGCTCTGGGTGGATGAAACCGCATGGGGATAACTCAACCAAGCAAGGGAAGAAGAGGCGAACACTAGTGGTAAGTCTATTCTTTTAGGAGTAGTGCTGTCTATTTGCAGAGACATAATATTCTTGTTTAAAAGAGGGGTCATTAAAGTGATCAACTATAAACTATATACCTACTACCTTGCAAAGCTAACTATCAATATTAAGGAAGTGCCTTACTGCATTACGTTTTAAGATTAAAATTAAACAAATACAACAGTTACCTCTATGTTGGTATGTCCATGTGCCTAATTGGATTCAATGATATGTTAATAGCCCATTACTTTACAAGATGTATAGGAAGAGGTAAAAATGGATGACAATGAGATTTTTTCTGACCTGAATGATGATAAAACTGTTTAAAGCGATGTGGTATGCTAACTGCACTAGAGAACAGAATAGATGTCATATACCGTTTCTTTTCATGTCTAGCTGAAGTTTATTATATCTTGTGTAGCTCGATACATCAGCATTCATGGAAGAGTTTGGTTTGCCCTCCAAGACGAGAACCAAGGATGGATACAACCCACTTCTGGATGATTTCAAGAATACCAAATTTTATCTTAGTGTCCCAACTCATAACATAAAATAGGCAGTCTGCAAATCGAATTTCCAAAAGATGATTTATAAGGACACATCAGGTTGACGAGGACCTTGTACAGTCTTGATTGCATCATCTGA
>Ga0307516_10010681_pt1 | contig 10062 bp, 15 predicted proteins | sample 19_EM_MG_FD_203310 | JGI IMG/M metagenome (GOLD analysis project Ga0307516, IMG submission 203310) | Populus trichocarpa ectomycorrhiza microbial communities from riparian zone in the Pacific Northwest, United States - 19_EM | ecosystem: Host-associated > Plants > Roots > Unclassified | place...
CCCATCCTTCCGGCCATGGATCCAATGATGCCGGTTGGAGGCGCTCGGCGCAGGCGCAGCGATGGGCGTAGTGGTGAAGGGGATTCAAACGATGACGCCAGCTTTTACGAAGACGATGATTTCGAGTATGAAGCGCTCGCAAAACGCTCACTCAAGGTACGCTCAGGAGTCGTCGACTTGACATCCGCCTCCGATTACTTATCACTCATTATAGGTTCGAAACGAGCCAGGTTACTAGTTTCGGGTTCAAATGATATGGATGTGACAATGTTGGACTTGCTTCTCGATGATACCCTCTACCCTCGACTATTTTCTTTAACTTACTGGGCTTTTCAAGGCCATGCTTACCCTGGATGATTAACTTTCGTCATTAGATCCGCTATTATGCTGTTATGGACCTTACCCCGTCCACACCAGCGAGTATGTCTTCGGCCCACCTATGGCCACTATGTATATAGTCATACACCTGATGTACGCGACTACGCTCACTACCTTACTGTCGCTTCTAAAACTGGACGATTTTTACAACGGCGCCGATATATAGAACGTTAGTTTCTTTCGAATTCCTGGTTCTGGGGTCGAGCGGATGTCAACCATATCTGGGCGTCGAGTCGGGCGGCTTCCGCTGGACATTTATAGGGTACGAGCAAGTAAGCGAATCTCCATCACTTCCATCTGCACCTTTTGCGTTTCCTTCGCTCTCGTCGCCGTCTCCGTCCTCACCCCCCCACCTGCGACCACCCTTCCGGCTCGGGAGGACGGTTACGGCCCCAATGGACTACCCGCTCGCTCCTTCGATATCGAGGTCAACCTCAAACCGGGATAGAGACCGCGAACGGGACGACAACGACGCAGACACCCTTGTCGACACCTCTACCGTTGCAAGCACGAGCTCGAGGTCTTCGAGAGTCAGGCTGAGCGGGTATGGAACAACTACCGGTCTCGCGACGTCCTCCTCGACCTCCAGTTTCCCTCTCATCTCATCAACCTCGGACTCTGGAAGTACCTCGACAGCGTTCCTCGCCCCTCGTCTCACAAGGCATTCTTCGCACCCGGGGCCCAACGGCTCCACCCCTCCGAACCCATCTCATCCGGGGACCAACATCCACGTCCATTCTCCGTCGCGCTCTCACCGCACGAACTCTCACTCGCATCAACGCTCACCCCACGAGTGTCTGTACCCTATGAATTCTTATGGTCATCCAGGAGTCTCCTCTAGGTCGTCTGCCGCGTCTATCTCTATGTGTTCTACTGCTGCAAACTCCCCGATCAACTCCCGGGCCGGTTCACCCTCGCCTTTCTTCTACTCTTCAGCAGGGAGTGCCTCGTCTAGCGACGAGGAGAGTGAGCCCTCTTCGCCTTATTTGAACTCTGTCAGTGCGTGGTGGAGGGAAGACTCGAGTTCCACGTCGCGGCGGAGGTGGCCCTGGCCGGTCAACGGGGGAAGTGGCTTGGGGACACACCCCAGGCGGAGAAGGAGGATGAGTGGGTTCGGATCTAGGACGTTGAAGAGGTTTGTTCGGGCGTTATTGTGCAGAAGGCCTCTCATTCCCAAACAACCCGGCATGATTGTGCGCACTTCCTCCCCCCTCGTCTTGGTTGGGAACGTACTGAACGTTCCTAATTTTAGCTTTTGACATTGCTGGTCCTTATAGCTTTTGGCACATCTCTGACTTTCCTCTTGGTACACATCTTAAACCCAGATAAGGAACCCCTCCCGTGGAGATATTATTGTACAGCCCCTTCAACCTCCACCGCCCCTCCATCGTTATACCCTTCCACCTCCTACCTCAGCCACATTAAAACCCTACGTAATGCAGCAACTAATCCTCACCCCGACTTTCCCCCACCCGATTTGGATTCCATCCCGCCCATCGGCGCCTTCGTCGGCGTTTTCTCTCTGGACAGCTCCTTCGAGCGGAGGCAACTGATTCGCTCCACTTGGGCCGGTCACAAACGGAGCAGATACGGTGCTGGAGAAGGAGACGGTGGGTTCGGTACCTCCAGGACGATCGTCAGATTCATTTTGGGTGTCCCAAGTAAAGATTGGGAGAGGAGAATCATGCTTGAGATGGAAAGTACGTCTAGTTCGCTTGACCGAGTGGATATATTTAGGTTTGTCGATGATTGGCTGACTATATGCGTGTTTGATTTGCGACCGCAGCATTTAATGACATCGTGATCATCCCGATGTACGAAAATATGAATGCTGGAAAGTCGCACGCATACTTCACATGGGCTTCTTCCAACGCTTTGGTACCGGCGCCAGCGACCACACTCCCTTCGTCACCTGTGAACAATCCTTTCACATTTTCGTATTCGAACGCGACCTTCCCAGCCCCACCGCTGGCCGACCACGACCCCATCCAACTTTGGCAAGACCGAGCCTCCGGGCACATGCGACCTTGGGTTCGGCCAGATTTTGTGGTCAAGGCTGATGATGACGCGTTCGTGATGCTTGCAGAGCTGGAGTCGAGACTTAGGGTCAGGCTAAACGATGAAGTCAAACCTGAACCTATCGGCAACCCACCGTACGACGATGACGACTATCCGGTTCCGGACCCTTCCCATAAAGGAGTTAAGGGTGCCCTGAGTTCTCTGTCGCACCCACCGACGGACGGCGCGCGAACGCCAACTAAACCAACGGTTGTAGATCACCCCGTACCGACCGTCTCCCGCCCCCCCTTCCACGAAACCCCCGTACCCAAGAAGTCAGAAGATCCTCTGATTTACTGGGGCTACCTGGTGAAGAATCGGTTTATGGCTGGAGAGTTGTACGCGCTGTCGTGGGCCCTGGTCGATTGGGTTGCGAGGGATCGGGTTGTCAAGACCAAGGTTAGGGGAGCGGAGGATAAACAGACCGCCAAGTGGGTGATGATGCACCCAAAGGCTCACCAGGTAAAATGGGCGAACGAAAGGTGTTGGATCTACGATCATCCTCGAGCTGGAACTGTGTAAGTGATTTGTCCCTCTTTCCCCATCCTCCCTAGGGCGTTCGTCGCCGTTCACCAACGCACCTGGCTGGCTGGCTGTGTCCTGGGAAAGAGGACGATGGCTAATCTGCTTCACAATGGGTCTCCCTAGGTATTCCCACGGATTCTTGTTTCCATCGGAGGTTACAAGGGTCAAGAAGTTCCTCTTTTCATATCTCGACACTACCCCAAAGCGTCTTCTCAACCGAGCACCTGTTGATCCGGAACGTCAGCATCACCTTAACGGTGCAGATGAAGATACCAATGGGCAGGATCAGGTGCCAGGTGGTACAGATGTTAGCGTTCGCCTAGGGACACCGTTGGCGTGGGCACATTCGAGCGTGTCGACATTCGGTACGAGGTATTCGCCTCCGATACAGGACATGTCCCTTTGGCATAGCGTTGAGGCACTCGTGGAGGGTAGTGACATGTCGATGCTTCGGGAAGGTCTGCTCTGATCGATTTCAATGTGACCTTTTCTCCCACGTTGACTCGAGTTGTCATTTTCAGACAGTCCCATGACCCCTGACTACGCATGGGCACAGAGGGAAGGCCGAATCACCCGCTACAACAATAAGCGCGTGGGGGGAACCATTTGCGTCCATTTCATCAAAAAGAACATGTGGTACCTCGAAACGGCTCTCGCGTTTTTAGAGACGCAGGACACGACCGAGCTCGAGATGCGCCCGTCAGAACCAGATAAGGAAGAAGGCGAGCCAATGCCCCCAGGCCCTGGGAACCCGGATTCTAACGGATCCCGTCTCCGCCCAGGATCTCCCCCTGGCCATCGGGAGGACCCTATAGATGTGGAACCGGATCTGGTCGATCCCGACGCCACGAAGGGGCACGACGTTCCGATGATGCACAACAAGGGCATGCACGTACTCCTGGTCCAACCGGACTCTGAGGGGTTACATATCGATGTGGAAGGTGTAGAGGGCAGAAGGGGCGGCTCTGTGGTTCTCCCAGTCGACCGGTTCGAATTATCAGAAGGTATCCTGGGGGGTGAGACCAAACGTGGTCCTGATTCAGGTGCGCTTGGGGAACGTGACGACGAGGAAACTGTGATGGCAACCACAGCTGGGCACTTTGCGAATGGGAGTAGGAGGGTCAATACCAGGTGAATGGGAATGGTGACGAGCCCGCAAGTCTGAGCTTCGTTCATGTGGTTATTTATTTCCCCCTCCCCTCCCCACCCTGACTACACGTAACCTCTCGACTAACTACACTCACAAATCGCGCATACCTATATACTTCCAAGCCGATCTGCCGTTTGTTTCCTCCGACCTCGCCCTTTTTCTCTTTCTTTCGGTTTCGGTTTCCTCATCCTCATCGCTTTTGTCGCATCTGCCCCCTTTGTTTTCAGTCGTTTCGTCGTCGCTTTCCCTCGATCAAAGTAAATTAAGTACGATATTCCGTGGGCCTATAAAATAGCAAGTGCGGTAAGAGTGGGAATCACCTTCTCCTATTACTCACATCGCGCGTTGTGCGCCGAGGGTTTATTCGGCGAGCACTTTGTGTATACTGGACCCATGGGCATGCGTCGAGATGTACTCTCAGCGTGTCCACATGGCGGGCCTCTGAAGTCACCTGAGTGGATGAATATTGCGCAGGCGATAAGGGTCAGAAAGGTGTGCTCTCGGGGTTGTCTCCCGAAATAATCGGTGGGTACGTTTGGTACGTCACAGTCTGCCCACCGAAAGTCTTCATGCGGACGGGCCTCTTTTGCACATTGCTACTCTGTTGTCGATAATCAATGTACGCGTGTGTCCGTGAACGTATCTTCTCTCTACTACATACTTCAGAGCTACACAACCTCATAAATCTCACTTCTCAGTGTCCGCGAACGAATCAAATAACACGTAGAGCACAACACGGAAATCTAGCTTCGCACAAATACACCCAAAGTGCGCACCTGCCCCCAGATTGTGAGGTCGAATGGCACCGATAAATATATGGATAAATCTCATTCCGGTTTATTCTCGTGAACCTGTTGACCACGATCAAGTTGTCATGTTATGCTCGGACGATGGAGAGGGGGGGGAACTCACGTTCAATATGGTCCACATTGACAAGGCCCTTCGAAGAGGATTTCTCGGAGGAACAGGCGGAGGAATGGATTGACGCTGTTCATCGGACGACTGCCTCTGTACGATAGTGGGGGGGCCATGACCGTCGGACGAATCAGGCGGGGTCGCGTAGGGTCCAGGGTTGACCCTATATGCATTGGGCTTATTGGCACTTGCACCCCAGTTGTAACTTTGATTCGGACCGACCGTAGGTTTCGGGGTTGCAATGTTCGTGGGAGTAGGCGACCGGCGGTCCGATTCGTCGTCCTCTGTCAGTGGCAAGGTGGAAGGGTAAATGGATGGGGAAGAGGGCGTCTCGGAGGCGGGCCGCCAGTTGGGGAACGGGAGGTATGCTTGGGACGGAGGAACTGGTGACAAGCGGTTGATGGTTGTGGGACCCCTAGCGTATGAAGATAGTTGGGGGTCCGGTTGATATGCCTGACGATCCGAAAAAGGGTTGTCTGGGTTCTGGTTGCGGTAGTTGATGACGATCCCAGTGTTGACCCCAGCCAGGCGCGGGTTCTTGGTCTCGTACAAAACGTGTTCCCCGACCTCGTTCCGATGAGGATTGAAACCGTCGTTCTCTGGGTAACCGGGCCCCTGTTCGTCCGCTGCGCTTAGAGCAGGATGTTTTTCCTCGGTCGTCGCATCCGAATCGCGAGGGGCGGAGTACGCGAACGGGTCGGTGGTGAATGTATATTCACGTATCTTCGGCTGGGAAATAGGCAGATTTCTCGCCCAATCTTGGCGTCGCTTGTTCCTCCGGTGCCGTCGATAACATAGGAAGGCCGTCAGGATGATGAGTGCACCCGCGATGCCCGCCCCGGCGAACGTCCCGGCAACAGCGCCGCTGTTGTTGAAGAAACTAAGCGACAGGTTAGGTCCTAGACCTGAAAACGCGAACGTCTGTCATACCTCTGTGAGTTCGAACTGTCAGATGCCCCTGTGTGCTTTGCACTGGGTTGGGTCGAGGTAGTGAATTTATCGCTCTTATAGACCGACACTGTTGGGGGAGGGTTCAGAAGTGACGGCCCCGACGGTGGGGAGGAAGAAATAGCGGGCTTTGATGTCCAGGCCGGGGGTGGTTGGGTCCCAACCGGTATTGAGTCACCTGAAGTACCCGACGGATCCGGAGTGTAGGACGTGTGTGAGGACCCTGGGACTGAAGTGGGAGAAAGGTTGGAGGAAGGGGGTAACTGGGAAGAGGATGGCAGTGAGAGTGGTTCGGAAGGGTCAGGTGATAGTGAGGGAGGAGGCTGGGAAGAGGATTGTATTGAGGGAGGCCTGTGAAAGGGGATGGTGTGAATAATTTTCCGGTGCACAACGATCGATCGATTGAGACGTGACGGTTCAGAGAGAGAATTGATGATCAGACCGCTGAGAACCCGAAGCTGAATACTCACGACGAAGACACCGGCTTAGCGGTGGACGTATCCTGCAGAGAGGGGCCCGGGCGCTGAGAGCTCGGTGACGACATTGTCAACGATGGCCCCACCAGGATGGAAGAGGATGATAAAGATGAGAATGGGGTGGAAGTAGTGGGGAATAACGACACGGAAGTGGGTTTTCTAGAAGAAGAACGGTTAGTATCAGAACTGGTAACCCAGGCCATGAACGAGAGCTGCGAGGGGGTTGGCGCGGAGCGTGCGGGAGTGGTTGTGAAACAGTAGTCGAACCAGCTACTGACGTGAACAACCGTTCAAGCTCAAAACGTTCACGATCTGCCCGATGGCCTTGAACCGCGAAGTTGGCCCAGAGCCGAAGGGAGAATGGGCACTCCGAAGAGTTGCAAGAGGAGGGGTGGGATCGTACGTGGAGACATATATCTATCTCGCACGCCATATTCATCCATATGGCTGGTACGCGTGGCCATACACAACCCCGCGTGGTGCGTCACCACCCAGAGAGTAAAATCAGATGCATAGAACTCACCTTTGGATGGAGAAGTCCCGTGGCTGATGTTGCAGGTGGTTGCACCCAGCGGTGAATTCGTTTCACAGTAGCATGTCGCAGTGCAGGGACAAGGACCACGGAAACAGGAGGGGGCCGAAGGTTGGACCATTGTCGTGGCAAAAGAGGCGTTTAAGGACGGGCAGTGTATTCAACGGATAAACCAGGAGTGCCACCTAGGCGATAGAGCTGCAAGCAAAAGGGTCATAGGAGAGTGATCAGCTGTGATCAGTCACAAGTAATACCAGCAACTTGATCCGCGTGAGCCCGTCGTCCATCAAGTGGGGGCATCACGCCCAACATCGTCAGGACGACAGCGGCCACTGTCACAATGGGGCAGAGGCCGACAAGTTCAGAAGTCAAGAGAAGCCAGAGGGAAGATGGAAGGGACCCCCAACCACGAGGAACAGTCCCCAATACAGCCTTGTGGTCAGCCAGGGTGAGGGTATGATTATAATGTAAAGCTAAGGGGAACAAGATCGGGATGTGAAATAAATGCAACTCGCCCCATTCGGACCTTGGCAGCGGTGGCTGTCCAAGCGGGCATCCTCTCTATGCGCGAAGATAGCGGTCCTGACGCGTGGTCAAGTCAATAGGTATTAAAAGGCCATAATCTGCCATGCCAAACGGCCGTCAGCTTTGGTGATAGGTGAGCGGAACAGCAGTGGCTCACCCAAATAATAACTGGTAGAAACTGAGCACTCATCCAATCGGTCGTCCACCCCTCAACAACATCGGCCCGTGCCAGGTAATGGGAGTCTTACCCTCACAGCACCCTTTCGTCGCCCGCCACTCAGGCTTCCAAAACTCAGGCGACTCGAGCTATTAACCCGTCTCAACGCCCTATCACCGTAGCTGACACCGCTGCCAGCTTTCTCCGGATCAAGCGCGCCAGACTCTATACTCAACAGAATCGACCGAGCACAGAGCAGAAACGGGGCCTCAACGTTATCGCCTGATAACGAAGAGGCTTCCAAGAAGTGCACGTCTGCACAAGTACGATCGGTTTCTGATAACGGAACGGGGATGGGGTGGGGGCTGAAAGTGACACACCATTTTCCGCAGCCCATTTGCTGGCTTCAGCCCACTCGACTTCCCTGTCGTCCTCCCGGTCCGATTTGTTTCCCACCAAAACGACCACTAGATTTGGGCTCCCCAGTGCTCGTGCATCAGCAAGCCATCGCGATAGGTTCAGAAATGAGGCTCGGCTAGACGGGTCCGTTAACCTATTTGTATTGTCTTCGAAATCACGCGTACCTCGTGATGTCGTATACCAGGATTGCCCCGGCAGCCCCTCGATAATAACTGCGAGTAACGGATCTGGCATCGATAAAAGATTAGGGCGTAAGGCTGGGTAGGGTGTGAGGGTGACGTACCTGAACCGTTCCTGCCCAGCAGTGTCCCACAACTACGACCCGACCAGTAAGTTTCCCTGCCACGGAACGTGAGGATAGCGCACTTGTAACTTGATACGTTTCTCTCCAAGCTTTACTGTCCGACTTGAAAACTCCACTCCGATGGTATGTTGAGCATGCTCCTTGACTAAAATTACATGAACCACAAAATGCTGGGCCCGCGACCGGTCGTACGAACAGGAGTTATGAGTGAAATGGTGCAAGAGGCATGATTTGCCTGCCCCGGCTTCACCTAGATACAGAGATTGGTCGTGAAGGAGAGAGGTGGAAACCCGGGCTGCTGACCGATGATGATGTATTTCATGAGGAAGTCTGGCCACAACGAATGAGCTCGGCGTCCTTCGAGAGGGGTCGGACGGAAACAGAACATACCATAAGTTTCGAGGAGCTCAGTGGCGTTAGCATCGTAGTCGCTTATGGCCATCTGAGCTGGGGAAGTGGAAGAGGAATGATGTCAAGTTACTAGGGCTGCCGCTCTACCGAAGACTACCGGAACGGGTCACAAACGTTTTCTCACACTTGGTTACTCCTTTCCGACCAGTGCACCCACTACCACCCTTTGCACGGGACCCACACATCCACCACTCTGTCTGCGTCTCCCGCAGTACTGGAGTCTACGACGTAATACCAGGGGTGTGCCGCCGCAATCATGCAAGCGTGCTGTCCAATAATTTCTACCTTGTCTCCGATCTTGATCGAGCCAGTTCTCCCCGACCTCTGGGCTAAAGTACCGTGCTCTTGCGAGATGCTCTCCAGGGACCACGTTCCACCATTTACCTGACCATAACCCTTGATTGGTCCCGTATCTTTACTCATGGCTATTCCTCCGGCATCGCAGAGCGCTTCGTCGGTCCCGCCTGCACCACGACCGGGGTAGTAGGAAATCACCGTGGCCAAAACCTTCTGCGCGATGCGTGGGGAATCAACCAGCCCGGTGTGAATCTGCTGAAGGTCAAGCATTGCGTAATTTCCTTTGTTCCGGTTGTCAGCCCGAACCCATCATAGCGAGACTGGCGGATCTCGCACCCGCGTGTATCTCGAGTTTCCCATGTAACGAAGAGAAAAGTTTCGATTTTGTCTCCGGGGTTGCAGCATGCGCCGTCGGTGTTGACCCGACCGAGAGCACGAACGAAGTATTGTGCGAGGAGACGGTGTCTGTTTGGGCAACGACGGACGTAGCTATTTCGGCTGCGTCGTTAACCGCCTGTAACTCTGCCGAGAGGAACTGAGAGGCCTCGTCCAAGGAGGTCGAAGCATAGGATTGGCCGGCGTGGCAGTAAAACCCGTATATCGAGATGGCCGGGGATGCCAGGATCACCTTGAGTAAGTCTTGGAACACCTGATGTTTCGGCGATAATCCCGCTCGACTTCTCGCGTCAGAAGAAGGGTCGACCACATGTCAAGGGGGTTGACGCACTGATATCCGGCGTCTATCTTGACGAAGACCGACCATCGCCTTGCATCTGACCGCGCTTTCTCGTACTCATTCAAGAGCTGGACCTGGTCCGGGTGGTCTATGAGGACCCGGGCGACCGCACCAAGTGGAACAATCTCATCCCACAGAGCTGAAAGGTCATCTAGCTTGTCGACGGACACAGGCAACCCGTAAAGAATCTGAGCCGAAGCAGTTCCTCAGTACTCTTGGACAGAGTAGAG
>Ga0307516_10010682_pt1 | contig 10062 bp, 12 predicted proteins | sample 19_EM_MG_FD_203310 | JGI IMG/M metagenome (GOLD analysis project Ga0307516, IMG submission 203310) | Populus trichocarpa ectomycorrhiza microbial communities from riparian zone in the Pacific Northwest, United States - 19_EM | ecosystem: Host-associated > Plants > Roots > Unclassified | place...
CGGTGCATCATCCTCACCTCCGATGGTCGGTGGTCTTTGACGGAAATTATCGGACAGTGGGATGCCAGATGAGGGCCAGATTTGGGAGTTTCGTTTCCTACCTTTGTAACTTATGGAAAGCCAAAGTGGTTGTCGCCCCCAGAATCGAAGTCGTCCTTGAGTCCGATGTGGCGGAAAGAGGATCAGAGGTTAGTGTGTTCGCTCCTGGACTCCAGCACCCGTTCAGCGGAAAAGCGGTTTCTGTGGCACGCACTTTGTATGATATCTCCAGACCTGACCGTCACCTTCAACCGCGGCTGTAAACCGGTCGTTTGACAGCACTCGGAGCGCCCAGCTTTCATCACCTTCTCTAATGGGCTCGAAATCCTCGAAAGCAAAGCGTCTCGCCTCCACGAAACCCAGAGTGGTTGTCATCCCCAGAATCCCACAAGATGTCATCGACGAGATCCTGGATCACCTCCACACCGATTCAGGCGCCAAACACCTCCGAGTATGCGCTCTTGTATCCAAATCGTGGCTTCCGTCGTGCCGGCGGCACCTCTTCCACACCACCGCCTTCACTATGACGAGTGTACGCGGATGGCTCAAGACGTTCCCGGTGCCAGAAGAGAGTCCCGCTTACTACGTCAGGGATTTATGCGTCTGGGTCGGAGGGGGTCACCGCGTTCCCGAGAAATTTTTCGAATACACCCCATGGTTTACAAACCTGGAGAAGATATCTTTGTTGGGGCATGGGGGGCTTCCGTTGTTGCGAAGACCTTCGCTTTGGAAGTTACCGCAGCCTGTAACCTCTTTGACAATCGACACAAGTACGGTCACTCTCGTGCACGTTAGGGACGTCATGGCGCGGTTACCGAACTTGGACAACCTGTCACTATCGGGACTCTTGATCCCGGTGGCCAAGGGTGTGCTGCCGGGGATTGGAGAAACCGTGAGGGGTAGATTTGGTGGGCGGTTGCTACTTCGTGGCGGGTACACCCGCAAGGACACTGTGAGCATGTTGTCGGAGATCCCATCTGGGTTGCACTTTACCGAGGTGGAGATCTCTTGTACGCGCGACCGTCTCCCTTCGGTTACCAGGCTCATAGAAGCGTGTAGCAAGACCCTCGTAGAGCTGTCGTACAAGGTCCCCTTCTATTGTAAATCCCACTCATCCTCCTTGTCCGGTTGTTCTAGATGGGATGTCGGCGCTGACACTGTTTCTAGGCGCGGGTGGTCGCGAGACTTTTGAGCGGTCCTTGTCCAAATTCCCAAACCTGGAAGAAGTAAACTTTGGCTTTAGTGTCCGTTCCACGGATGGGGGTCTATCCTGGATCTCTATAGCTCTTTCAGCCCTCAAACCCGTCACTACTCCACGCCTATCCGCTATTCGACTCTACTTCACCGACGGGCCTATAGTCCGATCCATCAACAGGGCTAGTAACGACATTTGGCGGATCTCACACGAAATCACCCGGATCGAGCATGAATTCGAGGGGGCGGTGAAATTCACCATACCTCGGAATCAAGGGTTTGAGGTGGTGTTGGACACACCTAACGTATGGTTCCGTTTTGCGGGCGGATGAGATCTCGTGGTCATGCTGACCCATTTCCATTCATCACTTACAGATCCTTCGACACCACACTCATTGAGATGAGGCCTAGAGTTGCCATTCGCCTCTTTCAACTGGTCATTCTGCGGTGTCAGATCGTTGGTCGTTCATGTTGCGGATTGGCTCATCCAAATATCAATCTCGGCGCCATGTTACATACTTCACATGGGTGCGGTAATGCACAGCTCATGGCGGTCCTCTTTCGTTCATACGTACCCTGTATTACCATCTCCCTTAGCACCTTTCCCTTGGGTACACTCGGGATCTGGAAATATTTAGAGACGTCAACCCGTCCCCATTCCACCGGGATGGAATCAATGATAATCTCAGCCGTCCTCTCAACCACCCACATTCCGCAGAATCGGCAAGCTCTAACTACAGGGCCAACATTTGCTAACAGAGCTATCTATCCCTAGCTCCGCGACACCCTTCGTGGCAAAGAGTGTTGGGAGACCGCGGTGTGGGTCCAGATTGCCAAATCGGCATCTGGAAAGGAAGCGCCCAAATACTTCCGTCGTTCCTTGATACACCGCGATGCTCCAGAACCTAGCGGGATGCTCACGTACGCGTAACTCCACCACCGGTCTCACCATTGGGTCCCCCCACTCTACTATTTACGCGCTGGAACGGTTTTACGCCACCAGCCAAAACGTGGAGATCGTCAAACCGCCCAACGAAGGCACGGTACCCGTCTTCTATCCTTCGGTAACCCCCACTGCCCGTACCCTGACCCCCGCACCTGTCGGTTTACCGATTCTGGTGGTTAGACGCAAGAAGTATTCCCCTGTTATGAGAAGATCGTTCAAGGTGACTGCCATGGCCACTGAGGAACTGGACTTCAAGTTTCAAGGTGCAGCACCTCAAGAAAGTACGCCCTACCCCTTCCGCCCCATCATTTACAAAGCTGGTGGTTGAGACTTTTCCGTTCTGCATCAAAGATGCAGGAGTAGCTGCCAGGAACAAGCAACGTGTACTCGGCCCGCGAAGAGGTCAGTCAGCCGGATTACACCTTCGACTGCACGCGAAAGTCTGACGCACTTACTGATTCTTTGTTCAGGGGACTTGCACGTCCGAACCGCCCTAAGAAGTTCTCAAGAGGAAAATCATTACAGAGTTCGGGTCTATTCCAGGGGTAATGTCTCTCGATTCACCTCCCTCCCCCACAGATCCCCTCCATATTGACGCGAACTGCAGGATTACCATTGTCAAGGCTCCGCACGACGTCGGGTGAAATGCGATCCCGAAAATCTACCTCAAGGAGTGTAGAAAGATGCTACCTCGAATGAAGAAAGAGCGGTTTTAAGCACTTCGAGCATTTGGGAACTCTGGTCCCTGGAGGGAGAATGGGGAGGCAACTTGCTGTTCCCTCATGGGCTCGGATCACAAACTCAAGACGACCGGCCCGCAGAGGAACTTTGCTAGCGCTTCACGTCAACGGCAGGATGTGAAATCATCCTCACTGGTGACCAGTAAGTTAATCGCTGGCAATAAAAGCTCACTGGGGCAAACGTTTGGAGGGGTAGTTGAAGAAGCTCATCTGTTACTCCCCAGCCCGTTGAACTCCCCACCACAAACAAATCCACTATTGATCCGGTTCCAACCTGGGGGTGAATGCGTATATGGGTTGGCGGGGGTGCCGAAGAAGGACACATAGTGGGAGTTGAGGAGGGAAGGGATTCAAGCACTGAATGGGGGTTTCCGTCAGGTGAATATCAGGTACGTCTCATCTAGGCTCCAAGTCCGCTTTCGGAGTGTAACCATCGATGCTGTCTTCCTTGCGTAGGCACATCCCTGTGCAATCGCGGGGCTCTGCGTTTATCTTCACAGGGGCAGAAAAACACCCCTCGACTGCATGCGAAAAGCCATCCAAGGCCGGCCTCTACTTCAATGGATGAGGGCTACGAGAATGGGAACCCGACTCGCAATCTCATTCCCGGACCCAGACTTCCGATGCACCCTACGAAAAGACCTCACTGGGCGCGATGTAGGGAAGCGATGCGGATGAGGGACTTGGGCCCGACTCGAAATCATTGAGGATGGACGTAATGTTGGGGTAGCCTCGGGCGCGTGAGCCCGTGTCATCAGAAAGGCCCACGGCGTGGAGAGCAATGTACCAACGAAACTGCCTAGACTATGTGTTACCGTATTACACATCGTCGTGATCATCATCATCCTGCTCTATATACAAGGAGAATTTGACCCGTTTGCCCGAAAACTTTTCTTCTAATTCGTCGAGGGTCATGAGCTTCTGAAGGTCGTCAGTCGCCTCAAATTGCAGTTCCTGAGTGTCGATGGTCGGTTAGCCTTGTGGGTGGAACACGACTAAGCCCACATGCCTGAGACCGGAAGAGCGCCAACCAGCTGTAGACCCCGAATTCTCTCCGTGGAATGCCGAGTGGTAACATTGGGACGAACAATTCTCCGATGATCCCCAGAAATAAGATGAGAAGCAGGGGACCTATCATTTTCCACTGCTCGAAGGTGGCATCTGCCAGCGTCTCATCCCCGTACGATTGTGCGACGACGAGTCCCGACCCCACGAGGTAAGGTAGAGCGTTACCCGCCTCAGCTCGTGCACGGACAGCGGCGAACCGCTCTGGAGAGAGTTCAATGTACCCCTCAGGCCCAGCTCCGCTGCCTTCAGTGAAAGAAACGGCCTGTGGAGGAGGTTGAGGTCAGACGAAATGTTGTACTCGAGGCATGACGGGACCCACAGTAGGAGAAGGGACGTAAGGAGCACCCTGGCCGGTAGTAAGCTTTATCAGTTGGTTGATGCTAATCTTCCGAGCTACAGCGAAAGCGAGGTCTTTTCCTGTCGCGTTGAGATTTCTAGTTGTGTCCGTGATTGGGGCTCCTCGAATTTTACCATCCGGCGATAGCGAGGTACTGCCATTTCCTTCCCCGACGATTCCCAAAGCGGAGGCAGATCTTGTAGATGTGTTGTATGTTTCCATGACCCAAGGTTCATACTTTTGCACGCATACTGCGGCATCATAACCCATCCTGGTTACCAGACCCGACTCACCTGGCCATGTCCAATTGAAGTGTACGGGGAAGCGACCAGAAGGCGTGAAGCTGGTATCAAACCGGACGAGGACCGTCTCGACGGACGTCCACCCTTGGCTACCAGTCACGGCTCCGTCGTCATCTAATTCGGAGCGGAGGGTTACACCGTCGTTGTTGTACGGAGATCCTACTGCAGTGCGCAGGTCAGACGCGAAGAATGAGAGGTAGGGCAGCAGAAGCTCACAGATGTAGGAGAGTGTCGAGGGGTCAATATTTGATGGGACGGTACCGTTCGCGGGCGTCGATTCCAGTTTTTTGAACTTCGTCGGTAGGTCTGTGCCGTACACCGCATACAAACTCCGGAGGAAATTTTGAGGAACGAAGACATAGATGGAGTTCTGCGATAAGGGTACCCTGGGTGGGGACGGATCAGCAAGTCGGTCCGGAGGGAGGGGTGTTAAGTTGCTCACAAGTTGACTTCAGGGTTGGGCAGCTTCGCGCAGTGAATCCTGATTCCCCACTGCGGGTACCTAAAAAAGCAGATGTCAGGATGTCGGGCCCCATCTCTAGCGAGCAGGCGGTAGATACCGTAAAAGCGCGCCGGTGTCACTCTTAGGTGCGTTCTTGCCCGTTATCGCAAGGTTGATTTTCAGGGTTTCCTGAGGGCCGATTGGTACAGGTTGGTCGAAAATCCCAGCCCCAGAGCCGCCAGGGACGAACTGGGACGGACTCGGTTGGGCGACATAGACAGTGTCGTTTCCGTGAGGGAACTCCGTAGTATCAGACGCACTTCTGCCATACGGGAGTACGTACAAATTTTCGACGGAGTCCTTGGTACGACGTTAACGCAGGTGGGTTGGTGATCCACCCAGCTTACCCAGTTCGTCCCGGCGAGGTCGAGCGCCCGATCAAGGTCCTGCCGGGACAAATCTCCAGCGATCAAAACTTCGTGGTATGCCCTGCGTTGGTTCTGTTCAAAGATTAGGAAAGACGAGATGGAAGTCTGTGACACGTACGCGGACGAAAACTTCGATCACTATGATGCGTCCGAATATGAAGGGTAACATGGGACCCAGGATGGCGATAACGAGAAAGAAGCTCAAGAATAGGGACCACGGCCGTTTGCTACACCAGCGTGAGAAGGTATAGCGTAGTTGAGGATAATCCGGGGACGGACTCGTATGATTTACGCGAACGCCTGTCAGCCTCTCGAACCCCGAAACGAGAGCGGAGGATATGAACGGCGGGCATGAAACCTGCCGGATTCTGCGAGCCTCTGGCCAGATCGCGGAGTTTCATTCCGCTACCTTTGTAACTCGTGTGTATCACGGTGGCCCATGCTGTTTGAAATAAACCCTTGAAAAATCTTAATATCTGACCAACATTGACTCACTCGCTGCCTCAAGATGCTGCGCTCCGATCTTGAGAAGAACGTACCCGAGGGCGAATCCGACCAACGAACACCACGCGGAGACAATCAGTCGTACAATGGATAGCGATTTATCCCTCGCCACCAGTGTGAGGACATAGAATGCCGGGTATGCGATAATACACAGGACAGTAAAGATAGCGATACGAGAAAAGCTCGGGGTCTCGAAGCCTCGGACCACCGGCTTCGCCGATCGCTGTAGCGTTGGCCTCGAGAACCAAGATTTGTCGGAATGGTGGAAACTCATCGTGGATGGTGATGAGGAGGGCCAGGCCGGGTATTTGGCGTCGAACTCTCTCCTGTTTGGGGTCAAAAGAGAGGGATTTCCCTCGATAAGGGGTACGACCTGGTATTCAGTACTAGGGTGAGGGCTGGAGCTGTCGTCTCTCATGGGGACATGCTCCATGCTGAGAGCTCAAGGGGGAGGTGGTTGAGGGCATCCACCCTCTGTTCGGAATGCAAAAATATCTAACAGCAGTGCCAGCGGCCCGCGGAAAGTCCCGCGATTGATTCTGCGTCCGCTCCATGAATCACGCATCATTCATCATGTTTCATTCCAGTCATTGGGCATACATAGGCAATGCGGTGTGCGGAGAAGAGTCGAATACATTACACCTACCGATTAGGCAGCGAGCGACTCGCACCTAGCTCACATCCAGGGACCTAACTTTCATCAGCAGCGTCGCACACAAACCAACAGTGCCCCGCATCGCCACCCCGGTTTGTATCAGCTAGATCGAGGTTGTTGTAGTGGAAGAGAATCGAAGGTTTGTGTATCCTTGGCTGGGCTCTGACACCCATTCACTGGCATTCATTGGGGGGCGATTTCGGTGGCAACCACTGATATCCTGGACATCAGGTAGGTAGCTCATGACAGATCCCATTCATTAAACGACAGATTGTAAATCCAGTTGCTTGACAACGCGGGCGCCCAGCCCCCACCATTCTACGACACACTCCTTGGATGGGATGGGCTCGAAATCCTCGAAAGCATATCGTCTCAACTTTGCGAAAACCGATGTGGTTGTTAACCCCAGGATCCCAAAAAATATCATCAACGAGATCCTGGATCTCGTCACCGATTTGGGTACCAGGACCTCCCACCATGCGCGCTCGTATCGAAATCTTGGGTCCCGTCGCGGCAACGGTACCTCTTCCACACCGCCATCTTCACTTGGGCGAGCGTACGAAAATGACTCGAGACTCTCCCGGTGCTAGAAGAGAGTACCGCTCACCACGCTACAGATTTACACATCTGGATCGGAGGGGATAATTGGGTTCTTGAGAATTTTTTCGAACGGCACCCTACGGTTTACGAACGTCGAGAGGGAATGGAGGGTTGCCATGTTGCGAAGCTACGTCTTTGCGATATCTCGAGATGGAGGTAAATACAACAGCCGCGAGACCCAGGACTTAAACTCACAGGAAATAGCTGTATTACACATCGTCACAATTGCCATCATCCCGCTCTATGTACAAGGAGAATTTGACCCGCTTGCCTGAAAACCTTTCCTCCAATTCTTCAAGGGTCATGAGCTTCTCAACGTCGTCAGACGACTCAAATCTCAACTCCTGAAACCTCAATAATCGGTTAGGCTTTGTACATGGAACGCGATTGAGTCCACGTACCTGAGATTGAAACAGTGCCAACCAACTATAGACCCCAAACTCTCTTCGTGGAATATTTAGCGGTAACGCCGGGACGAACAACTCTCCAATGACCCCCAAGAACAAGATAAGAAGCAGAGGGCCGATCAGTTGCCATTGCTTGTAATTGGCACCCGCGAGCGTCTCATCCCCATAAGATTGTGCGACGACGAGTCCCGACCCAACAAGGTACGGTAGAGCGTTACCAGCCTCAGCTCGTGCGCGGGCGGCGGCGAACCGCTCTGGAGAAAGTTCGATGTATCCCTCAGGCCCAGCTCCAGTGCCTTCGGTGAAAGAAACAGCCTGTGGTTGATGTCAGAAAAAGTGTTGTAGGTGGAGCAAGACAGCGTCGGGGACCCACGGCAGGAGAGGGAACGTAAGGAGTACCCTGTCCAGTAGTAAGCTTCTCCATCTGCTTGATGCTAATCTCGCGAGCCACACCAAACGCAGGCCATTTTCCCGTCGTGTTGAGATACCTAGTGTTCGCGATTGGAGCTCCTTGGATATTACCACTCGGCGACAGGGAGGTACTGTTGCCTCCTCCGCCGATAATGCGCAAAGCGGAGGCAGATCCGGTAGATGTGTTGTACGCTTCGATGATCCAGGATTCATACTTTTGGACGCACACTGCGGCATCGTAACCCATCTTGACCGTGTAATTGAGGTCGCGCACCGGCTTAGTAAAATGCACAGGGAAACGACCAGAAGGCGTGAAACTGGTGTCAAATCGGATAAGGACAGTCTCGACGGACGTCCATCCTCGATTAGCATCTGTGAGAATGTAGTCTTCTAATAATGTGGAATCGAGGCTAACACCCTCGTCGTTGTCCGGTGCTCCCACTATAGTGTGTGGGTCGGACGTGAAGAATGGGAAAGGGGCCAAAAAACTCACTAAGGTAGGAAACTGTTGAGAGGTTGATATTTGACGGGATGGTGTCGTTCAAGGATAGGGTGGGGAAATTCGGGTATAGAGTGTGGAGATTCGGTGCAGTGAATATCGCCGGTAGGTCCATGCCAAACACCCCATACAAGCCTCGGAGGAAATCTTGAGGGACAAAGGCGTAGGTGTATGATTGATTCGATAACGGTACCCTAGGTAGGTACAAATCAGCAGGTCTGTCCAAGGAAGGGTACGCCGTGTTGCTTCACAAGTTGACTTCAGGGTCAGGCAGCTTCGCGCAGTGAATCCTGATTCCCCATTGGGGGTATCTAAACAAGGCGAATACCAGGACGTCAATTTACGCCTTTGATGAGCGGACAGTGCGTACCGTAGAACCGTGCTGGTATCGCTCTTAGGTGTGTTCCTACCTGGCAACGCGAGGTTGATTTTCAGGGTTTCCTGAGGGCCAAGTGGCACGGGTTGATCGAAAGTCCCAACCCCAGAACCACCGTGGACGAACTGGGACGGACTTGGCTGAGCGAAATAGACGGTGTTGTTGCCGTAAACCAACTCCACGGTGTCGGATACGCTCTTGCCATATGGAAGTATGTACAATTTGTCGATAGCGCCCTTGGTAATGTGTTAGAACGAGTAGGCTAAAATTAATTTACACTCGGCTTACCCGGTCCGTCCCAGCTATATCGATCGCCTGATAGAGGTCCTCCCCGGATAGGTCTCCAGCGATCAAAACCTCGCGATATACATCGCGTTGGTCCTGTTCAAAAATTAGGAAATACGAGGAGGAGATCTGTGGCACGTACACGGACGAAAATTTCGATCAGTATGATGCGACCGAATATGAAAGGTAACATGGGACCCAGGATGGCGAGAACGAGAAAGAAACATAAGAACAGGGACCACGGTCGTTTGCTACACCAATGTGAGAAGGCATAGAATGGTAGAGGGTGACCTGGGAACGAACTCGTATGGTTTACGCGAACGCCTGTCTACCTCTCGATTCCAAAAACGAGAGCGGAGGATATGGAAGGCAGGCATAAAACTTGTCGGATTCTGCGAGCCTCTGGCCAGATCGCGGAGTTTCATCCCGTTGCCTTTGTAACTCATATGGATCACGGTGGCCCAGGCTGTTTGAAACAAAACCTTAGAAAGTCACAATACCCGACGAGCGTGGACTCACTCGCTGCCTCAATGTGTTGCGCTCCGATTTTGAGAAGGACGTACCCGAGGGCGAATCCGACCACCGAACACCACGCGGAGACAATTAGTCGCACGATGGATAATGATTTATCCTTCGCCACCAATGTGAGGATATAGAATGCCGGGTATGCGACGAGACATAGGATAACGAGGACCACGATGCGGGAGAAGCTCGGTCTCTCGAAGCCTCGGACCAGTGGTTTCGATCGTGGTGGCCCAGACCTTGAATACTGAGATTTGTCGGAATGGTGGAAATTCGTCGTGGATGGTGGCAGGGAGGGCCAGGAGGG
>Ga0307516_10010683_pt1 | contig 10062 bp, 4 predicted proteins | sample 19_EM_MG_FD_203310 | JGI IMG/M metagenome (GOLD analysis project Ga0307516, IMG submission 203310) | Populus trichocarpa ectomycorrhiza microbial communities from riparian zone in the Pacific Northwest, United States - 19_EM | ecosystem: Host-associated > Plants > Roots > Unclassified | place...
AAACGAACGCCGTCGTCATGGCCGCACCTGCGCTCGGGCCGTCCTTGGGCGTGGCGCCGTCGGGCACGTGGATGTGCACGTCGCGCTTCTCGAACATCTCGTCCTTGATGCCCAGGCGGCGCGCACGGCTGCGAACCACCGAGCGCGCAGCCTCGACCGACTCTTTCATCACGTCGCCGAGCTGGCCGGTGCGAATGATGTTGCCCTTGCCGGGCATCACCGCCGCTTCGATCGTCAGCAGATCGCCGCCGACTTCGGTCCACGCCAGGCCGACCACCTGCCCGACCTGGTTCTTCTTCTCGGCCTGGCCGTAGTCGAACTTGCGCACACCGAGGTAGTCGTTCAGGTTCTCGTCGATGACGACGACCTTGTCCGTGACCTGTTTCAGCTGGATCGCCTTCACCACCTTGCGGCAGATCTTGCTGATCTCGCGCTCGAGCGAGCGCACGCCCGCTTCACGCGTGTAGTAGCGCACGATCCCGCGTACCGCCGACTCGGTGATTTCCATCTCGTCGTCTTTCACGCCGTTGTTCTTCGCCTGCTTGGGGCAAAGGTACTTGAGCGCGATGTTGACCTTCTCGTCTTCGGTGTAACCCGAGAGGCGAATCACTTCCATCCGGTCGAGCAGCGCCGGCGGAATGTTCATCGAGTTCGACGTGGCGATGAACATCGTGTCCGACAGGTCGAAGTCGACCTCGACGTAGTGGTCGCTGAAGGTGTGGTTCTGCTCCGGGTCGAGCACTTCGAGCAACGCGCTCGACGGATCGCCGCGGAAATCCATGCCCAGCTTGTCGATCTCGTCGAGCAGGAACAGCGGATTCTTCGTGCCGATCTTGGTCAGGCTCTGCAGCACCTTGCCCGGCATCGAACCGATGTAGGTGCGGCGGTGGCCACGGATCTCGGCTTCGTCACGCACGCCGCCCAGGGCCATGCGCACGAACTTGCGGCCGGTGGCGCGCGCCACGCTCTGGCCGAGCGAGGTCTTTCCCACACCTGGCGGGCCGACCAGGCACAGGATCGGCGACTTGACCTTGTCGACACGTTGCTGCACCGCGAGGTACTCGAGGATGCGATCCTTCACCTTGTCGAGGCCGTAGTGGTCTTCGTTCAGCACTTCCTCGGCAAACGCCAGGTCGTGCTTGATCTTGGTCTTTTTCGCCCACGGCAGGTTGACCAGCGTGTCGATGTAGTTGCGCACGACCGTCGCTTCAGCCGACATCGGCGACATCAGCTTGAGCTTCTTGAACTCGGCATCGACCTTCTTGCGCGCGTCTTTCGGCATCTTCGCGGCGATGATCTTCTTCTCGAGCTCTTCCATGTCGGCGCCTTCTTCGCCGTCACCGAGTTCCTTCTGGATCGCCTTGACCTGCTCGTTCAGGTAGTACTCGCGCTGGCTCTTTTCCATCTGGCGCTTGACGCGCCCGCGGATGCGCTTTTCGACCTGCAGGATGTCGACTTCGTGTTCGAGTTGTTCGAGCAGTTTTTCCAGGCGCTTGTCGACCGCGTACAGGTCGAGCACCGACTGCTTGTTCTCGAGCTTGAGCGGCAGGTGCGCCGCGATCGTGTCGGCCAGGCGGCCGGCATCGTCGATGCCAGCGATCGAGGTCAGGATCTCGGGCGGGATCTTCTTGTTGAGCTTGACGTACTGGTCGAACTGTTGCGTGACAGCACGGCGCAGCGCTTCGATCTCGGGCTTGGTGTCGGCTTCGGGCGGCACCGGCGTCACGTCGGCGACGAAGTACTCGCCGTTGTCGCTGATGCTGTGCGTGTTCGCGCGCTGGATGCCTTCGACCAGCACCTTCACGGTGCCGTCGGGCAGCTTGAGCATCTGCAAGATGCTGGAGACGCAGCCCACGTCGAACATGTCGTCGGGCTTGGGCTCGTCCTTGCCGGCGGCTTTCTGCGCCACCAGCATGATCTGGCGGCCGGCCTCCATGGCCACTTCGAGCGCCTTGATGGATTTGGGGCGACCCACGAACAGCGGGATCACCATGTGGGGGAACACGACCACGTCGCGCAGCGGCAGCAGCGGCAGCGTGATTTGTTCAGCAGGCAAAACAGGATGTCCGGACATTGAAGAATCCTCTCTTTCTCAAACCGATGTAGGGCTTGAGCGATCAATTGCAAGGAGCCATCGCGGCACACTGCCGCGGGCTGGGGCCGGACTGCTGGCGAGCTGCCGCTTCAGGCGCTCGCCTTCTGCTCTCGGTAGACGAGCAAGGGTTTGGCTTCGTCCTCGATCGTGTGCTCGTCGAGAACCACCTTGGCCACGCCGTCGAGCGTGGGCAGATCGAACATCGTGTCGATCAAAGACTGCTCCATGATCGAGCGCAGGCCGCGTGCGCCGATCTTGCGCTTCAGCGCTTTGCGGGCGATCGCCTGCAGCGCCGAAGGGCGAATCTCGAGTTCCACGCCGTCCATCGCGAACAACTTCTGGTACTGCTTGACCAGCGCGTTCTTCGGTTCGGTCAGGATGCGCACCAGCGCGTCGTCGGTCAACTCGCCCAGCGTGGCGACCACCGGCAGGCGGCCGACCAGCTCGGGGATCAGGCCGAACTTGATCAGGTCTTCGGGCTCGACATCGCGAAACACTTCGGAGACGCGCTTTTCGCTCTTCGTGTGCACGGTGGCGCCAAACCCGATGCCCGACTTCTCGGACCGGTTCTGAATGACCTTTTCCAGGCCATCGAAGGCGCCGCCGCAGATGAACAGGATGTTCGTCGTGTCGATCTGCAAAAAGTCCTGATTCGGGTGCTTGCGGCCGCCTTGCGGCGGCACCGAGGCCATCGTGCCTTCGACGAGCTTGAGCAAGGCCTGCTGCACGCCCTCGCCCGACACGTCGCGCGTGATCGACGGGTTGTCGGCCTTGCGCGAGATCTTGTCGATCTCGTCGATGTAGACGATGCCGCGCTGCGCCTTTTCGACGTCATAGCCGCAGTTCTGCAGCAGCTTCTGGATGATGTTCTCGACGTCTTCGCCCACATAACCTGCTTCGGTCAACGTGGTGGCATCGGCAATCACGAAAGGCACGTTCAGCAAACGTGCGAGCGTTTGAGCCAGCAGCGTCTTGCCCGAGCCCGTGGGCCCGATCAGCAGGATGTTGCTTTTGGCGAGCTCGATCTCGTCTTTGGTGCGGCTCATGTGCTTGAGCCGCTTGTAGTGGTTGTAGACCGCGACCGAGAGCGTGCGCTTGGCCACGTCCTGCCCGATCACATACTGGTCCAGGCTGGCCTTGATCTCGCTGGGCACCGGCAGATCCGACTTCGTGGGCTTGGCGTCGGCTCCCTCGGCCGGCACTTCGTCGCGAATGATGTCGTTGCACAGCTCGATGCACTCGTCGCAGATGAACACCGACGGGCCGGCGATGAGCTTCTTCACCTCATGCTGGCTCTTACCGCAAAACGAGCAGTACAGAACCTTTTCGCTCGACGAGCCTTTTTTATCGGCCATAAAAGTGGGGGTTTCTCAGGGCGTGGCGGGAGTAGTGAACGGATGATAGTTCAAAAGAAAACGGGGCCTTCTGGGGAAGAAAGGCCCCGTTCATGGTGTTGTTGCGCCGGCGGCCGGGCTGGCGCTTCGGGCACACCCGGGTCAGGTGGCCGCCGGCGTCGCGCGGTGCAGCAGCACCTGGTCGATCAGGCCATAAGCCTTCGATTCCTCCGGATCCATGAAGAAATCACGTTCCATGTCGGAGCGGATCTTCTCGATGGTCTGGCCGGTGCGCTCGGCGTAGATGCGGTTGAGCTGCTCGCGGGTCTTGAGAATCTCGCGGGCGTGGATCTCGATGTCGGTGGCCTGGCCTTGCGCGCCGCCCGAAGGCTGGTGAATCATCACGCGCGAATTCGGCAGGGCGAACCGCTTGCCCTTGGCACCCGCCATCAAAAGGAACGAGCCCATGCTGGCCGCGATGCCCATGCACAACGTCGATACATCGGGCTTGATGAACTGCATGGTGTCGAACACCGACAAGCCCGCGCTCACCGAACCACCAGGCGAGTTGATGTAGAGCGAAATGTCCTTGTCCGGGTTTTCGCTTTCCAGGAACAGCATCTGCGCAACCACCAGGTTGGCGGTCTGATCGTTCACGGGGCCCACCAGAAAGATCACCCGTTCGCGCAGCAGGCGGCTGTAGATGTCATAGGCGCGCTCACCGCGGCCGGAGGTTTCGATGACGATCGGGACCATGCCCAGATCGTTGGTATCAAGCGCGCTCATGGCTGTCCTTGCAGATGGGATTGACGGAAGGTTGGGATCGATTATGTCGCCACAAGAGCGGCACTCAGGAATCGTTCGTCGCAAACAAAAGAGCGCCGGCCCTGCGGCGCGGCGCTCTCGTGAGATAGACCCGGAAATCAGTTCGCCATCAGCTCGTCGAACGGCAGAACCTTTTCACTGACCTTGGCCTTGGCGAGCACGAAGGCGGCGACGTTGTTCTCGACCACCACGGCCTCGACCTCGGCCAGCCGCTGGCGGTCGCCCAGGTACCAGCGCACCACTTCCGACGGCTTTTCGTAGCTCTGCGCCATCTCTTCGATGTGAGCCTGCAACTGGTCAGGCTTGGCCTGCAGGTTGTTGCTGCGAACCAGTTCGCCGACCACCAGACCCAGACGCACGCGCTTTTCGGCCTGCGGCTGGAAGATCTCGGCGGGGATCGGTGCCGTATCGGCATCCTTCACGCCGCGCTTCTTCAGGTCGGCGCGCGCCGCTTCGGTCATGCGCTCGACTTCGCCGCTGACGAGTGCCTTGGGCACGTCGAGCTCCGAAGCTTTCACCAGCGCGTCCATCACGCTGGCCTTGTTGCGCGCCAGCACGCGGAACTTCACTTCGCGCTCCAGGTTCTTGCGCACGTCGCTGCGCAGGCCTTCGACCGTGGCGTCGCCGATGCCGAGCGACTTGGCGAACGCCTCGTTCACTTCAGGCAGGTTCTGCGATTCGATCTTCTTCAGCGTCACCAAAAAGTCGGCTTCCTTGCCGGCCACGTCCTTGCCCTGGTAATCGGCCGGGAACTGCAGCGGGAAGGTCTTCGACTCGCCCGACTTCATGCCGCGCACCGCGGCATCGAACTGTTCGAGCATCTGGCCTTCGCCGATCAGGAACTGGAAGGCTTCGGCCTTGCCGCCGTCGAAAGTCTCGCCGTCGATCTTGCCTTCGAAGTCGATCGTCACGCGGTCGCCCACCACAGCCGGCTCGGCGGCCGGGCGCTGGGCGAAGGTGCGGCGCTGCTTGCGCAGGATGTCGATGGTCTTGTCGATGGCCGCATCGGTCACTTCGGTCGACACCCGTTCGACTTCGGCCGTGCTCAGGTCACCGAGCTTGACTTCCGGGTAAACCTCGAAGGTGGCGTCGAACGCAACTTGGCCTTCGGCCGCGCCTTCCTTTTCGGTGATGCGCGGTGCGCCCGCGACCCGCAGCTTGGCTTCGTTGACGGCCTCGGAGAACACCTGGCCGACCTTGTCGTTCATCACTTCGTAGTGAACCGAGTAGCCGTAACGCTGCGCGACGACACTCATCGGCACCTTGCCCGGGCGGAAGCCGTCGGCCTTGACGGTCCGCGACAGCTTTCTGAGCCGCGTTTCGACTTCGCTGTTGATGGTGGTGGCCGCGAGCGTCAGCGTGATGCGGCGCTCGAGCTTGTCGAGGGTTTCAACTTGAACGGACATGGTGTGTGAGCTCTGTAAATTTCAATGCTGGTGCGCGGGGCGGGACTCGAACCCGCACACCATTGCTGGCGTCAGGACCTAAACCTGGTGCGTCTACCAATTTCGCCACCCGCGCGAACGGCCTGCGACCCGACAGGGGTGGGACCGCGCTGCGCGACCCCGCTGTCTGACCTTGGCAATCTCGGCGAACTGCGGATTTTAGCCGTTAGTGGCGGCACTTTCGGAAGCCGCCGGTTTGACGCGAAACCAGGCCGCGTACATGGCCGGCAACGACAACAGCGTCAGCACCGTCGCGACGACCAACCCGCCCATGATCGCCACCGCCATCGGGCCCCAGAACACGCTGCGCGACAAGGGGATCATCGCCAGCACCGCCGCCGCCGCGGTCAGGATGATCGGCCGGCAGCGCCGCACCGCCGCTTCGACGATCGCGTTCCAGGTCGGCACGCCGCGCTCGCGGTCCTGTTCGATCTGGTCGATCAGGATCACCGAGTTGCGCATGATCATGCCCATCAGCGCAATCACGCCGAGCAGCGCCACGAAGCCGAACGGCCGGTTCAGCAACAGCAAGGCAGCAGCCACGCCGGCGATGCCGAGCGGCGCTGTCAGGAACACCAGCACCGAGCGGCTGAAACTGTGCAGTTGCAGCATCAGCAGCGTGAACATGATGAACAGCATCAGCGGCGCGCCGGCCGCGATCGAGCCCTGCCCCTTGCTGCTTTCTTCGACCGCGCCCGCCACCTCGATGCGGTAACCCGGCAGCATCTTCGCCCGTACCGGCTCGAACAGCGGGTTGAGCTGCGCCGTCACGGTCGCACCTTGCAGGCCTTCGATGATGTCGCCCTGCACGGTGGCGGCGTAGTCGCGCCCTTCGCGCCACAACACACCCGGCTCCCAGACAAAATTGGCCTGGGCGATCTGACCCAGCGGAATGCTCCGGCCGGTCGTCGTCGGCAGGTAGGCGTTGCCGAGGTCGGTGAGCGCGTCGCGCTCGTCCAGCGGCTGGCGCAGCACGATGTCGATCAGCTTGTCGCCATCACGGTACTGGCCCACGTTGGTGCCGCTGTTCAGCGTACGCGCCGCCTGTGCGATCGACTGGCTCGACACACCGAGTGCGCGTGCCTTGTCCTGGTCGACATCGAGCCGCAACACCTTGACCGATTCGTTCCAGTTGTCGTTGATGCCACGCAGGTTCGGATTGCCGCGCATGATCACCTTGACCTCGTCGGCATAGGCGCGCACCTTGGCCGGGTCGGGGCCGACGACGCGGAACTGCACCGGGTACGGCACCGGGGGGCCGTTGGGCAGCAGCTTGGCGCGGCCGCGCACTTCGGGGAATTCGGTCGCGAGCAGTTCGGGCAACAGTTTGCGCAGGCGCTCGCGGGCCGCCATGTTCTTCGGCAACACGACCATCTGGCTTGCGTTGCTCTGCGGGAAGATCTGGTCGAGCACGAGCACAAACCGTTCGGCGCCGCTGCCGACCCAGGTCGTCACGTGGTCCACGCCGTCGAGCTTCATCACCCGCGCTTCGACGCGCTTGGTGACCGCTTCGTTGGCCGCGTAGGACGTGCCCTCGGGGTACCAGAGGTCGACCAGAATTTCAGGGCGGCTCGAATCGGGGAAGAACTGGTTCTGCACCTTGCCCATGCCCAGCAAACCGAGCACCAGCGTACCGATCGTCAGGCCGATCGTGATCCAGCGGTGCTGCACGCACCAGTTCACGGTGGCGCGAAAGTGGGTGTAGAACGGTGTGTCGAACAATTCGTGCGGCTCGCCCGCAACACCAGCGTGCGGGCTGATTCTCAAGATCAGCGTGCCGAGGTAAGGCACGAAATACACCGACACCAGCCATGAGATCAACAGCGCCGCGGCCGTCACGGCGAAGATCGCGAAGGTGTACTCGCCGACGGTCGACTGCGCCAAGCCGATCGGCAGGAAGCCGACCGCCGTGATCAGCGTGCCGGTCAACATCGGCATCGCCGTGGCTTCGTAGGCAAAGGTCGCGGCGCGCACCTTGTCGTAGCCCTCTTCGAGTTTGCGCACCATCATCTCGACCGCGATGATCGCGTCGTCGACCAGCAGGCCGAGCGCGATGATCAGCGAGCCGAGCGAGATCTTGTGCAAGCCCACGCCCCAGTAGTACATGGTCACGAAGGTGATCGCGAGCACCAGCGGGATCGTGATGCCGACCACCATGCCTGGCCGCCAATCGATGCTGAACTTCCACGAGTTGGGCTTGAAGTGCAGCCCCAGGCTGATGAAGCTGACCGCCAGGACGATGATCACGGCCTCGATCAGCACGCCGACGAACTCGCCGACCGAGGTCGACACGACCTTCGACTGGTTCTGGAACTGATGCAGCTCGATGCCTGCCGGCAGATCGGCGCGGATCGACGCCGTCACGCCCTGCAGGGCCTTGCCCATGTCGATGATGTCGCCACCTTTGGCCATCGAGATGCCGAGCGCGATCACCTCGTGCCCCTGGTGGCGCACCTTCACCTGCGGTGGGTCGACGTAGGCGCGCTGGATCTGCGCGATATCGCCCAGCCGGAAGCTGTTGCCGCCGGCGCGGATCGTGAACGCGCGAAGCTGGTCGACCGAGTTGAACTGCCCGCCCACGCGCACCTGCACAAAGTCGGTCGGCGAGTTGATCGTTCCGGCCGACTCGACCGCGTTCTGCTGTCCGAGCTGGCTCAGCACCTGGTTGAAGTCGAGCCCCAGCTGCGCCAGGCGCTTCTGCGAGATTTCGACGAAGAGTTTTTCGTCCTGCGCGCCGAACACCGCGACCTTGTTGACGTCTTTCACCTTCAGCAGGCGCTGGCGCACGCGGTCGGCCTGGTCTTTCAGTTCCTGGTAGGTGAAGCCGTCGGCCGACAGCGCGTAGATCGAGCCGTAGACATCGCCGAACTCGTCGTTGAAGAATGGCCCGACCACACCGGCCGGCAAGGTGGCGCGCATGTCGCCGATCTTCTTGCGCACCGTGTACCAGATCTGCGCCATCTCCTTCGGCGGCGAAGAGTCGCGCACCTGGAAGATGATCAAGGCTTCACCGGGCTTGGAGTAGCTGCGGATCTTGTCGGAGTACGGCACCTCCTGCAGTGTTTTCTCGAGCTTGTCGGTGACCTGTTCGGCCACCTGCTGCGCGGTGGCGCCGGGCCAGAACACGCGCAAGGCCATGGCGCGGAACGTGAACGGCGGGTCTTCGTCCTGGCCCAGCTGGAAGTAGGCGGCGGCCCCCAGCACCATCAGCACGATCAGCAGGTAGCGCGTCAGCGCTGAGTGTTCGAGCGCCCACTGCGAGATGTTGAAGCGCGCCGGTTTGTCTGCGTGTGCCGCAATGGCACCCGGTTCCACGCTCGGCGCGCTCACTTGACCGTCACCGGCGTGCCTGCCTGCACCGCCATCGACGACGCGGTCGGCTCCACGTAGAACTTCACTTTCTGCCCCGGGCTGAGCACGTGCACGCCCGCGGTCACCACGATCTGGCCGGGCGCCAAGCCGCTCGAGATCACGGCCTCGTTGCCGTCGGCGCCGGCCAGCTTCACCACCTGCGGGCTGACGGTCATGGCCTTGCTGTCCACCAACCACACACTGCTGCGGCCCTGCTCTTCACGCAGCGCCGACAGCGGCAGCTTGGTCACACCTGGCGTCTGGGGCAACTCCACCAGCACCGAAGCGGTCTGCCCGAGCCGGATGCCGCTGACGGGGGCATTGCCGATGTCGGCCTTGACCAGGAAAGTGCGCGTGACCGGGTCGGCCGCGGCTGATATCTCGCGGATGCTCGCCGCCAGCGGCTCGCCCGCGGCACCCCACAAACGCACCTTGAAGCGCCCCGGCTGCGAGGCCAGCGCCTTGATCAGGCCAACCTTGTCTTCGGGCACGGCGAACACCACGTCGCGCGGCCCGTCGTGTGCCAGGCGCAAGACCGGCGTGCCGGCGGCGGCCACCATGCCGGGTTCGAGGTCGACCGCGGTGACCACACCGCTGGCATCGGCGAGCAGGGTCGAATAGCCGGCCTGGTTGCCCTGCACACTGAGCTGCGCCTTCGCCTGCTCGAGTTGCGCGCGCGCCGTTTTCATGGCCGATTCACGCCGTTCGAGTTCGGCGGCACCGATGAATCCCTGGTCGTGCAGGTCTTTGTAGCGCTTGAAGTCGGCAGCGTTCTGGTCGAAGCCGGCTTGCGCCACCGCCACCGCAGCGCGCGAAGCTTCCTGGCCGAGGCGCAGGTCGGAGGGGTCGAGCTGGGCCAGCACCTGCCCGGCTTTGACCGAATCGCCCAGGTCGACGGCGCGCCGAAGCATCTTGCCGCCGACACGAAAACTCAGCCGCGATTCGGTGCGCGCGCGCACCTCGCCCGCGTACTCGTGGCTGCCCCCTGCCGTCTGCGCCGCCACGGTGAGGG
>Ga0307516_10010684_pt1 | contig 10062 bp, 8 predicted proteins | sample 19_EM_MG_FD_203310 | JGI IMG/M metagenome (GOLD analysis project Ga0307516, IMG submission 203310) | Populus trichocarpa ectomycorrhiza microbial communities from riparian zone in the Pacific Northwest, United States - 19_EM | ecosystem: Host-associated > Plants > Roots > Unclassified | place...
TGCTTGAGGCGCACGACGACCTGAGTGACAAGGCCGCGGCGGGACACGAACTACGCTGGCTGGCGCAGCATCGCGGACGTGCCTACGCCGAGTACAACATGCACGAGATCCTGATGCCGTTGAACGCGGCACTCTCGAATCGCGCGGGCGAGCGCCTGGCCCTCGCTGCGTCGCCTTGACCTCAGTGGCCGAACTTGAATTTGATCGTCGGCGGGTGATAGCAGACACAGACCTCGGCTGCGTGCGCCCGCAACTGCTGCAGTGCCATATGGAACACACTCTTGTCGGCCAGGTTGTGCACCGGCGCCGTGCTCGACGGCGGGAGTCCCGCGACATCGTTGGCCGCCATGCCGATCTCGGTGAGTCCTTGCTTGGGAGACGCCGCATAACGCGAGCGAAACCCGTCGTCGGTCGACAATTTTGTCAACAATGCAATCGCCAGCTGTTGTGGCAGCACCGTCTCGTTCATGTGATTCCCCTGCGATGGTAGATGGGCAGCGCTCACCCCGCTGCTGCGTCTAGACTAGCAAAACCCCTCCGCAGCTGCAGCACCGAGCTTGCGTTCGCCGTTCGAGCACCTTAGCCTCGCCCGCTTTCACCGGGAGTGCGCCGTCATGCGCTTGCGCCGCTGCGCCATTCTGCAGTTGGAACCGCAGGAACGCATCGTCTTCGATCTGGCCACGCTGAGCGCCGGCGGCGATGGGTTGCGGGATGAACTCGTGTGGCTGGCGTATGCGCCGCAGCTGCCCGCGCCCGCACCGCTGAAGCCGGACGAACTCCACGTGCTCGGCGCAATCTCGCCGTCACGCTGGCGAAATCGCGACGAGCTGGCGGCGGTACACGCTCCGGCAGTGCTGGAAGCGCTGCACGCAATGGGGCTGCTGATCGAGGAACATTCGGCTGCTGCGGCACAAGATGAGCGGTTGCGCCGCGCGCACTGGCGCAGCGCGTCAGCGGTAATGCATTACGCCTCGCGCTGGCACGGCGTCGATGCCGACGCGGCGCAACGGCAAATCGAGGAAAGCGAAAACGGCGACCTGCTTTCGCGGCTTGGACCACCGGAGCCGGTTGTCAGCGAGCACGTACACCCCAGTGCGCGCGTCGCGCTGCAACGACCCGGCGATTCGCCGCTCGAGCAATTGCTTCTGCGCCGCGTCACCTGCCGCAATTTCGACCGGAACCGCTCGTTGTCCGCAGCGCAGTTTTCAAGCGTGCTCTTTCGTGCATGGGGTGCCCGTACGGTGCATGATTTCGCGCCCAACGTGCCGCTGCTCAAGCGCGGCGTCCCCTCCGCCGGAGGACTGCACGCAACCGAAGCGTATCTGCTGGTGCAACGAGTCGAGGGCATCGCACCGGGGCTGTATCACTACCATCCGATCGACCACGCACTCGAACCTCTGCGTGCGCTGGATGGATCCGAGGCGAACGCGCTGGCACGCAGCTTCGTCGCCGGTCAGGAATATTTTGTGGATGCGCACGTGATGGTAATTGCGGCGAGCCGCTTTCACCGCATGTTCTGGAAATACCGCAACCACGCCAAGGCCTATCGCGCATTGCTGCTCGACATCGGGCATCTTTCGCAAGCCCAATACCTCGCCGCGACGGAGATCGGTCTCGCCGCATTCATCACGGCGGCGATCAACGAGGTCGATATCGAGCAGGCGTTCGGCCTGGATCCGCTCGAGGAGGGGCCGCTTGCCGTGACCGGCTTCGGAATCCGCGCCGCCGAGTGCCGCGAAGTCGAATGGGATCCGCTGAATGTCGTGTGGCCGAAAAGCTAGAGCCACTCACGCGGCTTGAGATAATCCTGCAGGCGCGCCTCGGGCGAGTCTTGCGGCGGCGCATACGCGTATTCGAAACGCACGCGCGGCGGCAGCGACATCAGGATCGATTCAGTGCGTCCGCCGGACTGCAACCCAAATAACGTGCCGCGGTCGTAGACGAGATTGAACTCGACGTAACGGCCGCGCCGATAGAGCTGGAATTCTCGTTCGCGCTCACCGAATTGTATATTTTTTCTTTTTTCCACAATCGGCACGTACGCATCGAGGAATCCTTCACCTACCGCGCGCATGAACGCGGAGCAGCGCTCGAAGTCCCATGCATTCAGATCGTCGAAGAACAACCCACCCACGCCGCGCGTCTCGTTGCGATGCTTGAGGAAGAAATACTCGTCGCACCAGCGCTTGTATTTGGCATACACATCCGCTCCGAACGGCGCGCTCAGATCGCGCGACACCGTATGCCAGTGCACCACGTCTTCGTCGAAGGGATAGTACGGCGTAAGATCGAAACCGCCGCCGAACCACCACACCGGTTCCGCGCCTTCTTTGCGTGCTTCGAAGTAGCGCACGTTCAGATGCGTAGTGGGCACGTACGGGTTGCGCGGGTGCAGCACCAGCGAGACCCCGAGGGCGGTCCACGCGCGCCCGGCGAGTTCGGGCCGGTGCGCGGTCGCCGCGGGCGGCAGACGTTCCCCGTTCACAAGCGAAAAGTTGACGCCGCCTTGTTCAAACACCGCGCCGTCTTTCAGCACGCGCGTACGGCCGCCACCGCCCTCGGCGCGCGTCCAATTGTCTTCGATAAAGCGGCCGGTGCCATCCAGCGCCTCGAGCGCGACACAGGTGCGCTCCTGCAGCTCGCGCAGAAACGCTTCAACCTCGAGTACGCGCGCGCTTTGCACCCGCTCAGTCTCCAAACGGCGGATCGTGCCGCGGGCTCGGCGCCGTATTCCGTGTCCGGCCGGTGTCGTTCACATGGATCAGGCGCGCACCGTCCGGCTGCGTTTCCCGCTGTGGGACACATGGCTGCATACGTGTATGCATCGAAACTCCGGGACTGCGCCTGACGCGACACAGGTCGTGACAGCGACGAATGGTAGCAGGCACGCCTACGTTGCGGCACGCCGCTGCGCGAAAGTATACTTGCGTCATTCGAATCATCCCCATTTCTGCTTTGCCGTCCCGCATCCCCCCTCTCGCGATCACCGCCTACACCGCCACGAGCGCCGCTGCGCGTGGCAATGACGCGCTCGCCGACGCGCTCGCCACGCGTCGCAGCGGCCTGAGACCGAACGATCTCACCGACTTGCCGTGCTGGATCGGGCGTGTGGCTGGCCTCGAGGAGCTTGAATTCCCGGCGCAACTCGCGCGCTGGGAATCGCGCAATCATCGCCTGGCTTGGCTCGGCCTCGAACAGGACGGTTTCCATGCGGCCGTGCAGCGCGCTGTCGAACGCCACGGCGCCGCGCGCGTTGCATTGGTCGTGGGGACGTCGACGTCGAGCATTGGCGAGACGGAGCGCGCGTATCGCGAACTGTCGCCGGATGGGCACTTGCCGCCGGCGCAACGCACCAGCCGCGTGCATCATCCGCATTCTCTCGGCGCGTTCGTGCAGGACGTGCTCGGCGTGCAAGGTCCGGCACTCACCATCGCCACGGCGTGTTCGTCGAGCGCGAAGGTGTTCGCGAGCGCGGAACGTCTGGTGCGTGCGGGAATCGCCGACGCGGTGGTGGTCGGCGGCGTGGACACCCTGTGCGGCAGCGTGATCTACGGGTTCAACTCGCTGCAGCTCGTTTCGACGGAGCCATGCCGGCCTTTCGATGCACAGCGCAACGGCCTGTCGCTCGGCGAGGCGGCCGGATTTGCTTTGCTCGAAAGTATAACTGTGGACAGCACTGCCCCGCGCCTGATCGGTTACGGCGAGTCGGCGGACGCGCACCACATGTCGGCGCCGCATCCGGATGGACTCGGCGCCGAACGCGCGCTTGGCGACGCGCTGGCGCGTGCCGGAATCGATGCACGCAATGTCGATTACATCAACCTGCACGGTACCGCAAGCCTGCAGAACGACGCGGTCGAGGCGGCGCTCGTCGCGCGCCATTTCCCGGCGACGACGGCGGCAAGTTCGACGAAAGGGTGGACAGGCCACGCGCTCGGCGCGGCGGGAATTCTCGAAGCGGCAATCGCATTGCTCGCCATCGAACGCGGCTTTGCTCCCGGCACGATCAACAGCCGTGCGCTCGACCCAGCGTGCGGGCCGCAGATCCGCCGCGACAACGAACAGCGGCGCGTGCGTATCGCGCTTTCCAATTCGTTCGGCTTCGGCGGCAACAACTGCTGCCTGGCATTTGCGGCAGCCGACGCATGAACGGCTCGATACGCATGCGCATCGAGGGTATCGGGATTTGCGCGGGCGCATGGTGCGATTGGGACACCGCGCGCGATGCGCTTCGCCACAATCGGGAATTCGACGCCGCGCAGGCGACACGGCCTTCGCCAGCGCTGTTGCCCGCCGCCGAACGTCGCCGCGCACCCGAGTCGGTGCTGGTCGCAATCGAGACCGCCCAGCAGGCCTGCAGCATGTCCAAGCGCGCGCCCGCTGATTTGCCGCATGTATTCGCCTGCGCGTATGGCGACTTGCCGATCAACGACTACCTGTGCGCGACGCTCGCGCGCGCGCCGCTCGACGTATCACCGATCAAGTTCCACAATTCGGTGCACAACGCACCGGCGGGATACTGGACCATCTCCACCGGCTGTCGCGCCAGCTCGAGCGCGATCAGCGCGGGTGACGCGACGTTCGCAACGGGCCTGCTGGAGGCCGCAGTGCTCGCACACACCGAAGCGCAAGCGGTGCTGCTCGTCGTCTATGATGTGCCGGCAACCGGCGCGTTGCGCGATGTGGTGGACTGCGATGTCTCATTCGCCGCCGCTTTCGTATTGTCCCCCATCGGCCAGGCGCAGGATGGAATTGCCGATCTGCGTATCGACGTGCGCCCGGGCGTGCTTGCGCCGGAGGCGGACGTGCTGCACGCTTGCGGCGTACGCAACCCGGCCGCGCACTGCCTGCCGCTGCTCGCGGCGCTTGCCCGCCAGCAGCAAACGACTTTGCAGGCCCGCCTGACGCCGGGCACGATCCTCACGATGGAGACCCTGTTTTGACGGAAGACAACAACCGCCAGCTGCCGAATGCGGTCGTGGTGATCCCTGCCCTCAACGAAGAGCGCGCGATCCGCGCGGTCGTCGAAGAGACGTTGCAGCATTGTGGAAAAATCATTCTCGTGGACGACGGTTCCAGCGACCGCACCAGTGAAGTGGTCGCCGACCTGCCGCTGGAACGCATTCGCCACCCGCATCCGCTAGGCAAGGCGCACGCCTTGCAGGACGGTTTTCGGCGTGCGCTGGAGCTCGGCGCCGACGGCGCGCTCACGATCGACGGCGATGGCCAGCACGCAGCCGCCGACTTGCCGCGCCTGCTGGCCGCGGCCGCGCGTTATCCGAATCACATCGTGATTGGCGCACGGCTTCTCAGCCGCGACAGCGCGCCCGGCAAGAACCGTCTCGGCAACCAGCAGGCCGACTGGTGGGTATCCTGGGCGTGCGGGCAGCGTGTCGTCGATAGTCAGAGTGGTCAACGCTATTACCCGCGCGCAGTGATGGAGATCGCACTCGCGCTGCCGACCGGCGGTTTCGTATTCGAAAGCGAAGTGCTGATCGAAGCCGCGCGCCGCGGCATCCGCACGGTGTCGGTGCCGATCAAGGCGCGTTATGCCGAGGATCGCCGCGCCAGCCATTTTCGTCCGCTGCGCGACGTCAGCCGCATCACGATGATGATCGCATGGCGCCTGATCCGCGGCGGACTGATGCCGCGCAACTACTGGCGCGCGCGCACGGTGCCGCCGATTATCGTGGATCCGAGCGAGATCACCGGGGCCTGATTGGACTGCAATCAGCGCGCTCCGTGAACGCGGGAGAATCCCAGCCATCGAGGCTGGGATTCCGATTGCCTGGCAGTCGCTACTACTGATTGCGCGAATCGCAATATTGCCCTACGAGCGTAAGGTTCGCGTAGTTGTAATTGACGGGCGCGGTGTTTACCTGCCAGACGATGTACTTGTCAAAGCAGACAGCGTTGCCATCCCCGTCTATCTCGATGATGTCACCGACGCTCGCGCCGGAGTTGGTGGCCAGATTTTTTGCCGCTTGTTGTATGTAAACGCTCGTGGCGTTGAATGGGCTGCAATACGGGTCCGCTTTGACGCCGTATTGGGTGCCGCTCACGCTGCATATATCGCTGTAGTACTGCGTAGCCATTGCCGACGAAGTAAAGCAAGCCAGCGACAGAAAACCAATCGAAAGAAGGTGTTTCATTTTGATCTCCACATGGACCCCCTTCAAGCAGACATTTCGCACCCTCCGCTTGTGTTGGAATGATATCTCAAGCTTTTCAGCAGTGACGGCGATCTCCGACAATATCTTTCCTGTTCGCGAAATGACGACAAATTCAGATGGTTTTAATAACTTATTGAGAATCTAATTACATTCGTCGAATCGGTGCAATAAAAAAGGGCCGCTTGCGCGGCCCTTTTGCCTTGCCCGATACGGACCGTGCGAGCGGCCCGTATCGCTCCCTCCCCAATCGTTACTGGATCGTACCGACCAGCGTCACGCCGGAGTACGTCGAGAAGGCGCGCACGCCCACGAAGTACGTACCGGCCACCGGCGAGTTGAATGTGCAGGTCTCGGCGTTGCCGGTCAGGAACGGACGGCAGTCAAATCCGCCCGTTGCCGTGGTCGGCGCGGAGCCGATGCGAACGTACATGTCGGCGTCGCCCGTACCACCGGAAATCTGGAACGTCACCTTGGTTTTTCCGACCGGAACTGCCAGTGTGAAGATCGTGCCGAAATTGCCGGTAGTGGCCGACAACCCCGTCACTGGCACGCCGCTGGTCAGCGCGCTGCCACCGCCGCCAGTGCTGTAGCTGCCCTTCAGCGTGGCGCCCGAGTACGCCGAAAACGCATTGACCATCACGAAGTACGTGCCCGCCTGGACATTGGAGATCGTGCAGGTCTCGTTATTGCCCGTCACGAACGGACGGCAGTCGAATCCGCCCGTTGCCGTGGTCGGCGCCGAGCCGAACTTCACGTACAGATCTGCATCGCCCGTGCCGCCGGACATCGAGAACACCAGATTCGTCGCACCGGCCGGAACAACCATCGTCCAGTTCTGCTGATGATTGACCACAGAGTCGGCAATCGTGATGCCCACGCCGTTCTGCAATACATTCGTCGGCGCGGTGACGGTCACCGATTGCGTTTTAGTGTTCGTCGCCCCGCCGTTGTCGGTCACCGTCAAGGCAACGCTGTAGGTGCCGGCTGCGGCGTAGGAGTGACTCGGGCTTGTCGTGGTCGATGTCGTGCTGTCACCGAAGTTCCACGCGCGCGATGCGATGGTGCCGTCGCTGTCCGTCGAGCTGTCGATGAAGTTTGCCGTCAGCCCGTTCGTCGTGAAGCTGAAGTTCGCGACGGGCGGCGTGTTGGCTACCGGCGTACCGGTGAAATTCGTGCCGGTGACGTTGGCGTTGACCACCACGGTCGCATTGGTTGGCGAAAAGGTAAAGCCTGACAACGCCGGCGTGATTGTATACGTCGCATTGGCGAGGTTCGCCAACGTGTACGCGCCGCTGCTGTTGGTCGTCGTACTGGTCGCGCCGCTGCTGACGGTCACTCCGGAAATGCCAGCACCAGCGCCCGTAGCGACGGTGCCGGAAATCGAGAAAGTGCTGCCGGTGGTGCCGCAATCGTTGAACTTGAAATCGGCGATGCGGGTGTTCCAACTGCTGGCCGGGCGATACATGCCGACGGTCCAGAACGTGCAATCGTCGGCAGGATCAACGACCGTAGAGTAATAGTCGCCCCAGCGTCCGGAGGTTTCCACTGCGGTTCCGGTGGCGAAGTCGGTGGCGGCGACGGTCATCACACCCAGCGGATCGGCGGCCGTGCGACCGGTATGGCGCAACGTCGCGAACACCGTGGGGGAGGTCGTCTTGCTGACGTTGTACCCCATGCCGATGTTGCCGTTCTTGTCTGTCGCCAGCGAACCTTCCAGGTGATTGGTGCCGGTGTCGCCAGGGCCGTAGGTGCCTTCCTGAAACAGACTCCACGCGGTGTAGGTGCCGTCGGCGTTCTTGGTGCGGCGCAATTCGAACCAGCGAATGCCGGCGTTGACCGTGGTGCCGCTGCGCGCCGAATTCATATTCGTCGCGAAGTCGCCGACGATCTGTTCGTAGCTGCCGAAATTCCGGTAGTTCATCGTGTTGAAGATGACTTCCCGAATCGGGTCGAGGCGTGAAGTGGAACCCGGCTGCGGCACGGTGTCGAACGTGCTGTAGTCGCGGAACCAGCTGTTGAATTCGCTGATCTGGATGTGTGGCAGCGTGGTGATGGCGCTGTTGGCCGGCGTGGTCCAGTCGATCTTGAGCGAAAACAGGTCGATGAAGTCGTGGCTCGGGTCCGCGCTGGCGCCGTCGTGCGCTTCGTCGTCGTGGTGACGCGCAAGAATCTGTCCTTCTCCGGCAGGCGGGGCGAAGGTGCTTCCGCCCATGAAGTTGGCCGGAGTCAGTGTCTGGAACCCGTAGCCACTCAGCGCGGGAACACTGGAGAAACGCTGCGCCGCACGCGCCGTACCGCCAGTGAGCATGTTGGCGCGGTCGAAAGCGTAAAACGTGACGGTGCTGCCGCCTTCGTTGTCGGTGCAGGTGTAGGCGTCGTTCCATACGCCGCAATGCGGATAGTCATTTTGGGTGGGTGTGGAAAACCCATAGAACCACCAGCCGCCGGAAACCGGATTTTCCGTCTTGGAAATATAGACGCAATTTTTTGGCGCCGAAGACGTGCCGCCCATCTCCAGCAGGAACCAGCGGCTGGCGAGGCGATCGAATAGAACAATCGGGTCGCTGACCGACGTACGGCAACCATCCCCGGCCGGCGCCAGGGATGAAAACGTCGTCGGACCGGCAAGCTTCGCACCGGTCTTGTCGTACACCGTGAACGTCGTGCCGCTGGAGCTATTGACCCCGTACACGATGAAATTGGGACTGACATCGATTACCGGGTCGCCCGGCGAAACACCGGTGGAACCGTTGTTGATGCTGACGTGCGCACCACCGGCGGCGCTAGCGCCCGATGCCTGGTCGTCCCAAATCTTCTGCAGCTCGGGCAGGCGATCAGGGAGGGCCTGCAGTGACGCCGGCGCCGAAGGGTCCTTCCGATTCAGCGGGAAGAACTGGCGTTTGTGCGCTTCGTGGACCGGCATGCCAGGGTGCCACGCCTGCGCCACCGGCAGATCGCGCAGATCGACGTCGACGCCGACTGCAGTCACGGGCTCGCCAACTTGGACGCCGGCGCTGTGGACCGCCCCGGTAAGTAGCAGCGACAGCGCAGCCGCGGCAAAAAGAGTTCTCATTGTTCGGTACTCCTCATTGTGAAGGTGTACTGCTTGTCTGAATGGATTGCAGACGTGTTTCGAGCAGCGAGTGAAATGCATCAGGCATCAGTCCGCGTCGTTGTCTTCGTGCTCCTGCTCGACGGGCTTGCCGTCCAGCGAAGTGAAGTCCGTGCGACGCAGGAGGCGGATCTCCCCGCGTCGGCTTTCCACGATCACGCGTGCGTTTTTTTCACCGATTACCGCGTGGGCAAGCTTGTTCGGCTCCTCTCCTGGCCGCCGTGTTATTTCGAGCGAGTATTCCGTTGCAAAGACGCTTGAGGTGGCCAATTCGAGTTCCGCGTCGAGCTTGTCATTCACAGCCAACACGATGTTGCCGGTGGTCGTCGCCAGCCTCTGGTGGGACGCCCCTGGTGCCGCATTCAGAGAAGCCTCGATGGAACCTGCGCCGGTCTGCACTTCTACACGCCCGTGCGTGCCGCGCACCGCGATATCTCCCGCGGTACTGCGCAGATCGATGTCACCGTTGATACCGTGGCTTTCGATCAATCCTCGTTCGGTGTGCGCTGACACCGAATGGCCTGTGGGCACGAACACGACCAGGTCGACGCGCTGGTCGGCAGCGGCGATCGTGCCAGCGGGCAGTCGAGGCGCGATCAGATACCGACCCTCGATTTCCCCCGGCTGCAACGCAATCGGTGCGACGCCAAGTGGGTTCTGCAATACCGCGTTGATTTCGAGGGTTTGCGCGAACCCGCCAAAGCGCAGGCGCACGTCGCCATACGGATTGTCGACCACGACGGGCTGACCTTCCGCAAGCGCCGCGGTGAAGTCGCG
>Ga0307516_10010685_pt1 | contig 10062 bp, 5 predicted proteins | sample 19_EM_MG_FD_203310 | JGI IMG/M metagenome (GOLD analysis project Ga0307516, IMG submission 203310) | Populus trichocarpa ectomycorrhiza microbial communities from riparian zone in the Pacific Northwest, United States - 19_EM | ecosystem: Host-associated > Plants > Roots > Unclassified | place...
CCAGGTGCAACTGACCGCGTAGCCGCCGCGGGCCCGCAGGCCGCTGAAAGAGCCGTCGGCCCAGTCGGCCGGCAGCGCGGGCAGCAGGTGGATGACCTTGCGGTGGCTTTGCAGCAGCATCTCGGCGACCGCGGCGGTGATGCCGAAGTTGCCGTCCATCTGGAAGGGCGGGTGGTTGCAGAAGAGGTTCGGCAGCGTGTTGTAGCGCAGCAGGCCGCGGACCATGGAGCGGGCCCGTTCCGGATCGGCGAGCCGGGCGAAGAGTGCGGCCCGCCAAGGCCAGGTCCAGGACCTCCGGCTGTCGCCGGAGACGGTGTCCTCGGTGAACGGGGTTCCCTCGCGTTCGCCGCATCGGGCCTTGAGCGAGACCAAGGCCGCCGCCGCGAGTTCCGGTGCGGTGTCGACGGTGATCTGCCGGCCGGGGTACACGGCGAACAGGTGCGAGGTGTGCCGGTGGACGTCGGCCGGGTCGTCCCGGTCCGTCTGCCACTCCTGGAGCTGGCCCCACCTGCCGATCCGGTTGGGGGCCAGCCGGGCCTGGAGGCCGGCGACGGTGGCCCGGTACGCGGGATCCGCGCCCAGCACGTCCTCGCAGTCGAGATAGTTCTGGAACAGGTCCCAGATGATCTGCTGGTCGTACATCACGCCGTCCTCCCGCGGGCCGTGCTCGGGTGACCAGCCGGCGGGCGAGACGAGCAGGCCGTTCCCGTCCTCGATCAGGCGGTCCTCCCAGAACTGGCAGATCTCCCTGATCATCGGGTGGGCCACCGTGCGCAGATAGTCGAGGTCCTGGGTGAACGCCCAGTGTTCATAGAGGTGCTGCGCGTACCAGGCGCTGGCGACCGTGTTCCACTGCCAGCCGTTGCCACCGAAGATGCTCTGACTCGTACGCGCCGTCCAGCCCCGCACGGCGGCGCCGAAGGCGTTGCGGGTCGCGACCCGGCTCGGTACGGCCACCTGGCGGACGAACTCGACGAGCGCCTCGTGGCTGTCCGGCAGGTCGGTGGTCTCGGCACCCCAGTAATTCATCTGCACATTGATGTTCGTGTGGTAGTCGGAGGCCCAGGCGGGCTGGTTTTGGTCGTTCCACAGTCCCTGCAGGTTGGCAGGCAGGCCACCCGGCCGCGAGGAGCTGTGCAGAAGATAGCGGCCGAGGACGAACATGATCTGCTCAAGTCCCGGGTCCGACCCGCCGGCGCGGTAACGGGCGAGCCGCGCGTCGGTCGGCAGAGCGGTGATGGCGTCTCCGGACCGCCCCCAATCCACCCGGACCCGGCGGGCCACGGCCGTGTTCTCGGCGACGTGCTCCTGCCGCAGGGCCGCATAGGAACGCGCCGCGGCGGCGCCGAGGGCCACCCGGATCGCCGGCAGCGGATCCGCCCCGCGCCAGTTCGCGGCCGCGTCGAGCCGGTAGTCGGTGCGCGCGTCGAGAAGGAGGGTCATCCGGGTCGCCGACCGTACGCGCAACCGCCCGCCCACGACCGTGACCGTGCCGTCGGTCTCGGCGATCCGCAGGATGGCGGCGTGTCGCAGGCCGTTGCCCATCGTGCCGCCGAACCCGATGGTCCGCGCCGCGGCATCGGCGGTCGCGGCGGCATCCTGCGCGGAGGTGAGGGCGATGTCGCAGTCGAGCGCCCCGGCGCTCTCCGCCTCGTAGTGCAGCACCAGCACGTCCGCGGCGCGGCTGACGAACGCCTCGCGCAGCACCCGCCGCCCGGAGGTGCCGTGGCCGGTGGCGTGTATCCCGGACTCGAGGTCGAGGACGCGGCGGTACTCGATCACCGCCGGCAGGTCGGCGGTGTCGAACCCGGAACCGGTGAGACGCACCTCGGCGACCCGGACGGCCGAGGAGCCGCTTCGGGGGCGCAGGGTGAGCCGGTACCCGGTGTACGGCGCGGGTGCGCCGACCTCACAGACTCGCCGTTCACCGCGGCCGAGAGCCGGCTCGGCGCCACGCTCGTCGAGCGGCATCCACTGCTGCCCGTCCGTGGTGCCTTCCAGGGTCCACGAGCCGGGATCCTCCCCCGGTGTGTCCGGCGAGGCCGTGAGACTGTAGGCGGTGACTGTCGCGGCCGACGGCAGGTCGGCCTGCCAGACGGCGCCGGCGCCGGCCCTGGCAACCCGCCACACGGTGGCGCCGTTCCCGTCCACGCTGCGCGCGATGTCCCGGCCGTCCCCCGCGTCGGCGTGGCCGGAGGGCGAGTACACGGAGACGAGTTGCGGTACGTCGAGACGCACCCCGTCGAAGGCGATCTCCGCCACCTGGAAGTGGCTCACCCCGGCGCGGGGCATGAACACCAGCCGGTAGAACCCGTACGCGATGCTGTTGGCGCAGGTGAATTCCCTGGTCTGGAATCGGTTCTCGAACGGGCCGTCGAGGGAACGACTGTCCAGTGTGGTCCATGTCGAGCCGTCCGGCGAGCCCTGCAGGGTCCATACCTGGGGATCGCGGAGGGGGACGTCGTTGGCGCTGGTGAGCCGGTAGACCGAGACGGCGGCGGGCGCGGCGAGGGCGGCCTGCCAGATCACCTCCGACGGTGGGCCGTCGATGCACCACTTGGTGCTCGAGGTGCCGTCGACGGTCCTGTCCACGCCCTCGGACGCGGAGCTCGAATACGGACCGCCGGGGGCGGTGACTCCCGGCCTGGGCGTGAAGGTGAGCGTCACGTCGCCGAACGCCCGGTAGGAACCGAAACCGGCCATGCTCGTGTCGAAGGTGTCGTCGTTCTGGCCGGCCAGGGCGTTGTCGTAGTTGTTGAGCCCGCCCCAGAGGCTCTGCTCGTTGAACTGGATCCGTTCGACGTCGGGCTGGCCGAACAGCATCGCGCCGAGCCTTCCGTTGCCGATCGGCAACGCTTGCGACTGCCAGTCCGCGGCTGGGAGGCGGTACCAGAGCGCGTGGGCGCCGGGCGAGCGGCGACCCACCGCCGCGGCGCCGGCCCGGACTGCCGCCGACGCCGGGGAGGCACCGGGTAGGACCTGGGCAAGGGTCACGGCGCCGCCGAGTTGCAGGACCTGGCGACGGTTGGGTCGAGGCAGAGACACGGGCGGACTCCTGGAGCATTGGTCGGGTGTGTCCCGCGCCGCCGCCTGGTGGAATGGCGGTCATGGCCGAGAATGCGGCCATGTTGACATGGAACAGGTCCGATGTCTAGGCCATCCACCTCTCTCCGCATCGGAGCCCCTCTGTTAACCACGCGTGTCACGCGTATTGCCAATACATCATACGTATGGTTTGCTCCCGAGGGTTCACGGTGACGCGGAAGCGGGCGGCGACACACCCGCGTGTATGCGAGAGCAGCGGAGAAAACCTTGACAAATCCCCATCGACATTTCCGCAGGGCCGTCGGGGTGATCGTCGCAACGACCGCCCTCCTGGGCGGGTCCGCGGCCGTCGGCGCTTCGGCGGCAAGCGCCAACCAGTCGGACCACGCCGGAGCACCCCCGCTGAAGCTCTACGTTTCTCCCCGCGGCGCGGGGGTGCGCTGCCTGCCCACCCTGCCCTGCGGGGTGACGGAGGCGCAGCAGCGGATCCGCGCGGTCGCGCGCCAAGCCCGCACAGACATCCAGGCCGTCCTGGCGGGCGGCACGTACCGGCTCGACGAGCCGCTGCGCTTCGACGCCCGCGATTCCGGCTATAACGGTCATACCGTCTCCTGGGTCGCCGCGCGCGGAGCCAAGCCGGTCCTGTCGGGAGGGTCGCGAATCCAGGGATGGCGCCTGTCCCCGGGGTCCACCGAGGTCTGGCAGGCGCAGGCGCCTCGCAGCCTGAGCGTCGATCCGCGCCAGCTGTACGTAGACGGGGCTCTGGCGACCCGGGCCCGTACGCAGATCTCGCCCTCGGACGTGTCGTTGACAGGTGACGGCGTGGACATCAAGAACCCGGCGCTCGCCTACCTCAACACCATCGGGCAGCAGAGCCGCGTGGAGATGGAGTTCGTCAACAGCTTCACCGACCGCTTCTCCCCGGTGGCCGGCATCGCCGGCAACCGCCTGACGATGGCGCAGCCCGCCTGGGACAACAACACCTGGGGCTACGACGTCGTGCAGGGTCCGTTCCGCACGTCCTCGATCTATCTGCGGAACGCGCGCGAATTCCTGGACACGCCGGGCGAGTGGTACCTCGACACCGCTACCCGCACCCTGTACTACCAACCCATAGCCGGCCAGGATCCGAGAAAGTCCGACGTGGTCCTACCGCAGCTGGAGTCCCTGCTGCAGGTGTCGGGCACATACACCAACCCGGTGCATGACCTGACGTTCTCCGGCCTCCAGTTCAGCGACACCACCTGGACCGGGCCCAGCAGTGCCCAGGGCTATGCCGACCAGCAGACCGGCGCCTTCATGTACGGTGCCAGCCCGCTCCGACCGGCCGACGCGTTCACCAGCTGCGTCTACGGGTGCCCGACGTTCGAGAGCACACGTAACCAGTGGCACCAGACGCCCGCCGCCGTGCAGGTGTCGGCCGCCAACCACGTCACCCTGACCGGCAACACCTACACCAATCTGGGATCGGTGGCCGTCGGAGTCGGTGCGGACGCCAACGCCCACGCCTCCGGTGTCGGCCTCGGCGCCAGCGACGTCACCGTCAGCGATTCCACGTTCGCCGACAACGCCGGCGGCGGCATCATCGTGGGCGGCATCCAGACCGACGCCCACCACCCCCGCGACCCGGCGATGATCAACAAGGACATCGTCATCTCCGGCAACGTGATCCACGACGTCGCCCAGCAGTACCAGGACCAGGACGCGATCCTCTTCACCTACGTGACGCGCGCCCGGGTCACGCACAACGAGATCTACCACATGCCCTACTCGGGCATCGGATCCGGCTGGGGCTGGGGCATCCAGGATCCGGGCGGCAGCCCGGACTACGTCGAGCGCGGCACTTACAACTACCAGCCGATCTATCAGACGCCCACGACCGCCACCGGCGCCGTGGTGTCCCACAACTACATCCACGACATCATGCGGACCATGTACGACGGTGCCGGCTTCTACAACCTGTCGGCGAGCCCCGGCAGCGTCTTCGCACAGAACTATGTCCTGGCGCCCGGGCGCTGGGGAACGTACTTCGATGAGGGTTCGCGCTACTGGCACGTCGACAAGAACGTGCTGGACGTACGCGATCCCAACATCGAGAACACTGCCCCGAACAGAAACACCGGCAACATGAACTACACCGACAACTGGATCTTCGAAGGGCAGATCGTCCTCAAGCACCTGGACACGAGCAGCGGGACGGTGAAACTCGACCGCAGTCAGCCGCTTCCGCTGGGCGCGGCGAAGGTGGTCTACAACTCCGGCGTACCGGTGGCGCAGCGCGGCACCACCGACAGCAATCGGCCCCCGGTCGCCGCAACGCCGGCGCGGACATCTGGGGAGCGGGCGGCCAGTCCGACGACGCGGCCGTCGCCGGGCAAGCCGGTTTCAGTAACTTCACCGTGAGCTGAGACCGGCGACAGGTGCGGGCCGGAGGGTCGCCTCCGGCCCGCACCCTGACAGTCAGCGCTTCGCCCGCCTCGCGGCCGGCGAACGGCGGCGCTGCCAGGCCGTTTCGATGTGGTCGGACATGGCCCGTGCGGCCCCCTCGCCGTCGTGGGCGACCAGCCGTTCCAGGATGCGCCGGTGCTCGTCGTTGGCCTTCGCGCAGGCCGCACGGTCCGGGATCCCGTTGTACAGGGTCGTCGTCCGGGCCTGGGTGTGCACGATCCGGACGATAGAGCGCGCCAGGCTGTTTCCCGAAGCCTCCATGATCCGATCGTGGAAGGCGACGTCCGTCTCGACGAAGGAGGACGGTTGGGCCGTCTCGACCTCCAGCTGGGTCAGCAGCGCTTCGAGGGACCTCAGGTCCTCCGCGCCGGCCGACCGGGCCGCCTGGGCGGCCATCTGCGATTCCAGTGCCGACCGCACTCCCACCAGTTGGTCCAGTATCACCAGTTCGTCGTCGTGCTGGACGGTCGCGGCCAGGACCACCGGGTCGAGCAGGTTCCAGTTCTCCGGTTCCGTCACCGTGGTTCCCTGACCCTGCCGGGCCCGCACCAGGCCCTTGGCCTCCAGCGACTTGACGGCCTCGCGGATGGTGGTCCGGCTGACGCCGAAGACCGCACAGAGCTCGGGCTCCACCGGCAGGGTGGTGCCCGGCGGGAAGCCCCGCGCGACGATCTGGTCCACGAGGGCCTCCACCACGGCGGGGGCCAGGCGGGCCGGCCTCTTGGGCCACGGCTGCAGCTCCCGCGCCTTGACCGGTCCGCCGATTTGCGCCTCCGCCATGCCAGCTTCCCTTTCCACGCATCGAGTCCACGCATCGAGCGGGCCAGGCCGCAATTCTAGTCGACCCGCTCCCTTGACAGTATTCGTATGACGAATTATGTTACACCAAATTTACCCTACCGCCCCGGCTTACGAGGAATGACAGCGTGCGCATAACTGCCGTCGAGTGCCACCCGGTCCGGGTACCCGGTGCCAACCCGCCTTTCGTGTGGCGCGACGGACTACGGGGGAGCCCGTCCGACGGCGAAGCCGCGGTTCTCCTGATCCGTACCGATGAGGGGGCCGAGGGGGTTGCCATGGCGCCGCGGCGCGGGAGCGGGGTGATGCTCGCGGACATCCTCGACCGCGTGCTGCGCGACGAACTGCTGGGGCAGGACCCCCTGCAGCGCGAGTGGCTCTGGCACCGGATGTGGGAACTCGACCGCACCGAGGAACTTCCGCTCTACCTGCTCGGGTTGGTCGACGTCGCACTGTGGGACCTGGCCGGCCGGGTGGCGAAGCAGCCCACCTGGCAGGTTCTGGGTGGCTACCGGACCTCCATCCCGGCCTACGCGTCCACGGTCACCTATGCGTCGGTGGCGGAGTACCTGGACATCGCGGACCAGGCGCTCGCGCTGGGGTATCCGGCGATCAAGCTGCACGCGTGGGGAGACGCCCGGCGTGACGCGCAGTTGAGCACCGCGTTGCGCGAACACGTCGGGGACCAGGTCCCGCTGATGTTCGACGGGTCGGCCGGCTTCGACCTGCCCGACGCCGTGTACCTCGGGCACGTGCTCGCCGAGGCGGGCTACCTCTGGTACGAGGAGCCGATGCGCGAGTTCAGCGTCACGGCGTACAAGCGCCTGGCCGAGGCGGTCGCCGTGCCGCTCCTGGTCGCCGAGACCTCGGACGGCGCGCACATGAACTCCGCCGACTTCATCCAGGCCGGCGCGGCCACCTTCGGGGTGCGAGCCTCCACTCAGTTGCGCGGCGGCTTCACCGGCGCGATGCGCACCGCCCATCTCGCCGACTCATACCTGCTGCGGGCGGAGGTGCACGGTCCGGAGATCCCCAACCGGCACCTGTGCATGGCGATCTCCAACAACACCTACTACGAGTCCCTGGTCATGGGCAATCCGATCAGCCGCGAGAGCGGCATCGACGCCCAGGGCATCGTGCACGCCCCGACCGGTCCCGGCGTCAGCCTGCCGGCCGGCCTGGACTACCCCGGCATCCTGGAGCCCTTCGTCGACCAGGACACCGTCTCACCACCCAAAGCCTGATGGATCGAAGGTTTCCATGAAGAACGTCAGAACTGGCCTGATCGCGGGCCTCGGCGCCGCGGCGCTCCTCGCGCTGACCGCCTGCGGCAGCGCCACGCCGCCGCCCACCTCGACCTCGTCCGCTTCCGTCGCCTTCAAGCCCGCCGACCAGGACGCGGGAAGCGCCATCACCGTGTGGGCGGACGCCACCCGGGTGCCCGGCATCGAGGCGTACCAGAAGGCCCACCCGGACGCCAAGATCACAATCGTCACCTACAGCGGCGACGCCAACGGCGCGACCGACCTGCAGACCAAGGTGCAGCTCTTCGACCGCAGCGGCAGCGGCTGGCCCGACGTCGCCTTCACGGCCAACGTCAACGACGGCAGCTGGGCCTCCCAGGGGAAGACGCCCTATGCGGCGCCCGTGAACCAGCACATCATCCCGCAGTCCACACTCGACGGCTTCGCCGCCGGCGCCAACGATCCGTGCACCTTCGGCGGCAACACCTACTGCCTGCGCAACGACCTCGCTCAGGTCGTCCTCTGGTACAACAAGTCCCTCATGAGCCAGTTCGGCTACCAGGTCCCCACGACCTGGGAGGAGTATCAGGCCCTCGGCGAGAAGGTCGCCCAGGAACACCCCGGCTACGTGGTGGGGACAGCCGGCGACGCCTGGGCCGCAGAGGTCTACTTCTGGGCCAGCCAGTGCCCCGCCAGCACCGCAACCGGCGACAAGCAGGTGACGGTGAACCTGCGGGACCCCAAGTGCACGCGCATGGCCGGCCTGCTCGACAACCTGATCGCCAAGGGCTCGGTCGCCAAGGACACGGTGTTCAGCGCCAACTTCATCAAGAACACGGCCGGCAAGGTCCTCATGCTGCCCGGACCCTCCTGGTACGGCCAGACGCTCTTCAACTCGACTTTCAAGACCCCGGCAGGTCAGATCGCCGCCGCCGCACCGTTGAAGTTCGCGAGCGACACCACGACCACCACCGGCAACGTCGGCGGCGGCCTGTGGTTCGTCTCGGCACACAGCCGCAATCTCCAGGCCTCGGCTGACCTGGTCACGTGGATGACCACCTCGACCGACTACCAGGCCACCGCCGGCACCTACCCCGCGGACAAGCAGGCCGCCGTGGCGTGGCTTGCCAACCAGAAGGAGACCGGCTACTTCGCCAACGACGTCGGGCCGGTCTTCCAGGCCGCCGCCGGCCAGGTCTGGCCCGGCTGGGCCGCCACCCAGTACAGCCAGGAGGCCATCTACGCGTCCACCGTGGTACCCGCCCTCAACGCGGGAAAGACCATCACCGAAACCCTGGACAGCTGGCAGACCGCCATCTCGAACAAGGCCAAGTCCCTCGGTTACACCGTCAACCAGTGAGCGAACCCGTGACCACGACATCCGTACCCGCGCCGCGGACCGGGCCGGTCGACCGCACCAGCGATCGGCCGGCCCGGGGCCGGCGCAGCCTGGCCGGCTACGCGTTCGTGTCCGGCTACGTCGTGCTGCTTCTCGCCTTCGGCGTGCTTCCCACCGCCTACGCGGTGTGGCTCGCCCTATCCAACTCGCGGGGTCAGCTCGTCGGCGTCGGGAACTTCACCCGTACGTTCGCCGACTACCGCTTCCTGCCCGCCCTGGCCCACATCGGCCTGTACCTCGTGGTCTGGCTGTCGGCGCTGATGGTCATGGTGGTGCTGCTCTCGCTGATGCTGCACGGCCGGATGCGGCGCACTTCCGCGGCGCTGCGGTTCCTCTTCTACCTGCCGGGTGCGCTCGCCGGCGTGGCCAGCGTCCTGCTGTGGCTGATCCTGCTCGACCCGGCGGCCAGCCCGGTCGGCTGGCTGCTGCACGCCCTCGGCTGGGAAACCCTCGCCCAGGTGATCGCTCCGGGCCATCTGCCGGTGCTGTTCATGGTGATCGCATTCTGGACCGGCGCCGGCGGCTGGATCGTGATCATGTACGGGGCCCTGAACACCATCCCCGGCGAGGTCCTCGAAGCAGCCCGCATCGACGGGGCCAGCACCCTCCAGACCGCGCTGCGGATCCAGATCCCGATGCTCACCAAGTGGATCGCCTACATGCTGATCCTGGCCTTCGCGAGCGGGACGCAGCTGTTCGTCGAGCCGCAACTGGTCTCGACCGCCAGCTGGGGCATGATCCCCGACGGATGGTCCCCGAACCAGCTCTCCTACCAGTACGCCTTCCAGGCCGGCGACTTCAACGGCGCCGCGGCCATCTCCGTCGACCTGCTCATCCTCGGGCTGGCCTGCGCGGCCGTGGTGGTCTTCCGCACCGGCCTCTTCGACCGGGACGAGAAGTGAAGTCGGCGGCCGGGCGTACGGCCTGGATCATCATGCTGGGCTTCTTCCTGGTCTTCTTCATCCTGCCGGTGATCTGGCTCCTGCTGGCACCCACCAAATCGGACGCCCAACTCCTGCGCGCCAACCCCTTCTCGATCGGCTCCCTCACCGACCTGCGCCACGCCTGGGACAACCTCTACGGCTTCCAGGACGGCGCGATCCTCACCTGGCTGAAGAACTCGGCCGC
>Ga0307516_10010686_pt1 | contig 10061 bp, 16 predicted proteins | sample 19_EM_MG_FD_203310 | JGI IMG/M metagenome (GOLD analysis project Ga0307516, IMG submission 203310) | Populus trichocarpa ectomycorrhiza microbial communities from riparian zone in the Pacific Northwest, United States - 19_EM | ecosystem: Host-associated > Plants > Roots > Unclassified | place...
CTGTATCCATGGAATCCAGACCGAGGTTCCGTAAAATGCAGTCTGTGGCGCTGTGTAGTATGGAGAGTGGTGACAGCGATGTCATCCTTGCCTCGAAATTGGAGCTGGAACTTGGAGCATAACCTCCGCTCCCTGGAAGACTCATGACGTCACTTCCACTGTCCCTTCAGCATATAAAGGACGTCTCTTGACCGACTGCATTCATTCACCCGGTTGTAAGCCGCTTATTATCAACCCCTCAACCCTCTCTCCCTATTCCAACATGACTTCAGTTCCTCAGAACACAACCGACCCCTACAACGTCGACAGCACCACTGGCACCGGTCATCATCGCAATATCGGCAATGAACTGGGTACCGGACACCGTCTCCACACCAGCGATGAACCCCTACCAGGTCAAGGCGCCGGTACAGGAGTACACGACTATCCCCCCGGCAACACCATCCCCTACACTCACCAAGCCGTTCACCCGCACCACAACGCTCGTCATGGTGACCATGATAATCTTGGTACAGCACAGCAGCACCCTCAGGAGCTGAACCAACCGACTGATGCTGGCGGTGGCCGCGCGGCGCATGGCGCGAACGCCTTCCACTCGGACCGTCCTCCCGGCGCTGGTCCCGCTCAGGGTGCGTTGACCTCTTCGGGGTCTTTCCCCTTTTTTATCAGTAGTGTAAAGTTTCAATACAGGAACTGGCGTTGGCGTGGGTGGCCAGGGCAATGTGCCGACTAAAAGAGTCACTATGAGCGACAAGGTCATCGGCAAGACGGAAAAGGTACATTTCTGATCAACTTTTAGGATGATGTTTCTCATCGCGAGATTCGCAGGTGGTGGGCAAATTATTCGACAACCCTGAGATGCATCAGAAAGGGGTGCTCAGAGAAGTCGGTGGAAAAGACGCTGCCCGTTGATATGTCAGAGATATGAACACATGATTGAATGGCACATGCACTTGCCCGAAGGCCTTAGAACTTAAATCATACAGAATGTAATACTGTAACGAACTAGCCTTAATAAACCTCTCTATGTTTGTAAAATCATGTTCAGAAATTGTACTTAAGGCGAGTAATCTAGAAGCGACGACATATGGCTTCTTGGAAACATCATCTTTTCTTTGCAAACACAACTGGCGCTGCAGACCGAGCTCTGCCGGGAATATGAGGCTGATCTCTGCGCACCTGAAGATTCTCGGAAAAAGGTTGAGTGACTTTGAGAAGGAGGAGGCGAAAAGGAAGGATATTTTGCGGAGCTGGAAGGCGCAAGACCTTGAGAAGACGTGTGTCGGTACCTTGAAGAGGAGGTAGAAGGATCGCGGCACGATAGTATGGAGCGAAGCATCATGGACGAGGCGAGCGGGGAGGCTATGGGCTTGAAAGAGATGCTATGGACGAGGGGCGAGAGCGAGAGAGTGAAAAGAGGGGATCAGGGAGGCGAAAGAGCAGATGGAAATGATGGGACATCCGAACATGGTGATTGACGAGGATGAGTTGAAGAAGCTGGCTCTTGAGAAGAGTGAGGAGGAGCGGGAAAGAGGTGGGATGAAGAGAGGGCGGATCTGGCTCAGGTGGAAGGGACAAGGACAAACTGAAGGGCAAGTTGGACGCGGCGAGACAAGGAATACGAAGCCTTGAAGACCGAGCTGACGACCCAATGGGAACATACGGAGAAGGCGTCTGAAAAAATCGAGGGTCTCGGAAAGAAGAACACGGACCTGGAGAAGGAACGCGGCCCGCTCCAGACTGGAATTGAGGAGCTTGAACAAAAGTTGCGCGACATGGATGGGGAATGGAACGAAGGCGAGAACTCCAAAAAGCCCATCCTCCTCCAACGAGCAGACGACCTCGGCAGCCGCATTCTCCCCGTCTTCGGCACGCACTCTGGATTTCCCGGCTATAGGGTGAAACACACAAACGTCAGTGATCCTTGGTTCGGGATTCTCCCTTTCTCCGTGCCGTGTCTCCTTCTAACATAGTAATGATGAACGCAGCGGTGAGATTAGCAATTTGCTGGGAAAAATATCGTGTTCACGAAGGGGACGAATATTATCTGTCATATGCAGGAGGTGAATCTCAGGTCTGAGCTTCTGGAGGGCGAAATCACGCTGACGTGCTTCATGGATACCATGACAGGCAAGGCTATTTTATATCCTCTGGAATGGAAGATGTGTGGTGAAGTATATGGTATAAAATATAGCGAGGCCGGTCATTCAGCTGGGATATAATAACGAAATCAGGAGTACATTCAAAGTAAAATTGCTGGATTCCTCACGGTATCTCTCGTTGAACATCAAACAGGAACCTCATAAACCCCGGAAACCCCATCGTCGAGATCCAGACAAAGCCGTGCCAATCCCAGGTCATGTAGTCGCGTCATCCTCATCAACATCCCAAGCTCCAGCCGAATGTCGCTTTATGTCTTGTTTTCAGGTGGAGCGTTCAGCAGCACACAGGACGCGTCGTCCATCTCATCTTCAGTGCGGTCCAATGCGCGTTTGATGACGCCGGGATAATTCAGGGAGGCAAGGATGAAGCAAACGGGAGAACCTGCCAGAATGTGGGTTTCAGCTCGATGGGGGAGGAGGCTGGGATGGAAGGCGAAGCGTACAGGGCCCGCTGAGTTCCTGTTCACGCCTTAGCTGAGGGAGTGGACAAGGTTTGGAGTCGCTGCGTGGCATTTCACCATCTGCATGGTCTGCCAAATCGATATAGCCGCCGACATGTTGGACATATTCGGCTCGTTTCGCGACTTTTGTTGTACCAGATAATCTGTAATGTTAAAAGGGATGATCGATGTAATGGTTTGCAAGATCTCAGACTGACGCACTAACGCTGTCTCCTCTGGTAGGACTGTCATCAACATCTGAAGAACTTCTTCTTGGGCGAACTCTGCACATAATGGCATCTACAAGGGAGGACCTGGTGTAAAATCATCAATTACGTGGGGAAGGAAGGAAAGAGGTATGTTGAATGCTGGCGGTTGTGAGACATACTTTGACCCCAGAATGGCTCGCGGGTCCTTCACTCGGGGACCGTTGCCTGGATCGTAAATAAACGGTTGTGGCGGTATGTCATTTCCGGAATACGGATCTTCCTCCTTCTTTCTGGAAGGCTCCAAAGGTGGCGGTGGACGCAGATCCGCGTATGGTGGAGGGGTTGGAGTCAAGTTCGGCGGCGTCTCCTCGTCATTTTCGCTGCTGGAAGTTGTTGGCGCTGGTGCTTTGATTCGCTAATTTCTGATATGTGTCGTCCTGGGGATTTCTTCTTGAGCGTTTTGGCTTGGACTTTTCGTTTCTTCTTTGTGTTGGATGGAAATACACGTTCCGTCACGGCGGCCTGACTTGTCACAATTTCGTGACTGTAGTGTGGTGACGACCGTGACACTCGGTCCATGGGATCAAGAGTATTCCATGCGCGCTTTGTTCCCGACACGAGGCTCTGCCCAATTTTTCCACAAGAGAACATTAATGTGACATCCAGTGAGTTTGTGGTTGACTATCACCGTTTGTTTCCAGGCCGATGTTCCACAAAATTCAGCCTGTGGTGCTATAGAGTGGCAGCGATGTCATCATTACCTTGCAATGGAGCAGGAACTTGGGGCATAATTTGGAAGACTCCACGACGTCACTTTCCGCTGCAGGCTTTCTCCCCTTCGGTATATAAAGGACGTCCCTCACCCAGTCGTAAACCGCCTAGCTACTACCAACCACTCAACCCTCTCAATACTCCTTCCACATTCCAACATGACGTTAGTTCCTCAGAACACAACCGACCCCAACAACGTCGGCAGTACCACTGGCTCCAACATAGGCAATGAATCGGGTATTGGACACCATCTCAACACCAGCGATGAACCTGTCGTTCCAAGTCAATGCGCCGGTGCAGAAGTACACGACTGTCCTCCCGACAACACCAACGGCGACGCCCGCCATGCCGATCACCCACATCACCCACACCACCACGCTAGTCACGGTTGCCATGATAATCTTGGTAAAGCACGACAGGACCCTCAGGACCTGAACTTTCAACGAGGAACTGGCCATTTTAATAACCTCACTATGTTTGTAAAACCACATTCAGAAATTTTAATTGAGGCATCCGAAGGATTGATCCATAGGGCCGCCATCCTCCTCCAACTTGAACGAGCAGACGACCTGCATCACGATTCATGATCCTCGCTTCCGTCGCAGCATATTATATATCCGGATTCGAGTTGTGAGCTCATTAAAGACAGGCTCTTCAAATATCGCTGCTATCATGATACCAATGGCAACATGTCAACGGCATAAGAGGATATAGTATTTTGAATTGAAATCAATCTCTCTGCAGCTGATTCAATCATCCTTCAGCACAGCCCTCGTGTACTTTACTTAAGTAGAAACAGGTCGGATTCTCCAACATAGAGTTTCCAAAATGATATCATTTCCGCTGGTGGGTCATGAAACTTCAAAAAACAAGTTGGTGGGAAGTTGGAACTAATTTGAACAGGCTTGCAGGGGACAGGAAAACTGGACAGACCTGTAGCCACCATAGCACCCCTAGCGCAATAGAGGAGATGTCATTTCCGCCCAACAGTGGAATATGCAAGGCTGGCTCAATCCAGAAGCTTTGTACCTCCATCATCAAATCAGTATCATTTTCCGTCGCTTTTCCCATGTGCCTGTGAGCCAGACCCAATATTATTAGGCTTATCAATTTGTCTCGATTAACGCTGTAATTCAATAATGGCTGTCAAAATTCGCTCGGAACACACTTCGATAACATCCCTCACTTTGAATTAGACGGCGTCCTCAGAAACCTCACGTAACGAGTCGCGACAAATGCATTCCACAGGCCGTCTTCATAATAGAACTCTCTGCTGCGTTCTGGATTTGATCTAAATATCCTGAAATAATCCGCAAGACCAGACCCACTGCCCATTGTGACGAGAAGGACACAGGGGTCGTAAGGTTGAAACACGGAGAGGTCAAGATCGAAGACTTTAAATTCGTAGAGGACATCGAGGAACGAAGCGACCTCTTCGAAACTTATTGGCGTTTCGTCGATTACGGTACATGAAACATGCAGATAATGTCGTTTTTCTGCGGTATTTGCAACCTTCGAGAGGTAAGGATACAAGACCGAATCACAAATCTTCCTCAGGGGCGCGACAAAATCTTGGGTTGCCTGAGTTGAGTGTTGGACCTGTGGAACCAATACCTCAGCTGTGTCAAGTTTGGAAGAAGGAATGAACAGTCCAGTACATTATCCCGAAGGCCAACCGCCGCGACTAATAGTTCTAATGCCGTGAACCTTTCCGAGTCGGACCAGTGGTCCAAATCCCGTAAACATGGATACCAGGTGCCTGTCGCTATGCTTTCGCGTACAACTTCTACGAGCTGATCCTTTCTCGAGCTTTGATCGAAGCAGTGACTGATGAACCTGGACAGGCATCGAGTTTTCCAGTACAAGGCCTGCATATCACCTGGAGGCAAATAGGTCGGTTGCTTCTCCATTATCATGAAGAAAAGCTGGCGGTCATGGCCCGGGACAGACCTTTCGAGTGCCGTGAGGCAGAATCATCCGGGGAAATACCCAACATACTGCGTCCAAAGGAGAAAGCGTCGCAAAAACCTGTGTACATGCATTCTTCGAAGTCCACATGGTAATCTTGTGAACGTTCCTGATCATGGAGGAAATCCCCAAAAGACGCGCGGTCTACATGAATCCCAACATGATCCCCAGGAAATTCCCCGTCGTCGAATGAAACGAGGGATCGCAATCCTCGTAGCTTCAGCTTCACTTGCCCGCGTGGAAGACGGAGTAATGATTCGATAACAAAGGTGTCAATCCTCCAGTAGTTTACAACAAATCCCAAGATACGCTTGAGTATAGAAAGGTTGGATGTCGGGCACGATGATAGGATCTGTAAATATAGCTTATCGAGTTCAACGAAGGGAGCCGAATCCGAGGGGGGTACAGCTCAATTCGAAATGTTCAGAATCTGTTCGAGACGCTCCACGGGCGAAAAGTTTTCTTCATCGATGAATTTGATGACCGTGGAGGCGTAAATAAAGTAACCTTCCGACTTACTTACGAGCTTGTCGATGACGTCCTTGGAAGGCCAAGGCCCAGGGACAAACTCCATGACATCTCTGTGCCTCTTGGAGTTGTATATTCTCGAAAACTCGCTGTTAAGATACGTGGAGACATCATCCCAAGCCTTCAAAGCGCCATAAAGAGATAGGGTTTCTGCAATGTCGGCCAGGTGTGGTTCCTCGAAATTTTCACAAAGATGGGATTCGGGACGGCTGACAATCAGGAAGCGGAGCGGGAGATGCTGGGTGTTAATCATGCGAGACATCTGTTCCAAGGCGCGATGCTGGTCGTCATGTCCCTGACACTCGTCCAGACCGTCGATGACAACTAAGAATGGCGAAGAGGGTACCAATGCAGAATCCTGTTGGAATGACGAAGCCAATAGATCGACGCAGCCCAAGGCGTGCTCAGCGATCCATGGGTCATTTTTCAGGAATGGTGTCGAGCCTCCGGCGTTTCTCTGGCGCTGACAAGGCGATTTGAACGGCTATGGTTGGAAAGAGGTGTTTCAGAGCATTCCGGCTAGCGACAGTACGAGCAAAGAAGAAGCTTCCTGCTAGTTCGCCGCGCCCAGCACACGTCTCCGCAACAGTTTGCGCGATCGCCGATTTTCCTGCACCTGCGGGACCATGAAGCCAAAGGATGCTCTTACCCTCACTCCCGGCCTTGGCCCACGTTTCGATCTTCTCCAAGACTTCCCTCCGCGTCCCAGGAAGACATCGAGGAGCTGGAACACGCTCTCGGGAATCGTAAGCGGCACCCATTGAAACGTAGTCCGAGATTGTTGGCCAAGGAAAGCCTATTATCCATGATGAGAGTCCGAAATCCCAAAGAGTAATCCAATCTCGACTGATTACCTGCATTACTGGAGATGTCGTTCAAGTTGTATACGTCTCCGTAGTATGTGCGAGAATCACCAGCAACATTATTAATAAAAGAGCGCGATATCTTTGCAGGGGATGGTCTCAAGGATTCCTCGGTGGAGGTCCGTTTCATGGTTGTGAGTGTCTTGAGCAGAAGTGGCTATGACATAGCACAGGCGCCATGCCTTCGGCAGTGCCTGTCGCGTGAGCAACCCAAACGTCAGTCATCCTTGGCTCGGGATTTCCCTTTCCTCCGCGCCATGCCGTCCTTCTACCATAGTATTGATGACTCGGGAAGGCAGCGGTGAGACTGGCCTTTCCGAATTTGCTGGAAAAAATATGGTGTTCGCAGAGGCAACCACCGTCATGGGAAGACCATGGTCGCGAAACTGCCGACAGCGTGGGATGCGACGAGCAGGAGAACTGGTCCTCACTTCATGTTGGATACCATGCACGGGTTATCAACGGTCGAGTCGATGACTTCTGCTGCGAGGACCCAGCGCGTTTTATAGTTTTGAGGGCAAGTTCATGGTGTATGACCCGAGGATGACTGTTCGAAACCGGTGCTGAATGCGAGTTCGTCGTCAGTGCCATCATGGCCCCACGCTGGATGTAACCGTGATCACGCACGATTCTCAGAACAGGCACTTTGTCAGTGGCATGGGAGTCACAATAGGCTCCAATCCGGGGACACAACTGCCGTCGACGAATGTTCGTAACCTTCGTGGCTTGCTTGCTTCTTATCCGCAGTCCTCATCAACGGAATCATCCACGACCTCATCTACCTCCTCCGAGTCCCCACGCGCACGGTCCATTACCGACTCTCATTACCACCCCACCCCGCCCTCCTACTTCCCCTCCTACAAGCTCGAGCACCTCTCCTGCTTCTTCGCCGGCCTTTTTGCTCTCGGTGCACATATCATGCCCTACCAGCGACCAATGCTCGTCCTGGGCGTTCACTGCCAGGAGTTCTCTGACTGAGCTAAGAGGACGTCTGAGACACCTGCGCGGCCCCCCCCATTTTGCACAGGAGAAGCTCTTTCGTCTTGCCGCCGTGTCCGTGATACGCTCGTATCTATCCTATCCTAAGCCTCTCTACATTATGTCTGACTCTCAGATCAGTCCTGCAAAGTATCTCCTTGTCTTATGCAACGCCGCAGAAGAATCAGACAAATCTCTTGGAACCGCGGTCAGACTTGGAGCGTCAGATGCCCGGTTCCAGTTCGAGGTCACCAAAGTGATTCACAGCATTGTGACCTTCTTTCCTGCTGCAGATCCAGTGGCAGTAGACTTCCTGAAGCGACTGGGTGGCATAAAAGACATCTCACATCTGGGTAGACAGTCACTTTGCATTCCTGCACGCGTTTTCTGATCCCGAACGCGAACAGTCGAGTCGGTCGTACACCGGGGAAACTCCACTCGACTGCGTGACATGGGCGAAAAAGGTTATCGATATCCTATCTGCAAACACCGCCATGGAAGATCGCTTCACGATGCTTAAACCAGTCACCGACCTGGCGTCTGACATGTTAACCCATCTTCTCATCGCTAGTATGTCATTTTATTCATTCACTCGCCTGACATCTGTCGCTCACCGGCTCGGCTAGAAATCCCGGAGGAAGGCGCCTGCGTGAAATCCCCTATCTATTACAGGAAGCAAAGACTAAACAAGACTAAACGGCATTGCAGGAGTTGGTACCTTCGTTTTTCCTCTCCTTAGGCAGTTTGAGTTACGGGATATTTCTTTTTGCCAGCTCTTCTGGCGCGATGGATCTCGCTGTCCTCTTACCATGTTCCCTTTCGACCCCCCCTACGTCCACGTAATTGCACGCGTCGCACACGTGCTTCCATCTTCATTCCATGACAAGGTTTGTGCACTGTAGTGGTCGCAGTTGATAACAGTTCACGGATTTTTTGAATATCTAACAGCACGCCACGCTTGAGACCCTCGAGACCTTTACCGGGAGGAAGCTTGCAGAGGAAATGAGCGACAACATCAACCACCCATGTAATGCATTCAATGTGGAACTGAATGCTCGGGAGAGTTTTGATAAGCTGGCATGGGGTATCGAGGCCGTAAAGGAGGGGAACGAGGTGAGCGATATTTGGCCTTGGGATTCCAGAATATAATAATTTGACGCTTTCACAGTGGAAATACATCTTCCGCATAGTCCGCCCAAAAGATGTCTCATCCACCATTGAACTCAAAGATGGGGACGAGATTTGCTTTGGCTGTGGACCGGCCGAAGGCAGCTGGATCGATAAACCTAACCCTGATTACTGCAACATCAGGCTTGCTATCGCCCGTGCGCTGGACGCTTGTGGGGCTGCTGATGTGATCACCGAAATATATGGGGACGACGAAGACGACGACAACGATGATATCGTCACCCAGCCTGTTTAGACCTTTCGTTTCCGATGATCTGCTTTTACGTAGACTCTCAGATCGACTCTAGACGTAGCGCATACCAATAGCCGGGTCAATAGAGATCGTTGCGACACACCGACATTGCACAGTACGCACATACTTTCTTGGAACAGAGACACTATCCGGGAGTATTGGGAGCCTGTGTCGAAGAGGAGGACGTGAGTTTGCCCTCAACGAGGAGATGCCGCCGACCTTATTGGCAACCTCCCAGGCGTATTCGAAGGGAAGGGGATACTACAATGACATCATCCAACCCAATAAAGCCGCCGTGATGAAGCTGGAGACGAGATTGACCTGGTTGTTGGTCAAGACGTTCCAGCCATTGATCGGCTGCCCGCTACTGCCGTCTGTGATCATCTTCCGTTCCGCCGAGTACCGCGTCTCCTGCATCGTCGCACCTAGCACAGAGTCCACCAGACTGCCGAACCCACCCGCGAACGCGCCGCAGCCGACCATCCCGGCAATCACTCCCCTTCCACATGCCTGGTTCTCCACAGCAACGCACACCCCCATCGCCAGACCAATCACCGCCCCACCCAGCACAGAGCATGTAGTCCCAAATCCAGACATCCCTCCGTTCGTCCCCCGCGGCACCTTCCGAAACGTCGTCACTAGCCGCGGCTCTTCCTTGCTCAAAACCCCCAGCTCCGACGCCAAAGTATCCCCCAGACAGCACGCGAAGTGCCCTAGCGCCG
>Ga0307516_10010687_pt1 | contig 10060 bp, 6 predicted proteins | sample 19_EM_MG_FD_203310 | JGI IMG/M metagenome (GOLD analysis project Ga0307516, IMG submission 203310) | Populus trichocarpa ectomycorrhiza microbial communities from riparian zone in the Pacific Northwest, United States - 19_EM | ecosystem: Host-associated > Plants > Roots > Unclassified | place...
AAGTTCGCTTCCAAGCGGCTAGGACCGGAGTAAAGTCCTTCCGCGTTCCGCTCCCTTCTCCTCTGGTCTCCTCTGCCGAGGTCTCTACGGGGCTATCTCTATGCGCTCGATATCCAAGTGTAACACAGTTTGCCTAGACGTGTTACGGCAAAATATTACTGAATGTCGAATTCCTCCATCTCCGGTGCAGATCCTAATTGAGTCGCCCAGTCGTGTAGGTGCTTGGCTCCCAAAGAGATATCGTAGCACAGCCTGGACAGAGCATCGAGACATTCCAGATCGGCTCCCTTGCTGTAAACGACATGCATGTGGTCTCGGTACTGGTCCAAGTAAATAGCCCATGTATTGAGTCTCAGGCTAGACCTATCCTCAGATGTGGTGTTGATACTCTGCATCTTGCACAAAGCGACATTGCTATGATGATTGGTGACAAAGGTGACAAAGGCTCTCTCCATGTATGGGCGCATGCGCTTGGCTGCCCATACGATTCCAGACATTTCCAAGTGAGTTGGCCAGTATCTGGTTTCCGCGTCGGTCAATGGTTTCGACATCAAGTGCAAGGCTACCAGTCGGGATATCGAGTAGACTTCGGGATTCCTGGTCAGCTGATAAACTTCTAAACCGGTACCATACTCCTTGGATGAATCCAAGAAAGCGTAAATTGGAAGGTCGTCCACAACATGGTGCAAACGTGGTCGCGAAGCGAGTGCATCTTTCACGTCATTGTAGGACTTGATGAGTTTTTCATCGTCAGGTACTGCAGTATGGGCGGCGTAGTCTTTCCGGCCCTGTGAGCTTGGTGGTGCATTATTCAACAGTAGCATCTTGCATGCCTGCAGCGGAGCTATTCGCTGGGCATAGTAGGGAATTAGATGCTGGTTCCAATTGGTAAGGCCTATGAAGTACTCCAATTGGGCCAAGGTTGCAGGGTATGGAATATTCTGCACAGCGTCGGCCTTTGCTTCTGCAGTGGTACGACCCAAACGATCCACGAGATAGCCCAGTATTTCTAGTGAGTGAAAACCAAGGAAACACTTTTTCGCTTTCAAGGTGATGCCCAAGTTTCCAAGAATGCTGAAGACTTCATCCACTATTCCAAGGAACTTCGCAGATGATGGGGCATACATGACGATGTCATCAACATAGCATGATGCGCCTCGCCAGGACAGACGCTGGATCAGCTTCGTGTCCATCAAGCGTTGCTGATGCTGTACTGACGTCTTTCCACCCATAATTGAAACATTAAAGACCTCACGACCTCTATGGGTCGAGATAGCAGTACGGTAGCGGTGGTCTGGGTGGATTAAACGCTGATATAAGGCAGAAGTGATAACTGCCGAGCCCAACCATCGCATACCTCGCATTGCCTGTATCACATCCTCCTGACGTGGAAGCGGGTATGCATCACCAATCATAGCGGCGTTCAGCTTGCGCATATCAACCACTGGATGTGCTTTCATTCCTTGGTACACGACGAACACTTTCAGGCCCGACAGGCTTGGCTGGTCAAGTTTGGACATACGGCCATACTCACGATTGAGGTCAAACTGCTCGTCGAGAGCCGCTCGTCTGCGAGGAGTAAGATGGTACATTCCAGAGGGTTTGAATTTGACCTCCAACTCCGGTGGCACGTTTATAGGTAGCCAGTCTTCTTCGGGTTCTCTGACGCATCCCATGATATCGTTGAAAATACCTTGATGGTGGCGGATCAAGCTTTTTAATGCTGTAACTTGAGCAGCAGAGATGTCATCTTCCGTGTTGATGATGACCTGCTCCCAGGTAGATGTAGTTGCATCAGGTATCTTGATGTACGGTGGGAGGGCGTGGTCGTACTGCGGTTCGTATTGTTCTTGGAGCCACTGTGGGCTGTTGAATACTTTGCTAGCGTAGGGCTGCTCATTGTCGGGAACTGGATACTTCGACTGTGCTGGTAGCGGAAAAGGACCTGTTTTATTGTAAGAAACTTCGGCAGCAGTATCGTCCGGATCGAACTCAGCGGTATCGTCCGGATTGACCGCATCAGTTTGATGAGGAATTAAGATCTCCACAACTGTCATGGCCAATATGGGCCTACTTGCGGTTCCGAATAGAGGCTTCATATCCTTTAACGCATCCTCCCAGGCGAGACTGGATGATGAATCGTGAGAACAGACATGCCCGAGCACTGTCCCTTTGAAAATAGTCCGTGGTTTATCTGCAAAATTCGTGTATAGCAGCTCCCTCTGGTTATGGCGTAGCACTGAGTGCGGGGCACCCGCACCCGATATGGCTGAGTGTGTCTGGATACGTGTAAATTGGTAATCCTGATTCGGTTCCAGTGCACGACCAAATTTGACACCCACAATAGTCGAAGTACATGAAGGTATGATGACCACTGCTGCACAGTGAATACGGATCCTGGTGAAGCGGTGGCCAGCATGCACCGTTATTTGCACAGGAATGCCATCACAGGCTCCGATCTGTAAACGGTTGGAAGAGTAGAGGAGATCAAACTTTTGGGGCTTCATGATGTCATTTCCAATGAGCAGTGGAACGGAAAGATCCTTAAATACGTGAAACGGTCTGACTAGTTCTGCGAACCTTCTATCTGTTCCTTTCATGAAGATCCTCAGGATTGCCACATGGGTGGAAGTACACACTGCTCCTCCGAGGCCCCCTACTACCCGGGGACATGGTAGGAGCAGCTGTTCTGCACCAGGGTACAGCCAACGCTGGAGCTTGTCATCGACTGCTGAATTTCCAAATCCTGAGTCGATGCAAGCCATATGCGGGGTACCACCCAGTGTGGTGTACCAAAAGGTCTTAGCATAGTGGAAATCGGCAAGACCTTCCACAAGATTTGAAGAGACTGGAGCAGCAGATTTGACTATGGTGGCTTTCCCCGTGGTGTGCTCGCTCACCTGTCGGCAGAAAACCCAGAGATGGTCGCACAGTTTGTTGTTCAAGGGAAATACGGCGCCATAGTTGTTACATTCTACTGATTTCTTATGCTGTGATGACATCGTTCCGAGAAAACCAAGTCCCGTCTCTTCGCGATAATGCATTGCAAAGTAAGCATTTTGTGCACGCTCGTATTCTTCCTCTAGGTCTGGCTGCAGATCAAGGCAATTATATAAGAGTTCGTTCACATCATCATCGCCATCTGTGTCATGCTCATAATGAAGTGGGTCTGCATAATATGCGTGTTTTATTTCGGTACCCGTAGTTCTCTTGATAACACACTGCCAATCCCAATGTTCACTGTCTCCACAACCCGGATAGTTCCTGCACTTGCGAAGACGCTCGTGGGGCTGCCTATTCGTTTGAGATGCTACCCTAGCCGAAGCTTTTGACGTTGCCACAGCACTTGTGGTGGCAGCACCTGTAGTGGTGGCACCTATAGCATTGCGAGTAGCCGGCACGTGGGGCTGGCTGGTATTAGAGGACAAATTTCCAGAGGGCTCGCGGAAAGGGGAATGGCACATACCAACATGTGGCTGTGGCAAAGTGTAACCCTTGCATCTTGCGGAATCTTGGAGGCGGACAACCGCACGACGGTATTCAGAAATTGAGTTCCCGACTTCTGCGACGTATTTGTCGAGATGCAAATGGAGATTGGGTGCGGCTGCAAATCTTCGATGTAGCTCCTCAACTACCTCGTCGTCCCTCACTACGTTTGCCATTCGCAGAAATCGAAGCTTCTTTGCAACACACTGAGCAGGAGTCCATCCTTGGTTCCAATGGAAGGCCTCTGCACGAGCTGCTGAGAGTCTGAATGCGAGGTACGGCATGAAGTCACGCTCGAGGATAGCAGTCCAGTTGCTGCAGTTCATACGAGGCAGTGCTCTGTCGTAGTCTGATACCCCAGCAATCCAATGCTCTGCAATGGAGCCCTTGCAGCAACAACGGAGTACAGTACGTGTACGTGGCTCTCCGTAATGGGCCACAGCGTCGCGTATGCAATCGATGAAGCACGAGGCCGAATCAGCGTCTGACTGCGATCGGGGCTCGAATGTGGCTACGTCCCCAGATTTGAGAGTAGGGCCGATAGTATCATCAGGAGGGCCAGTATTTGCGGCTGTTCTGCGCAAACCGGTACCACCTGCATGAACTGCAGTTTGATTTTGCACCAATACAGTTACAAGATTCGCCATCTGGACGGCCACAGCATTCATTGCTGCGGTTGACTGAGCGATACTTGCCGTGGCATCGTACTGCTGATATGGCTGCTGTGGCTGGTACAGCTGCTGAAACTGCTGCTGCTACGGCTGATACTGCTGTTGTGGCTGGAATGGCTGCTGGGGCGGCTGTTGCTGCAACTGCTGGGGCGGCTGCTGTGGCTTGTAAGGCCACTGCGGCAGCAGTTGCAGGAGCAATCGGTCTGACCCCTGTGTCGGATGCTGCTGGCAACCCATCGAATCACCCTCCTCTGATTCCGGTATGACTGAGGGTTGCCTGTACCCATGTCAGGCAAGATGGGTACGTGGAGTGTATGCTGGTTGCTTACCCTGAGCAACTTCTGACTGTATTTCTCCGATTGCGAGTGGGGGCCTCATAAACTCATTAGGAGTGTAGTCGAATTCGTCAAGAGAGGTAGTGGGACTGAGCGGGCATCGCTTGAGTGAATTTTCAGCCATTTCATCAGCTCACGAAAGCAGTTTAAAATCGTCAGGTATGTTCTCGGGAAGGGTGATGCCATTCCGGCCACTGGACCGACATTGATATATTATCGTCGATGCCGGCGGGATGCTGTAAACAGCGAGCCTGGCGTCGGTTGAGTAGCCAATTACCCGAGATTTGCTCGGCGTATGGTGTTCCGTGGGTTCGTCGACAGACGCGTAATCCTCGAGTGCTGGTGTGGTCCTTCATTATCGCTGCAGAAGGGCAGCACCAAGCGTGAAACCCAAAATGACTGGATTTTGGCTGTTTTCGTCCGGTTTCGGTGGAAAACAGGAAAAACGGGCTCGGCGGCACTCAAAGTCCGTTGCAGGTCTCATTCGCAGGCTTTCTGGTCGAACGGGCTCCACCGCTGAGTCTTCCCGACCTAACGAAAACGAATAATCCTCGTAGTTTGCCTGCCTAGCAGCCGTCGTGGACTGCATCTCCGGCGGACTTTGCTGGTCTTCGGTGCCACGCATCCTGTTACACCTTAGTAATTAGCTAGAGTACGTAGCCAGGGAGACTCATCACGGGCCTTCAGAGAAAGCCCTAGTTGCTCTCTGAAGCACGGGAATGATGTCAGAGAGTCTAGGTAGGAGATCAAGGAGACGGAGATTAGCTGTCGGCCGAGAAAACCGGACCTAGGCTAACTCCGGAGATGAGGGGGTGAGTGCAAACGAACGGATCTCTTCCCGAGGGAGATTGCGTCACCTCAGGGTGATCGACAGGCTCTAGAACTTAGACCCCGCACGACTGCATGGCCCTCATGCAGTACGTGGCTCCCCAGGGAGCTCTCACCTCAGGGAGAGACGGAGGACCCTAAGCCTAGGGTGCCGCAAAGGTGCATGAAACCTCATCTCCCCTTATCTGCACCCTGCTATGACCAATGAATCACCCACGAGGGCCCCGCACCTCGGGGGAATCCAAGCCCGAGTCACCAGCACTCACACTGGTTCATCAGATCTCACGCTATGGCCTCCACCATAAAAAGAAAGAGGTTTTCTCTCGGAAGCAGGAGAAAAAACCAGTACGAACACCCTCGCCAACACTACCACCGAAACCCACACAAGATCTAAGATTATTCCGCTGTGAATTATCGAAAGTAGCCTGATTACCTCCGATTCACCCTACACTCCGGTCACGATACGACCCCAGTGTCACACTATAATCTTGATCTCAAATCACCCTACTTTCATGCCCTCTTTCGAGCAAGATCACTTCTTTTTGCTTGACTTAGCCACGATTCTTGAACCCCAGTCGAGCTACCAATTCGACTATACCTTCGGTTCAATCGACGAAGAAATAGCAACCACCGCAAAAGAAGAAAACGAGTGGAACGAGTACGTCAGTGGACCGGCCCCTGTCGAACTCGACGACATTATGCCTTGGCATTGGTATACCCAATACTGGGCCACCTGCACCCAGCTTCGACAAAGCGCCAATCTCAACGGACTCGAATTCCGAGAAATCTGCGACTACGAGTTCCAAGACGACGAAACCATCTATACGGGGCACTTCCTTGACCTGTACTGAACCTACGAAATGGCGTCAACCGACTTCAACATGCTTCGCCTAGAAGCCCCCCGAAATGTGCTACAAATTACCGACGGAACGGAACAAGCCGAGGAAACCCTGGAAGTCGCCAACCCTGCTACGTGGCTCCGCGCCCTAGCCAAACAGCAAAAGCAAGCGGAACAGGACCTGGCGCAGCTAGTCCACCTCTGCGGAAACACGGTCGATCACGCCGACCAAAGTATCCAGCAGATCGAGCAAGCTTACCGAGACTTGTCTGACGGAACCAGGTACGTATATGACCGATTGAGCGCTAACCAGAGGATCACAGGAGAATGGATCCGGAGTGAATTAGCCAGTGCGGCTAGTGCATACCAGGCCTTTGCGCACAATGTATGGGGCGCCATCATCGAACGGACCCAGGAGGCCGACCAAAAGCAGATCGGGCAAAACACGCAACTAGCGAGACTTAACGACTCAATATCATTCCTGGCGGAGGCAAATGTGGCAAGAAGTCAGCATTTAGCGAACTTTCAAGGTAACGTTGAACTCTGGGCAGAAGAACACCAAAAACGGGCGGACGAGCAACAACAGCGGGTAGAATACCTGGAACGTCAGCTGCAGGAAGCCAGAGAGGAAGCTCGGCAACAAGCAGAAGCCCTACAGCTCCTGGCCGCTCGGATCCCGGCCCCAGAAACTCCAGCACCAGCCTCGCAAAGTCCACCACCAGAGCCGGCGCCATGGCGAAGTCCGGTCCGAGCAACCACGTCGAGCTTGGCCGACGCCCTACAGCAACTCCGAGCAGGACCCTCAGGGAGCCCCAGCCCCGACGCACAACGACCCCCGGTGCCGCCCCGGCCCACAAGAAGAATCCGGCCGCCCGCAGTATCACCAGCACCCGAAAGGAACCCCATGTTCGGGGGAGGGGGAATGCCACCACGGCCTCCACGCCGACCGCTGCCACCCCCACCTTCGCCTTCACCGCCACCGTCGCCTCGACCCGCGCAAAGAACGTTAACCACCGAGGAACTCGCCCGGACCATAGCCCGGGCAGTGGCAGAAGGAGTAACCGCCGCCGCACCGGCAACCCCGTCGCTGGCTGCGGCCAGAGTCAACACCTCCCGGCTAAAGATGAAGAACCCCGACTCATTTAATGGGAAAAACACCACCAATTTCAACCAATGGTGGGAGTCGGTCACCATGTACCTAGGATTTTACCCGGAAACCGTGGACCGACAAAAAATTGCATGGATAGGAACCCTCCTGACGGATACGGCCCTGTCCTGGCACCTCCATCGCTATAGAGACCTGGGAGAAGCGGACACCTGGGTCAACTACTCGGCGGCAATTCGGGCTGAGTACCACAACGACCGCGAAGCAGCCGACGCTCAGCAAAAGCTGGGACAACTCCGATACCAGGGGTGTATCCGAACATACATAACGGAACTCCGGTCGCTCAATAACTTCGCCCGGGCCAACGGGGAAAGCTTGCGGGAAAAGGTTGACTTAGCCATGACCGACGCAATCCTGGATATGAGGTTCAGCCAAAACGAAGGAGAGTTCGTTGATGACGACGACTTCATACACGCCACCTACAGAGCGGGCATCCAGGTGGAAAAAAGGAAGGCCCTCAGGGCGACCCGAGAACTGGTTCGATCGGCAGCTCCGCCAAAACACGAGGCACCTCGGAAGGCCCCCTCATCAAAAACCCCAAATCAGGAAGAAAAGCCGAGGGACCCTCAGCAGAGGGGCGCCCCGAGAACGGATCGAAAAACCCAGTACAACCAGCCCGGCCACTGGGTATCAAAAGATGCCGCGCTTACCGGCGTCCCCGCCAAAGAACGAGAGGAATACGGACGAAGTAATGACGACTGTTGGCGATGCGGCAGAAGCGGCCATAAGACTTACGAATGTTTCGCCGGGAGTACAAAAAGGGGAACCCCCCTACCCACGGCACCATGGAAGGTCTCCGCAGTACACGGAGAAAAAAGGAAAAGATCGGAGGAACCCGAAGTACCGACCCCGGCCAAACAACAGAAGGTCGCAGCAGTAGAGGTAATGGACACGGCTCCGCTCTGGGAAGAATCCGACTCGGATTTTTAGGAAACCCCGCCACGGCGCCCGGAGGGGTCAGAGTCATCATATGCGGCGCTTCAAAACGAAAATCCGGGATCGCGAACGAGGAACGACCCACGAAAAAACCCCGGAACACACGACCAATAATCAACATGCTGCTCCATGACGGAACGCAAAAAACACCAATAAAAGTCTTGCTGGACACAGGTTGCTCGATAGGCTTGATCAATCAAAAAACAGTCGACCACTGGGGAATCCAGAAGAAAAAACACAAAGAAGCTCGGACGATCGAAAGCTTCACAGGAGCCACCATCCAAGGTGCAGGGCAATATTATACGAAGCCACTGCGCCTGCAACACCGAAAACACTTTTCCCAGGAAGTATTCGAAATATCACCAATGGAAGAAGGTATTGACGTCTTTCTTCCATTCAAATGGATAGAGCAGCATCCACCTCAGGGAGCGTGGGAATCAGAAGAAATACGATTTAACAGCGCCAGGTGCCTGGAAAACTGCGGCAGATTCGCAACCAACGACTTCTCATTAACATGGGACGACACCGTGGCTACGAATCCAGAAGCAGGCCTCATAGGCCACCTATCCGCCGCCTCCGACCAACCACTGGAGGACGTCCCGATGGAGTTCCGCCAGTATCTAGGAATAATGAGCCAAGAGGCAGCAGATGCGCTCCCCAAGCACCGCCCCTATGACTGCAAAATTGATCTCAAGGAAGGCGCCACGGCACCTTGGGGACCAATCTACCCGCTCTCAGAAATGGAACTGCAGACGCCTCGGGAATGGCTGAAAGAAATGGAGAAAACAGGGAAAATACGGAGGTCTACGTCACCCGCAGGCTCACCCATTCTTTTCGTCCCGAAACCAAACGGGCGAGGCCTTCGGCTATGCGTGGATTATCGAGGATTGAACGCTGTCACCATCCCCAACCGTTATCCACTCCCCTTAATGCAGGAACTGCAGGACCGAGTACAAGGTGCTCGGTACTTCACGAAAATGGATCTAAAGAACGGCTTCAACCTTATCCGAATCAGGGACGGAGACGAGTGGAAAACAGCGTTCCAAACCCGTTACGGCCTGTACGAATTCAACGTTATGCCCTTCGGACGAACTAACGCCCCATCGACCTTCCAGGACATGATGAACCACATCCTGTCGGACGTACTGGATATAGGAGTCCTAGCCTATATGGACGACATCCTGGTATATGCCAAAACGGAAGAAGAGCACGACACGCTCGTCAAGACTGTCTTGGAAAGACTACAACAGAACGGGCTAGCGATTTCACCAGAAAAATGTGTCTGGAAGGCCGAGGAAGTGGAATTTCTGGGCTATATCATAGGACGCAACGGTGTCAGTATGAGTCAGGACAAGGTGGAAGCAATACTATCATGGAACAGTCCCACGTCTGTCAAGGAAACGCAGTCCTTCCTAGGATTCGCTAACTTCTACCGACGTTTCATCCAAGACTACTCCCGAATAGCGCGACCAATGACGGAATTGACCAAAAAATCGGAAACGAAATGGGAATGGACGACGGAAGCAGAAACGGCCTTCAAGGAACTCAAACATCGGTTCACCACTGCACCCGTTCTCGGCCACTTCGACGCGGCAAACCCGGTAATAATAGAAACCGACGCATCCGACTTTGCCATAGGAGCAGTCTTGTCGCAACGAGACAGCAAGGGAAAATTGCATCCGGTCGCCTTTCACTCAAGGAAATTCTCGCCCGCAGAGATCAATTACGAAATCCATGACAAAGAACTTCTCGCGATTGTGGACGCATTCAAACATTGGCGCCGATATTGTGAAGGGGCGGA
>Ga0307516_10010689_pt1 | contig 10060 bp, 13 predicted proteins | sample 19_EM_MG_FD_203310 | JGI IMG/M metagenome (GOLD analysis project Ga0307516, IMG submission 203310) | Populus trichocarpa ectomycorrhiza microbial communities from riparian zone in the Pacific Northwest, United States - 19_EM | ecosystem: Host-associated > Plants > Roots > Unclassified | place...
CCTACTAACCACTTTCCTACTTACTGATACCTTGTAGTTACACTACAGGTACATACTAATATACAGTAGCTTGCCAGACTACTGAGGTTACACTACAGCTCCTTCTCCCTTCTTCCAGGCTAGACCTTCCCTGTGCAGACCACCACCTTTCTATAAACCAAAGTACAAGCCATCATGTGATCAACAACGCCATATACTTCTGTGCGCATGTTCAATATATCCATATAGCTTTTGTGCCCGCCTGAGTTATTTGTGCAGCAACTGCAGTGAGAACACTTTGTTAGATGCCACTAGAAATCTGATCCGTCCTAAATGCCCAAAAAAGTGTTTTGTCAAGTGGGTCAGTGTTAATGACAACAAAAAATGACCATGGACCATGTTCAGCAATAAGTTGTTGACTGGACAGTGACTCTGCAATGGAGATTGTTTTGTTGGCATGAATTGTCACGATCAGTGAGCTGAATGGTGCTGCCAGAAGGAAGCGTTAAAATCTATGAAAGTCAGATAGAATTAGGGCTATGAAGTGATGTGGGAGGAAGATCATAGTCCCTTTACATCCAGTTCCAAAAGCAGTCATTGTTTCCCGTGAGCAAGTGACATGAATGTCAACATCAAGTACTTCAAACGACCCCTTTTATCTCTCTCATCATATATGCCAATGAAGGTTCAACAGGTGCAACTCATCCCTTGTACTCGTTCCGACCTCACAAGAGGCATGGTATTCTGGCTCCCTGGTGTTATATCAGTCACCAGAATTGTTGAAAGTGCTGATCACATACTAGGAAAATGACACAGCTTTGCGTGGCCATCTCCATAACTGAGGCGACTGTCAGCTACACATACCTCACCAAATTTTCCAAAAGACCCAAAGGCGATGAGGGGAAGCAATTACCTCCTGGTCTCAACAGCAAGTTCTGGCTTCTGGTAAAGCCCACAGTCAAAGGTGACTCTCCCTGGACGCCTGTTGACATCATTGGATGTCAAGTAGTGCAATGGGTTAGTGTGCAAACATTGCATACTACCTCTGAAGCAATGGTAAGTCCAATTGTTTACAATATGACTTTTTTGACATACTTGAAGTTCAAGGTTGCCTGTACATTAAGGATGTCCGAGACCACCTCGAGGAGATCACATCCATCATTAACATGGTATGAATTCAATCCCACAGATAATTCTTCACGTTGACGGTGCCTTTGATAGAACAATCTGATGGTCACTGCTCAACACCAATGTTAACCAGCATGATTGAGGGGGTCTGTGGTAGTAATTGTTGAAATAGTTATTTTTTCGTATGGGAAACAGCAATTGACTGGACAGATAAATATATTGCATTGTATAGCAGACGCTGTCCAATCATTTCATTTCCATGGATCCTGTGGAATTGTAATGATGGCCATCCAATCCACTGGTACTCCCACTCACTGACCTAGGGAATTCATGTAGCATGGGTTTCCAGGGATGGTTGATTGGAAGTGGAGAGTATCAGGATTGAGAGGTGATGATTAATCAGAACAGTAGATGGACAGGTACATTGTCATGACCATAACAAACAATAAGCATCTGGAAAATTAACTGAATATGTTGATAGATGTTTCTTTGGTGTACCTCATCAGTGTTGTTAGTATTCAAGGGTATCAGGACTGTTATGCTCATGCCATTGCAGACCAATGCACATAGGACTATTTCCTCATGTTAGGACTTGTCCTCAATGACAAATTGTCCATTGGAAAAGGCAGAGAAGACCTGCAACTTCTTTGTGGGAGCAGTGGTGCTATGACAATGAGTTTAGTCATGATATCACCAATGGTTTTAATACCAAAGGATAAGGGAATAACATCAAAGAGGAGAGATTCCAGAGAGTAGGTTTGGCTGAGAGTTGAACTTTAATGCCATAGTATTGGATCTCTTGGGTCCTTCACTGCAAGACATTCTTTCCCAGTGAAAAACATTAAGCTCTACAATTGTGCATCACCTCAGCGATCAGTTGGTATGTAATTTTCACTTCCTATTCTATTCAAACTGTACTCAAATGCTTGTAGCTGTCCCAGATCCAGTACATCCACTCCAACGGCTATATCCACGGTGATATTAAGCCACAAAATATCCTTGTTGGCCTCGGTGACCAAGCCATCACCCCATACCTCATCAATTTTGGCATGTCCAAACAATATTGTGACTCAGCTACTGGTGGCCACATACCATTTCATCAAGCATGCCACAGCCACCTGATTGGTACTCCTACATTTGCTTCCATCAACTGCCATCTTGGTGCTGAGCTGAGCTGATGTTGTAGAGATGCACATGTCTCTAGGTGCGCATATACTGATCAGTGTTCACCCGAACTCACTTGCACTACTCAGCACAGCCACCCACACCCAACCCACATGAGAGCTCTCTGATGTGCAGCTTGGTACACCCGATAGGGTCCTGCGAAGGTCCTGCATGAGTAGCTATTCCCTATCTCTTCCTGCGAGCGTCACAATCACTTGGAATAGCTTCGGGCCTGTTTGGACTAGCTCGCGCTACTCAGCACAGCCACCCACACCCAACCTGCACGAGAGCTCTCCGATGCGCAGCTTGGTACACCTGATAGGGCCCTGCGAAGGTCCTGCATGAGTAGCTATTCCCTACCTCTTCCTGTGAGCGTTGCGATCACCCGGAATAGCTTTGGGTCTGTTTGGACTAGTTCGCACTACTCAGCACAGCCACCCGCACCAATCCTGCATGAGAGCTCTCTGATGCGCAGCTTGGTACACCCAATAGGGTCCTGCGAAGGTCCTGCATGCATAGCTCATCCCTATCCCTTCCTGAGTGTCTCAGTCACTCAGAGTAGCATTGAGTCACACTACTACATCGCATCGGGTCATGCTGCATCAGGTCAGGTCACTCTCCTGTGTAGGGTCTCACTGCATAGGGTCACATCGCATCGGGTTGCATTGCATTGCATTGGGTTGTGTCACTCTCCCTGCTAGGGTCTCACTCCATAGGGTCGCATCACATCAGGTTGCATCACATCAGGTCACGCTGCACCAGGTCGGGACACTCTCCTGTGTAGGGTCTCGCTCCATAGGGTCACATTGCATCAGGTCACACTGCATAGGGTCGCGCTACATATGGTTTGCTCTCCACTTCTCTCCCCATCACTTTAGCTTCTGCCTTTGTGTCCCTGAGCCCTTCCCCTTGCTTTAGCATCCCTGACAGCTGTCATTACGTTAGTATTATGTTCCCTCTTAGCGTTGTCATCCTCTCTCCTTCTCTTCGGGTCGCTTGTACCCTTCCCCCTGGATTAGGCTTCAGTATATAGCCCTAGTCCTCACAAAAATAAAGAGTTTCTTTTCCGCCCCCATCTGAGTGTCTAAGTGCGAGTCCTGTCGTTTTCGCTGTTCCCTATTGTTTTCTCTCATGTCCTGCCACTCTCTCTTCGTTTTCTGACAACCCTAGACGACCCTATTCAGTCCTCCGACGATTTCCGGTGGTTCCCGCTACTCCCAGTTCTCCCTAGCACATGTCTACATGTTCCAGGCAACCTCCCTGTTCCCTAGTTGCACACTCCCTGCGCATTTTTCACTGCGCTCCTCACCCCTACTCTGCTCTCGACTCCCAGAACCTCCGAGCACGCTCCTGCGCTCTATTCTCCTTAGCTCTCCTAGTCAAGCCAGACCAGGTCTCCTTGGGCGGTGTAGAGACGTGCGCATCTCTAGGTGTGTATCCGCACATTAGAGCTGGTTTGGCCAGGAGCTATGGAGTGCAGGTACCCATGCGCACTGGAGGCGCTCTAGTGCATGCAGGACTCCCTGTTAGGTGTGCATACATCAGTCCCACAGAGCTGCAACCTTCCATCCATGTCTCGAGCTCCTTCAGTCACCCACAGCAGTGTCGGCGCGCTCAGTATTCACCCAGCCTCCATCCGCACTACTCAGCACAGCCACCCGCACTTCTTGCGCACACTAGCTCTCCAACACACAGCCATATGCGCTCTGTAGCCCCCTGTGAAGCTCCCGCATCAGCGCACTCTCCATATCTCTCCCTGCATGCACTTCAGTCACTTGGAACAACATCGGGTTGTCTCTGCTTGCTCGCGCTTCTCAGCACAGACATGTGCACACTCCATGCGCACTCCCGCATCTGTTAGCATGCTCTTCAACCCACAGTGCTGCGCGTCAGGGTCCTGCTCTCCCCAGGGGTTCCCCAGACTCGTCCGACGTCATCAGGGACAGTATTTGGTGTGTTCCGCTCTGTGTCTCTGTCCTGCTCCTTCCCTCTCCTGTGTGTCACCTTTCCTGGGCTTGCTCCTGTTCCTTGTGCCTCAGGGCACGTGTGCTTTTCCTTATTTGGAAGGATGCCATCACTATCGGTCCGTTGTTTGCTCCCTATTCGTTTCTGCATCTCTCTCTCTTGCTTTACATTCTAGAAGTGCCAGGGTCCACACTACCGCTCCCCATTTAGCTAGGATCATCACTTCTGTGCGCTTCTTGCGCGCTTTCCCTTATTTAGCCTTCCCATCACGTACCTACACTCGATTCACTATATAGGCCTTGTCCACACAAAAATAACAAGCTTTTTTCTGCCCCTATCTGAGTCTTAGTGTGTGTCCTGCCGTGTTCCCTGTGTCCTGAGTTTTCTCCTGTGTCCTGCCGCTCTTTTCTTGTGTTCTGACGACTTCTGACAACCTCTTCCCTTGCGCTCCGGTGATATCCCGTGGCTCCCGCTACTTCCGCTTTCCTTGCGCGTGTCTACACATTCTAGGCAACCCCCAGGCTCTCTAGTTGCGCATTCCCTGCGCATTTGGCTGCGCTTCTCACCCCCTCTCTGCTCTCTCAACTCCTAGACCCCTTGAGCGTGCTCCTGCGCTCCAGACCTCTTAGCTCCCCTAGTCCAGCCAGACCAAGTCTCCTCGGGCGAACACCATATTTCGCGCCTTCAAGGGACTTACCCCCTACAGCAGACACCCATTTTCACGCCTTCAAGGGACTCACCCCCTACAACATGACGATCTCGAATCTCTTGCTTATGTTCTCATTTACTTCCTGCATGGTTTGCTACCATGGCTCCAAGTTGATAAGAGGGCCAAGAAGAATTTTAAATCTTCAATCCTAAATATCAAGCAAACAACACCGGTTGAGGCTTTATGTAGTGGTCTCCCTGTCAAAATGTTGACTATACTCGTTTATACCCACATGTTGTCCTTTTCAGAGACACCTGGTTATGATTATATCCAATCTTTACTGACAAGCCTTCAGAACAGTAGTCTCTCCCCAACCAACATTGCATCTTTTATCAGAGATGAACTCTGTTTATCTGATCCACACGCAACTACCCATGATGATCCCAAGTACCTATGTAACGAAGTGGCACAATTTTATGACTCTCCTCTCAAGAAGCATGGGATGAACTTCTCCCCCCCTCCATTGACACCCACTCATTTGTAAGTGTTATTTTTATCCCATTACATCTGTGCTGATACCTACATAAATTGCTCAGGTGTCATGATCACTGTCACCCCTCTCCATATGCTGTTTCGGGTCACTGCTGATGGTGGGGCGCTATCCAACCATGGTGCACAACCACGGATGTACTATTTGTATTGCACTCATGTATGTTGTACATCCATGGAAGGGATGATGGGGGTGTAATTGTCTGGTATTATTCCTATATGTTGTGCTACTACAATGCTATCAAACTGTAATGAATGAGAAGGCTCATTTCCAAGCACTCCCTTTTACTTCTGTTTAGTTGGTTGTCATTGTTGTGGTTATGGTTGTCATGGTGGCCATGGTAATCGTTGGTGTGTCATTGACAGTCATCTGATGCATGCCAGACCTGCATTGTTAGCAACACTAGAACACATTGTGATACTGCAGTGCAGGAGCAAGCTGGAGACAAATAAGGTACTCACATCCATCACAACCTCACTTCCCACCACATGCCAATGCAACTTGTGGACAGCTCTTAGTCTCAGGCTGGTGACAAGGTGCACCATTGAGCCATCATGCATGACATACAGGTGCACATTATGTGGTGTATGGGTGATCCTGACACGTTAAAAGATATATGCAAGCTCTGCAAAAAAGATGCCAAACATGAGGTGGACATACACCCGTGCTTGTGGTGCAGCATTGAAGAGGTAGCTAGTTGCAGGTCGCAGATACTATGTGATGCATGTCAAGATAAAACCAGGAGCTCCAGCCTTCCACGTACTTGTATTCCCAAATCACCAATTGCAAACACACTCATTGCATCCTTCTATACACACTGTCCACTCACATTACAAGGGATAGGGTGAGAATGGCACATCCACAATGCGAAGCTATCAAAAAAGTGGTCATCTGGTGTGAATTGTTCGTCAGCATATTAGTGCATGGGCCATGTACATCACAATTGGAGTGATTGGAGTACCATCAAAGACTACCATCAAATATATGGCCAGATACTATTGCATGACATTCACCAATCTTGCAGGCTTGCTAAGTAGTTGTTACCTTAATTTTACATTGATAAATATGGCAATATTGAGACATAGTTGCAGAAGTGGCAGATTTCATAAAGGCTACCCTCAACTATATAACAAGATACTATGGTGTGGAATATGACAACATCAAGGCATGGTTGCACAGATGGAAGATCTCATAAATGTACTCCGCTCTTCATTTTGATGGTTCCTACATCTTCTTCTGCTAAGGTTAGTTCCAGCAGTTCCTTTTTGTAATCCTTCGTCATTTTCGCTGCTCTCTGAATGGGCAGCCACCTTTGGTCGAATGCGTACTGTAATTTGTCCCATGAGAGTTGGCAATCAGATGGGAGTGCATTGTACCACTCTTCCGCTGCTGATCCCCTGACCATGTAGTCTGTGAATGCTTCTATCTTTTCATACTCAGTTGATATGGTAGTACATTCTCTCATAGTGCGGTTGAACACTTTGATGAAGTCCTGGGGGTTTTCCATAGCACTATCTTCACCATGGAAGGGTTTGACCTCTGTCATGGCTTTGTGGTTGCATGGTGCAGGCTGTGGCTGTGTATGTAACGAGCCTATGTGCTGTGATCGTGGGACAAGTAGATGTATCTGTTGGAGAAGTGACTGAAATGCCTGTGGAACTGGGGAGAAGTTGGCTGTAGTAGGACTTTGTGGTGAATTAGGTCGTGGTGACGGTGGTAGTGGTCTTATCGATGCGATGTCCTGTGGGGACTGCAGTTCTTGGTCTGACAGCAGCTGGAAGTCACTGTTGGTACCCAGGGTATTCGTGCCTGTATGAGGTGCAGACATTTTGGCTATGAAACGACCTCTGCCATCTCTTTCTGGTAAGTGTCTACAGGACAGGTTGGCTGCTTTCTGTCGGTTTCGTTTGACTATTGATATACTGCTGTGCACGTGTAGGTCGTGCGTTCTGTTGCTGTGGATGGCTGTGGACTACTGTGACTGCTGTGCTGATGGCTGCAACTGCGTGTGGTTCGGATCTGCTCTTGTCACCATGTTGGAGTGGACTGCAAGGAAAGGTCGTCATGGTTCGACTCTGTGTCTACAAACAACCTCTGTGCCATGGTTCTACACCTGCTGACCAATGCTATGCACCTCTGTACCCCTACTCCACCGTCACTGGAGGGGCAAACCAACAAGCACCAGTGATGGGAGGAGTGCACATGCACTCACATCACTGTTGCTGGAGGAGCAAACCAACAGCAACCTAAAACATATTGAAACATTAGTAAAAAAAACGAATGGAGGGGCAAACCAGTGGTTGCCAACGACAACCTAAAACATAACAAAATGTTAGTAAAAAAACAAACAGATGGCACTGTAGAGAAAACATTAACATGAAGACAATTTCAGTACTCACACCTTTGCTCAGCAGCCATAGTCCTTTTTATTAGGCAGGATTCCTGCCTAATAAAAAGAGGCCATGGGCGCCTGAAATGGCTGGGTAGTTGCTTTACCCAGTTGGGCCAATGACATGTAGTTAGCAAAGTGATCACTGTAAAAGAGGCTGTGGCTTACCTTGGATTTACTGTGTAAGAGAATGCAGGGTGAAAGTCCTTGTAGAGTGAAAGCGTCAACGTAGTTAAAGAAGAAAACATTGTGTGTGGAAAAAACGGTTGATAAGTCAACCAATGTGTGGCATTATTTGGCTATGATCACATGACTCACAGGTTGCGCGACTTGCTCAATCAACAAGGTTGAATTTGGCTGTGTTATGCACAGCATGTGATCTGCGTTTTGTGTTCATTTTGGGTACTACTTCTGCGAGTTGCTCACTAGGTCCTGCATGATCCATTCTCCTTCACCATCTACTCTACAGCTTAACATCCATGACACATACTAAGCAAACTGCTAAGAAGACCACTGGCGGCACAGCTCCCTGCAGAAGGATCCCCTCGTGCCCTCAATGTCTCAGTCTTGATGCTGCACACGATAAGGCAGTCAAGAAGAACAGCATTTGCGTGCCTCCCCACCAACGGCCTGCAGATTCGGAGGCAGGTGTCTCTGCTTGTGCCAAACAGACAATGGCTGTCAATGCTGGGCATGAAGCATTGGTAAGTTTGCAGTTGGCTGTCATTGCGCCTGCTAACATTTGTCAGTTTTGTTTCCTATGTCAAGACAGCAGCGACCTGTATCAATGCGAAGCATGCCCACATGCAATGTGCATGGTATGCATGCTGGTGCCACAATCACACCAGGAGGTCATCAAGGATGAATCTGTCAAGTTTCAATGCATGAGTTGTCACTGGCTCTTGAATCAATGCAAAAAAGAATTCACTCCATACATGGTAAGTATTTATATTGTTGGAATTTGACTTGAATGAATGCTCGACAGGGATTTACACAAAACGGTGTTCCTGTTCTCCCCGCCTTCTTGCCCATGACTGGTCGTTTCAAGGTGGCCACATGAGGGCACATTTTGTCCCTGAAGATGCTCTTTCTGCACTTTCATCTCATGCCCATTCCTGCAATGTTCCACGCCTCAGTGGTTCCTCAATCTCTTTCGGAGTTTTTTCCATATGGTGGCCTGGACATGATCAACGTACCCTTCATATTGGGTACTGACGAAGGGGTTGCAGAGTATGCCCACTGTACTGCCTCGTTAGTGGGACAACTCACTGAGGATTATGTTCATGTCATTGTCGTGGTCATGGATCATACTGACAAGAACATTGGGGACCTTTTCATCAGCCCCGATGAAACTGGGTGCATGGCATCTGCTGTTGTTGATGAAGTAAGTACCTTTTTTTTCTCTTTGCCCTACACTCCTTGAAACTGTACATAGGTTTTTTCCGAACTGTTCACACCATTCATCAAGTTCATGCGAGGGGTGGTGGTATACATTGCTGCCTGTGGTGCACTGATCCAGAACCAGGACAGCTTCAAGTTGTTGTGCCACACAGTTTCCAGGTAAGTGATTTGATTGTTTTGTAGATTGTGTCATTTTTTTGATGTCTTTCAAGGTTTCAAATTGCCCATACTCTAGCATTCGATGCCTCACGTCTACAGCCCATCAGCATTGCTGAGCCCTTGATGTGATTGACTAGGTCGGTTGTTATTTATGGGTTCCTGTTCACTGAGGCCATTGAAAAGGTACTCACTGAGTCCTCTTCGCTTGGCATGCACACTGGCATAGTGCACCTGGCATGGAGAGAGTTGGCGGATGGAGCGGAGCCATTGAAGAGTTGCAAGTACATCTGGACACACCATGATTGCCAGCCATGGGGCCAACTGCTGCCAATCCAGTGCCCCAGTTGTGGAACAGTGCAGAAATGGCACTTGATCTACCTCGACAATGGCTCATACAAGTTCAAATGCATGTACAGTAGGTGTGGGTATCATGGCACTGACAGGGAGGGGTGAAAGCATCAAATTATTATACAACGTCTGCAGGGGGTGGTAATGCTCCCCAAGTGGAGTGGTGGAAAGGGGGTTTGGATTAGGACCCCAATTGAACTTGGACTTGTGTAGTTTTTTTTGTACTTGCACTACATCATTTGAATAGCATGTTTCTACTTGTGCGATCATTATTCACTACATGTAGTTATGAAAATTACATGGTTACATTGGTTTGAAGTCTGTGAAT
>Ga0307516_10010690_pt1 | contig 10060 bp, 10 predicted proteins | sample 19_EM_MG_FD_203310 | JGI IMG/M metagenome (GOLD analysis project Ga0307516, IMG submission 203310) | Populus trichocarpa ectomycorrhiza microbial communities from riparian zone in the Pacific Northwest, United States - 19_EM | ecosystem: Host-associated > Plants > Roots > Unclassified | place...
TCGAGTTGCGCGGCGGCGGAATCGTCGCGGATCCAGCGCAGCAGTGAGAGCTGGAACGCGGTACGAAGGCGCGCGCCCTCCGCCTTGAGTTCCATCTCCGGCACGATCGAAGGCGCACCGGCGGCGGCCTCGGGCAGCGGCGCCGACAAATCGGGCTGGAACAATACCGATTCGGTGAGCAGTTTTTCGCCGCGCGTGGCGCGCAGGTCGTTGAGCAGCGGCAGCAGGACGATCGGAATGTCCTTGTGGCCGCTCTGCAGGCGTTCCAGATAATCGGGCAGCTGCACGATGCCGCGCATCAACACCGCATAGGTGTCGTCCTGCGGCTTGACCTGGCCGTCGAGCAACGCCAGCGCGACGCGCTCCATTTCCTCGACCACCATCGCCGCGCCGTACAGCTCCACCATGCGCAAGGTGCCCTGCACCTGGTGCAAGTAGGTCGCGCAGAAGCGCATCAGGCTCGAATCGGCAGGATCCTCGACGTACGCCTCAAGCGCCTGTCGCGCCTGCTTCAGCGTTTCGTCCAGTTCCTGCTTGACCCAGTTGAGGGTGGTGAAATCGATTCCGTCTTGCAGTTTCATAGCAGTGCTCTCAACTTTGGCGCAGGAACGCCAGTACGTTGCGGTTTTCCATGCGCCGCAACTTGGCATGCGCGAAGTTCGTCACCTCGCCCGAGCCGAGGACGAGCAATCCTCCCGGCTTGAGCAGGTTGGCGAACGCCGCCAACAATTCGCGGCGCCGTTCGCGCGCGAAATAGATCAATACGTTCTGACAGAAGATCAGGTCCAGTCGTTTCAATGGCGCACGCGCCACGTCGAGCAAGTTGAACTGTGCGAAGCCCACGCGCTTGCGCAGGCCCTCCACGATGCGAAACGTATCGCCATCCAGCGGCTCGCAGTAGCGCTCGCGATAGTCCTCGGGAATTTCCCCGATCTTCTGTTGCGCGTAAAGCGCGGCACGACCAACGGCCAAAGCCGGAAGACTGACGTCGGTGGCGGTCACGCCGAAATACACCTTCGGCGATTTCGCCGTGCGCGCCGCCGCAATGCTCCGCTCCAGCACCATCGCCAGCGTGTAAGCCTCCTCGCCGCTCGAACAACCCACGCTCCAGGCATGCAGCGCGCCGGCCGCCGTGGCGGTCGCCTTCGGCAGCCAGTCCTTCGCGATCAGGTCGAACGACGGCGGATGGCGGAAGAAGTGCGTCTCGTGCACCGTCAGACGATCCACCAGGGTGGTCCATTCGATCGCGCCTTCCGGGATTTTCTGCAGATCGGTGAAATAGTCCGCGAAGCTCGTGTGCCCCGTTTCGCGCATGCGTCCCCGCACGCTGGTCACCAGGAACGTCTTGCGCGCCAGCGGCACAACGACGCCCGTGCGCTTCTCGAGCAGACTCGCCCAGCGCTCGAACTCGCTGTCGTCCATGCCAGGCAGGGACGCCAACGCTGACCAGTTCCCGGGGGCGATCGCCATGCCCGATACTTACCTCCGTCCTGTGCGGACGCCGCAACATCCCGCCCTGAATCTCATGAATCGGCCATTTGTACACTTGTACAAATCTATTCTGCCGCTGCACAACCGTTGTGGCTTTCATCGGCCAAGCTCCCCTTGCGCTTGATCCGCATCCGCCGCCAACCGTCAGGTCGGCAGCTTGAAGTCCGCGACCGAACGGCGCAGGTCCGCAGCGAGCTGCGCCAGGTTGCCGATCGATTCCGCGGTCTGACTGGCGCCGACCGAAGTCTGCGTGGTGATTTCCTGAATGACGTTCATGGTCGCTGAAATATTCGTCGCCGCGGCGGACTGCTGACGCGCCGCCTCGGAGATGTTCTGAATCAGGTCGGCAAGATCGTTCGACACCTTTTCGATCTCGCCCAGCGCCAGACCCGCGTCCTCGGCCAGACGCGCGCCGGCCACCACTTCCGCGGTGGTCTGTTCCATCGAAGTCACGGCTTCGTTGGTGTCGGCCTGAATCGTCTGCACCAGCGTTTCGATTCGGCGGGTGGCGCCCGAGGCGCGTTCCGCGAGTCGCTGCACTTCGTCGGCGACGACCGCGAAACCGCGGCCTGCTTCGCCGGCGGACGCGGCTTGAATGGCCGCGTTCAGGGCGAGAATGTTGGTCTGCTCGGCGATGTCGTTGATCAGTTCGACGATCGAGCCGATTTCCTGCGACGACTCGCCGAGGCGCTTGATTCGTTTCGACGTCTCCTGGATCTGGTCGCGAATCGAGTCCATGCCTTGAATCGTCTGGCGCACGATGCCGGCGCCCTTGGACGCGATCTGCACCGAACGCTGCGCGACGTCCGCCGATTCGGCCGAGTTCTTCGACACTTCGTCGATCGAGACCGCGATTTCATTGATCGCCGCCGAAGCGGACGTGATCTGTTGCGCCTGATGTTCCGCGGCTTCGGCGAGGTGCATCGCGGTCGCCTGCGTTTCCTGCGCGGCCGCCGATACCTGCACGGCGGTTTCGTTGATCGTCGTCACCAGTGAGCGCAACGCTTCGACCGCGAAGTTGACGGAGTCGGCGATCGCGCCGGTGATGTCCTCGGTCACCGTGGCGCGCACCGTCAAGTCGCCCTCCGCGAGCGATCCCATTTCGTCGAGCAGGCGCAGAATGGCTTCCTGATTACGCTGATTCAGTTCGGCGGTGACCTGATAGCGCTGGCGCTGGCTGCGCACCTGGCTCAAGCCGAGCAGTACGACGAGCACGATCGCCAAGCCCGCAAAGACCGCGCCCGTGGTTGCAGTCGGAAAACCGAAATACTTCCAGCCGAAAGCGCGCCGGCTGGCCATGTCACTGATACCCAGCGATACCGGTTCGGCCTTGAGCAGCACGGTGGAGGAATCGAGCGAGGTCTGATCGGCCGCCTGCTTGACGTCCTGCAATGCCGATGCCGAGTCGAGCAGCTTTTTCACCGGTCCGTTGAAAAGGTCGACCCACTGCTGATTGATGTCGGTGAGAATCTGCTTTGCGTTTGGATTGTCCATCGCGCGGATGTTCAGATCCGGGTTGCCGCTGATCAGGCCGGCGAGCACCGCGCCATAGAACTGCGCGTCACGCTGCAGGCCGTCGGCGGCCGATTGCGATTCCTCACCGCCCTGCAGGATCAGCTGCACGCGACGCTGCATGCGGTCGGCGAGCAGCATCTCGCGTCCGGAAATCATCACCTGGCTGGCGGAACCGTTCTTCTCGGTGAGAATCTTCACCACCTCGTCCATGCGCGAGTTCAGCACGGGCATCTTGCCGTTGAAGTCCGCGGCTACTGCCGCGGTATTCAACACCTGTTCCTTACTGTCGAGAATCTTGGTGGCGTTCGTGTTGAGCGGGGCCCAGGCTTTGTCGAGATTGGCGATTTCCTCGCGTACCGCCGAAGCGCCATAACCCTGCATGCCGGTGCCCGCGTCGCCGCCTTTGAGCTTGTGCAGCAGATCGTCGATCGAATTGCGCGTGGCCTCGAGGCTCTTGAACGCATCGATGTTGCCGCCGGCTGCGTCGTTTGCCACCTTCGACAGCTGCTGCGAGAGCACCTGGATCTTGGTGACCAGTCCACTGGCCTTGGCATCCTGGCCCGCGTTGTAGGTGAGCAGACCGAAGTCCACTACCGCCACCAGGATCGCGACAATCAGCAGAACGACAAGCAGCGCATTCGCGCCCGTCCGTTCCTTGCCGCCCACTGCACCTGTCGTAACGCTCATAACTCACCCCTTGAAAATGCTGTGCCGCGGTGTCACGCCGCAGCCTGTACAAAGTCGGGCGTGCGCACCAGGGCGGCCATGCTGAACAAGCCCCAGTTCACTTCTCCCAATGGATAATTCTCACCGACGAAACGCATATAGTGGTCGTCTTCCTCGCCGAACGCGTCGTTGCGCTGTTCCTGCGAGAAATTGCGCTGCCCGAGCACTTCGTCGATCAGCAAACCGACGCTGCCGCCGAGCTGGCGCACGAGCAGCACGCGACTGGCATCGGTCACCTGCGTGCGCTCGCCTTCAATGTACTGCCGCAGATCGATCACCGGCACCAGGTTGCCGCGCACGTTGGCGACGCCGAGCAACCATGGCCGCGTGCCGGGCACGATGGTCAGCGACGGCAACGTCAGAATTTCGTTGACCTCATTGATGCTGCTCACCAGATAGCGCGCGCCGATGCGAAAGCCGATGCCACGCCACAGGCCTGGCGCCTCGATCTGCTCGGGCAGGCCAGCGGCGTGCGCCAGACTGCGCCGTTCGTAGTCGGCGAGCGCTTCGAACGGCGAGAGCTGGGTCGTGTCCAGGACGGTTGCCATGAAATCTCGAGATCAGCCCGACAAGAGTGTGTTGATGCGACCGAGCAATTCCTGCTCGGCTACCGGTTTGACGAGAAAATCCTTGGCGCCCTGGCGCAAGCCCCAGACGCGGTCGGTTTCCATCGATTTGGTGGTGACGATCAGGATCGGAATCGCCGACGTGTCGGCGTCGCGGCTCAACGTGCGCGTCGCCTGAAAGCCGTTCATGCCGGGCATGATCACGTCCATGATCACAAGATCCGGACGCTCACGCTTGGCCGCCGCGATACCTTCCTCGGCGCTGGCCGCGCTGCTGACCTTGTGACCGTTCTTTTCCAGCAATGTGGTGAACACGCGCACGTCGGTCGGTGAATCGTCGATGATGAGAATATGCGCCATCTTTTTCCCCTTGCTTCGGATGGCTCCGTTGCTGCTTGCTTACTTCTGGGACACATGCCGCCGGATTGCTCCGAGCAGCTCCTCGCGCGTGAATGGTTTGGTCAGGTATTGTTCCGAACCGACGATGCGGCCGCGCGCCTTGTCGAACAGTCCGTCCTTTGAAGACAACATGATTACCGGGGTGGATTTGAACATCTGGTTGTTCTTGATCAGCGCGCAGGTCTGATAGCCGTCCAGACGCGGCATCATGATGTCGACGAAAATGATGTTGGGCTGCTGATCGGAGATCTTCGCCAGCGCCTCGAAACCGTCGGTCGCCGTGACCACGTCGCACCCTTCCTTCTTGAGCAGGGTTTCTGCCGTGCGGCGAATGGTTTTCGAGTCGTCGATGACCATGACCTTGAGCCCGGCCAAGCTGCCATCTTTCGCGGTGTCTTCCACTTCCAGTCCCCTCAACCCACGGAGTTCAAATTTGCGCACCGGTGCGCGCTGCCTGCGCGCATTCCAGGCGCTGGCGGCGGATGCATCGTGCTGCTACGCCGAGCTGTTTAACCAATACTTAGCGAAACTGTCAAGTAAATCCGCTAACTGAGCATCCTTGCTCGGAAAAGTTCTCCCGAAAAGCCACGGCGATCACCCCTGATGCGCAACCCCGGTGCCCTGCCCGGAGCGTCGTGCGATGCTAGTATAGACCTCGCATCCGCCCGAGCGCGCACGAACCACGATGACATTGCCGCAGCACATCCCGTGCCAACATTCCAGCCACGACGCATGAGCCTGACCGTCGTCGTCCTGATGGACCCTGTCGAGTCCATCCACATCGAAAAAGACTCCACGTTCGCCATGCTACTCGAGGCACAGCGGCGCGGGCATCGTGTGCTGTACCTGCTGCAGGGCGGCCTGGCGTTGCGCGACGCGGCACCGGTCGGCTACGTATCTGAGTTGCGCGTGCGCGACGATCCCGCCGGCTGGTTCACGCTGGGCGCCAGCGAATGGCTCGACCTGCGCCAGGTCGATGTCATCCTGGCGCGCAAGGATCCGCCGTTCGACGCGCAATTCCTCTACGACACGATGGTGTTGGAGCTGGCGCAACGCGCCGGGGTCATGGTCGTGAACGACCCGCAGGCGCTGCGCGACGCGAACGAAAAGCTCTTCTCGCTGCATTTTCCACAATGCATCCCGCCCACGCTGATCGCGCGCCAGGCGGCTGAACTGAAGCGTTTCGTGGCCGAACAGGGCGAGGTGGTGCTGAAACCGCTCGATGGCATGGGCGGACGCTCGATCTTTCGCAGCCACCGTGGCGATCCGAATTTGAACGTGATTCTCGAAACGCTGACCGACAACGGCCGCCAGCTCGCCGTCGCGCAGCGTTACCTGCCGGAGATCCGCGCCGGCGACAAGCGCATTCTGCTGATCGATGGCGAACCCGTGCCCTACGTGCTCGCACGCATGCCGCAGGGCGACGATTTCCGCGGCAATCTCGCGCGCGGCGGCAAAGGCGTCGGTCAGCCGATCAGCGAGCGCGAGCGGTGGATTGCGTCACAAGTCGGTCCAGAACTGTCGCGGCGCGGCATGTTGTTCGTCGGCCTCGACGTGATCGGCGACTATCTGACCGAAGTGAATGTCACCTCGCCGACCTGCATCCGCGAACTCGATGCGCAATTCGGCTTGAACATCGCAGGCGAGCTGTTCGACGCAATCGAAGGCAAGCGCGCGCAGGCGAAACGAGCGTGAGCTCTCCGCGTCCGGTCGGATCCGGCGATCGCATGGGTGTCACGCTGCTGTTTTCGCTGATCGCGCATGGCGTGCTGGCGCTCGGGCTGACGTTCGAATACGAGAAACCCGCGCCCAGCCTGCCGTCGCTCGACGTGATCCTGGTGCAATCGGCTACCGGTGAGAAGCCCGAGAAAGCCGACTATCTCGCACAGGCGAACAACTCGGGCGGCGGGCAAAGCGACAAGCGCCTGCGTCCCAGCGAAATGGTTTCCAGTCCCGTCGCGAAGCCCGAGCTCGGCATTGCCCCGCGGCCGATCGAGGCCGGCGCGCCGAAGCCGCAACCGCCGAGCGAACGCGAATTGCTCACGCAACAAAAATCCACGTTCGCGGTGCATACGCAGAAGGAAACGCCGGAGCAGCCGATCCTGCCGCAGCCGACGAACCGCGAAGTGATCGAGAAGAAACTGGAAATGGCGCGCCTCGCCGAGGAAGTGCAACGCGAAAATCAGGCGTACGCGAAGCGTCCGCGCATCAAGTACATTTCCGCCAACACCAAGGAATACGAATACGCCGCGTACATGTCCGCGTGGGTGGCTCGCATCGAACGCATCGGCAACCTCAACTACCCCGACGACGCGCGCCGCCAGCAGCTGCACGGCCAGGTGATACTCGCGGTCTCCGTGAACAAGGACGGCACGCTCGGCTCCATCGATCTGGTGCAGTCCAGCGGCCACAAACTGCTCGATGATGCGGCGATCCGCATCGCCCATCTGGCGGCGCCGTTCCCGCCCATCCCGACCAAGGAAGGTTATGACAAGCTCAACATCACGCGTACCTGGCAATTCCTGCCCGGCGATATTCTGCGCAATACGGAATGAACACACGGCCGCAACGGCTCGCTCGCGTACAATAGCGGCATGAGCGTGCCCACGATCGGCCTCACCAACCAGCTCCTGATCGCCATGCCGGGCATGCGCGATCCGAGCTTCCGGCGCGGCGTCGCCTTCGTGTGCCAGTACGGCGACGATGGCGCGATGGGCCTGCTCGTCAATCGCTTGTCCGAATACCGCCTCGGCGACGTGCTGGCGCAGATGAACCTGCGCACCGAGCTCAGTCAAGTCGCCGATGCGCCGGTGCTGATCGGTGGCCCGGTGCAGCCGGAGCGCGGCTTCGTGCTGCATGCGCCGCACGGCGAGTGGGAATCCTCGTTCCGCATTTCCGACCGCATCTGCGTCACCACCTCACGCGACATCCTGGTGGCGATTGCCGAGGGCCGCGGACCGAACGAGGTGCTCGTCACGCTCGGCTATTCCGGCTGGAGCCAGGGGCAGATCGAGTCGGAGCTCAAGGAAAACGCCTGGCTTACCGCCCCGGCCGACGAACGCATCCTGTTCACCACGCCGCTGGAACAGCGCTGGGAAGCCGCCGCGGCCCTGGTCGGTGTGGATATCGGCAGCCTGACCGACTATGCCGGCCACGCCTGACCGCAGCGCTATTTCACAAGTGGAAAATTCCACAGTTTCTGCTGCGCTCACCATTCTCGGTTTCGACTACGGTGCGCGCCGCATCGGCGTCGCGGTAGGCAACGGCCTGACGCGCAGCGCACGCGCGCTGGAAGTCGTCAACAACGGCGCACAAGGCGCGGATTGGCAGCGCATCGACATCTTGTTGCGCGAATGGCACCCACAGTTGCTGCTGGTCGGCCTGCCACTGACCATGGACGGCAACGAGCAGACCAACAGCCGCGCGGCGCGCGCGTTCGCCGCAGCGCTGCAAGCACGCTATGCCATCGATGCACAGCTGGTGGACGAACGCCTCAGTTCGCGCGAAGCCGTGCAGCGTTTCGCGGAAGGCCGCGCGCGCGGCGAGTCGCGCCGCAAGCACGCACAGAACCTCGATGCCCTGGCAGCTGCGATAATCGTCGAAACCTGGTTGAGCCATACCCTGTGAACACGATCATTCCAACCGCAGCACGCAGCGCGAGCCCCGGATCGGCGTCGCAATTCGACGCAGGCGGACGCCTGCGGCACCTGCTCACGCTCGATGGTCTGCCGCGCGAACGCGTGGTTGCGCTGCTCGATCGCGCCGAGACATTGCGCGAGCAGTCCCGCGGTGGTGCGCGTCGTCTCGACCTGCTTGCCGACCGCACGGTGATGAACCTGTTCTTCGAGCCGTCCACGCGCACGCGCACGTCGTTCGATCTGGCGGCCAAGCGGCTCGGCGCGCAAGTCATCAATTTCGATATCGCGAGTTCCTCCACGGTCAAGGGCGAGTCGCTGCTCGACACGGTGCACACGCTCGAAGCGATGCATTGCGACGCGTTCGTGGTGCGCCACAAGGAATCCGGGACGCCCGAATACGTCGCACGCCATCTGCGCTCCGGCGCAGCCGTGCTCAACGCCGGCGACGGCAACCACGCGCACCCCACGCAGGGACTGCTCGACGCGTTGACGCTGCGCCGCTACCGGCCCGATTTTTCCGCACTGCGTGTGGTGATCTGCGGCGACGTGCGCCACTCGCGTGTGGCACGTTCGGATGCGCACGCGCTGCGCGCGCTCGGCGTGCGCGAACTGCGCCTGTGCGCACCGCTCGAACTGGCGCCCGATGCGGGCGAATTTCCGAACTGCCGTTTCTTCGACGATTTCGACGAGGCACTGAGCGGCGCCGACGTCGTGATCATGCTGCGTCTGCAGAAGGAACGCATGCAGGCCGCGGCGATCCCCTCCGAGGCCGACTACTTCCGCCGCTACGGGTTGTCGCAGGCACGTCTCGCGCGCGCCAATCCGGAATGTCTGGTGATGCATCCCGGGCCGATCAATCGCGGCGTGGAAATCGCCGACGAAGTCGCCGACGGCGCACAGTCGCTGATCCTCGAGCAGGTCGGCAACGGCGTGTTCGTGCGCATGGCGGTGCTGGCGGAACTGATCGCGCCGAAACAGTAGCGCGGCGCAAAGCCGTGCGGCGTACAATCGCGGCGACGCCACTGTCGATCATCGGGGATTCTGGTATGCGCCCACTGCACCGCGTTGCCCTGCTTGCGCTCGGCGCGGGCCTGCTTGCCGCCTGCGGCAAACAAGCCGAGAACAGCGCCGACACGCCGCTTGCTTTCGCACCGGCGGACACGCCGTACGCCTACGCGAATCTCGAACCGCTGCCGAACGCGATCACCGAGCAATGGTCCAGGCGCATGCAGGAGTACATGCCGGAACTGCTCGGCCTATACGATCGCATGCTCGACCAGTTCGGCAACGACGGCAAACCCGAGAACGCGCACGTCGCCAAAGTCCTGCGCGTACTGCTCGACGAACTGAAGGCGCACGACAACTGGGACAAGCTGCGCCAGATCGGGCTCAAGCCGGACACGCGCGTCGCGATCTACGGCGTCGGCCTGGTGCCGGTGATGCGCATCGAGCTGGGCGATCCGGCCGCATTCCGGACGGAGATCGCGAGCATCGAGCAGAAGCTCGGTGAAAAACTCCCCGTCGCCAAAACCGGTGCGCAGGAATACTGGCAGCTCGGCACCGACAAGCTCGCCGGCGCGGTGGCAATAGAAGGCACGCATCTGGTGATCACGCTGCTCCCGATCGGTGCCGACGATGCGCTCAAGCAGCTGTTGCTCGGCGTGACGCGGCCGGCGCAGAACCTGGCTGCCGCCGGAACGCTGCAGAACCTCGCCACGCAGTACA
>Ga0307516_10010691_pt1 | contig 10059 bp, 12 predicted proteins | sample 19_EM_MG_FD_203310 | JGI IMG/M metagenome (GOLD analysis project Ga0307516, IMG submission 203310) | Populus trichocarpa ectomycorrhiza microbial communities from riparian zone in the Pacific Northwest, United States - 19_EM | ecosystem: Host-associated > Plants > Roots > Unclassified | place...
CGGCTATCTCCCGGATTGGTATGACGGGTTTTTGGACGACCTGAAGCAGCTTGGGCCGCAGTTGGAGACCATCCGGTTTGCGATCCCGGAGGAACTGGAACCGTTCGCTGGAGATGACGAATTCTGGAGGGACAGCGAGTTGCTGGATGTCATTGAGAACCTGGTCCAGTACCGGTTTTACCAGGGACGGCCGCTCTCCACGGTTGAGAGGATGGTGACCAGCAATAGCGAGCGGGTGAACAGGGAACAGGATTTCGTATGGAGATGTTTGTATAACGGTCGCGAACTCAGTAAATACGTACAGCTCGGATAGTTGGCTGGTTCTGTGCGCAAAAAGTTGATGCATATGTAACATCAGCAACAAAGTCACGGCGAACTCCGTCCCCCCGCTTTACCAAACGTCCCTGTCCTGCCGATGGGTTATATACGACGCTTATCCTCAAGTCAGATACTACGCGATGGGGATAATGAATTCCCCAGGAGATGACGTGGCTGTGGGAGCATCTCTTGTCTGACCGGCTGAACCAGCGCTGGGCCAATGGTTTCCTGTCGCAGACCCTAGGCATGACAAGACATAGGACACAACAACCGTATGGATTTATGGCCGCCGTGAGGACTACCTCCCGGGCACACACACACACAACCCGGGGTTTGCGACCAGGTCGGAAACTCTGTCAATTGACCCTGGCGGGACCTGGACCTCTCAGCGCAGGACACGCGCTTGGTGGATTGAGCTCTTTTCTACCCGATTCCCGTGGTGCATCCAGCCTCGCCACCACCTCCACTGCGGAAAGGCACGGACGCGCACACTGGGTCTGTCCTCTGAGTCTGCTCCCCTCGTAACACTGGAGATGGCAGCCGGTTTCTGAACTCACTCTTGTCACGGTAACCCAGGTCGTTCGGGCGGTTGGACTCTTCGTCGTGTTATATGACCATATTTCATCTGGAGGTCGCGGGGAAATCTCGGTTGACCGGAAGTTATCTCTTTGATCAACCGCCCGCCCTCCACAAACTGACGTGTCCTGGATATGCGGCTTTCAACCAGAAGGCACTCTGAAGGTTTCCGTCTAATCAACTTGTCGTCGTCGGGTGGGGTCGAGTCTTGCCACTGGCGCTTTGGCTGATTGAACCTCGACCTGGCAGGTTCTGGCATGGAACGGGGGAGTGGAAATGCTGGGTGACTGGGGTTCACGGGTTCCTTGGTACCCACGTCGTCGTCCAACTCGTCGGAGGGGTCATCGCGTCAGGGGCAAGTCTAATCAGATCCCCACGGTCTCTCGGAAACTAAAAAATCGTATAGAACTGTCCGTCAGGCGAAGCTCGCGAAGAACCAGGAAATTCGCAATGAGATCTGCGATTCCGCTGTCGAAATCGTAGATCTTACTCCTGTCCAGCGGGGTAGGTGGCCTTTGCAGAGACCAACTGTGGTGTTTCTGCGCTGCTTACCACGATTTGGGGCTTCATGCGGTGATCCACCCCCCTTGCCCAGTCGCACCACCCCTGAGGCGACGGTTGGCGTAGGCCTTAGTCTACGACTCCCGGGCTTCGGTACTTATACCGCTGTCCGCAGTGTGCAGTATTTGGTACGACGAATGTCCTCCAGCAAGCGATTAACGCCAGGACCAAACACATCTAGGTCACGAACAGCATCAGGACTGCCTATGGTCCGACCAAGCCTACGGGGTCGATGGTGGTACCCTGATGTGAACATCACCACTGGTAGGTCAAACCGTATATTCCCCAGGGCTCCTTTGGTCTAACGCTTGCCTTCTAGTAGACGGAACGTCCTTCTTTGGACCGTGGGTCCTGGCATCCTCATCACTCCCGGCGACGTCAATGGCATCGGAACCAATACCTGGACGCTACTCCACGGACGTAGGTCCGGGACCTTACCACGCGGCTGCGTCAATGCCAAGGATGTTGCCGTAGTCCTGGTTGTTGGCATAGACGCCCCAGAAGGTCTCGCAGTTCAGCCGCCGGGCCCTGGTTCGAACTCAAGAACGCCGTCGATTGCATAGGGTCTCTGCACCCTGAGTTTGAAATACCTAATATCTCACCGACCGGACAGGCGGAGAACATTATCGATGTTGAGCCTACGTTGGGAGGTTGGGTTTGACCTTCGTAAGGTTGGCTGCGGAAGCTGTACTACAGGTCGAGAAGGATTGGATCATGCGTGGAATCGATGTTGATGCTAAGGGTGATCTCAGGGTTAATTCCCGGCGTACTTGACGGACACCTGGAAGGGTGGGTTCAGTGGTTATTAAACTCAGCCCCCTACACAGCTCACCACCGAATAACAGAGGAGTTGACGTGGATACCTACGGGGTAGCTGATAGTGACTAATGCTGGTGCAACTCCGCATGATACCATCAGGAAAATGTGCATTGTTGTATATGCCTACCTGGCGACTATACGGGCTCGTGCGCCTGGGGCCGATCGCTACACCCTTCTTATCCTGGTCACTGGTGGTGAACGAGGGTGATATGCAAGCTGTATCTTCCAGATGCTCGAGGTTAAAGCTTCTTTATCCGGCCCTTGAAACTTGAAAATCTTCGGGCTTCCGCTCTGACCATTACCGCTCGGGCCGTGTTTTAATTTTGGCGGAGGCTTATTTCCCTTTTCTGATGCGCTGGGCATTTGTATGGGCTCCTGCGAAGCCGATCCGATCGGATCCAGTTTACATGGTTTATAAGTATATCCGTCTCACGGTCCTATCCACCTGGAGCCGTGCCTAACTCCCACGACCGGGTCGGGGTGCTGGTGGGCAGTCCCAGCTACCCGGCTGACTCTCCCCCGAACCTTTACCGGGCGCCGTCCTGAGTGATGTGGACTCATATTTTGAATGTGGTCATAAAGCCATACGTTCTCAACTTTCTCGCGCAATTAAATCTCCACAACGCCGAACGACCCATCCCCACTCGCATTCTTCCTTACAGGTAATACCCTGGCAATGTCTTCCGAACTCATTCTGGTACGTGGCTGTTTGAACGAAAACTTGTAGAGGGTGTGGCTAACCTACCCCGAGGTTACTGGCGCGAATGGATTCCTCGGCGCCCACGTCGTCGACCAACTCGTCCAAAAAGGCTATCGTGTCAGAGGGTATGCAATCGTGTGAATCGTTCTTTTGCAGGGGCTAACGAGTTGGGCAGAACGGTTCGTGGTGCGAGGCTTGCGGCGAACCAGGATATATACCAGAAGATCTATGGGACCGCAGTGGATATCGTCGCCGTCGACGATCTGATCCGGGGGGATTTTACCGCTGCCTTGCAGGGTGAGGGAAAAGTCATTTTAATTGTGTTCGGGTGTCTGCTTACACCTTGTTGAGGGGTTGATGCTGTGATCCATGTCGCCTCTCCACTATCTGGTCGCGGGGATGCGGAGTCTACCATTGATGTGGGTGTGTCACAGATATCCCATGAGCACGGCCACTGACCCAGTTCATTTCATCTACGGCTTGCAGAGTGCAGTCCTCGGGTCGACGAACGTCCTCCGTCAAGCCATCGACATTGGAATCAAACGGTTCTCAGTTACGAGTAGTGTTGCGGCTGCCATAGACTGCACCAAAGCGGCGGGGCGAGAGAGCGTTACTGAAGACGGTGTGGCGAATTTCACGTTTCGGGTGGGCCCACGGTCGCCGCTGACACCGGGACCTGATAGATTGGAACCTCGCGACGCGGGAACAAGCTCTTGCGAGCGGGAAGCCGTTCTTCGTTTACTCCGCCTCTAAGGCTTTGGCTGAGAGGGCTGTCGTTGAAATCGGGGAGGCACACCCTGATGTCAACATCGCTGCGAGTAAGTCGAAATAACGTAACCACCTTTTTCTCCTGATCAGTGCTTTGAATCCCAAGTCAACCCGACGTACTTCATCGGACCATTCGCTCCAGCGGCCATTATCCCTCCGGGCGACACCAACGCTCTCAGCACCAACACCCTCATCTACAAGGCGTTGCTTCCCGACAGCAGATCAAGGACCTTTGACGTTGGGTACATCGACGTCAGAGATGTCGCTCTAGCCCTGATCGCTGGAATCAACACACCTGGAAAAACGCGAAACCTGTTGACCGGAGAGTGGTTCGAGCTTAAGGACGCTGTGGAGTATATTGGGACTCTCTACCCGGAGCTGAAGGTCCCTACGCTAGCGTTAAACGGCCGTACCGATTCCATTGTCGTTTATGAGCCTGCGCTGAAGCGGCTGGGCTTGACTCGTAGACCATGGAAGGAGTCGGTGCGTGAAGCTGCAGAAGCCCTTCTCAATGTCGAAAAGGATTGGATTGCTCAGGGGATTGAAGGTGGATTGAGGAAGAGCGACCGGCATGCATGAGGCTCACAGGAATAGAATCTTAAGCGGTCTTCAGAACTCCGACTTCACACAATCTTGGACGTAGAACATTGATAATCGAATGTGTACATATACCATTTTACGGGATCGAGAACACGTTTGTATTGAATGGCCGGAACCGGAACGGTAAATCGTCCTAGAAATTGTCCGTAGCAACTACGTTCTAAACACGCCAACTGCCCTTGGATATCGGGTGCTTGCCTAATATCCTTCGGTATTCACGGAACCTCGTCTATGCGTGATCCTGTCGTCAGGTCACCTACTAGTCCTCGCTGACGACCACCCACAGCCGCCTCTCGAAAGTGAGGAATGGCGGACCCCCCTTTGACCAATGCTCGACTAGGCCTGGGATCTCGTCCAAAGCATGCTCGTTCCAAAAGGAGTGAGGCTCACCCAATCCCCCAAATGGTTGCATCTTGTCCAAAATCTCCGCAGCTCACAACTTGCCCATCACGGGAATAACAGGGGGATATACGCGCGTCAGTCCTAAAAAACGAAATCAGATATGAAACAGTCTCGGGCGTCGCGTCCGACGCCGGGCACATTTCTACGTGGCACAGGCTCATCCGCCTGAGATTGTTGCGACAGAACCCCCTCACCACCGACGTCGACATTCCCGGTTTGTTGCGGCTGCAGGTTAGGTTACATCTAACACACCACCGTCCGATAATTTCCATCAAAGGCCACCGACCGCCTAAGGCGAGGACGATTATCCACGTGTCTTCAACCTCCGTCACGCCTTGTCAACCTCACCGGCACCGCTCGCCCCAGTTCCTGGTAGCCGGTGGCCCAACCGTCGTGCTTGCATTTGGAACGGTGATGTCGGTGGGTGGGGGCCCGAAGGAGCGCGTTTGTAAGATCCGGGTGCAAGAGGCCGCCCCATCGGAGATAGGTCACCGTCCCGACGGCATTTGGCTTAGGTGGGTAGTGCAAAGCGATGGAGACATGTCCTCGTTAGGGTCTAGGGTTGCAGACCCCCAATTTGTGGGGGCCGAGGCATATCCGAGGACTGTATGTCATCCTTGTAACGACCATGGGATCCGGAAGGCTGACGAGAAATTGAACTGTGTTTTAGAATAAGCCCGCGCTGATCATTGGGCCGCATTTTCTGGAGGGGAAGGTCGTCCCGCTACCAACCCTGCCTGCGGTCGTGATGAAGACATGCCCACGGATGGCCAGATGTTGGGGGTGGTTGTGGGCGACGACGGGGATACAGAGGAAGCGGGGGTGGAGCGGCAAATATCAGCGGTTGTGAAGAAGGGGATGTGCGTGAACCGACCGGTCAACAAAGTTGGGATGAAGCATAGATTCCGAGCACCACTCATACAACCGGATTTCCGTACCAATGGTGGGGTATGGGGATCGTAATGTGGCCTCCAGAAACGTAACTGGGAGTGGTTTCCGGGTCGAGAGCTGAGCGCTGAGCTACGAGGAGGTCGTTAGGATGAAAGATAGACGTTGGCCGGACTGAAAGATGGCGGAGGAAGGCTCGGAGGTATCCGTTCCCTCCCAGCGTCTTTTTGGTGTCTCCCGAACCGTGAAAACATCCCATCCGAGACCGACTGTTCCATTTATCTCTAAGGCATCCCTCAAACTTTTCGCAGACGAGGCACGACCTGGTGGAAATACCCTAGCCTTGACCCAGGGCGACCCTCACTTTTCAAAAAAAAACTCGCGTTGCACGGGCGGTCTCGAGGGCGATGCTCAGCGACTGGCCCCTCATCTGTCTGGGTAGTCGCGTCGTTCAGAGCTCCCACAGCATGAGTTGTCCTTACTGCCTCGTACCTGCACCTCGTTCGCCAATAACCGGAACCTCCGGCACGTGTGCAAAGAGCCTACGGTTACTGATTCCAAATCCCTTCAGCGTCTGACTACCACCACGCCAAATTGAAGCGTCACCCAATCCAAAAATCCGCCCCCTACTCTGCCGGGGCAACCGTCACCTTCTACATCGGCAGCACCTTCCTCGCGTTCAAGTACCAGACAAACCGTGAGTTTTTCACCCACCAGGTCCTGGGTGACACTTCTGTTATGCAATGTGCTAAGAACCGCAACTAGAACGCTCACCCCAAGTCCCCCGGAGAAACCCTCCCATCCCGCTCAGGACAGGACCATTCACGGGGCGGGAAGTCGAGGACGAAGGTCAAGCATTCTGAGGACTACGCCACTGGACAGCCAAAGACTGCCGCTGCTGTCATCAAACACGAGCCAATTCAATTTTCGAGCGGAGTCAAGACCACCTTTACCGGTAAATCCAAGTCAACCCCCACCCGGCCCCCAATATTACCACCCGATGAGAGATCGTCGCACCAGGCTCTTGAGAACGTGTACGGTACTCCCGCTTCGAGCCTCTGAGACGAGGGTGCTCTATTCACCTGGTGCCAAGCTCATGATCGTCAACGAAGCAGACTAGATGACCACCGCGGCCCAAGCCGTGTGACGTCAACAGAATTACACCTACGGCACTGCACGCTCTCTAGCCTCGGAGGTGGAGAAGAAGTGATTGAAGCCGAAGAGTGGGTCTTTTTTTCGTTCACGGGAAAGAGACACAGCCATTGATCGCGTCGCCAGTGTAAAGATAACGGAAGAAAGGAGATAGGCACTATGTATTGAGACTCATGAAGGGGGACGGGCTTAACATGTCCAAGCCTGTCACCGCTCACCACCTGAGGGCACCGAGGTTTGCGAGGGTTTGCGACCCCCCCCGATTCATTAATCGGCGATCTCCCCGTTAAAAACGGAACGAGGCCCGGCGCTCACCGCTTTACTGGATGGGCCGTTCGGTTCGTTGATGGACTCCGATTGGAACCCACGGCTCGATACCCCCCGATGTATTGGCGACTACCGGATACGTCAGGACCCCTGAGATCGTGTCCTGGTACATGCTCCCCCCCCCGTTCGTTCCGCTATGCTTGGCGCCTTCGTCGAGATTTGTGTGCGTCAATGGGGTTGGTTGTAGTTGGTTCCGGCGCACCGTGGGCAGAGAAGGGTGGTCACCAGAATAGGCCACAAGTTCCCATCGTAAAGATATCCCGGATCCCATTGTAAAATACTGTGAAGATGTTGTGATCTCTTGGCCAGACGTTCGGGGACGCCTTTCACGCGCTTCAGGATATCTTTACGACAGGACGCAACGACTTGGAACAGAATTCTTCTGAAAAGGCTCCAAAGAATCCCGGGGACCTGATAAAAAGATTTTTTGAACGGGAGATGAAAATAGTCCTCTGAGGCCATTGCCCGTGGCGGGTTCGGATTTCATAGAGCGGCGTTTGGGGGATCCCACAGCCACCGTCCAGGGGTCCAGGTGGGGGAATGATAGATCGCTCTGATGGTATCCACCCACGATGGACGGGAATGTGATGTTGGTAGGAAGGCTGTTACGTCTGAAGGCACCAGGCGCACCGGCCCTCAACCTTCTCTCCCTTGAGCCCTCAGACCTCAGACCTCAGCGCTCGGCATGGAGGATATTTCCGCGGAGCATGTTCGCGTGGACAACAACTCGAGTCCTCACCAAAGTGAAAACTCGGCTCTCATCCAAACAGACCATCCCCCTCCGACTCCAAAGGGAGAACTCGACGCCACAGCCCGGCCCTCCCTACCACCGCCCACAACGAATCTCCAGCCCGACGACGAGTCTCGGTTTCTGAACTCTGCGCCGCCACGATCGAAACCACTATTCCGAGGCTTCGAGAGACCGAGCTTCTCTCGAATCGCGATCCTCACTTTCCTATGCCTCGTCACCTACCCGGCGTTCTATACCCTCACGCTCGTGGCGAAGGATAAATCATTATTCGCTGTGCGGGTCATCGTCTCGGTGTGGTGTTCAGGGGTCGGGTTCGCCCTCGGATACATCCTCCTCGAGATCGCGGCGCAACATCTTAAGGCAGCGAGTGAGTTCGCGCTGGTTGGTACCAAGACTTTCTGAGACCTTATTCCAAACAGCCTGGGCCACCGTGATTCACATGAGTTATGAAGGTGACGGGATGAAATTCCGCGATTTGTCCAGAAGCTCAGGCAATCCGACAAGCCCTATGTCCGCCTTCCATATCTTCCGGTCTCGTTTCGGGAACCGAGGGACTGCCAGGCAGTCGCGTAAAACATATGAGTTCGTCCCAGATTGTCTTCCGCTCTGCGCCTTCTCACATCGCTACAGTAAACGGCCATGGTCCCTGTTCTTGGGTTTCTTTGTCATCCTCGCCATCCTGGCTCCCCTATCACCTTTCCTATTCGGACGCATCATGGTGATCGAGACTTTCATCCGTGTATGTACCACAGAACTGCTTCCTTGCATCTCCTAATTTTTTAACAGGACCAACGCAAGGTGTACCATGAAGTTTTGATTGCTGGAGACTTATCCAGGGAAGACCTTTATCGAGCAGCAGCCATGGGGTATATCTCGCGATCTGACACAACTGCATCCAACACTGCTGAGTTTGTTCATGGCAATGAGACTGTGTACTTTGCCCAACCAAGTCCACCTCAGTTTGCCCCTGGTGGTTCTGGGACTGGAAACTTCAACCCACCTGCAAATATGGGTCTGAAGGGTACCCCAAACAACACCCCTGTGCTGACAGGCAGGAATGCACCTAAGAGTGACATTGGTGCAGTTCTGCGGTATGCACCTGTTCATTGGAGAATGGAACTCAATGTCCTGATATTCACCTTTTTAGATACTCCCAGTGGGGAATCAGGATCCACTGTGAGAGGTTGCCTGACCCTGAAGTCAACTTGTGAAGAAACTTGGCATACCTTCCTTTAGACTAACTTTCTGATTTATTCCTACCCAGGGTATTTCTGACAAGTCCAACAGCCTACCAAGGCTTTGCCTTTGTTCCCCGAACTTTTCTTCAAGGCTTGTTCAGGGTGTATGGCATGGACCTACCAATAGAGCTCATGAAGCTGGAACTCAGTGACAGTGATAAAGGATATTCTGCCCTGTCAGCTGCCCTGTCAAATATTGACAACTCAACACTCTCCTATGTTGGTGAGTCCTTGGGGGTCCCTCTCACATGTTTTGTATTTAACCTGTACACTCCAGCAATTGTAGAGGATCCCATTGGGGGTGTTAACTTCTACTCCAACACACCATACAGGGTTGGTAATCAAAGATGGGTGACTGTTGATACAGTCTTCATCCATCTCAACACCAGTTTCACACCTGTTGGTTACTTTCCTCTATACTCAAATGAGTCATTGCCAAATAGCAATGGCTTCCGGGTTGGCTATGATGCCGCGGTTTGTGTGCAGGTCTATGAACCTTGGATCATAGAAGCATACAACACATCTACTGGGTCCTCCTTTGTTTTGGGGGTTGTTGGGGAGGGGAATGACAGAACCTCACTGTTGTCAGGTGGTAACATCCAAGGAACTCAAATTGCAAACACCCGATATCTCAACACAACAGGGAAAGACATTGCCTTCTCTGTGGCTTATCAAAAAAGTGTCACTCGGATGGATGAAGCTAATTATGACCAGGGTAGTCATACTTTTCATTTGGGTGTTCCCTCTCCTATTGTGGGTCCTATTGTGCCCCTGCATACAATATTTCTTCTAACTTCAACCTGTTCCACAGGTTGTTTCTTTTACCAATGGTACTGGGCCTTTGGGGTATACTGAATTCTCTCCAGAACAGTTTGCCACCATCCGTGCACGGGTCAGTGCAGCAAGTACCCTACCATATCTTGTGGGGTCAGCACCCATTGTTGCACAATTGTATGGGA
>Ga0307516_10010692_pt1 | contig 10059 bp, 8 predicted proteins | sample 19_EM_MG_FD_203310 | JGI IMG/M metagenome (GOLD analysis project Ga0307516, IMG submission 203310) | Populus trichocarpa ectomycorrhiza microbial communities from riparian zone in the Pacific Northwest, United States - 19_EM | ecosystem: Host-associated > Plants > Roots > Unclassified | place...
GACCGCTATATTCCCTTGCCCGTCACGAGTTGGAAGCCTGCAAGAAATGGATCGAGGAAAATTTGGATAAGGGATTTATCCGGGCCTCTTCATCCCCGGCCGGAGCCCCGATCCTGTTTGTCAAGACGGGTGACGGATCGTTGCGATTGGTGGTGGATTACCGAGGCATCAACGAAGGAACCGTCAAAAATCGTTACCCCCTTCCGCTGATTCCTGAAACACTGATGCGAATATCGAAGGCTCGGGTTTTCACGAAATTGGATGTTCGTGGAGCATACAATCTCATTCGAATGGCAGAGGGAGAAGAATGGAAAACCGCCTTCCGAACTTGTTACGGCCTATTCGAATCATTGGTAATGCCGTTTGGCCTGACCAACGCGCCAGCAGATTTCCAACGATTCATCAATGAAACCTTGGCTCCTTTCCTCGATCACTTTACGTCAGCCTACCTCGATCATATATCGATTTATTCGGATACGATGGAAGAACATACTCGGCATGTCCACCGAGTATTGGAACGACTGACCGATGCTGGCCTCCACCTCAAACCGGAAAAATGCGAATTCCACAAAACGGAAGTTAAGTATCTGGGACTAATCATTGGTGCGGATGGCATCAAGATGGATCCGACCAAGGTTGAAACAGTGAAGGCGTGGCCCCCTCCCGAAAATCTACGAGATGTGCGAGTGTTCTTGGGATTTGCAAATTTCTACCGCCGATTCGTCAACGGATACTCAAAGGTAGTTGAGCCACTGACACAGCTGACAAGAAAAGGCCAGCCGTTCAAGTGGGAGACAAAGCAACAGGAATCATTCGACGGACTGAAAACCTCCTTTACAACGGCACCCATTCTGCGTCGGTTTGATCATGACCGCGACATTGTGGTGGAAACCGACGCCTCTGACTTCGTCTCCGCCGCAGTCTTGTTGCAATACGACGACAAGGGAACCCTACACCCTGTGGCCTTCTTTTCAAAGAAACATTCCCCCGCTGAGTGCAACTATGAAATTTATGACAAGGAACTGATGGCAATTGTCCGGGCGTTTGAGGAGTGGCGCACAGAGTTGCAATCAGTGGAAAACCCGATATTGGTCTTAATGGATCACAAGAACTTAAAATATTTCACGACGACCAAACTGCTCAACCGCCGGCAAGCGAGTAGGGCGCAGTTTCTCTCCCAATTCAACATCAAAATCGTCTACCGACCGGGGAAAGCGGGAGCCAAACCGGACTCCTTGACTCGAAGATCCGGAGATCTTCCTAAGGAGGGGGATAAACGACTGAACGAAAACTTCCATGCCATCATAAAACCACCCCAAATCCTACGACTCGAAGCCGGACTCGGACTCGGATTTGGACTCGAGGAACGCAGCGCCGGACTCGCAGGACTCTAGGAACGCGGCGCCGGACTCGGACTCGGACTCGTCAACGCCAAGATCACGGAACTATTCTCTGAAGCCTACAACTGGGATCCGTTTCTGTGACACTGGGGTTGTCTCGTGACCGGAGTGTAGAGAGAATCAAAGGTAATCAGGCTACTTTCGATAATTCACAACGGAATAATCTTAGATCTTGTGTGTGGAGTTCGGTGGTAGTGTTGGTGAGGATGTTCGTGCTGGTTTTCCTTCCGTCGGGGCAGAAAACCTCAGTCTTTTTATCTGAGTGACGCCCGTGTGAGAAGTGGTGACTCGGACTTGGATTCCCCCGAGGTGCATGGACCCCGTGGGTGACTCATTGGTCCTGGCAGGGTGTAGATAAGGGGAGATGAGGTTTCATGCAAGCGGGCGGGGTGCTTCCCCACCGGACTCTCTTTCGTACGCCATCAGCAGGCGACGTGGCATCCCCTCGGGAGGGGTCCTAGCCCAAGTCCGGTGGTCCGTACGCCATCAGCAGGCGACATGGCATCCCCTCGGGAGGGGTTCTAGCCTAAGCATTCTCGTTGTTTGCAATCTTCCCCTCATCTCTGGAGATATGTGTCTTAGGTCCGTCTCGGCCGTAAGCTCATCTCCGGACCTTATCTCCCTTCCTAGACTCTCTGAGTGCGCTCCGTCATCCTTACGTACTCTGCTCTAGCATAGCTATGTACTCGAGATAATTCAGGTGTAACACTACCTCCTCCCCCTCTTAGCCTCGTCACGAGCGCTAACACTCTTCTCTTTCTATCTAGGTAGCCCGTCTCTTTCTGGATGCGTGTCTTTTTGTCTTGGGGCAACGTTTGGGTATCATAGTTACCGTGACTGTAGTCCTCCTCCCCTACAGCCCTCCCAGGCACCGGATCAGGGCATCATTCTCTGTAATCCGTCGGAATGCCTGGGCCCTCAGAGTAAGCCGGTGCGTACTCTTACTGTCGATGATTCACACTGGGCAGCCGCGTTCATGGAGACGAAAGCATCAGTTTACCCAGTGTGCATCCTGTCGACCCTCGGCTTTATTGGGCACATGGAAGGAGTGACCAAGCCCGAACAAGCCAGACGGGCCAATGGAGTGCACACAGAGGTGTTCCGTTCGTCGCCAGGATCCGCCGCCTGTTGATGGTTCTTTTTTCCCCGGCAATTACCCAGCGCGGAATCACTCCGGTCGTCTCCGGGTAGCTCGGTCGTTTCGCGGACGCGAGCATAAGATGTTTTTCGGGGTGTGGGACACGTGGAAAGAGTGACCTTCTCGACTGAGGGTTCGTGCCTAGGGCTTGCCCCTCATAGGTGTACCTACAGAGGTGCGCCTTACCGAACACCTACGGCTTCGGTCCGATCGAGTCTCGAGGTATCCGTTGACGAGTTCTTGTACCTGAGAAGCAGGGTTTTCCGTTTGCGTGAGATGAAGTCCTCCAACCCCTTCATCCCTACCACCGCTCGTGCTTCGGCGGGCCGTTTTATGGACATCCCGTCTAGGCGTCGATGAGTTGGTAGTCCCTCGGCGCGTCTGGATTACGTTGGTGAAACTCTCGGAGCTTCTCCAGGCCGCCTACTGAAAAGTTGTCGAATGGTTCTTCCGTTCAGTGCTTGCGTTCTAGATAGTCGAGCCACTTGACGAGGTAGAGGATTCGTATGTTATTTCCTCGGCCGCGCTCGACCGAGGACATAACTTCTTCGACGTCGTATTCCTGCGATTGTTCGATATCGTCGGCCTCCCGGAGTACTTTCGAAGGGTCCAGCGGGGCTTGGTGTTCGCTGGTTCGGTAGGATTCGAGTAGTGAAACGTGGAAGACGTTATGGATCTTCCATTTCCGAGGCAGCATGAGGCGGACGGCTAGCAGGGAAACGATTTTCTCAATCTGGAAGGGACCATGATTCTTGTGGTCCAGTTTCTTCGATGGGTGGCGCGTTTTAATGTTGCGGCCGTTGAGCATTACCAAGTCTCCTACCTGGTATGCTGGGGGTTCCTTTCGTGCCGGGTCGGTGTATCGGCGCATCCGCTCCTGTGCGTCTTTCAACCCTTTTCGGGACTCGTCGTTCACTGTATGCATCCAGTGGGTGTAGACCTGGCTTGCTGGGTTGAGGGGTTCCGTTGACGCGGGGTCTATGGCGGCCGGGTGGAAGCCATAGTTAGCGTAGAATGGAGACATACCATTTCCTGTGGTGGTCGAGTTGTTGTAGGCGAACTCGGCCATCGGCAACAGGCGTACCCAGTCGTCTTGTTCCTTGCCGACGAACGCTCGGAGGTAGGCTTCGATCGTCTGGTTGAGCCGCTCTGTTTGGCCGTCGGTCTGCGGATGGAACGCGGTTGACATCCGGGGCTGGATCCCCGAGAGTCATAGGAACTCCTTCCAGGTTTCCGAGGTATACCTGGTGTCGCGGTCTGACACAATATCAGTGGGGAGGCCGTGATATTTCCATACTTCCCGGGCAAAGATGATGGCTAGGTCCGCCGCGGTTTTTTCCTTTGTTTTTAAAGGGAGGAAGTGTGCCATTTTGGTGAACCGGTCGATTATCACCCATAGTTGGTCACATTCGTCCGAGATGGGGAGTTCCGTAATGAAGTCCATTGCTATGGATTGCCATGGGGCGTAGGGCAGTTCTAGCGGGGAGGACAGCCCATACGGTTGGTGTCGGGACGCCTTGTTCTGTTGGCATTCGGGGCAGCTTCTGACGAAGTCGAAGATCCGGTGATTCATATTCGCCCACCAGAAGTTTCGCCGAATCAGTTCAATGGTTTTATCCTGCCCCATGTGTCCTGCCACCTTCGTGTCGTGTTCTGATTCCATAACTCTTTACACCAATCCCCTTGGGACCCAGAGCAGGTTCCATCGGTACAGTAGGTCGTTTTCGCAGCGTTGTTCCTTGACCTTTCGGTCCTTCGGTGACAGTTCCTCCGTCACCGCTTCCTTTTCCTTTGTCTGTTCGTAGGCTTCGTCCTTTTTTCCTTCTTCCCTAACTTTCGCCAGGAATTCTTCGGTCCATTTTCTTCCTGGGAGTGATGCCAGCCTTGCCGAAGAGCCGATGAATGATCTCATTAGTCGTTCTTTGAAGTGATTTTTTCCCAAAACCGAGGTTATTGGCTGTTTTTCTATCCCCCCTTTCTCAGGGTGGTACTCCGAACGCCTTGATAGTGCGTCTGGCTTTCCGTTCTGTGTGCCTGGTCGGTAATAGATTCTGAAGTTGATGCCGGCCAGTTCCTGCGCCCATCTTGCTTGTCGTCGGTTTAATACTTTAATACTTTAGTTGTCGTAAAGTATTCCAGGTTCTGATGGTCCGAATAGACCTGGACTTGGTGGGTTGCGCCTTCACAGTACCGTTGCCAGTGTTTGAAGGCGTCCACTATCGCCAGGAGTTCCTTGTCGTGGATCTCGTAGTTGATCTCTGCGGGTTGGAATTTCCTGGAGTGGAATGCCACCGGGTGTAAGCATCTTTCTTCGTCCCGCTGCAACAGTATGGCTCCTATCGTTAAGTCCGATGCGTCGGTTTCAAAGATTACTTCTTTTGCGGGGTCGAAGTGGGCCAAAATCGGGGCCATAGTGAATCATTGCTTCAGTTCCGAGAAGGCTGTCTCTGCTTCTGCATTCCAAGACCACTCCTTGTCCTTTTTGGTTAGTTTAGTAAGTGGTCTCGCCACTCGGGAGTAGTCGCGAATCAAGCGCCTGTAGAAGTTGGCGAAACCCAAAAACGATTGTGTTTCTGTCAGGGATTCTGGCGTTTTCCAGCTAAGTATTGCCTCTGCTTTTTCTTCCGACATTCTTATTCCGTTCCTTCCGATAATGTAGCCTAGAAATTCCACTTCCTGGGCTTTCCATACGCATTTTTCGGGCGAGATGGCCAGACCGTTGTTCTGCAGGCGCTTCAGGGCTTCCCTGACTGTGTCCTCATGTTTCTTTTCCGTGTCGGCGTAGACCAATATGTCGTCCATGTATGCCAGCGTTCCTGTGTCAAGCATGTCGGAAAAGATATGGTTCATCATATCTTGGAAGGTGGATGGGGCGTTGGTAAGCCCCAACGGCATTACCTGCAACTCGAAAAGCCCGTACCGGATTCTGAACGCGGTTTTCCACTCGTCTTCTTCTCAGATTCGGATCAGGTGAAACCCATTTTTAAGGTCCATCTTTGTGAACCATTACGCCCCTTGGACTCGATCTTGTAGTTCCTGCATTAGGGGCAATGGGTACCGGTTCGGGATCGTGATCCGGTTCAGGGCTCAGTAGTCCACACATAGGCGTAATCCCCGTCCATGTGGTTTAGGTACGAAGAGGATTGGCGAGCCGGCCGGGGATGTGGACCGCTTGATTTTCCCCATTTTTTCCATTTCCGCCAGCCATTCTCTCAGCGTCCGAAGTTCTTCTTCTGAGAGGGGGTAGATAGGTCTCCATGGTGCCGTACTACCTTCCTGGAGGTCGATCTTGCAGTCATAGGGACGGTGCTCAGGAAGGGCGTCCGCTGCCTCTTTTCCCCTGATTCCGAGGTATTGGCGGAATTCCATCGGGACAGCTTTGAGCGGGTCTTCTTCTGCTGCTGCCGATACGTACCCGATGACTTGGGCGCTGGGATTGGTGGCGATTGATTCGTCCCATGTTAGGGAGAAGGAGTTTGTCTCGTACCGGGTGCATTTTCGTATGCATTCCGCACTGTTGAACCGTACTTCTTCGTTCGTCCAGGCTTCTTGTGGTGGGTGCGCCGTTATCCATTCGAACGGGAGAAAGGCGTCGATTCCCGTCTCCATCGGGGAGATCTCGAACGTCCCTTTCGAGTAGTGCCTCCGGTGTTGGAGGAGTATTGGGTCTGTATAATATTGGCCTGCTCCTTTGACGCTTTCCCCCATGTAGCTTTCTATGGTATGGGCTCGTCTGTGTTCTTTTTTCGTGATGTCCAGTTTTTCCACGGTATGGTTGTTGAGGAGTGCTACCGAACATCCGGTATCCAGTAGCACTTGGATTTGGTGTTTCCTCCCGTCCAGGTGTAATAACATGGTGATGACGGGGCGGGTGCCGCGTGTTCCTTCCCTTGGTCTTTTTGGCCGAGTTTCAGCACTTGGTTCTGGGCCTTTTCGTTTTCGGGAATGACCGCATATTACGGTAGAGGCCCTGGGTTGCGGCGTGTCCTGGCCTCTTAAAAATCCGAGTCGGAATCCTCGAATAGTGGGGTGTCGGTGTTCATGGTCTCGACGGCGGCTACTTTTTGTTGCTTAGTTGCCGGGAGCTCCTCTTCGTCTTCTCCTCGGTCTCTCTTTTTGCTCGATACTGTTGTGGCGTTGGCTTTCCACGGGGCCTTTGGTAACGAGGTTCCTTGTAGGGTGCTAAACGAGAAGCATTCGTAGGTTTAGTGGCCGGCTCGGCCCCATCGCCAGCAGTCGTCCCGGTTCTTGAAGTATGCTTCTTGTTCCTTCTGTGGAACTCCCTTCAAGGCTTCCTCCTTCGAAGCCCAGTGGTCCTTGGCTCCCCACCACGTCGGTTTTCCTGATGGGGTTCCGGTTTGGGCCTGGTGGGGCCGGTTCGTCGCGGCCTGGTTGGATTCCGCCCTGGTCTTTTTCCCTTCGGATTTTTTCCGGTCGTCGTTTCGTGTGTTGGTTCCTGAGGGAGTGGTACCTTTCATCTGTCCTCGGGCTTGCTTCAGCGCCTTCTTTTTTTCCACCTGTAGACCTGCCTGGTGCGTGGCTTGTAAGAACCCCTCGTCTTCCGCGAAGTCCGCTAGGTAGTGGGCGAACCGCATGTCGAGTACCGCATCTGGCATGGCTAGGTCGATTTTCTCTCGCAGCGCCTCTCCTGTTGCCCGTGCAAAGTTGTTTAGTGCTCGGAACTCCGTGAGGTATGCTCGGATGGACCCTTGGTAGCGGAGCTGACCAAGTTTTAGCTGGGCGTCGGCCGCTTCGCGCTCGTTGTGGTACTCTGTGCGAATAGCTGCCGAATAGTTGGCCCATGTGTCGTTTTCCCGCAGCTCCCGGTACCAGTGCAGGTGGCATACCAAGGCGGTGTCCGTCAGGAGGGTTCCGACCCAGGCAATTTTTTGTCGGTCAGTTGTCTCGGGGTAGAATCCCAGATACATGGTGACCGATTCCCACCAATGGTTGAAAGTGGTTGAGCTTTTCCTGTCGAATTTTTCCGGGTTTTCCATCTTCAGTCTTGAGGTGTGTACTCTGGCTCCACCTGCAGGTTGCTCGACTTGTCGGGCTCTTTCTACCCCTTCCGCTACCAACCGTACAAGGTTCTGCGTGGTAATTGTAGGCGCGGAATTTCTGGGTGGAGGCGGAGAGGGGTGGCGCCGGAACGGCGGACGTGGCGGTTCGGATGACGGACCTGAAGGTGGCCCTGCAGACGATCCAGGTGGTGTTGAGTGAGGGTTTCCTCCTCGTTCTGCCGCGGGGTCGAGTGCTGGTGGCCTCAGAGATACGCGACGTCTGAGTTCCTCCAGGCGCTGCCGCATTTCCGATGTCGTGGGTCGAGGCGGCGTTGGCGGGCCGGCTGCTGGGATCGCTGGTCGTCGCAGCCTTCTGGTGGGAGGAGCAGGGGTGAGCCGGAGGGGGCTTCGCAGAGCTGGGAGTGGTGGAGGTGCAGTTGCTATGCTGGTGCTGGGTTGCCTAACGGGGCTACGCCAGTCGTGTGGGGGTTCCGGGGACGGGAGCCTCGTGGTTGGAGACCCTGGAAGAGGTATCCGGATAGCTATCTGTCGGATTTCGTCCCAGGCTTGTCGCAGCTCCCTTTCCATTCGGTTGACCTTTCTTTGGTGGTCCGCAGCCCATAGCTCTACGCTCCCTTGGAAGGTGACCAGATGCTGGCTTTGGGCCGTGTTGGCTTCCGCTAGGAAGGCCAGAGCGTCATTCACGCGGGTGAGCTGTGTGGCCTGGCATATCTGCCGCTGGTTATCTTCTTGGGTCCGATCTAAGATGGCCTGCCAAACCTTCTGCGCGAGGGTCTGGTAGGCGTTCGCGGCGTTCGCTAGCTCGCTGCGGACCCATGCCTCAGCTATTTCCTCGTTAGCATTGACTCGGTCATATACGTACTGGGTTCCTTGTAGCAGTGTTTGGTAGGCTTCTTCGATTTGAAGCATTCGTTGATCGGTTCGGTCCATCGTGTTGCCGCATAGCTGAGTGAGCTGTCGTAGGTCATTTTCGGCCTGTCGTTGTTGTCGCACCAGGCTTCGGAGCCAGATGGCCAGGTTGGCCACCTCTATCGCTTAATCAGGAGCGGGGGTTCCATCGGTGATCTGGAGCAGATCTCGGGGCGCTTCCAGCCGCAGCATGTTGAAGTCGGTAGACGCCATTTCGTAGGTTCAGTAGAGGTCAAGAAAGTGTGCTGTGTAAATGGTTTCGTCATCTTCAAACTCGTAGTTGCAGATTTCTCGGAATTCGAGTCCGTTGAGATTGGCGCTTTGTCGAAGCAGGGCGCAAGTGGACCAGTATTGGGTATACCAGTGCCAGGGCATAATGTCGTCGAGTTCGACAGGGGCTCGTCCGTTGACGTACTCGTTCCACTCGTTTTCTTCTATTGCGGCGGTTGCTATTTCCTCGTCGATTGAGCCGAAGGTATAGTCAAATTGGTAGCTTGACTGGGGCTGGAGAATCGTGCTTAAGTCGAGCAGAAAGAAGTGATCTTGTTCGAATGAGGGCATGAAAGTAGGGTGATTTTGAGATCAAGATTATAGAGTGACACTGGGGTTGTCTCGTGACCGGAGTGTAGAGAGAATCAAAGGTAATCAGGCTACTTTCGATAATTCACAACGGAATAATCTTAGCTCTTGTGTGTGGAGTTCGGTGGTAGTGTTGGTGAGGATGTTCGTGCTGGTTTTCCTTCCATCGGGGCAGAAAACCTCAGTCTTTTTATCTGAGTGACGCCTGTGGGAGATGTGGTGACTCGGAGTTGGATTCTCCCGAGGTGCATGGACCCCGTGGGTGACTCATTAGTCCTGGCAGGGTGTAGATAAGGGGAGATGAGGTTTCATGCAAGCGGGCGGGGTGCTTCGCCACCGGACTCTCTTTCGTACGCCATCAGCAGGCGACGTGGCATCCCCTCGGGAGTGGTCCTAGTCCAAGTCCGGTGGTCCATACGCCATCAGCAGGCGACGTGGCATCCCCTCAGGAGGGGTTCTAGTCTAAGCATTCTAGTTGTTTGCAATCTTCCCCTCATCTCCGTAGATATGTGTCTTAGGTCCGTCTCGGTCGTAAGCTCATCTCCGGACCTTATCTCCCTTCCTAGACTCTCTGAGTGCGCTCCGTCATCCTTACGTACTCTTCTCTAGCGTAGCTATGTACTCGAGATAATTCAGGTGTAACAGTTTCCTATGAAGGTACTGGCTATGCTAGAGAAGAAGGTCTGCTATTGTAATGATATTCCTCTAGCGGAGTGCTCCAGGAGCCCAACGGGCAGATTACTGTATCGAGGAAAGTTTTATGTCCCTGCCTACGGCCCTCTGAGATTATATCTGATCCAAACGCATCACGAAGTACCGGTAGCGGGTCACCCCAGACGATCAAAAACACTCGAATTGCTCTGAAGGAACTACCACTGGCCGAAAATGCGGCAAGATGTGGAAAGGTTTGTAAGGAACTGTCACACTTGCCGGCGATCGAAAACCAGTCGACACGCACCCTTTGGAGTCCTCCGCCCATTGGCAATTCCCCAGCAGCCATGGCAGGACATTT
>Ga0307516_10010693_pt1 | contig 10058 bp, 14 predicted proteins | sample 19_EM_MG_FD_203310 | JGI IMG/M metagenome (GOLD analysis project Ga0307516, IMG submission 203310) | Populus trichocarpa ectomycorrhiza microbial communities from riparian zone in the Pacific Northwest, United States - 19_EM | ecosystem: Host-associated > Plants > Roots > Unclassified | place...
GTACGTGGCCAGATTCGGGACATCTCTTCATTTTCAAACGTTCACCTTGCGTTTTGGCTAGCGCTTAGCGCTTATGCATTGGGAAAGGAAACTCTCGAGGAGTGCTGTGACGTTCCCTTCGTAAGAGGTTCTGGACCCAAGCGTGTCCGAAGCTGGGCACATGGTGAGTTTCTCGTTTGTCCTGGACCGGGGGCCGTACGTTGATTATGCTTTCTGCAGGTCCTTTCCCGGCGGCAAGCGAGGGAGCGTGCCCGAGTTGGTCAATGATCCCAGAAATGGTCTATCGCAATCCCACGGTTTGGATGTTGAACAGGAAGTTGAGATCATGTTTGGAATTTAGCCCGACAGTAACAACACGCTGGGAAACGAGATGTGTCCCGGTGCGACGAGCCCAAAGGACGAGATGATGGCCCTCGTCGATGTTGCCGCTAAGCACATCGCCGCTAGCCTTAACTCTGCTGCTCCAGGAGCGAACCTCGATCCCCAAGACGCTTATGCCATCACGCACCTTTGCCCTCCCGAAACTGTCGCCAAGGGCAAGCTCAGTCGGTTCTGTTCCTTATTCTCCGAGGATTTCGAGGGATGCACGTACATCGGAATGTGGGGGGCTGGCACTATCCCTTCTATCTCCACCCCGTCTCGATTCAGGCTCCGACGTTGACGACTTTTCACGAGCTCTCACTGCCTCTCACGATCATCTCGCACTGTACTCTACGCATCACCATCACCCTCGACTTAACCGCACGAACGCTTTCCTTCTATTCCCCCCATCACGTTCGCGCCCCGAATGAACATCAAACGCACGTACGGCGAACGGCCGAATAACCTGCAGTGCTATAATACCTGTTCCCCCACATTTGCACACAATCCCGTCGACATGTAGGCGTGGAGGTAGGGGTAGCAGCCCTCCGTCATGGGAATTCGTTGCCGTTATCTTACGTATACTAGATTTATTCCTTACCTTATCTAGGAATATGTGGGGACGTTCCGTCGTATCCTCCGGGTTGGATTCCGGGTACCTCCCAAATCGACTGGTACCATTGAGCACGCCCCCTCGACTCGTGCGATCCTCGCAGAAGCATTTATTAGAACTGACGTGGTTTGGTGCTCTTAAGAACGCGGTCGAGATCCGCGGCCGGTTGTACCTACAAAGGTGCGTTTGAACTTTTTCCACGGTGAGATCAGGTGATATCCCACAGCCACCGCCCTCGCCAGGGTCCAGGAAGCGGTGCGGTGCGTTGGTTTAATTAATTCCACACATGGCAGACAGGCGATGGCGATTCCGTAGTAGGCTGGTGCCTGAAGGTGACATTAGGACACTTTTCGAACTTATCCCGTGTTGAGAATAGCGCAAAACTCACTGCAGTTATGTATATTTACATTCTAGGCAAAGGTCGAATCGCCCTCGACTTCCTCTCCCTTGAGCTCTCAGCATGGAGCACGTTCGCGCGGGGGACAACAGCTCCAGTTCTCACCCTACCGAAAACCCCTCCATTTTGACCCCAAGCAGAAGAGACTTTGATGCCGCGTATCCAGCCTGGGCCTCCCCACCGCCGCCCACGGCGAATTTTCAGTATTCTGACAAGCCCCGGTTTTCTAGTCTGCGGTCACTTCACCGCAGGCTCGCCGACCTCAGGTTTGAGCCGCCACGATCAAAACCGCTGTTCAGAGGGTTCGAAAGGCCGAGCTTCCCCCGGATCGCGGTTCTCACTCTCCTGTGCCTTATCACATACCCGGCGTTCTATGTCCTCACATTCGCGGCGAAGGATAGATCGCTGTTCATCGTGCGACTTGTCGTCTCCATCTGGTGTTCGAGCGTTGGATTCGCCCTCGGATACATTCTTCTCAATATTGGGGCGCAACATCTTGAGGCTGCAAGTGAGTCCATGTCGGTTTGAAATTTGGACTTCCTAAGACTTTAATCCAAACAGCCTGGGCCACGGTGATTCACATGAGTTACGAAGGTGACGGAATGAAACTCCGCGATCTGGCCAGAAGCTCGCGTAACCCGACGAGCTTTATTCCCGCCTTCCATATATTCCGGGCTCGTTTCTGGAACCGAGAGACTTCCAAGCCTTCGCGGAAATCATGCGAGTCCGTCCCCAGATCACCTTCCGCTCGCTCTGGGCTTTCTCACATCGTTGCAGCAAACGACCATGGTCCTTATTCTTAGCATTCTTCGTCGTCCTTGCTGTCCTGGGTCCCCTGTTACCCTTCCTATTCGGACGTATCGTACAGATCAAAACGTTCGTCGGTGTACGTGCCACAGCCCTGGCTCCTTTTATCTCCTAATTTTGAACAGAACCAACGGAGGGTGTACCACGAAGTTTTGATCGCCGGGGACTTATCTGAGGGGGACCTCGATAGGATAATGCACTCCCGAGGGGTTTATACAGTGATTGGCTATTATCCCACCGCCGAGTTCGTTTATGGCAACGACGCCGTTAATACCGTCTATTTTTCCCAACCGAGTGCGCCCCAGTTTGTCCCCGGTGGTTCTGGACCTGGGAAGATCCCCGATTTCCCGGTGATGGGTCTGAAGGACCTCCCGAACGATACCTCCCCGTTGACGGGTAAGAACACACCGATGAATAAAACCGGCGCGGTTCTGCGGTATGCATCACCCGCTTGTTAGAGATGTCGCTTGGCAATCTGATTTTCGCATTTCTTAGATACCCCCAGTGGGGAATCAGGATTTACTGCGAGAAGCTGCCCAACCCTGCAGTCAATGTGTAAAGCAACTCAACAAACCTCCCTTTGAACCAACCCGCTGATTTATTCCCACCCAGGGTACCACAATCGAACGAAGGATATTCTTATGTTTTCATTCCCAAAGACTTTCTTCGGGGTTTGTTTGGGATGTACAGCATGGACCTACCGACGGAGCTCACGAGAACGAATCTCACTGAATTAGTGACTAACGATACGATCCCATCGAACATCGACACCTCAACAATCTCCTACCTCGGTGAGTTCTTACCTGCCCCCTTGCGTTCTTCGTATACGACCCGTGCACGACAGTGAGATTTACTCACAGGGGCGATGCCGTTCAAATCCACTCTATTATACCACACGTGGCTGGTGATCAAGGGTGGACGACCGTCGAGACCCTCCTCATCCAACTCGACACCAATTTGACGCCTTTTGGTCGGTTCCCTGCATACGCGAACGAGACAACGCCAGATGAGAGCAAAATCAGGGTTGGTTATGATGCGGCAGTTTGCGTGCAGAAATACGAACCTTGGATGATAGAAACATACAACACATCCACCGGATCCCCCGTCGCTTTGCGGGTCGTCGGAAAAGGGGACGGCAGTATCCCACTGTCGCCGAGTGGCGAGATCCGAGGAGCTCGACTCTCGAACGCTAGGTACCTCAATACAAGAGGAAAGGACCTTGCGTTCTCCACGGCTCATGCCAATTCCGTGGCTAAGGTTGCTCATGCTAATTTCGACATGAACGCTCCCCTTCCTGCGGGTTATTACGCCCCCACTCTTACCGTGGGTCCCACCGTGCCCCCACGTACGGCATTTCTTCTAACCCGTGATTCACTCCACAGATTACTTCTTTCACTGATGGCACTGGACATAATGGATATACCGAACTCTCTCCCAAGCGGTTTGCTGCACTCCGTGCACGGGTCGGTGCGGTTAATACTCTGCCGTACCTGGTGGGGTCGGGACCTGTCGTCGCGCAATCGTACGCGGATGAGACGCTGGCATCTACCACTTACCAGCAGTGGCAGCTGATTGGCCTCCCGGTACTTGTTTGGGTTCTGGGGATTATTGGAGAGCTGTTCGTGCCGACGTTACCGCTCAATATTCCACGAAGAGAGTTTGGGGTATATGGTTGGTTGGCATTGTTTCAAGCTCAGGTATGTGGGCTCGGTCGTGGTCGGTGCATGAGTGCTAAACGTTAACTGGTTAATGACGTCCAGGAGCTACAATTTGAGGCTGCTGATGATCTTGATAAGTTCGTGAGTCTTGATGAGTTGGAGGAGAAGTTTTCGGGCAAGCGGGTCAAGTTCGCCATTGAGAAAGGCGAGGCGTGAAGATTCGGGAGTATCCCACTGACGCTTTCCACTCCTCCTTGCATTTGCGAGAAAGGCCATAATCATGACGGTGTGCAATGCGGTAATACGAAGTCTATTTTGTTTTGTTAGTACACGAGGCGCTACGATCGTCGAAGTAGGGGGCGGTCCCCGGGGCATGGCTGTTGGTGTACGGCGCCCCAGGAGGATAGGATTGTCTTCGTGTCGTCGAACCTCCTGGAGGATACATCGTGTAGTGCCTCTTGCAGGGTGTGTGCGCGAGGGGCCAGGTCACCATCGCGTCGATGTTTTTTGGTACACAACAAGTCACTAGCTGTGAGCCAACTATCCGCGCCAGGAGCCCTCCACTCTCTGCGATATGGGGGCTGGCATGGAACGTGCGGCCGGTGATATGGTTTGGACATCGGGTGCATGCAAGATCAGAGGGAGCCTCCGATGGCTGGCGCCAACGTCTGTTGCTGTTCCGCTCCCTTGCTGTCCCTCTGGAAAATCCGTGGCGGTCGAACATGCGCACCGTCCGATGGAAAACAAGTTCAAAGTAGAAGACTGGGATGCCGTCCCGAAGAAAATTCTCGCCCACCCCTCCCTCTCAGGCTACCTCTGCCCGCTTCCCTCGGCCGTAACAACTCCTTGAAGATCGAATAACGGTCGGTCACCGGACTATGGCACCCTGCCCCGCCACTCGCCCATGGCCAAAGCAAAGCGCTCCACAAGCTCCAGCTGTCTCAACGAGAGAAAACCAAAATCCGTCTCACCATATTGTCTAAAGACAGTGCGGACGGGCACGTCGTCGGATTCGGGATTCTTTTCATTTTCAAACGTTCCCCTTCATTTTTTTTGCTAGGCTTGTGCGTTGGGGGGGTTTTCAAGTGTTGTGTATCGGTGTTGCTCGTTGGGAGCTGGGACGTCCCCCTCGTGAGGTTCCGCACCCGAGCTTGCCCGAAGCTGGGCCCATGGTGAGTTTCTCGTTTGTCCTGGACCGCGGGCCGTGTATCGATTATTCCCTCTGCAGGTTTCCCGGCGCGAGTGGGGGAGCGTACCCGACCAAAGTCAAGTTGGTCATCCCGGAATCGGTTGGTCACAATCTCACGATTCGGGAAACTGAGATCACGGTTGGAATTTCTGAAAATATGCTGGGCAATAAGGTGTGTCCCAGTGCCACGAGTTCAAAGGATGATTTGATGGCCCCCAGCGACGCCACCGCTCAACACATCGCTACGCCGGGAGTAAACCTCGGACCCTGGTAAAACGCTTACGCCACCGTGCACCTTTGCCCGTTCGAGACTGTCGCCAAGGGGAAGCTCAGTCTGTTCTGTTCCTTATCCTCCGAGGATTTCGTAGGGCGCACGTATACCGGAAGGTGGGGGGCTGGCACTATCCCTTCCATCACCATCACCCTCAACTTAACCACGCGAACGATCTCTCCTTCGGTTCCCTTCATCACGTTTGTGCCCCGAATGAACATCAAACCCGTGTACAACAAACGACCGAATAGCCTACAGGACTTTTCTCATTGTAACACCTGGTTCTTATTATACCACAATCCCGTCGGTGTACAAGTGGAGTAGGGGTAGAAGCGCTTCGTCGTGGAAATTCATCACCGTTATCTTACCTGGTACCATCAAGTACGGCCCCTCGATGCGATCTTCACTGAAGCATTTATTAGAACCGACGTGTGTTTGGTGCTTTTAAGAACGTGGCCGAGGTTCTGCGTCCATGAGGCCTGTTGCGTTTACAAAGGTACGTTTGAGCTTTTTCCACGATGAGATCCCACAGCCACCGCCCTGACCAGGGTACAGAGAGCCTGGCGGTGGGTTGTTTCAATCGAATCTACACATGACAGACCAGGAGGCGATGCCGATGCCGTAGTAGGCCAGTGCCTGAAGGCGACATCAGGACACTTTTCGAACTTATCCCATGTTGGGAATAGCACGGAACTCACCGCAGACATGTATATTTGCATTCTGGGCGAACGTCGAATCGTCCTCGACTTCCTCTCCCTTGATCTCCCAGCATGGAGCACGTTCGCGTGGCGGACAACAGCCCCAGTCCTCACCCTACCGAAAACGCGGCTGCGCCTCTCACCCAAGCAGATCCCTCCATTTTGACCCCAAACAGAAGAGATGTTGATGCGGCGTATCCAGCCCGGCCCTCCCCACCGTCGTCCACGGCCAACTTTCAGTATTCCGACAAATCCCGGTTTTCGAATCTGCGGTCACTTCATCGCAGGCTTGCCGACCTCAGGTTTGAGCCGCCACGATCAAAGCCGCTGTTCAGAGGCTTCGAGAAACCGAGCTTCTCTCGGATCGCGATCCTAACTGTCCTATGCCTCATCACATACCCGGTGTTCTATGTCCTCACATTGGTGGCGAAGGATAGATCGCTGTTCATTGTACGACTCATCGTCTCCATCTGGTGTTCGGGCGTCGGATTCGCCCTCGGATACATTCTTCTCACGGTTGGGGCGCAACACCTCGAGGCTGCGAGTGAGTCCATGTCGGTTCGGTATCCAGACTTTCTAAGACTTTATTCCAAACAGCCTGGGCCACCGTGATTCACATGAGTTACGAAGGTGGCGGAATGAAACTCCGCGATCTGGCCAGAAGCTCGGGTAACCCGACGAGCTTTATACCTGCCTTCCATGTTTTCCGGTCTCGTTTCGGGAATCGAGAGACTTCCAGGCGCTCGAGGAAATCATACGAGTCCGTCCCCAGAATCATCTTCCGCTCGCTCTGCGCTTTCTCATATTGCCGCAGCAAACGACCATGGTCCCTGTTCTTAGCATCCTTCGTCGTCCTTGCCGTCCTGAGTCCCCTGTTACCCTTCTTGTTCGGACGTATCATAGATATCAAGACGTTCGTTGGTGTACGTTCCACAGGCCTAGTTCCTTTTATCTCCTAATTTTGAACAGCATCAACGCAGGGTGTACCACGAAGTTCTAATCGCCGGAGACTTATCTGAGGATGACCTCAATAAGATGAAAGCCAACGGGCTTTCCACGCTTCGCCCCGACCCTGACACCGCCGAGTTCGTTTACGGGAACGACGCCGTTAACACCCTCTACTTTGCCCAACCGACTGCGTCCCAGTTTGTACCTGGCGGTTCTGGGCCCGGGAACGTCCCAAATTTCCCGCCGATGGGTCTGAAGAATCCCCTGAACAATACCTTCGCGTTGGCGGGTCGGGACACAACCAGAAATGATACCGGCGCGGTTTTACGGTATGCATCACCCGCCTGTTGGAGATGTCGCTCGACGATCTGATTTTCGCATTTCTTAGATACCCCCAGTGGGGAATCAGGATCCACTGCGAGAAGCTGCCCAACCCCGAAGTTAATATGTAAAGAACATAATAAACCCCTTTGAGCCAATTCGCTGATTCGTCCCTTACCAAGGGTACCACTATCGCGCCGAGGACACTCTTATGCCTTCATTCCCCGAGATTTCCTCCGAGGCGTGTTTGGGGTGTACAACGCTGACCTACCGATGGAGCTTACGGGACCCCATCTTGGTGAACTAATGGAGAACGATACGATCCCATCGAACATCGACACCTCAACGATCTCCTACCTTGGTGAGTTCTTGTCTGTCCCCTCGCGTTCTTCGTATACAACCCGTGCACAACAGTGGGATTGCCGAACTACGGCGAGGGCGTTCGACTGCACTCAATCACACCCCACGTGGGTGACGATCGAGGATGGATTACCGTCGAGACGGTTTTCATCCAACTCGACACTAGTTTGACGCCTTCTGGTCGGTTCCCTGCATACTGGAATGTGTCATTTCCAGCTCCAGGTCCAGATAAGGAACTCAAGGTTGGTTATGATGTCGCGGTTTGCGTGCAGAAGTACGAACCTTGGATCATAAAAGCATACAACACGTCCACAGGATCTTCCTTCCTTTTGGGGGTCGTTGGGAAAGGGGACGGAAGTACCTCGCAGTCGCCGAGCGGTGATATCCGAGGAGCTCGAATCGCGAATCCTAGGTATCTCAGCGCAACAGGAAAGGACTCTTTGTTCTCCATTGTTCATGGATATGGCGTCATCCGGTTTTCGGAAGCTAATAAGAATGATGATACTTATTGCGTCCCCACTCCTACCGTGGGTCCCATCGTTCCCCGCATCCAACATCCCTTCTGACCCTTGATTTGCTCTGCAGATTGTTTCCTTCACTGAAGGCACTGGAACTCAGGGATATACCGAACTGTCTCCCGACCGGCTCGCTGCGATCCGCGCACGGGTCGGTGCGGTTAACGCTCTGCCATACCTGGCGGGGTCGGGACTCGTCGTCGCGCAATCATATACAGACGAGACACTGGCATTTACCACTTACAAGCTGTGGCAGCTGATTGGCCTCCCGGCACTTGTTTGGGTTCTGGGGATTATTGGAGAGTTGTTCGTGCCAACGTTACCGCTCAATGTTCCACGGAGGGAGTTTGGGGTATATAGTTGGTTGGCTTTGTTTCAAGCTCAGGTATGTGGGCTCAGTCGTGTTCTAAGCGCAAGGGTTAACCGGACCATGACACCAGGAGCTACAATTTGAGGCCACTGACGACCTTAATAAACTAATGAGGCTTGACGAGTTGGAGGAAAGATTTTCAGGCAAGCGGGTCAAGTTCGCCGTTGAGAGAGGCGAGGTGACATGTGAAGATTCGGGAGTATCGCACTGACGCTGTTTGTTCCTCCTTGCATCTACTGGAAAGGCCATAATCATGACGATGTGCAATGCGGTAATACGAAGTCTATTTGGTTTTGTTGGTACACAAGTTGCTACCATCGTCGAAGTAGGGCACGGTCCGCGGGGCGTGAGCTGTTGGTGTACAATTGTCTCTGTGTCAGTGAACCTCCTGGAGGTGTGTCGTGTAGCGCCTCTTGGCATGGAATGTGTGGCCGGTGCCGGTGATATGTTTGGACGATCGGGTGCCTCCGACGGCTGGCGCCTACGTCTGTTCTGTTCACTCACACTGCTGTTCCTTCGAGAAAATCCGTGGCGGTCGAACATGGGTACCGTACGGTGGAAAACGAGTTCAAAGTAGAAGATTGGGATGCCATCCCGAAGAAAATTCTCGCCCACCTCTCCCCCCCAGGCTACCTCTGCCCACTTCCTTCCGCCGTGACGCCTCCTTGAAGATCGAACGACGGTTGGTCACCGGACTATGGAACCCCGCCACACCGCTCGCCCACGGCCAAAGCGAAGTGTCTCACAAAATCCAGCTGTCTCAACGAGAGAAAACTAAGATCCGTCTCGGTGACCATATGGTTGAGAGGGTGTGGATCGGTACGTGGCCAGATTCTGGATATCACTTCGATTTCGAACGTTCACCTTGCTTTTCTGGTTAGGCCTTGTGCATTGGAAGGAGACTTTCGAGTGTTGTGTATCGGAGTTTGGTCGTTGAGAGTGGTGACGTTCCCTTTGTGAGAGGTTCCGGACCCGAGCGTGTCCGAAGCTGGCCCATGGTGAGTTTCTCGTTTATCCTGGACCGCGGGCCCGATTTGATTATTCCTTCTGCAGGTTTCCCGGCGGCGAGCGGGGGAGTCGGTTGGTCACAATCTCATGATTCGAGAAGCTGAGATCACGGTTGGAATTTCAGGCTGAAAGTGAAAATATGCTTGGAAATAAGGTGTGTTCCGGTGCCATCATTCAGCGATGTCGCCGCTCAACACATCGCCGCGCCAGGAGGAAAACTCGGTCCCTGGCAAAACGCTTGCGCCACCGTGCACCTTTGCCCGTTCGAGACTGCCGCCAAATGGAAGCTCAGGTGGTTCTGTTCCTTATTCTCCGAGGATTTCAAGGGATGCACGTACACCGGAAGGTGGGGGCTGGCACTATCCCTTCTATCTCCACCCCGTCTCGATTCAGGCTACGACGTTTACGACTTTTCACGACCTCTCACCGCCGCTTACGATAATCTCGCGCTACACTCTATGCATCATTGTCACCCTCAAATTAACAACGCGAACGATCACTCCCCTTCGGTTCCCCTCATCACGCTCCCGCCCCGAATGAACA
>Ga0307516_10010694_pt1 | contig 10058 bp, 14 predicted proteins | sample 19_EM_MG_FD_203310 | JGI IMG/M metagenome (GOLD analysis project Ga0307516, IMG submission 203310) | Populus trichocarpa ectomycorrhiza microbial communities from riparian zone in the Pacific Northwest, United States - 19_EM | ecosystem: Host-associated > Plants > Roots > Unclassified | place...
CTTATCGGTGGGATTACATTTTGAGTACTTTTAATATTCTGAATTAAGTACGGTTATTCGAGCGTTTTTACGAGGCGGGGCTGTAAACCCTGTAAAACCTCTCATAGTTTGACTGAAGACTAATCACTGCGTGGGCGTGGCTCCGACTTCGGAGTGCACAGCACTTCGGGGAATCCCCGCGTTGGATTCTAGTGCTTGTGTTGGTTCCTGCGCGAACCTCGAGAGTCGAGCTCCCGTGTGCCTGCTCAACCTCTCCGTCCCTGGTGTCCCCGCGCGGACAGCCTGCATAGTCCCCGCGCGTGACTGTGTTCGTGTGCATCATCCGCGTATGATGCAATTGGGGGTGAGACTCACTATTTAACTCACTTGTTTCCTCAGATCTTTCGTCATCTTGCACTGCCAACCAATTTGCATACCCACCCTCCATCCCCCACTTGTAACATCTATCCCGAAACTCTGTTCAATTTTCCTACATATCTCTAATTACTATTTGTACCATGTACTCTGCACGGTGTTCACGTAATTCTTGCCCTCGACGCATAGGGCACAGTCGCGTAATAGCCTCTACGAAGGATTTCAATTTTTCTAGAAAATAATTGATCGAGTCGGGAAGAGTGAAAACAAAGAGGCTGAGTTACAATCCGATCTTCCCCATAATTCCGATTCTTACCCTATTCCAGCAGCTCTCGTGTCTGGGTAATCACCGCCCCGACTTCGGGGAAACGGGGAGTAATCACACAATCGAATGGTAAGGGTTGTCTAGATGGTGTCAGGAGCGGTTGGAAGGAACGGATAATGGATGATACTAACATGGCCAATCCAGGGATAGAATCGAGGGTATCGGGCAGGATCGGGTTCCCTCCTTCGTCCTTCCGGGCGGAGATACTTGCGGCCCACAGGATGGTCGCAATGTTGATGAAGAGTGAGTTATTCGCCATAAACCGTCCAACACAAAGTCTATAACCACTCTCACATCAATTCCACTACTGCGAATGCACTGGGATCGTATATACCTCGGTCCAAACCCCTGAAAAATAAGAGGCATCATGATCAACATAATCGATTGATAGGATTTCTTTGTGCCTTACGAATGTTACATGTCCTATGCGTAGATGATAGTCGACGAATGAGTACCAGTATGATGCGGGAATAATATGGAATAGAGGACGGCGTACCTTCTGAAGAAAAAGCAGGAAAAAAGTAAATCATCAATGTCAGATAGTTATGCTGTCAGACGACACACGCACCACCTTTCGTGTCTGCTATAGGTGGAGTAACCTGTCCGTCTGGGCCGATGAAACGGTCCGGATTGAAATCGTCTGCGTCGGCTCCCTGGGAGAAAATCAAGGAATTTCCTGTAGACATCATACTATGACCTACATAGATTGTTGGGTCACGATTCAAACTCCTAGATAAACAATCAGGTTTCTCGAGGCACAAAAATGCGACTTTGGAATCGTACCATACGTTGGCTAGACACATCGTCCCTTTTGGAATGAAGAACCCTTCGTACCAATCGTCCTGGGAAAGGACATAAGTATATTGCTTATCTGCCAGGAGATGGGAGACTCACCTCCATGGTATAATGTTGTATTCCTGCGTCACCAATCATGGGTGAGGATCCGTTATAAGGTTCATTTCTAGCAATGACTTACCGAGAGGAGAAACGGCCCGCCAGCGTAACGCTTCTCGGAGAGTAGCACATATGTAGGGAAGATGATCTCTATCCGCTAGCGTAGGCATGCGAGAGCGACCAATGACCCTGTCCAGCTCCTCCTGGCACTTCCTTTGCACCTCTGGGTATGCAGTCATCCCCAGCATGAACCATGACATTACGGAAGCACTCTGTGAAGCATGAACAAAATATCGATGGTCGATACGAGACCACTTCTCACCGTCCCACCCCCGGCAGTACTGATGGGGATTAGCATTGACCATATTCTCAAGGTCTCAATAGAGAATGATACATACTATAATGCAGCAGCTGTCCAGGCGGCCTCTGTCTCGCTCAGGCGATGGCACCCCTGTTCCCGAATTAATGTCCCGGTAAAGCTCGGGCGTTCATCCCCTTGTTTCTACATTATTGGTGAGCGAAGCGGAAGAGAATAACGAATGAGGGTCATCACAATCCGATTTTCCACTTCACGGAACAAGCCCACAAACATATCAGAGAATTCTTTGTGCCGTTCTTCCGCAAGTTTTTTCCAGCTCGCCACCGATGACGGGATATATTTCATCCATGGGAAGAACTCCACGAGATAGTTTCCTAGCAGTGCATACTCAATACCTATCTCGACAAACCTGTTTCCTTTGACAAAGGTCGGATCGTCGGTAGATGATACCATAGGAAGATCATATACAGCAGAGAGCACTGTGGACGCCGCGGTCCTGCAAATTTGCGGATTAACGAAGGCCTTCAAGTTTCATATCGATTGGTTACACCTACCGAAAAAATTCCACGTCTCTTTTGTTCGGATGTTTCAATATGCCGTCAATCATCCTGACAGCTTCCTTTGCATGAAGGGGATGAAACGCGGTCACACGTGTCTTGTTGAGCGCCTCGTGACTAGCACGACGCATTCTCCGAAAACTGTGCTCGTCATTGGTGGACCATCGAAGATGAAGGGACTCAACGCACGTATCATTGTACTTCATCACAGGCATCATAAGTCCCCCGCAGAGGACCTCGCCCACCACTGACGGTGATGGTCAGCGGTGGGTAATGACTGAGGATACCGTCGGTACTCACTAATCATGCGAGGACGATCGCTGTAAATGTGTCCCCGACGATCCAACAGGTCGGCTGCAACCCGATGCGTGTTGAGGACGAGAATCCCTTGGCCGCCCACCGTAAGGTACACCAAAGGTCCTGGATTGAAATAGAGGTCAGCTTCGACAAGTCGGCGCGGGGAGGTGGACATTCCATATTGTTTCTTCCAAACCTCGAATTCCTTCCACGGCGTCTTCGATAGCTGGAGGAGGCTACCGAGAAACGGAATACCCTTGGGCCCCGGTGGCAACTTCCCCTTGGCATAACTCTTGACAGTTCGGATTGCGTAGACTGAAATGAGAGCTATAGACACGCAAAGTGCCACAGGGTGGGCTTGAAGGTTGAGAACCATGGATGGGCTTGAAAGTAGGTAATTCAGGATCAAGTCAAGTTGCAGGAAAGGGGGGGACTGCTCACCGTACTAATCTGCCCCACTTTCAAGTTTCTTGTCACGCACCCGCAGACCGAACCTCGCATCCCTTGGGTCGGCCCCCATATAAGAATCGGTGGAGTTGAGTATATCGAAGACCTGCATTGGCGCTCGCACGGCCCGTCATGTTGTTATTTATGGCCAGTAAGTAGTTATTTACGGCAAGCTCATCGAGGCACGCCGTTGCCAAGACCCCCCTTATTCCAGGACATCCTAATACAGTCCGATCGTCACCTGTCGTCACCTCGTCGTGGATACTCTGCCAAAAATCACACGATCTGATCGTGTGTTTGGCTATGGTTTAGGCTACAGCCTATAAGTCCGTCTTGTAACGTCTCCTGCCAGCGGTGGAAAGCTGTAGCGGCTGTGAGAACTCTCGCGGGGACTGGGCGAGGCTCGTCCGGTGAATCGTTATCAGCCTGGTATTAACGGGAATTGCTACTCTTAGAGATAGCTTCTTCGTATCCTTTGTAGTAGTACTCCTAGCATGCTACGTAAGTATGCTGCTGCCTCATACCTAGGTACCAGTCTCCGACGGTCGTTTTGTATATTATTAACTTTGGTAATACTCGTCAATGCATCCGCACCTATGTGTAGGGACAGAGGAGCCACCACCTCAATCGCCTTCATTGCAAGCGCTGTTGTCAGACCGCGATTCCCAACCAAAATATCTGTCAATCCATAACGATAGATCCACCCAATCTCCCAACCTCCGTCGATACATTGCATCGGAAGAAGCCTGCGCAGATCCAGCTCATTCCTGATTCCCACGAAATTGCATACCAAGATACGCATAGCGAGTGTACCTGAATCACCCTCAGCACCTATTCGCTCTTGCACCCTATCTCTCAGAAGGGGTTGTAACATTCCATGGAGCTCCTGGTTCTCCGAGCAAGTGAGAAGACGGGTGATTAGGAAGAAAAAGCTTTCGGGGGTGTTGAAATACTTGGTACCTTCCAGGTACGCTCGATGCAGAAGCACATCTCGGACCCAGAGGAGGGTCGGTTGGACCTCACTTCCGCGTCCGTGGGTATAAAACAGGGTGAGGACATTCACACAGACGGCTGGATCGATCCGCGGACGTTCGCTGTCAAAATATGTCTAGGGGTTTTGAGACTGTGTTGGGGAGCAAATGACAGCGAGGGGTGGCCACTCACGAGGATAATTCCGTCTGAATTGACGAAATCGACAAGGATCTCGTCCATGATGGGAAATGCAATTTGTTTGTCGCGACGGAGAACAGTGAGGGCAACGGAAGTGGTGTCAGTATCACATGGGTATTCCTTTGTGGTCATCAACGGTTTCCCTGTTAGTACATATATAAGTAATCATGATCCATGCGAATACAAACAATGTCCAACCTTGAAAGAAATTCCATTTTCCGGGAAACTCGACGAAATTGACGAGCGATCTACGAAAAAAAACAGTCAAGCAGACCGTGCGGTAACGAAAGGAACGTACCGGTCACCCGTGGCCTCTAAGATCAAGAGCTGCGACCAGTTCTCTTTAATCTCCATGCTAGTATGTCTGTCCGTCGACTGAGTAAAGGAATCAAGATGTCCAGCATTTCGCTGGAGAAACTCGCGACCTCGCTTAACAGGATCTCCAAAAAGATTACGAAGGTCGCGTTCGAGCGCTTCGGGGGTCTTGCAGACGATTCCATGCATGCCCAAAGAACGCGCCGAAAAGATATTCTCGAACTGATCATCCACAAATATGACGCATTCGGGATCGACGTCTGCAGCCTTCAAAACGTAACGGTTAAATCCCAGGTTCGGCTTACGTTCCCCAACATCGCTAGAGATGAACATCTGATCGAATACGGACCAGTCTGCGGGTTTTTCACGAAGCGCGACATAGTCGCGCCTGGAAATATTGGACATGCCGAAAACACGAAGTTGGCCGTTGGATTCAGCCTTGAGCTCGCGGATCAGCGCAAAGAGCTTGTCGTTTGCCTGGAGCGAATCGCGTGCTTCATCAAATGCACGTCGAAGATCATTCTTGTCAAGATCGAATTCTGCTGCGATGCGGGAGTAGCACTCGTTCTCCGACAAGAGCCCTTTCTCGTAGTTAAACCATGCGTTCGAACCCGAGGTGATTCTGCGGAGGATGCTGGACGGGATACTGGTTCTCGATTTGAAGGACACGTTGAATAAGGTGTCAACCAAATCGAAGATGATGGCCGTGTACTTTGGGGGTTTAGACATGATGAAGTCGGGATATGTCACTGGCGAAAATACAACCTCCTTTTAATGTCATTCAGCCTACTACCCTAATGAGAGCCTATCGGGTAGGGGGCGGCAGTTCATGCCAATTTAAACGCTGATCCTGAGCCCTCCGCAACTAAAGCGTTATCCGGGGAAATCAGTCCGAAATCAGCGCCAGAAAATACAGGAGAGCTTGCGGCTCAAGCATTTCTATCAGTTGAGGACTTCAGGCATTGGGAATACCGAGTCTTCGGGCAACACCACGTCAGTTGACGAATCACAGCATCCGGGCCCTGGCCGCGACTACGCATCTGATTCCACGGTGGACACGGATGACTGCGAACCTTGGAGGTCAGAGGGTGACATGAACAGAGCGGGCAGGGGTAGGCCAGGTGGGGAATCTTTTCCCGCGAGAGGAGGAACTTGTGATGAAATTTCAAATGGGCGACGCGACGGACATTTTAATTTTATTGCTCCCTGTGGTACTCTTCCTCTATGGGCTTATCAATCTGCCTAAGAATGCAGGATGCATAATGGGAAGCGCTCACGCCGAAAGGAGAGGTATGTATGTATTTGAACGCAGCACATCAAATTTGACTCTCGCACTGAAAATGGGAAACCAGCCGTCTCCTAGTGACGATGCAAACAATCTCTTGCGCCAGCTCTTGTCCTCCTACAATCCGGACTATGGACTGGGACATATGAGCCCTAGCATCTATGACACTGCCTGGGTATCCATGGTCTTGAAGAATGGTTCATGGCTCTTCCCCTCTGCGTTCCAATACATCCTAAAACTTCAGGCTGGTTCTGGAGCCTGGGAATCCCAATCCCCCTCCCCCATCGATGCTATTCTGAACACTCTCGCCTCCCTGCTCACATTAAAGGTCCACAATACGGGCGGCCAATTTGATGAGTCTATTTCAAGAGCCACAGCCTTTCTTTCTTCGTCCTTCGGCTCATGGGATGTCTCCTCTACCGATCGCGTTGGGTTTGAAGTCATCGTTCCTTCGTTGCTCAACGCGCTCTCCAAGCTCGGCGTAGATTTTTCCTTCCCTCAGCGTTTACTCTTGATGGATCTCAATGACGCGACGCTCGCGAGGATCCCACCTCGAGCAGTCTATGACCTCGGCACACCGCTATTACACTCTCTCGAGGGTCTTATTGGACATATCGATTTCGATCAAGTCGCTCATCATAAACGTAATGGGTCATTCATGGCATCTCCTGCCTCAACCGCCGCGTATCTAATGAACGCATCGACATGGGATGATGAATGTGAAGCATACCTGGCGGCGGTGTTATCCCGAAGCGAGCCTCACGATGAGGGTTCGGTTCCGTGCGCTTGGCCAACAACGTTCTTTGAACTCTCATGGGCAAGTCTTCGTCAAATGTGAAGCATGCCACACTTCTAACGTTTCATGACCTCAGGTCGTCTGCACCCTTCATGATGTGGGGATCGAGGTTGACGTCCTTGACCAGGAATTGGTGAATGTCATTCGAAGAGTTCTAAAACAAGGGCTGGACGAAGGCAACGGCATTGTTGGATTTGGTACTGATCCCGTATCTTGGCTTGACTATATGTCCTGACTGAGGATACAGCTTCAAACGTACCCGCAGACGCAAACGACAGCGCCAAGGTTATTAGCGCCCTTCATCATCTAGGAGTCCCGACTAAGGTCTCGGCTCTGTGTCACACGTTCGAACTCGACACGCACTTCCAGTGCTATGAGTTCGAGAGAAATCCGAACATCACTGTTCAGTGCAACGTCCTCTCAACATTTCTTCAAGTGTTTGACAAGTCTGAACGTGTCTTGTCCGTTCTGAGCCAGTCGATTTACAAGGTTGTTGCGTTCATCTCGGAGACATTTTGGACTACAAGCGGGGATCTCGATGATAAATGGGTATATCCCTTCGTGTCACGTCAGAGCCGGCTGTTCGCTGATGCACGTTCTAGCATACCTCAGGATTATATGCTTTCCTTCTGATAGCCCAGAGCTTGACAAAATTCATACTTCTTTTCAACAAGGGTCTTTTCCCCGATTGTCCTCGATTCATTGTACAGACCAAGGTGCCCGTCACGCTCTTCCAGATTCTCATCCGCGTTCTTCAAGCACAGCATGATGATGGTTCGTGGCGGTCGTGTGAAGAAACCGCATATGCTCTCCTTGCTTTGGTGTCCTTGTCCTCTCTCCCTTTCACTTCGATCATGGTTCCCACGATTCAGCTCGCTCTCTATTCAGGTCGGCATTTCCTCTCCGAGAATGTGATAGAACAGGAGACGAGCGACAAAGCATATCTTTGGATCGATAAAGTCAACTATCGGATTCCTCCCCTATCATTTTCCTATGTCCTCGCGGCCCTCTACGCCACTTCCGGACCAGTCCCTGGGCATTCACCCCCAATGACAGGAGAGATTGACCGCCTCGTTCTCGTTCCGACCGAGAAGGTGAATCATTTCCTGCAATTCTACCGAAAACTTCCCTTCTACCGGGAGTGTAAGGATTGGCAACTGCTTGGATATATTGTCGAAGGCTATTTGTACTTACCGGCCCTGATTGACCTGTCCAAGTCGGAATTGGGCCGAACTGCAGCCGTACCGCGCCACTTGGAATGTACGCCGTTCGCTTGGACAAGCGCGAACAGGTTAGCGAAAAGATACTCTAGTCCGCAGAATTGTTTCTTCGGCATGACCTTCATCGTCTTAATCGTACGTTGCCCTTTCCCCTTTCTGAGCACCAGAAAACGATGTCATTTCCTAGTTCCAAATCGACGACTTCTACGAGTTGATGCTGCGCGATGAAGGCCTTGAGGTACATTCAATTCTGCGGATGTTCTTGGACGAAATCTTCGATGCATTGAATGAAGGAAAGGATGTCAGGGATTTCGAACAATTCGAAACTTGCTATCCAGCAATCTTCCGAGACCTGCACAAGTATATTTGTTTCGCCGTTTACTATCCCTCTGTACAAGAAGCCTCCGATTATGACCAGGACCACTCACGACGAGAACTGAAGGCCTGCCTGGTTGCCATGACACAGCAGAATGAAGACGGAATTCGTTATGCCGCACAGCCACCTGGGAAGGAGCGTCTAAATGTCCCCGCATCCTACATGAAGTGGGTTCGAACTTTGGGTTCCGAGCACATCGCCGCCCTTAGCGTTGGTTCCTCCTTCATCTGCAACCTCTCTCGTGAGATAGACGTCTTCCAAACGCCGGAACTCAAGTACATCGCGCAGGATTGCCTGACGCACCTCGCCGTCCTCGCCCGCATTTGGAATGACTGGAGTAGCATGCATCGTGACATCGCCGAGTTTAACATCAACACCGTGCATTTCCCCGAGTTTGCCGGCCTGGACGAGACGCAGATAAGGGGCGAGATAGACGGAATTGCAGAGTATGAGCAGAAATTGATGAATATATCGCTCCAAGACCTGCGGAAGAGAGCGAAGAAGCTCGTAGGTGAACGGAAGGGTGATGCGTGCGTTGATGCGTTTGAGCTGCTCTTCAGGGGGATCGAAGGCTATACTGCGATTTATCGGTACAAGGACTTGGGCACTGCGAAGCTCGATGGACAAGCCCCTCTGTAGCTCGAGTTTCTGACTGTATTATCACTTGGCGGGACTCCCGAAATACCGGATTCTGATGAATACTTAAATCCTCGATTTCAGACGTGTCCGACGGGCATGATCAGGGCCCGGTCCTTCATCGGGTTGCCGTCTAGATCTAAGGATTGAGGCAATGTTGATGAAGTATTACATAGATTCTGTGCAACTTGAATAATACTTATTGGAGTCCGTTACGATGTGGGGATCGTACCTTGAAAGATCTCTTCAAGTTTGCCAGTGTCTCCTGAACTTCTCCCCATTTATACTGCCCCTCTACGCCACATTGTAACTCACTTTGAACCAGGAAGCCCGAATGGTTCGGCAACCAAGAAGCAGGGCCAACTGCCCCATCCCGCCAAGGTACCTGTGCGGCTGCGCCTTTGACAGCTTCGAAATCATACCATCGCGTTGAACCAAGTAGCCGACTCCCTCCAAAGTCTCTATCGGTCTTGCCACCCTAGCCAAGGTACTACCGAATCGTAAGGCTAAGACCTTCATGAACATCCACCCTCATTATCCGCTAATCATCGTTGGCTGTTCGGACACCATGTAGGGTACTATTATTGGCCCGAACAGCAGCACTTACCCCAATAGAAAAAACAAAAACCCTGCGGAAAAGCAGTCGAGACGTTCTACAATGTACGTCGTGTCGTCCTGGATACAGTATTCTACAGCAGAGTATAAACAATAAAAAAGCCGTTCTACTACCATAAGGTCTTAAATATCAAGAATACAAAATCAGACACCATAGTTCAAATGCTCACCCAACCACGACAGGTTCCCGCCCCGCACAGGCAGTCCCTCGCTCCAGGCGGCTTTGCGACCTTGCCCTTCCCTTTCCCTTTCCCCTTCGTCTTTACCATCGCCGCAGCCGGGTTATAATCCAATGTAAGCTCTGTTCCTGCTGGAATAGTCTCTTTCGCGACGAATGCAATATACGGCGTATTTGTCTGGCATCCGGTGAATGAGCACGTCAGTGAAGAGACAAGGGGCGAGAGAGAGAGCTCCTCACTCCAGGTATGGTGTCATAAACGACAGCATAGGTG
>Ga0307516_10010695_pt1 | contig 10057 bp, 15 predicted proteins | sample 19_EM_MG_FD_203310 | JGI IMG/M metagenome (GOLD analysis project Ga0307516, IMG submission 203310) | Populus trichocarpa ectomycorrhiza microbial communities from riparian zone in the Pacific Northwest, United States - 19_EM | ecosystem: Host-associated > Plants > Roots > Unclassified | place...
GTCCCTATATATAGTGGTAGACAGTTGCTGTCATTCCTTAGATTTTGTCAACTCAGGATACTCCTTCGGTTCTCACCAAACACGACATTGGTCCCGAGTGACTCCGACTTCTCCCTTGTTCCCTCTTGCTCTCACAACCCTCCTCTGTTCTTCCCTCTGCGTACTGCGTACTGCGCTCCCAGTAGCACCCCAGCACGAACTCCAGACCAGCGTCGACTGTATCTCAGGTGACTGCCGAGGTCTGCCCTGACAGAGATCTGGACATGTCGACGTGAGTGAGGATGACCGGTTGCCTTCCCTTTCCTGGGCCCACAACCTGCGAGGCACGTGAAAAAACAATTAGACACGCTAGTCATGTATTGTACACCCAGGGGAAGGTGCGGGGAACAGTTGGAGTGAATTTAGAAAAGTTGCACGCATGGCGGTTCGAACACAGGGGTGAAAAAGGAAAGTTACCTCACCCGGATCATTAACCGTTGCACCATTACAACCTCACTGACTTTTTCCCCAAATGCAATTATATTTGGCTTGCAAGGAGACTCTGGGCTATTGGGGCTGCTGGCTGTTCAGTGCAAATTTTAGACAGGACATGGTTGCCTCAAGCCTGAACAGGTAATTGAACAACCAACAAGGGCTTCTAATGGTCTGCAGGGGAGCGAACTAAACATAGTTGCATTTGAGGGAGAAGTTGGCCAGGTTGTAATGGTGCAACGGTTGACGACCCAGGCGAGGTAACTTTCCTTTTTCACTCCTGTGTTCGAACCGCCGTGCGTGCAACTTTTCTAAATTCACTCCAACCGTTCCCCGCACCTTCCCCTGGGTGTACAATACATGACTAGCGTGTCTAATTGTTTTTCCACGTGCCTCGCAGGTCGTGGGCCCAGGAAAGGGAAGGCAACCGGTCATCCTCACTCGCGTCGACATGTCCAGATCTCCAGCTGACAAATCGCCTAGTATGGTATCTGTCATGCCACCGTCATGTCAACGTCGTGTCACGGTTGCCCATGCTCAAGTTTGTGTGTTCACGTGAAGGTTGCTGTAAGACCCTGGACGTAAACGTCACGGGAATAATTCTCAGAAATTCTCGGAATACGATCTTGGGTGTATGAAGATTCAGAAGGGCACGCAGGCACCGAACCCTCAGAACGCTAAATGAACAGAGGGTACTCTGAGGGTTAGGTAAGAACGTTAAGAGATGGAACGCGTTCGATGGATCTAATTTAAGCCGTTTGTACCCACCGGGCACATGCCTCGACGCAGGGGTTTTCGATTGTAATCCGCACCGCGCCAGCAGATTCTGGTTGTACGCGATGACGGTAACCCAAGTTAGTCCACGACCAGGAAGTGGAACAGGATATCCAGAAACAGTTCGCTGAACACTCCACTCCGGTACTAGTATCCATCTGGGGCGAGATACATTGGAAGATCAAGGTATTACATACCACCGGGTATACCGAAAGGAAAGAAAGTCGCGAAAGCAGAATACATGCCAACCTCAGGCCTCATCCGTCAAACCAGCCCGCTCTAGACATTTCTTTCGCGAGTCCGTCCCACCCCCGTCGCGTTGATTTCCTCCCAGCCAGTTCCGTCGCGAACCTGAGGGGCGTAGGGACATCAATGGCTCTACCCTTCTCGAAAAGTGAGGAACCCACTTAAGACACTCCTCCAGCCGCCACTTTCCTTTCTCCTCCTTCGTGGGGTATCCCGACGCCGACGAGCGCGGAGTGTATGGTTCTCCGGGAAGTATTTTCCGGGTCAACGCGAAAATCATCCCCGCAACGAACGCTTCCTGAGCACCAATCTCGTCGATCACGTCCTCATCTTCCTGGGCGATGTTGTCCCCGGTTTCCGTCCCCTCGGAGTCGTTGTCTTCTTCATGGTCGTGGTCATACGACGGCGAGACGGGGTCCGTGCCCGAGGATCTGTTATTGCCAGTGAGGCTGAAGTTTGAGGAGGAGGAGGAATGGTCTACGCCTCCATCGGCCCAGAAGACACTGTCACTCGTCACGCTCTTCGGGCGGGTGTCTGAATTTTTGGATGTAGCGCGATGTGCAGGGGGGCGGACCCAACCGGAACTCTGGAAGTATTCCTTCGTTGGGAGGGAGAGGACGGCGGCACCCTGCTTGTTTCCCCAATAAGCGATGAGGAGGGCGTGGGGTGCCACGGAAGAGGAGGCTGCGAGTGATAGGAGGTACGATCTTGGGGTCGCAGCGTGAGCGGGTGAGTGCGCTTTGGCATAATGGACGTTTACAAAAATCACGTCTGCGTGAGGCATTAACTGAGATGGTTGGTTAGCGTGGTGTACCTCCAGACCAACAAGCCGACCCACAGCTTGGACCCCCTGTCTTGCTTTCCTACCAACATCAACAGAAAACACGCAGAGATTACGCCATTTCCGTTCCCGGGCAAGGCCATCTATACCTACCATGTTATTTAACGTGGTCTTCACACTCCGACCCTCGAAATGCAACCATTCGAAGGGAGGGGTTGCGTTGTTTGGCGGGAGGGATGGAGTCACAGCGGAGGGGTTGTTTGGTGAGGGAACCAGGTGAGTGTAGTTCTCCGGAATGAGGAGAGGGCCGAGCATTGTAACGAATTCTTCATGGGTAATGTCGGGCAGGGGATTGTGGTTGATGATAGTCTGCTGGTCAGTGTCGGCTACGGTCGCCGTTAGATGCCAACTAAGCTCTTGTGTCAATCTTGGCACGCACCTGCATGCAGGACCCATGCGCTCGGGACAGAAGCACCTTCCCAAATCTTGCAGTACCGTGTGCTGACGCCTTCCAGTTCGAGCTGGTCGATGATCATCTTCCCTTCGTCATTGTTGCTCAAAGACGCGACCAATTTGGCGTCGACGCCGGGAAACTGGGCGAGGATAGACAGGCACGCGGACGCTGCGCCTCCTCTCGACTTTGCCACGGACTGGGCACGGTTGACGGTTGACGGAGCGGGATGGGTTGGAAGTTCGAGAGTGTGAGTGAGAAATAGAGTGCCGGATGCCACTATCCTGAGCGTGGGCTGCGTGGTCAGTGAGGGCGGGTATTGGGCTGCTCCCGTGTCTTGTGTGTCGCGGCGGAGGCGGGCCATAATTTGAAGAAGAGGCCGATCAATGTCGAAGCCGGGGAGAAGGTTTGTTCTCGTTAACCTTTTGCGCATCGGTCGTCGCCGTCGCTGTCGCGTACGACATTGAGCGGTCGCCGCCCTACGTTTCTCTGTGTCGACGACGACCGGTCGTCATCGGGGCCAACATGAACGGGCGAGTCACTTGATCTGATGCGATCTCGTCCTCCCAGTCCACACCCATGGCAAACGTGAATGTCCCGAATAAGTCGATAAGGATATGCACGGACAGAGGAGGGACCTTCTGCGACGTTCACGCGTAACTGTTTCCCTTCTGGAACCTGATTCCGCTGATAATCATCACACTCCTTGGCAGGTCTTACCCAGATCCAGGGAACCCGGATAAAAGGAAAGAGCTCGTGGTCAAACTTCGTAAGCTCGGATGCACCGTCCACCATACACTCCTCGTTCACCGCTGCTGCAGTCTCCCAGGATCCAGCCAATTACCAAGATGCTCCGACTGAAGGCATCCGACGCGTGCTCGAGATAGTCACCGGGAAGAAGATCCCTAGAGGTGTAATCCTAAACACCGACAAAATAGGTAAGCTGCTGCGCTTCGGAGATGAGTCCCAAGATCTCAATCCTTGGATAATACCAGACTACATTCGCTTATCTACCACCGTGGCCACGAACGCACTTCTTGAGCGCAAGGGTCACAAACATGCCCTGCTCATCACCAAGGGTTTTAAAGACCTCCTTCTAATTGGGAACCAATCACGGCCCAAGATCTTCGATCTCAACATCCGCAGACCACCTCCACTGTATTCCACCGTGCTGGAAGTTGATGAGAGGGTCACCCTTGTTGGTTACACCTCCGATCCAGAGGCTGAGAAGAATGCAGTCCAGTTTGACCAACGTGGCAATCTCGTCAGGGGCTACCGTGGTGCGGGTTGGGATGGAAGGGGCCATGCCGAAGGTCCCGGAAAGGTTGTTCAAGGTATATCCGGCGAGGCGATCAGGATCATGAGGGCACCCGGCAAGTGGTTTCCTTTCAACGAATATGATGGCACTAACGGACAACAACTTGTAGACCCGAATCAAGTGAGACAAGACCTACAAGCTCTCCATCGGGAAGGCTATCGCTCACTCGCAATCGTCTTCGTCCATTCGTATACCTTCCCCGAGCATGAACTTCTTGTTGGAAAGCTTGCCCGTGAAATCGGGTTCACGCACATCTCTGAATCTTCTCAGCTTCTGCCTATGATTAAGATAGTCCCACGAGGGGTGTCTTCGACTGCGGACGCATACCTTACACCCATCCTTCGCGAGTACCTCGATGGCTTTTTCAATGGTTTCGATGAAAAACTGAGGGATGGCCGCCTCCTGAGCCCTCGAGTAGAGTTCATGGGTAGTGACGGTGGTTTATTGGATACGAAAAACTTCTCTGGGTTGAAGAGCATCTTGAGCGGTCCAGCAGGAGGTGTCGTTGGGTATGCCCTAACCAGTTGGGATGAGAAGCGGAGGCAACCTGTCATTGGGTACGCTGTAGACACTCTTTTTCTCTTTCGTCGTTCTGACCCAACCCAAGGCTTGACGTGGGTGGGACCTCCACAGATGTCTCCAGGTTTGACGGAAGGTATGAGGTGGTTTATGAGACAACGACGGCGGGGGTTACCATCCAATCCCCCCAGTTGGACATCAACACCGTCGCAGCCGGAGGAGGTTCCTGTCTTGTGTTTAGAAACGGGTTATTTAATACTGGGCCAGAGAGCGCAGGGGCAGAACCTGGCCCGACGTGTTATAGGTACTTCTCTGCTGGGTATCGTCAGCAAATACTAACACTACTCCAGGAAGGGTGGCCCGCTGGCCGTTACAGACGCGAACCTGCTCCTCGGTCGGTTAATCACGGATTATTTCCCCAAGATTTTTGGTGAATCAGAAAAGGAGCCGCTGGATCTCGCAGCAACTACGGCGGCCTTCGGGAAACTCTCAAAGGATATAAACCACAGCCACGATGGGGAAGATTTCACCCTAGATGAAGTAGCATACGGGTAAGCAAAGTCACCCAGTACCGTTTGCCGCGGGCCGTCGACCTGGCGGATAGATTCATCAAGGTCGCAAACGAGACCATGTGTAGACCCATCCGCGCCCTCACCGAGGCGAGGGGATACGCCACCGGAAAACATGTGTGGGTGCCATTAATTGTCTTCAGTGGATGCCGCAGCTGAGAGTCTCTACACAGGCTCGCAAGTTTTGGCGGTGCAGGAGGGCAACACGCCTGCGAGATTGCGAAACTGCTCGGGATAAAGACGATCCTCATCCATCGCTACAGCTCGATCTTATCGGCGTATGGACTTGCGCTCGCGGACAGGTTAGTGTTCCCGAGGTCGATTCTAAGCGATCGCTAAAAGAGTTCAGGGTGTATGAGCGCCAAGAGCCTTCATCCACGTTCTACACGGAACAGAACAAGCCATCACTAATATCACGATTGAACAAACTCGAGGGAAAAGTCCGTGGCGAACTCAGGCGTCAAGGCTTTGAGGAGCGTAGGACCCATGTCGAGCGGGCCTTGAACATGCGCTTCGAGGGAACCGATACGGCGCTGATGGTCCTGCCAGAGACAAAAGATGGGGACGGGAAGGAAGACTTTGAAGCCGCTTTCAAACGAGTATACATGGCTGAGTTTGGGTTCTTATTGGAGACCAAGACCACCATCGTGGATGACATCAAGGTGCGTCGTCGGTAGTGTACATTTCCTTGGAGAGATCTGAACGCGAAAAAGGTCCGTGGAATCGGGAAGACGTTTGATTCCTTGGGAGAATCCGTCTATTCTGAATTGGAGACTCTGAGACGGCGTCCAGTCTCAGGGGAGAAGGTTGATTCAAGACACAGCGTGTACTTTGACGGGCTTGGACGGGTCGACGACACACCGGTGTACCTGCTGGATGATCTCGAAGTTGGGGAGACGATAAACGGACCCGGGGTCGTTATCGATGCGACGCAGACGATTCTCCTCATACCCGACTCTGAAGCCGTCCTGACCAGTAACATCCTGTACATTACACTTGGGTAAATGTTGCACGTGATTTTTTCACTCTGATCCGAACTCGATCATGGAGAGCCGGAGTTCAAGTTGACCTTGGAACACCACGCGCACCCTTCGCAATGCTCAGACGGCGAACACAGTGGTTCCTGGCGGGGAGGCTCACCCCTCACAGGCAATTCCACTCTACGCCTCTCCGACGAAGAGAATTGTTTGATCCGGCCAACGCAGAGAGGGCGGAGGACGAGGTCGACGTATGCATCGTTGGAGCTGGGCCTGCAGGTCTCAGCGCCGCGATCAGGCTAAAACAACTCGAGAAAGAAAAGGGCAAAGAAATCCGAGTAGTCGTTTTGGAAAAAGGTTCCGAGGTCGGTGAGTTGTTCCTAAGCCTTACCCCGCACAAACAGTGACCGTCTGAGCTCCATCCCGATACCTCAGGATCACACATACTCTCTGGTGCTGTCATCGAACCTACTGCTCTCAACGAACTTTTGCCCGATTGGAAGGATCGTTCAGGCCACCCTTTGACTCAACCTACTACTTCGTCCTCGATGCGTTTCTTCACCCAATCCTCCTCTTTCCCAATACCCCACCCACCGCAAATGGGTAACAAGGGCAACTACGTCGTCTCCCTCTCTCGCTTCACCGCCTGGTTGGGAGAAATCGCTGAGGGGATGGGGGTGGAAGTCTACCCCGGGTTTGCTGGTGCCTCTCTCATCTATGGTGAAGGCGGCAAGTCTGTTCTTGGCGTCCGGACAAACGAAGTGGGCCTTGACCGCCAGCGGAGGATGAAGGACAACTTCGAGCCTGGGATGGAGTTCCGCGCCAAGGTCACACTGTTGGCTGAAGGTGCTCATGGGTCTTTGACGAAGGACGTCGCGCGGAGGTTTAATCTCAGAGAGGGGAAAGAGCTTCAGACATATGGCATTGGCGTTAAAGAGGTCTGGAGGATAGACCCAGAGAAATACGATGCCGGAAGGGTCGTCCACACTATGGGCTGGCCCTTGACCCCGGATGTCTATGGCGGGGGCTGGGTCTATCACATGGCCGACGGTATGGTCAGCCTTGGGATGGTTATCGGACTGGACTACCAAAATCCCTACCTGAGCCCGTATCGGGAGCTGCAGGTGGATCCCCCCTTTTTTATACTTGTGTATCGGGCTCTGACCCCCCAATCAGCGGATGAAACACCACACTTGGTTCAGGGACCTCCTTTCTGGAAATTCCACCCGCCTCGCTTACGGTGGTCGGACGTTGAATGAGGGCGGATACCAGTCGATCCCAAAACTATTCTTCCCAGGAGGGGCTCTCATCGGATGTTCAGCAGGCTTCGTCAACGTTCCCAAGATCAAGGGAACCCACAACGCAATGAAAACTGGTATGCTCGCTGCTGATACAGCATTTGAGTCACTCACCGAGGAAAGAGTGACCGAAGAAGGAGCAGCGGACATGTCCAAATACGAGGAGGCGTTCAAGTCGAGTTGGGTCCACAAGGAGCTCTGGCAAGTTCGAAACGTTCGACCCTCATTCAATACCAAGCTTGGGATCTGGGGTGGTATCATGTACTCTGGAATGGACACTCTGTTGGTGAAGGGCCGTGTATCGTGGACGTTCAAGCACCGCGGCTCCGACGCGGCTCAAACTGGAAGAGCGCAGGACTTCAAACCAATCGACTACCCTCCATTCGAGCCACCGCTTTCTACGGATCTGATGACAAGCGTTTCGTTGACGGGGACAAATCACGCCGAAGACCAACCTATACACCTCTTGGTTCGCAAACCTGAAGAACCGATCGAGGAGGCTGGGAAGAGGACGGAGCATGTGAAAAGGAACGTGGAGGAGTTTGCAGGGCTTCTGGGGCGAGCCTGCCCCGCAGGAGTCTACGAGTACGTCAACTTGGATGGTGGATCCAGTGCAGGAGACGGCTCGTGGGATGGGAAAAAGCTGGTTATCAACTCTCAGGTGAGGGAGTGGGGGGGTCACCGTTTATCGGAACACTGACATCGAACCTTGTTAGAACTGCATCCACTGCAAACTGTGCGATATCAAGGTCCCAACTCAAGACATCCAATGGAGTGTACCTGAGGGTGGAGGAGGGCCAAAGTACAGTGAGTGCTACTGTCTGCCACGGCACTGCGACTTCTGATCTAGATCGCTTAAAGACCTCACTTGATCGACGAGATCGGCGGAAGTTGAGATTATCCAACCCACGACATGCTGCACCTACGTCGAAAATCCATGTGCAACGAGGGGGGTTTCGCTATGCGATCTCATGTTCCGCAAGGAGCTGAATGACACTGTTAGAGACCAATTCGCCATAGGTGGGTATTGAGTGACGAACCATGTTCGGAATGCCGCTGGATATCGGGTATACGTGACTGCAGTTAGGGCAGGTCATCTGGCCCTCTTCTATGTGAATCTTGCGGGTGCAATGAGTGATGGGATGGAATGCCGGACGGATGAGATTTCCTCACCTCGAGTAACACATGGTGAAGGGCCTTGAGTAGATCATCATCCACCATCTCCGGCTGTTCAGCGGGCAGAGAAGTATCTCCCAGCTGTAGAATGGTAAGAGCTGTTGGTCAACCAGGGAAGAACAACAACCGGGAACCTGGCGGGCAGCATCGACGAGAGCATTCCACTCGATCTTTGGCATAAAGCCCCTGATAAAATCTGGATTGAAGTCTGCTTCCCTTAGGGCTACCTGAGCGTCTTTAAGCTGGAGAGGGAAGTTGTTTGAGGTGCAGCCTCTTGCATGGCAAGCGAGGAGGTTGTGGGTGATCAAGCGAACCATTTTTCAATCTTCGATCACCATCCTCCGCCTGAGATGAGACCGCCGTCTCCGTCGATCCCAGAGAAAGAGTTCGTGGTCGAAGCCCTCAAAAAAGGCCTAAGGTTGGATGGGAGGGCAGCTTTGGAGATGAGGCAGCCGACGTTGACTTTTGGCCCAAACTTGGGCTGGGTCGATTGTTCATTGGGAAAGACGAGGCACGGGGTTTTTTTCGCGTTCTATTGCTCCTGACTCTCGTGTTGTAGAGTGCTTGCCCAGGTGGAGGCGAAGATGGTCAAGCCGCCGCCCGAACGGCCGTTTGAAGGGCAGATAACGATTCACTCGGAGATCTCACCCATAGCATCGAGCGAATATGAGCAAGGTCGGTAGGTATCTTTCACACCCAATGAGCCAATCCCGCATGACCCCTGCAACGGCAGTGCCTCGGAGGAAGAAGTGACAATTACTCGCATGCTGGACAAAATAATCCGACGGAGCGACGTCATCGATAAGGAGTCGTTATGCATCCAATCCGGACAACGGGTGCGGCGACCTCTCATCCATCCGTTTTCTAACAATACCCAAATCCGTAGGTTTGGAATTTGCGGCTCACGATTCATTTCCTGGCGGATTCGGGAAACATGCTGGATTGCGCATGCCTAGCGGCGATTGTTGCGCTAAAACACTTCCGGCGGCCAGAGGTGGAGGTTGTTGGCGATGAAGTCACTGTGGTCGGTCTCTTCTCTCATCCACATCCACCGACTCTTCTAACCAGCGTGCAGCACCCACCGACGGAACGGGCACCAATGCCTCTCTCGATGCATCATACGCCATTCTGCCTCACGTTCGCTTACTTCCAAGACACATCGATCTCCGCGATTCTGGATCCCAGTCGACTGGAACAGCGACTGAGCGCTGGAGTGATGTCGATCGCGCTCAACGCTCAACGGGAATTGTGTGTGGTGCAGAAGGCCGGGGGAGTTCCGCTTGCTCCGGCCGAGATACTGAGGATTGTAACGGTGTCAACGGACAAGTCGAAGGAACTGGACAGATTTGTGAGGGAGAGGTTGGAGGAGGACTGGAAGACGAGGATGGTGGAGGTTGTTTAGGGCAGGCTGCTCCTTCCCGATATAGCAATGGGAATTTTCACCTGTATGGCGGGGGACGATCAACGGAACAGACGA
>Ga0307516_10010696_pt1 | contig 10057 bp, 12 predicted proteins | sample 19_EM_MG_FD_203310 | JGI IMG/M metagenome (GOLD analysis project Ga0307516, IMG submission 203310) | Populus trichocarpa ectomycorrhiza microbial communities from riparian zone in the Pacific Northwest, United States - 19_EM | ecosystem: Host-associated > Plants > Roots > Unclassified | place...
CCCGCCTGCTGAACGTGAGCGACCAATCGGTATACAACTGGGAAGGCAAAAAAGCGACACCGCGCAGGGAGCAACTCGAAGCCATCGTCGCACTTCGCGCCTTGGGCAAACGCGAGGCTCAGCAGCGCCTCGCCGAGATCAAGCCACCGGCACGCCCGACTAAAGCCAAACGAGCGAAGCGCCGCCGCGCTTGATGCGCGGCAGTCACACCCGGCCACCGCCCGCTGTCGCGCAGGATCACGTTGTCGCGTGATCTGCGCACAAGCTGAGCGATGACACCATCGAATCGCTAGTGCGCGAGATCGCGGAGACGAAGCTGCTCATCGACGATATCGAACGCACTGGCACTCGCTGGTTGAGCGATCTTCCTATTGCGAGTCGGCATGTGAGTTTGGGCGACCGATCAGGGAATTTCCGTTATCGATGCGCGGTCCACCGATACATGCGCGCGGACTCGCGTGACGGAAAACTCAGCTCGCTTGCATGAACTTCCATCATCGATGGAGGGAATTGGTGCTTCGTCGCATGCCTGATGTCCAGGGACGCATCCGGCGCAGAGTCGCGTTACCGAAAAAGCTGCTCGCGTGCAGCAATTTCTGTCACCGATGAATGAAATTGGTGCTCCGTTGCATGGTTGAATTCCATCAATGCATGCGGCACGGACTCGCATTGCGGAAAAGGTTGCTCGCGAGCGGTTCTTCCAGTCATCGATGCACAAAAATTGCTCGCCGGTGATCAATTTTTGTCCAACGGAGCAGTCCCGGAGTGCGCCGGAGCACCCGGCACCTGCTCGCGTGACCCAAGAAGCTGCTCGCTCGCGAGCAGCGCTTCCAGTCATCGATGCACAAACTTGCCCAACTGCAGGTGCCAGCGGCGTTGATCGCAAATTCCTGCATGCGCTGATCAGTCGGCTGATATTTGATTGCGCTGCTTGGAGGCAGCTTTCGGCCAATCCCGCATTCAGATACCACGCCCAGATACCACGCCGCTTCGCCAGAGAGCTGCCGTTCCTGTAAATTGCGTCAATGCACTCGATACTGTTCGCTGCGCTGTTTGCACTTGCTGACCCGTGCGCAGCGGCGAAGGCCGAATGCACCGAGTGGGTAACGATCAAAGACGAGCCGTCGAAGCTACTTGTGTATCGATCGCATTCTCTCGAGGCAAGAAACGAGCGTATCAGTCGCGCACTTGTGTTTGTGCACGGCATCAATCGCGATGCAGACAACCACTTTCGAACGGCGCTCGCGGCCGCCTTCCTGGACGGAGCACTCAATGACACCGTCATTGTTGCCCCACGATTCGCATCCAACAGCACCGCTCCCGGCAATGAAGGGGGTCACTGTATGGATAGCATGGCCGCCGACGAGGCAAATTGGTTCTGCGAGAACCAACGACCCGACACGTGGCGATCGGGCGGGCCTGAAGTCGGGCACGCCGAACTCGCATCCTTCGACTTCATGGATGAGATTATTCACCGTCTGGCAGACAGACGGCATTTCCCCAATTTACATACCATTGTTGTAGCTGGCCATTCCGCAGGCGGCCAGTTTGTCGCCCGCTATGAGATGACCAGCGCCGTGTTCGACTTGCCCGGAATTGCGATTTCTTACGTTGTCGCCAATCCCTCTTCCTACGCTTACCTGGATGGTATCCGGCCGACCGCCAGCGCCTTGCCGTCGAACATCTCGGCGGCAGCGCCGGGTTTCAGACCACCGCCTCCGCTCAATCCGCCGCCCGCGTTCGTCGCGTTTGCAGATGCTGCAAATTGTACTGGCTTTAATGACTGGCCCTATGGCCTGAAGAACCGTCACGGCTACGCCGCGCGGCAAACGGAGGAACGGCTAAGAGCCCAGGCTTCGTCGCGCCCCGTGACTTACCTGCTGGGTGACTCGGATATATTGCCATCCGGGATATTCGACGTCTCGTGTCCTGCCATGGCGCAAGGACCCACCCGGCTCGCCCGTGGTCTAGGGTATGCCAGGTACATGAACGACAACTTCGGCGCACAGCATCAGACGGTAGTGGTGCCCTTTTGCGGGCACAGTGCCCGCTGCCTTCTTACGTCGGATGTCGCCCTGCCAGTTATTTTTCCGAAGTAACTCCAGGTTTTTGGCAATCTCCAAAGCCATCAGTCGTGACGGCGATCTTGGGTCGAAAGCAGACGATCGGCATACCACCGCGCGGCTCAGCTCAAAGCTCAGCAGCACTTGCACCCAACGATGATGAATGTTGTCCAACGGAGCACTACTGGACGTGCGAAGCACGCGGCACATGCTCGCCTGACCTCAATAGTTGCTCGCGAACAGCAATTTCGGTCATCGATGCAATCGCCGCTGCGGTACGATCCGCCATCGCGCCGCTGCTCAATGCGAGTGCACAATCAAGGACATTCGTGTGATGAAACTCTTCGTGGACTCCAACTACCTGTCTCCTTACGCCATGTCGGCGTTCGTCGGGCTGCGCGAGAAGCAGATCCCGTTTGAGATCGCCCTCGTCGACCTGGACCGTGCGCAGCACCTGGCGCCGCAATACGCGTCGTTGTCCACCACGCTGCGAGTGCCGACGCTGAGCGACGGCGCCTTCCACCTGTCGGAATCCTCCGCGATCTGCGAATACCTCGAAGACCGATTCCCCGAAAAGGCAATTTATCCGACCGATCCGCAACGCAAAGCGAAAGCGCGGGAAGTTCAAGCCTGGCTGCGCAGCGACCTCATGCCCATCCGCACGGAGCGCTCCACCGACTTCGTTTTTTTGAAGCGCTCACCGGCTCCCCTCTCCGCTGCAGCACAGTCGGCAGCGGCGAAGCTCTTTGCCGCTGCACACGCACTTTTACCCGAAGGCAGCGACTCGCTGTTCGGCACCTGGTCAATCGCGGACGCGGATTTGGCGCTGATGCTGAATCGGCTCGTGCTTGGCGGAGATGAGGTTCCGGAAAGATTGGCTGCGTATGCGCGAGCGCAGTGGCGGCATCCGAGTGTTCGGGAGTGGGTGGAGTTGCCGAGGGGTGGGATTGCCTGATCGGTCCTCTGGAGTGGCTGGGAGGATGAACGCAAGCAAGTATGAGCCAACGTATCCACTCGGACGAAATCGGTGTATGTGGTCTTCATCATGCCCGGCGTCGAACGCACCTGGCTTTCCCAATCTCAGCCACCTGTCGCGTTGGGTGACGTCCCGGCGGCAGTGTTAGAAGGTTGGCGGCATGTGCGCTAACAATTCGCCCAAGCGGACCGCTGCGAATCGGCACGGTGTAAGATCAAACTCATTCGCGGCAGCGGCCGTTTAGCTCAAGTGTTAGATCGCTGCTGCACATCATCGTTATCAAGAGAAGCAAGGAGATGAAGCGTGGGTATTGCGGGCAGTTGCCACTGCGGGGGTCTTGCATTTCAAATTGACGGACGCGTGCCGGAAACTCTCACGCGATGCACTTGCAGCTATTGCTCCAAGCGCGGCGCATTGTGGGCGTACTACACGCCGGATCAGTTCCACGTCACGACCTCTGACAGCGACGCGACGTATCGCTGGAACACCAAACTTGTTGAGCATCATTTCTGCAGCAGGTGCGGCTGCACTGTTTATTCGGATAGCCCTGATTTCCAGCAGGATGGGAGTTGGGACCAGGTTAGCCGTCGAATCGCGGTCAACGCCCGCCTGTTCAACGACTTTGACGCTGCGACCGCACCGCTGTTCGTAATCGATGGAAAGAACCTATGGTAGCCGGGCCAGTGCTCCAACAATTCATTCAAGCCGAAGCCGTTTCACGGCTCGGCTGAATTCTGGTGTTGGGCTTGCCAGATGCTCCTCAGATTCGCATTGCTGATTTGTACATCTTGCGGCGCCTTGTCCGCAAATGGTACTGCTTCTCTCATCTTCTTCGACGCTCATCAGCCCCTTGAAGTAAAGAACTTGGATCCGCCTTTGGCGGAACTCAGTGAGGCGTCGGGTATATTCAAGCACACGACGAAGGTGCACATGCTGAAAACAAACAGCAGTCAGAGTACTGCTCGGGAAAGTGCGCTCTCCTGCTTGCGACCAGAATCCTTGACCGGCTGGCTACGCAGAGTAGTCTGGCCGTGGAAGCGACTCTGGAGTTTCTATGCGGCGAATCGTGACCGTGCTCGGTCTGTTGCTATGCTGCGCAGGAGCTGCGGCTGGCCCGGCTGAGTATCGCTTCCAGGCGCTCGTCGATCTGGACCAGTCGGCAAAGACCGGATGCGATTTCGAAAGCCCCGCCGGCGCTGTGCACGGAAAGGAATTGCGGGTTTACGCCGAAACCGATCGCACCCAGATTCTGCGCGTGGTGACCGAACAATGTGAATCGGGCGAGTGGCGCCAGGTCAATTCGGATGCGAGCGCAAGATCGCTTGGACTCGGGCAAGGTAGCCTCGGGAGCGATGCCATCGAGTGGGAGATTCAGCGCAATTGGCTTGCCGGCGCGCAGACCATTGAATTGCAACTGTGGGGACAAAACATCGCCTCCGGCGCTTTCGATTTCTTTGGGGATGGCGACGGCCCCGGCCAGCTGCTGATTCCCGTCGGCGGGTCTACCTCCCCCCTCCCATTGCTTGGGAACCTTGCCGCAGCGTTGCTCGCCTGCGGCGTTGTCCTGATTGCGCGTCGCTATCAGGTTGCGGTCCGAAGCCGAGCGGTTTTGCCGCTGCTTGCGTTGCTGGGATTCACCTTGTTCGCGATCGCGCCGATCAGGGATTCGCAAGCTGGCCGCGGCGGAGGTCCGGTCGAGATTACGGATCCGGCCAACGACAGCGTGGGCAAGGATGCTGGTGTGGATTTCCTTAGCGCATCGATACGCGAAAACGGCGGCGGCCTCGCGGTCCGGCTGGAGGTGAACAACATCGAGGCCGATGGATTGGCGGACAATTCCAAAGTCCTGTTCATTGGCAACAGTTTGACATACGTCAATGATTTGCCTGCCATGGTGCGTGCGATTGCGGCGCAAGCGGGAAAAACGCTGGTGACCGCTGAAGTGACCGAAGGCGGGTTCGCCCTGGAAGATCACTTTCGCGCGGGCCGTGCGCAAGTCGAGATCGCCGAGGGTTATCAACTGGTGATACTGCAACAGGGACCTTCGGCTCTGGAAGAGAGTCAGGCTAACCTGCAGCTGTGGGCGACTCGCTTCGACCCGGTTATTCGCAACTCCGGTGCACGGCCCGCGTTGTACATGGTGTGGCCCGAACTAGCGCGATTCAATCGATTCGACGACGTCCGCGACTCGTATTCCAACGCGGCCCTCGCGATCGACGGCATGTTCATCCCGGGCGGCGAAGCATGGCGCGAAAGTTGGCGGATCGATCCGGCGCTCAAATTCTACGGCGACGACGATTTTCATCCATCGACTTTGGGAACCTATGCGGTCGCATTGAGTATGTTCGCCGAAATATTTCGACAGACGCCTGCCGACCTGCCAGCCACGTTTTCGCTGGCGAATGGCGGGCAGATTGTGCTGGATCCCGCGCAAGTTCGCGCCGTTCAGCAAGGGGCCTGGCAGGCACATCTGCAGTTTGGACGAGCGGGAAAATGAGGCCGTCGGCAATTCAGTGGATCATGCAGAAGGACGCGATCTCGTCGGTGGCGCAAACGGGCTGCTCGCGTGTTTGAACGAAAGAAGCAGGATGCATAGCAGGTCGCGGCGCTACCTGATAAGCAAAAAGGGGAAATGAGTTAGGTGAATTCCCTGGAGTTCCCGATTCCCGTTGATACCGGGAAACGCATTGCCGTCTAACGCCTCTTTGACATCTTCCCGGAACGCTTGTGCGAACATTTCTCGGGGACATGCGAGGGAACACACCATGCGTTTGACAGAAGGCACAGGAAGCGCTTCGCATCGCATCTGCTTCCGAGAGTTGTTCAAGCTGTTGTTACTCTTGTCTGCACTGTCGATGCCTGTTGCGGCACCGGCGCAGACCTCGATCGTCGCAGGGCCGTCTTCACCGTGTCCAACGATCAGCGGCCAAGGTCCAGTCGCGAATTGGACCCAGCTTAGCGGCCACGTCATCGTGAACTATCGGCAATATGGAAGTCGCGCAGTGGACATTGCCGATTTTGCGTCCACCTTCGATTATCCGGGGCTGGCGACAAATTCTTGGCCGGGGACCTATGGCCTGTACGCCGGAATCCACTTACCGAATTACAAGTACGTGTCGGCGCGCTTTACGGTGCCCTTCGGGATCGACATGTCTTCGTGGTACGGTCAATACAGCATCGGCGATATCCACTTCACTGCGCCGATCAGCATGAGCATCAGTTACACGTGCGGCGACTTTGGGCAATTTAACCCGTCGAGCATCGTCCCGCACTGCCTCGTGAACGCGGCAACGGCGGGAACCGCGCTATTGTGGCAAGGTGCGCCGGACGACCAAGCGTGCGTGCTCCAGCCAGCCTACGTCTACTACTTGAATTTGATCAATGCGGACATCTCGCAGTTGCCGTCGACGGGAATTGCTGTCTCTACGGCGAACTCCGCATGCGACACCGGTGCGTGTTTCGACCCGATCATCAACGGACCCGGCAATTGGGGTGCCGCCGACGACATTTTTTACGGCGAGTTTGAGTGATCGGCACGGTGTAAACCAATTCTCATCCGCGGCAGCGGCCGCTTAGCAACAGGCGCCGTAAAACCGTTTCATTCGTAGCCGCTTATCTGAAGCGTTATGTCCCTATATTTGCGCGTCGCTTTGCTCGCGGCAACCTCTCTGTTAGCCGGTTGCCTTTTGTGGCCGCATACAGAGCGAGTGGTACCAACTGTTGCTGGCACGATCGTGCGCGACGGGCAGCCGGTTTCCGGAGCAGATGTCTACGTTTTCGCCGGCTTGCGCAATGGCCATTGCTCGCCATCCAAGTACGTCGGAACAACTGATGGAAGCGGCCACTTCTCCATACGAGGTGCCAGCAAGTTTGAAGTGGTTGCGTATTTGGGCGATCGAATCAGCGGCTGGGGCGTTTGCATCAAAGACTCTGGCGATTTTGTCGAGGCTTACCGTTCATTTGGTATGGGCTTTCCACCCATATCGATGACGCTTGTATGCGATTTGGCCCGCCCGGGAAAAGTATGTGTCCCGGGCGCATAGCTATTCGCCCAAAGCGGACGGCTTGAGCGTACAGCGCTTTGCAACGATCGTGTCCGGCGGCGGCAACCTCCTGCGGCGACTCGTCCGTGGTCGCGACAAAGGGATCCAGCTCAGCCGCCCATCCAGTGCGACCACACGCACGCAACGACGATGCTGTGCGACAGATCCTTTTTCATTTCCCCCCAAGCGAATCGCTTCGAAGTCGCTTCTGCTTTCCGCCTACCTTGCCGCTCCGCGTGCTACGCTCACGGGTCTGAAGTGCTGAGCGCATTCCCGATGTCGATCAAAATGCGCAAAGGCACTGACGAAGGCGGCCGGCCGATCTACCTGATCGAGCGGCTTTCGACCGTTCGCACAAGTCTCGATGCGTCGGTCCCTACCGTGCCGCTGCCGTGTCTGATGCTTGGCCCGGATCACGAGCAGCTCGCCGCGGACGGCGAATGGTTTCGCGGCGTGCATTCGGGCAAGCGGTATCGACTGGAAGTGATCGCGAAGTAGTCGCTGCGTTGGCCATGCTTGAGCGCTGAGCTTCAACGGTGACACGCTGTGAGCGGCGCACTGCGCCGCCACGGCTCTCCTGAAACTTCGTCACGCCAGCAATGGTTCTTGCTGACCCAGCCCATTCCCTCAACGCGACTGTTCAACATGCCCGGAGCCGGACTCGAACCGGCATGACCGATGAGGGTCGAGGGATTTTAAGACTTAAAATGCACAATAATCATCAACTTACGTCAGCACTCACCAACTAATAAATCAGTGACTTACCGCCTGACTAGGGTTGACGAAACTTGGCGAGAATTGGCGGCACTGTCCCAAAATTGTCCCAAATTTGCGAGACTGCTTCCGCCAATTGCGACAAGAGGGGATGGCATTGAGCGCGCGGATCGAAGGTCCTTATCTCTTTCGAAAGTTCGGCCTCTATGAAGCGCTTGAGCGTAAAAAGCTCGAGCTCAGGGCTCGCATTGAGTCGTTGGCTGAACACGACTTCGAAGACACGGAAGCTCTAGCAACTGAACTCATTGAGACGTTTAGTGTTGCCGCCGTCTTCATCGATCGCCCGAAGATCGAACTTATCGAGCAAAGGGAGGTAGCGCGACGCGTAGATGACTACGGCCGGCACATACAAATCAGCGCTCAGGAGTTCGTTATCGGCGTGCCTTTCGTTGGCGATCCCGGCCTGTTTGGCGCGCAGGCAAGTACGCAGTCGATGTCGCCGCCGCAAGGTGAGGTCCGAGATACCTGGCTTCTCGTATCCGCAATCGTATTCACGGACGGAAGTCCTGGAGTGCGCGAGCTGGTCGATAGAGAGTTGGACAAGATCGAAGAGCACCTTACCTGGGTGCGAAACGATCTCAAGGGCTATGCAGCAGCCTTGCCCGGACTGATCCAAAATGGCATTCGACAGCGGCGAGACATTCTCGAGGTGAACAGGAAGCGCGTTAGCGAGTTGGGCAGACCCATCCGCGCTGCCGCAACCCCTGCCGTCGGTGTACCGAGAGCTGGCGCCGTGAGAGTGACCAGCACAACTGCCGCCGCGCCAGCTGATTCGCTGGCATACGATCTTTTTATCTCGCATGCCTCCGAAGACAAAAGAAGCTTTTGTCCGATCGCTCGCGGACGCGCTGATCTCCGAGGGTCTGCGCGTGTGGTATGACGATCATTCGCTGCAACTCGGAGACAGCTTGAGACGGGAAATTGACAAGGGGCTTGCGCAGTCACGCTTCGGCGTAGTCGTTCTTAGCCCATCGTTCTTTGCGAAAGAATGGCCACAAATCGAGCTGGACGGTTTGATTGCTCGCGAAAGTGCTGGCAGAAAGGTCATTCTGCCGGTTTGGCACATGCTTAGCGCAAATGAAGTTCGGAAGTTTTCTCCAACGCTCGCTGGTCGCCTTGCGGCCCCTTCAGCCAAAGGGCTGCATTACGTCGTCCGTGAGATCGTCAAGGTTGTGAAGAAGAACTAGTGGCGAGAGCAAAATGAAACCCCGACGCCGGGACTTGCTTGCTGCACCGCCGAGAGGTGCCCAGGCATCGGGCCAGGAACATCATCGAGCAACGCGTGCGCCGCGTCTGTAGGCGCGCCTAGGCGGCCTTTGTAGGAAAAGCCCCACACTCTGGTATTCTGCGGCGCCGCGGCGCGCGTGCCGCTTCCCAGGAACCCCATGCCTAACATTGGATCGTTGTTGAAAGACGAGATCGCGCGCATCTGTCGCCGCGAGATCCGCAAGGAAGTCGAAGGCGTGCGCAAGGCATCTGCGGCGTACCGACGCGACATTGCTGCGCTCAAGCGTGAGTTGACTGCGGTCCGTCGCCAGTCAGGCGAACTGGCGAAGCGTGCGGCGTCTACGGCGAAAGCGCCGGCCGAGGCTCCTGGCCGTCCTGTGCGCTTCGTTGCCAAGGGTCTGCGCACGCTGCGCGCCCGCCTTGGACTGTCTCAGGCACAGCTCGCCCGCTTGCTCGGCGTAAGCGATCAATCGGTGTACAACTGGGAAGGCAAAAAGGCGACGCCACGAAAGGAGCAGGTCCAGGCCATTGTCGCCTTGCGCGCCATCAGCAAGAGTGAGGCTCAGCAGCGGCTCGCCGAGATCAAGCCGCCTGCGCGCCCCGCTAAACGTGCGAAGCGCCGTCGCGGTTGATGCGCCGTACCCACCATTTGCACAAAGTCCTCCGCTTCGTCGCGTGTGCGCGCTGTCTCGATGAGTTGTCGAGGGTAGGAGTGGATGGGATCAGTCCGGCTATTTGGCATACTCGATGCCAAGCAACTTAACATCGAATATAAGCGTGGTATTTGACCCGATTTGCGGGGGAGCATGGTCACCATAAGCAAGCTCCGGGGGAAGATAGAAAACGTACTCTGACCCAATAGACATCAGCTGCAAACCTTCGGTCCAGCCCGGGATCACACCTTTGAGCGGGAAAGTGGCGGGCTGACCTCTATCGATGGAGCTATCGAACTTGGTGCCGTCAACTTTAGTGCC
>Ga0307516_10010697_pt1 | contig 10057 bp, 9 predicted proteins | sample 19_EM_MG_FD_203310 | JGI IMG/M metagenome (GOLD analysis project Ga0307516, IMG submission 203310) | Populus trichocarpa ectomycorrhiza microbial communities from riparian zone in the Pacific Northwest, United States - 19_EM | ecosystem: Host-associated > Plants > Roots > Unclassified | place...
ACAATGACAGAAGAATATTTAATCATTTATACTGAATGAGAAGAAGGTGAATTTGTTGTTATTAAGTTCTCGACAAGTTAGAGAGAATAAGTTGTGAAGACAAAAAATGAGATGAAATCAGGTAAAGGGCTTATGTTAGCCAAGAAATAAGACATTGAATAAGCACTAGCTTCGATTGGGGTTGTTTTCATGGTATGAGTGAAACCATTATTGCAAGTAGTGAATGTGAAATTGCTAAAGTAGATTATGAAGTTGCTTAAGGAGTTTTTAGATGTGTTTCCAGGAGAGTTGCCTAAAAGTTTATCACCTATTCGTGAAATTGAGCATCAAATTAACTTGGTGTTGGGAGCTTCACTTCCTAATAGACCAACCTTTAGGTGTAATCCATAGGAGGAAAAGGAGATTCAAAGACAGGTTGGTGAGCTCTTAAAGAAAGGCTACATGCAAGAGTCACTTAGTCCATGTTTTGTGCCTACCTTGCTTGTGTCGAAGAAGGATGGTAGCGTGCAGATGTGTGTGGACAATCGTGCAATCAATAAGATAACAGTTAAGTATCAATTTTCTATACCTAGACTTGATGATTTGCTTGACAAGTTGCATGGTGTTGCGTTGTTTTCTAAGATTGATTTAATGAGTGGTTATCATTACATTAGGATGAAAGAGGGGGATGAATGAAAAACAACATTTAAAACTAAAAATTAGTTGTATGAATGGATGGTAATGTCATTTGGTTATTTAATGCACCTAGTACTTTACTAATGTGGTTGTCAAATGTGCTAAAAGAGCTTGTGATGGGTTCTTTATGCATGAAGGTTTCTTATTCAAGATGGGTATAATGTGTATTTCTTCAGGTTCTTTATGGGATTTGCTTGTATGAGAGACTCATGATGGTGGTCTTGGTGGTCATTTTGGTGAAAAGAAGATTTATAAGCTACTGAAAGAACATTTCTTTTGGCCTAACATGTTGAAGGATGTTCGCAAAGTGATTGGGAGATGCGTTGTGTGCAAGAAGGATAAGAGCAAGGAGAATGCATATGAGTTATATATGTTGTTGCCTATTCTGAAGCATCAATTGATGAATATTGTCGCTGGGTCGCGCCGCGACGTCGTCGGCTATGGCAGTAGTGCCTCCTGATGAGGTGTTGTGTTGGAAATGTTTTTGGATTTAATCATAAAATTTTGATTAATATTCAAGAGTCGCCACTTAGTATTATGACCACTAGGAACCTATGGTCTGCGAGAGTCTAGGTAAAAGACTGGTTATGCAAGGGGAAGACGCATCACCCCCAATGCATCCTACCTAAGGTAAGCTGCATTGCTATTTGATTGTTTTTTTTTCTAAGTTGGATTTCTATTCGTTGGTCTTTTCTAAGGTTCAAGGTAAATCTCTCTTCATGAGAAAGTCTCTACCTTATCAGGTTAAATCCTACCGTTCTAAATTCTAAATTTTAGCATCGCATTTTTACACCTTGTATCTTTAATACTAGGCGTGAGCAAAAAAACCGGAAAACCGATTAAACCAAGAAAACCGAAAAAAAAATAACCGAAAAAACCGAACCGAAAAAAAAAAACCGATTAATTTTTTGAAAAAACCGGTCGGTTCGGTTAGGTTTCGGTTTTATAAATAAAAAACCGAAAAAACCGAACCGAACCAAAACCGACAAAAAACCGGAAAAAAAACCGAGCCAAACCGAAAAAAACCGAGCCAAAACCGGAAAAAACCAAGCCAAAACCGAGAAAACCGAGCCAAAACCGGAAAAACCGAGCCAAACCGGTTTGAACCGGTTTTTGCCCTAAAAAAACCGAACCGAAACCGGTCGGTTTGACCCGGTTTCGGTTCGGTTTCGGTTTTTTTTTCAAAATTTTTTTTTTCCTGTTTGGTTACTTTTTTTGAAAAAACCGAACCGAACCGAAAATGATCACCCCTATTTAATACCGAAGGGTGTGCTTTATCATGTAATTTTACACCTCACGAATATTAAAATCTACTTCTGGACCCTAAAAAAAGGATTGGAAAAAGGTTTTTAATATTTTGGACAAACCCTAATGGATTATCATAAATTGGTTATGATATCAATTTTTAAAAACAAAAAAGATGAGAAAGATGCAATTTTTTTATGAAAATATGCTAAGAAAATTTTTAGGATTTGGCCGTATGCATGAAAATAAAATATTTTTTCTTTTTTTTTTGAAATGAGAAATTAATTTAAAAGTTTTTGAGATTTTTTTAAAAAATGTTTTGAATTTTTTTGAAATATTTTGGAGTAAACCGAGTATTTTAATACCAGATTTGTATTTTACAGTGTAAATATACAACCCGATATTATGCACAATTGGTAGAAAAACATTTGAGAAAATAAAAAAAAATTGAAATGATTTTTGAAATTTTTTTGGATATTTTTTGTTTTTTTAAATATATAATATTATACTAAATATTTGGGCCGAGTCGGCCCAACTAACTAGGTCGGACTCAGTCTAAGAATGATTGGGTTGGATCGATCTCGGCCCAACAAATGTTTTTTTTTATTTTCGGGGATGGGCTGGAATAGGCCCAACTATCTGGGCTGGGCAAAATCAAGTTAGGCCCACTATATAAGTGAATTATTTGCATAATGTAAACAGTAGTTCACGTTCTGCATGCAACCAAAATGATTGCAAAAGATAGAGACAGGTGGAGGAAAAGACTATTGGAGGCAATGGTCACGGCCGTGATTAGGAGGCTGAGCTGATGGTTCGAGCGTTGTTGTTGCGAGGAACGGTGAAAAAGTTAGCAGTCGGTGGCAGAGGAATGAAAAGAAGATGAAGAAAATCTGCAAATGAAAGAGGGAGGAGTTCACGGTGGTTGTTCTGCCACTGGTGAGGGTCTGGGTTGGTGGAGACAATGGTGTTCAAGCCGATGGTGAGTTTGGTGGTGGCCGAAGGTCACAACGGAGAGAGAAAGAGGAGAGAGAACTTGTTGCAGAAAAAAGCGAGGAGGGGAACTGATTTTTGACTGATTTTACACCTCATTTTCTTCATGCTCAGGCCATGAAATCCACCTCTATTTATAGGGGTTAAAAGAGGGTAATCTTGTATTCACAGGGGGAAAATTCCAACCCTTGATTCAGTTGGTAAGGATCCCAACTGTTGATTCAAAATAGGCACCATGAACTGTCAAATCTGACAGTTCAAGGCTGCCTGAGTTGGCTACTTTAGGCCAACGTCGGGGCTGTTTTGATGATAATCTTGAATGGACCATACTCGGGGATAGAAGGATGTCGGGTGACTATTTTGGTTTATGTATTGTCAATTTTGGTGGACATATAAGGTATTAAATGCATATGAAAAGTAGCCACCCGAGCAGCAAAATCGGGGAAGACAATAAACAATGACCAAACGACGCGTCATTTGGCCTTTTAAAAAAAAATCAAAATGGTGTCGTTTTGGGTTGAATTAGAGATTTTTTTTATCTTCAATTTAGTCCTTCAGCTTACACTTTTGTGCAATTGTACCCCTAATTGACCATAAACTTTCGATTTAATGTGATTAAGCCCCTAATGAACTTCAATTTGAACTCCGAAGTTACGCGCCTATTGCGATTTAGTTCTTGGTCTCGGATTTATGCAATTTAACCCCTAATTGACCATTAAACTTTCAATTTCTTCAATTTCACCCTCGGTTTCAACCAATTATGCCCCTATAGTTCGACGCCTTTTACAAATTGGTCATTGGTTGCGAAACTATTCAATTGGACCCCTAATTGACCTCAAAACTTCATTTTCTTGCAATTTTACCCATGATTTCAATCAATTAACTTGGTAAAAAATTAAATTTGGTCTTTGAAAATTCCAATCTTCTCAATTAAGCCCGAATTGGGCTCTCAAACTTAAGTTTTCACCAATTAAGCCCCTAATAAAATTAATTTGACCCATTTAAAGTGTAATTAAGTTCTTGCACTTAATTAAATCCTTCAATTGGACCAAAATTAATTCTTAAACATAATTAAAAACAATTTGGCCAATGATTAAATCAAATTGGCCTATTAAAAATTTTATTGTGTCATTGGACTGAATTTTTATGCAAATTCGTCCAATAATCATTTAATTTGACCTTGAATTTGCATTGTTTCTTCATTTTTTAGCATAATAGGGTACAATTAGTCCTTGAATTTCCTTTAAAATTACAGTTGTATTCCCCAACCTGCTTTCTCCACGTTGCCAACCTTTATTTTATTTTTATTTTGAAAAAAAAAGTGAATTTTTTGGAATAACCCATAATTAGGTTATGACAAATACTAGCAAGGAATCTATACTTGGGTTTCTTATAACACAATATGGAAAGGATTCAGTTATGGTTGTGGTTGATCAATTTTCCAAAATGTCACATTTTATACCTTACCACAAGACTGATGATGCTATGAATATTGCTAATTTGTTCTTTAGGGAAGTTGTATGTTTGCATAAAGTCCCTAAAAGTATTGTGTCTGATTATGATGAAAAGTTCCTAATCCATTTTTGGAAGTTTCTTTAAAGGAAGCTTGGAACAAAACTACTATTTAATATGACATGTACAACGCAAATTGATGGACAAATCAAGGTTCGATCTCATATCGAGAAGACAGCAAAGTATGCAAAACTTGCTAATAAATGGTGAAAGATGTTGACAATTCTGATTTGAGGACAAATCACTTTCAACCCAAGGGTGATGATATGCATCATGATTATAACATGGAAGGGGTTGATTCTAATGTGTATGGGTATTCAGATGGTCCAATGATGAAAGTTCGGGTGAAACAACTACAAAGTGTCTTAACAAGTTAGATTAACATGACTGAAGTTTAGATGAGTTTGGAGGCTTATAAACTAAATGGAAATGGTTCAGATATGTTTGTTTGTTTTCAAATAAGACTTGAGTCATGATTTGAGAGTTTTGGAGACTTTGGGTTTACTTTCAACCCTTAGGTCGATTTGAGTCTGAATTTTCACCACCTTATTGCATTGAAAAACAAGCTTATTCTATATGGTTTTCAAGTTCAGAACGTCATCTTTCCAGATTATATAACCATGCATGCATTGGAGTTGTGTGTGAGAAGTTATGGTTGTTTATATATATATATATATATATATATATATATATATGTGTGTGTGTGTGTGTGTGTGTGTGTGTTCTATATTAAAAAAAAAAAATATGTGCTATTTATTATTTGTCTAGTTTTTTGAACAAAATTATTTATCTGGGTCTCAATTATGTCATTTTGGTATTTCCTAGAATTGAAGGGTTATTCCAAGTATAAAATGATGTTTCTGACCAAGTATTAGGAACTTTTGGAAATAATATAAAACTTTTCAACTTCTCATTTAGAGAGAATTTTTCCGTGTTCTTCCATTTTCAAAATTGGTTGAAGAACAAATCAGACTTATTACTCTTAATCGCAAAGAGTGTGGCACCTTTATCCTGATTAGAATTCCTTTGTGGTATTTTTTTACTTATCAAAGAGATTCATTCAGACTTTATCCCTCATTTTTATTAAAAAATCATGTAATTTTCAGCCTAAACATCATAAGAAAAACCATATAATCGAACCTATCGTCCTTCATCTTCATATCAGATTACTAGTTTGTTCGGGTTAGAAACCCAAGGCACATCACTTTTGTCTTTCAAAATAAAATACACAGTAAAATAAGCTATTTACCCTTGGAATGAAAAGAAAACTTACTAATGCTTGAGGGGGCCTTACGTATATTCTCATTACAAATAAATAGTGAAAAGACTTTGACACCCTTGAGTTCAAATAATTTAAGCCTTGTGTTAAAGGGTATTTTTATCATTTTTTTTCTAACTAATGGTGGGGTCATTTTATTATTTTACTAAATAAAAAATGAATTAAAAAAAAGCTAGCGCGTGCAGCTGATTATGACAGCCAAAATTGTTGTTTTGGGGTGGGGTCTGATGTGTCTCAACATATTCTCCATGAAAAGGCAGCGCATGTACATCGAAATTCGCCAATTTGTCATTGGTGGCCATTCTTTTTTTCCTCTCCTTTCTTTCCTCTCTTTTCCTCGTTATTTGCATTGCCCTGCAATGTCTCAGATCAACCATTACACTTCTCTTTCTGTTTTATTTAATCCCCTTTTCTTTTAGTTATTGTTTGCTTTATTTTAAATAAGTTATGAGAATTTTATTTCAATTTCATCCTCATTCAACCTCTTGATTTGTCAAATTTGATCCTCATTCTTTTAATTGATATGTATAGAATTTGAAATAATATTTAGAGCATATTTTTTTTACGGTTTCACCCTCCATTATTTTTTTCCTTTTAGATTCTTCAACCCTCATTCTTTTGATTGTTTTTTTTACTCGATTTCATCCTTCAACTTTAATTTTTATGGATTCTAGCTTCTTCATTAATCCCGTGTCCAAGATTTCACGGGTTTCAAATTTTGAAAATTAGCCACCTTTAGGAGGTTTGCTTGGGATTTATTTGTTTTTGTTTATATTTCATAAAACTAATATTTTTTTTATTTTATCCTTCATTATTTATTTGATTGGAGATTGAGTTTTATTATTTTTATAGCTTTTTATGTCCTTTGTTTTTTATTTGATTTGTATTCTCTCAAGTATTTTTATTTATTGTTCTTTATTAAGTTTATTTTTAAAAAATAAATTTTATTATTTAGTTAAAGAGAATTGATTGGTTGAATATAAGCGAAAGATCACTTTTTTTTTTTTGGTTTTCTTTTATAAGTCATTACTCTAGTGACCCATATGACTTCTTTCAATGTCGTCATATAATCTTTTGCAGTGGGGTTTTGACCGTCTCAGCAAGCTCTTATAGTGGTAGATAATGTCCACAATGAAATGATGATGAGTTTGCATCGATTTTTTCTTTCTTCTCCTTTTAAGTATCATATTGGTGACTCATTTGTTTTAGTTAATTGTTACCAAATATTTTTTGTACAGATTGTGTGCTATCATTACTTATAGTTTAAATCATACTATTACATTACTTGATCTTATTGGATTCAGTTAAGTTAATGACTCGATCATCAAGTTTTTCTTGCTTCTTTATAGATACTATTGTTGCCTAAACATCCCTATTGTACATTAAAAAAACTGATTGGCTCGCGGCGTAGCGCAGGTCACAAGTTTAGTTTTCTACTATTCGTGTAGGATTTGAGTAAATTATAAATTAGTCCCTTTAGTTTTGTAAAAAAATTTAAACAATTATTTTAGTTTCACAAGCTAATTAACTAGTATTCTTAATCATTTTCATATTTCTTTTCAATTCATTTTTCTAAGAAAAACAAATGGAAAAATTGATGGGCTAAGAAGATATATTTTTAAAAAATAAATTAACATTAAATTAAGCATAGTTGATATTGATTTAGAAGCTAATTATTTAATTTTTGAAGTTTAAAGGACAACCAAGAGGAATTGGTTTAGGGGTTGCTTGACATTTAGAAACTGTTTGGGAACGCGGTACAAACCGCGTTCCCAAAAAATTCAAATTTTTTTTTTTTGTTTTTTTGCTAAAATTTAATATGGTTTGTATGTTTTGGATCATTTTGATGTGCTGATGTCAAAAATAATTTTTTAAAAAATAAAAAAACATCATTTGCATGCATTTCGTCATGAAAAGTTATTTGAAAAGCAATCGCTACCACACTGTCAAACATAAAGTATGGCTGGAATTGTGTTTTGTCATAATCATAGTTTTGAAAGTATTTAATTAATTAAAACACATCATATTTTTACATGTTTTCACTAAAATGCTCTCTTAAAACCTCAATTATGAAAAAACTATAATTTATAATTTTTTAAAATCTACTTTTTAACTACAAAAATTAATGCAATACAAACATAACCTTACTGATTAAGAAGATTTGTAGCGTGGAAAAAGAATTTAAATCTTATCTTATTTTTTTACTTTTAATAAACTTTTAAATAGTAAAAATAATTCTTTTTCCCCATGATAAAAAAATATATAGAGTTGTTGACCAAAATTTTTGTTATTTTTCCCTTCTTTATATATAGTTAAAATATTTATTTGACCTTGGAAAAGATAAAAAAAAAATAAGGTATGCATTCGGGGGTACTCTTATCCTTTCAATCATGTTTGTTTTAGTAATTTCAAGGGTTATAAGGGTATTTTGATATTTTTATGTTGAATTTTGAATTTTTTATTTAAGAAAGTTGTTGACGCATGCTCATTACGCATCAATGAGTGGGTGACATCCACACCATTTGGGCAACGTGTGTGACACTGCTCAATGGCCAAACCTAACTTTTCATCGTGTTTTTTAAAATGTCATCGTGTCCTCTTCCTCATGGTGTGGTGTATGGCAGCGTATGGTGGTCAGATTGTTGTCGGTAGTCATTTTTGTTTTCCATTCTTTTCTATCTCTTGCTAGATAAAGTGCATAATTATCTTTTTTTGTTTTTTAGTTTTCAATTTCAACCCTCATTCTTGTTTCTTATTTCGTTCTTATAACTTTTATAAAGTTTTGTCTGTTTTCAATTTAGTCCTTTAATTACAGTTTCTCATTTTTTTTCATTTCGGTCCTTATTCTTTTAATTTTTAATTTTTTTCTTTGACCCTTTTGTTAAAGTTTTATTTGCTTTCAATTGCATCATTCAATTGTTTTATTTTTTCCAATTTAACCCTCTTTCTTTTAATTTGTTTTTCCTTTAGTTAAAGTTATTTTTCAATTTAATTTAACCCTCCAATTTAAAATTTTTGTTTGCCCTCTAATTAATTTTTTATTTTGATATTCACCCTTATTCTTTTAATTATTTTTTTAAAAAAATTTTTTGTGTAGTTGATTTTTTTCTTTCCTGGTTTCATCTTTCGACATTTGATTTGCTGGAGATTCGACTTCATATTTGTTTTCCATTTGTAATGCTTCTCATCTAATAACCATGGTCATGAGTTTGAAAAGTTAATGTCATTTAACATTTTTTTTTTTGCTCATTTTCTTTTACGATCTTATCATTCTGTATTAATTCATGCAAAACTCATTACCTAGTTCATGAGACTGGGACAAACTAATAAAAAAATTTGAAGATAATCACAAAAACAAATTTTTTTTAAAAATACTTTTTTTAATAGAAGGTTTTTTAAAATTATTTTGTTTGTATCTAATTTTTTAAGATATTATTATAATTTATCTATATATTTTTTTTGTTTTATACAAATGAATTTTATTTTTCAAAATAAAAATATATTCATTTTTAAATAATATTTTTGATATATTCAGTTTTGCATAATATTTTTTTTAGGATGTGAATTTATTTAATCAATTTCATTTATATTTATATTTTTATTATCTTTTATTGATTTAAATAAATAACTTCATTAAACTCAATCAGTAATTTATTTCGTGTAATTAAATATATTAATATACATTCACCTTTTAATTTTTTTAATTTCTTTTTAGTTATTATTAATGATTTTTTATTTATTTATTTACATAGATTATTATCAATCTATTTAATTAGATACTACAATGGTCATTTGAATTTATATTTTGATTTTTTATATAAAAAAACACATAAAAAATTTACAACTTGTAACTAGTTCATGATTTAAGGGGTGCTTGAGAGTGTGGTATAAATTACTTTTTACTTAGAATTATATTAAAATAATTTTTTTTAAAAAAAATTATTTTTAATATTAATTCTTTAAAAAATTTTAAAAAACAAAATTAAAGTTTTTTAAAATTCAAATTTTATCTAAACCGGCAGCTGGTATAAACATCACAGTACGAAGTACAAAATGGAGTAGAAAAGGAAGTTAAAAAAAGGGGTTCTTTGTTTCTATAATTGTCTCATCACTCTCTCAGTCATACACCCATCCTCACATTTTGCATACCCAAAGCCAAGCCAAGCAAGAGAAGAAAGCATCAATAACATTGCATAACCCTCTTCTTGATTTCAAAAATCAATCTTTCCTTCACAGTACTTTGGTCAAAAGAAATGGCACTGAAACCTATTGACAACGCTCTTCCACTTCCACATGAAACTGCCAAATTTGGAGTAAATGAAGAAAGCAAGATTGCATCATTGCCTCCTCCTCCTG
>Ga0307516_10010698_pt1 | contig 10056 bp, 12 predicted proteins | sample 19_EM_MG_FD_203310 | JGI IMG/M metagenome (GOLD analysis project Ga0307516, IMG submission 203310) | Populus trichocarpa ectomycorrhiza microbial communities from riparian zone in the Pacific Northwest, United States - 19_EM | ecosystem: Host-associated > Plants > Roots > Unclassified | place...
TGATCACCTTAACCAGAGGGACTCTGACAGAACTAGTGACCATCTGTATAGCGGGGCTCTAGCAGAACAAGTGACCGTCCATATAGCGGGGCTCTTGTAGATTTAGGCAACCAGTTCGCACGCCTACAAAGACAGAACAGGAACGTGACTAGGGGATAGCAAAGCCGTTACAACACCTGCCTCATCCACTGTAGTTGCACCCCAGCTGGCCCTTGTGTCCACGGGCAGTCCATTTCTCCGAAATTCACTGTTCAAGCTCCCTCTTCAGGGCAGTCCACCATCTTCATTGCCAATTATCTTCTAAAGATAGCTCAATCTTCAAAAGTACTTGGAAACTTTTTGATTTTTCATTCAATTGTATGCAGCCCTCAGATGAGGTCAACCCTGTTGTCGATCTCAATCAACTTCGAGAAATAGCAAGTATGTCGGATGGAGCATCATCAGATACTGAAGATGACTCTCTTGGCAAGGTTCAGTGTCTCTGCTGTAGCCATCCACTTAGTGAATTTTGACCAGCTGTAGGCCAATCCCCAATCCCCCAGCTCCAACAGGACTTTTCAAAGTCCCATCTTACCCAGATACTTCTGAGAACCAGCACTGATGGCTTCATCTCAAACAGAACCTGATTCGCATAGCTGAAGGACGTGAACAGTCTCTGTCCCATTGACTGAGATTGTCATTTGAAATATGGCCCCTCCTGTAGTCCATTTCTCTGTGAAGCCTGGGGCCCTCTCCAAACCACCTGATTGAGTTACAATACAATTATGTACATATCTGTTCTGATGGGACATGACCCATATAATTATCAGATATCTCTGCTCTGGCAGCTCAGCATGCCTGCATGCTCAAACCTCACTGGATTGAGGAGAGTTAGCCTGTTCCAAGGAGAATAACATAACACACTTGTTAAATCCAATGACTGGGTATAAACTCAACCATCCCCCACCGTTCTCTTCCCTCCATGTCCCTTCCAAGCAACGAAGCATCTTGGGATATGGTCAGTTATATTATATTGCCCCCAAATTCAAAACCTTTATTCTGAACCACGTGACTGACCATTTGCCCATATAGCTTTTGGACCTTTCATAAGTTTGCCCCACTTTTTTAAAACTTGTATTCTCATATTTATCTTACATCCAAAGTTCTGGGACCGCTTAGTGAGATATTCACTCCAATCGGTAGGTCGTGTGATCGAACATCATCTTCTCAGATGATGAAGCTCTATGCAGTTTGGAATCTCACTGATGGGTTTGCGACGTCGCCCAGTCAATTTATCGCATTTCAGCTATGAAGTCCTCTGTGCGTTCCCTTTTTATGATGACCTCTAACACTGTATTTATCACTGCCATCCGACGGAAGTTCCCACCAACCGTTATCGATGTGCAACAATGTCAAACACCCCCCAAGCCGCAGTCAACTTTTACAACTGCTCTTTCTATAAGGTTCATGGTGACGGTATGTGATTTCATGTCCTGCTGCAACATTTCTGATTTGCTCACTCGTTTCAGTTGTCATCCAAAATGGGGACAGCTTCTTCAGGTCACAACGGACATTGCGGGAATGTCATCTTGGGGAACCAGGTATACAAATTCAGTATATTTGAAACACATATCTTCACTAATCCCCATAGCTATAGTCGCGTTCGCAATTATTCTAGTGTTCACAATGATTTTATGGTTCGCAGTGGGCATTATCTTTGCAATGAAATTGATCACATTGGATCGGCAGTCGGCCGTGTTTTTTTTGCACTCATGGTTCTTTTGGCTATTCCTCTGGCGGTGTTATTTTACCAGTTTTGCTAGTCGTTAAATGTATGTCTTTCATTTGGATGGCTTAATTGTTTTATAATGCTAATTTTCCCCCTCTTCTGCCCAGATCTTTAGAGAAAATGTAGAATAAAATTATATTGTGGTCTCAGTGTCGACTGACAGACGACCTGGAGAGGTGGGCGGACCCCCCGTATGTATTCCTACCCTTTTCATGCCAGCCCACTACTTACAGACAACAATGCCCCTGCTGTTTTCACAGTCGACCAATCCTGCCAATCCCTTGCAGTGCACAAGGTCAGTACTGTGAGTTCAACTCCAGCACCTCTAACTTGTTCACATTTTCTCTTAAGGATCAGGAATGGCGGTCTAGTGGCTGATTCGACTGAACAAGACCAAATTCAAACTGGATGCTGATACGACTGCTACGTGTCTGTGCAGGACTTTGCGCATTTTACTGCTTCCTAGCGTCGGTCATACTCATTATTAAAACACTTTGAAACCTTCTTTGTTGTGATAATGCGACCCAAGGGATCATGGAGAGTTGTAGATGAGCCCCGCTCTGACAACTATGCTAGTAACGAAGTGATGCACAACACAGGATCCTGGATACAGAACGGTATCTCATGGGCTTGACTGTATACTTGAACCAATATACCCTACAATGCTCACTGAACTAGGCGACATCAAGGGGACCTTTTAACACTTCTCATTCAAACCTTTTAACTTTCTTTCTTCTCTAATGTGCCCCACGCAATGATTCGACGACTTTGACGACCCTTGGCATGGTCTATTAGTATGGAGCTACGATGTCATGTTGCTGAGTGGGCCGGTGAAACACCCAAGGAACGGGAATGATCACATGGATATCTATTTGGATGACCAGGATCGTCATCTGACGATTGACTGACAAAGGACTGAGAATTGCCGGACCTTTGTGAAATGATCGGAGGTTACCCGAGGCGTTTCCGGGTTTCTTCTACTCGAATATGCAATAACTGCGAATTATATGAGTCACCGAGGATGAATGTTCGTGGATAAGATGCCCGAGCATAACAATGCGACATGTGTGTAGAAGAGTAGCCATGTGACATGATAATCATGCCCCGAGGGGACATGTGTTACTGTGGCGCAAAGCCCCAAAAGGATTGTTCATGGACTGTTGTCTTCCTCTTTGGATATTTCGATGATTATCTTATTATATTTGGTTTATTCAATATCTTATTTAGGTTTACATTCATTCGTGTATAAAAGGCTTCCAAGGGCATAGTTTAGAACCAGTTAGACTCGCCCCAATTGACTAGTGTTTTGTGGACACTGAGTGCATACTAAGGGTTTCTATCTCATTGGGATCAGAGGCTGATCGCTGTCTTGAATTGTACTTTGTGTCATTTGTGTGTTTTGGATTTGTTCTTGAAGTCTGAGGGACTATTGCAACTGTATCGTCGAAGTACACTGTGCTATGGTAGATCTATACAATCTGAATCCACCTTGAACCCCAATACCCTTGAATCGTGCAAGTTCATCGCCCCCTAGGCTTCTCTAACTTGCGAACCATCGAGTACTTCTGGAGAAGAAGACTTCTAAGTCTTCGTCACCTCGAACCTGCCCATTGTTGGAGATATACTGAACAGTAGTTTGGTGTATTTAGTGTTGGTTGTTGTGTGTGTTGGTGTGATTCATCGCGCTTTCGTGCACTTCACTGACCCTGGCAGTGCGTATCAACGCCTGTCATGGAAACGGGGAGTTGTTCAGAAGCGGTGGAAGTCTGTTCGACTTTGCCAAGGCCGTCATGGAAGACTTTGGTAATGTCAAGGAGACCACACCGCAAAGTAAGTACAGACAGCATGTCTCACTTGCACTGGATCGACTTATCCTACAACTACTTTCCTGCAGAAGGCTTAGCCAAAATCCCATGCGGACACTGCTACCACACCCAACACTCCAAAACCCAACACCCACACATGAACGCCAACTTGCACCCCAAACACCGACACCCACTAGCCTCACTCCCAACCACCGACGTCAATCCCACGACATGTCTCCACTCTTGAATGGCCGACTGTGCTGTGCTGCCATCCACCTCTACAGCATCATTCATGACATCCACGCCGCAGCCCCTCCCTTCAATGACTGCCATGTCACTGTACCCTCACCCGTCAACACAAACAGATACCCATGCCCAGTAGCCCTGTCCTTCCACCTCTCACAGGGTATAAACAACGCCCATTGTTTAACGACTGCCACGTCATCGTGTGCCTACAACACACATGGATGCCCATGACCAGACATCTACCGCATCAATGCCCCCCAACACCCGACCTTGAATGACTGCCACATCACCATGAGCCCACAGCCTCACCGTCGATACACACGGACACCCATGTCCAGTCACCTCTCTACAACAGCGCCCTTTCCCCCTCCATAACGACAATGATGACGACTACACTGACACCTGCCATGGGAGCAGGTTGTGATGACCACCCCCTAGCATCGAAGGTTAATACGTACGAGGAGAATGCAACATATTGAGATGGCATGGATGGAGATCTCTCTTGACTTCCTTTGGGCCAGAAAAATCACATAGACCTCATACAGTGGGTGGCGATAGCAAATCACAGTACCAATAAGCACTTGCCAACTTGCACTCCAACTCTCTTTGCCATTCCCGTTCCATCTTATACATGTCTCCAATTTCAGTCACTAATGCTGGCAGTTCTTCAATCATCTCTCTAGCTGTGATAATCGATTGACACGGGTGTTGGGCAAACAGAGCCCCACACACTGCCATTAACTTCGCGCAGTCAATCCAGAGAACCTCCTGCTTTGTACAACCATACCGTCAATCTTGCATTCTGGGGATGTAGTAGCATGGTGAGCCCGCTGTGTCTCTCTCCCTGATGAGCTTTATGACACCGATCCACTCCACCCAGTGACTGGCTTCCTTCACGAATATCCCATATGCCCCCTCAGTGATGTCCACAAATATGTCCCCCAGCCTCCCAAGTACATAATGAGGGGGACCACATCCCAGAAAGTGTGAGTAGTTTGTTTTATGCCCCTCATCGCTAACATGGGTCTTGCGTTGTCTGACGGTCAAGGGAATGACTTGGGCTTTGTGTTCATCTACAAGATATCAGACTGAGATCATCAACTTTAAATGTCATACCCAATTCAAAATCATCACCATCTCTTGATCTCTGGAATGCCATTAGATCAATCCCTTGTGGTCGCTTGTGGGCAATGCTGGTGGCGGCAACAGGGATGTATCGGCACTCTAACTATAGGTGTAGGGTGCATGTAAGCTAACTGGGTTTCAATTCATTACCGGTCTTTCGGGCCAACCCACCCACTTCAAGAATATGCCCATAAAAACTCCATGAGCATGTCTACAGATCAACCTGATCCCGCTGAAGACACCTGGTGATGGCGCTTCAAAACATGTTGTCAGTCGACCCCCTGGTACGAAGAACAAGCCAGATGCTGGAAGGGGTGGTTGCCCAGTTGGCAGACTGAAGAGGTCAATGAATGGCCCCAATGCAGGGAAGAGTGGCCGCCACAACATATTTGGCCTTTTCCGACAATACTATGCAGAATGCTTCCCGCATCATGATCCCTATGAAAACATCATGCAGAATGACTTGATAGACTCATCACCAGAGTCACCTTGCACCCTTGCCCCGCACGATTACTACCCATATCCCAACCGACACGGGTGTTGTCAGCGCTGCATTTTCAGTGGGGATGGTATGTTACCTACCTATGACTCGACCTGGTGTCGAGTCGGTACTCTCTCTCTTTTCATCCGACTACTTGGTACATGACGCGGGCACCATCAGCGCTGGAATTTTGGGAGGTGTTGGGAGCAGTGGAATTTTCTGTGAACATGCTCTAGTGGCTTGAAGGGTGTTGCATAGACTGGTGGAAAGGCATTGGGATGAGAGACTCATTGAAGCCATCGGAGGTCATGATCATCGAGCGCCACTGGGCCGGCCCCACTCGGACGACTTCAATATGATGCGCTTCTGCCAAGGCCTCATGCGCACACCACCGTCAATGCTCTGCTTTGATTGCAAGCTGCACCCCTAGCCACTCAGATTCCATCTCAGTCATTCGTGGTACCAGGCGTGCAGTGTGGGTTGATTCATCAGTCTGGTTTTCTGCACATGAGGGCAGATCCTTTGACTCCGACATTTCTTACATGCCTTCAAGACTCGGATGTGCCTATGTCCTCGCAGATGGTATATTCTACCTACCCAAACAGTTTGACCTGGTGTAAGTCGTTCCATGGGTGTACCATGGGTTCGATCCCCAAATATCTTCAAATTTCTTTTGGCCTTCCTTCGTTTCTCCAGGAATAACTGATGTTTATTCTCAGTGCATCTCATTTTCCCTTTCATTCTGAGATTTTATTGACCTCAATTTCCAGACTCCCGCAATCCTAGACGCCAATCCTGTAAGGAGGACTTGCAGATTCGGTATGATGAGGCCACAAGTATCACTTCTTTGCATGTGCTGCAAAGAAGTGCAAGAAGCAGAGTGGCGGAGTTCGACGCTCCCTTCACTCCAAGGACGCTGAGAAGACATGCCAATGAATCCTTCCGATCCAATGCAGTGGAAACTGCGAACTGGGTGACAAGACGGATGGGGTCACTTTGCAGCATTTGTCTGCATCAGCCAACAGTTAGTCAACTTCTCTTAAGATTTCGCTTTTACACAACTTATGGTACTCAGTATGTTAGTATTAGGTCCATCCAATATGATGGCATCAGTTACAGTAATGACTCACCGCATCACCACAACCCTTTTGAGTCAAGAAAAGTACTTTGCACCTCTTCAACGGCGCGACCCTCCATTGCCCGTCAGGCAGGCCCACACTTCTCTAGGTGCTATTTTATGCAATGGACATACCCCCCGCTTGGTCTCAAGCTTGCATATGTGGACGGACATTCTCAGTACTACAAGCATACACCTGCCACATGCACAGTTGTCCGACGACGAAGAAACGACTTTCCTCTGCCCTGCTAAAGGCTAAAGATGTCTTTCAGGTGAACAAACACTGTAAAATAGAAGACACGGTGCGGCGAGAAGCTACAGAGACTTCAGGTCCTCCTGTTCCTGAGCCACATTTGAATCAGGTGAACTTCCCTAGCCACGAGCAGGTCAGTTTTCTTATCTCGTTGTCTCAAGTTCTCTACTTAGTCAGGTCCTTGTGTTCATCAGACTGACATGCCTCCTATGGACTACAAAGATCTCAATCAACCTGTAGCAGAGCAGAGAACTCGCCGCCTAAATTGCCGGCTTCTAAAGCATTATCAACAGATAGCACCCAAACCTCCAGCACCACTCCCCCCACTATCTTCACAGCCCGAACGTCCAGAGACAGGTTTGGCAGTGTCTTGCTCTTTAGCCCAACAATCGTCAGTGCAAGGGTTACTTGTCAGAAGAATCTTCAAGTCTTTGAACAATGCATTTGGCCTTTATCGACAATACTATGCAATTTGTTTCCCGGATCACGATCCCGTTGAAAATATTACACCCAATAACTTGACAGACACCACCCCAACCCTGTCGTTTAACCCTCCAGCTCACAAGTACTACCCATATCCCAACCAGTCTTCATTTTTACTTGGAGAATGGTATTGGAACGACAGTGAAAAGAAATCACAGTCAAGCCTCCAGAACCTTCTCAAGATAGTCAGCCACCCAGACTTCCATCCAGAAGATATTGCTGGCATAAACTGGTGGGACATCGATGCTCAACTGAGTGGAGAACACTCCGAGGTCTCGAACGTGGAGGATGGTTGGGAAGACACACAAGATAGCAGACCTGGGTCCTGGATCAAAACGCCGATCAAAATCAATGTTCCATTCTATAAGAGGATGCGGTATCCAGGACAAAAATGGTTCAATGTGGGTACCCTCCATCATCACCGGTTGATATCGTTAATCAGAGAGAAAATCACATGAGCCACCTCACACACACACCTCCATTTTGAACCTTACAAGCTCTTTTGGCAACCAAATGAAGGCACTGAGCCGGTCCGAGTTCACAGCGAACTATTCACATCGGAGGCGTTCATCCAGGCTCATCTTGAGCTCCAAGATTCTCCCGGAGAACCGGGATGTGACCTTCCTAGGGTTCTGCTGGGTCTCATGTTTGCCTCTGATGGTGCCCAGCTTACGTTGTTCAGCACTGCACAATTATGGCCCGTCTATCTCATGGTAGGGAACGAGTGGAAAGAGCGGAGGGCAAAGCCTTCTTGTCATGCATTTGAGCATGTTGCTTATCTAGAAACGGTGTGCGAATCTTTATGCTGGTGTTACAAGGGTCTTATCTGTTTTTTTAGCTTCCCAACATATTTATGACCTTTGCAGCAGAGAATATTGGGGGCAAAGGACCCAATCCCAGTTTTCTAGCACACTGTGCTCGAGAAATGTATCACGCTCAGTGGTCAATCATCCTCGACGATGAATTTCTTGAAGCATATAGGCATGGAATGGTGGTGAAATGCTATGATCAAATCTCCTGCCACTTTTACCCTTGGATATTTACCCATTCTGCAGATTATAAGGAGAAGTATGTTCTCACTATGCTACTTGAAAATCTCACAGATCTAAACCATATCTTAGGATACTTTTAGCCTGCATCCGCAATCTGGATTGCTGTCCATGTCCTTGTTGTCTTATACTGATGGATCGGGTGAGTAATATGGGAATGTACCAGGATATAATGCAGGGCAAATCCCTGGCACGCGTTGATGATGCGAAGTGGCGCAGCTGCATCGGGTCTGCACGTGAGGCTATATATCTGAAGAATTCTCCAATTGATGGCGCGGCTGTGCAAACTCTCCTGAAAGGGGACTCCTTGGTCCCAACAATAGTGAGTGTTCTCTCTCTATCATGTGGTTGGTCTTGTGTTCACTATTTCAGAACGCGTTTTCAGCTAAATTATCGACCTTCAACTTCAATATATTCGACACACTAGTGGTAGATCTACTGCATGAAGTTGAGCTCGGCAGTTGGAAAGCCATCTTCATCCACCTGCTACGTCTTCTCAACTGTGAAAACGAAAATTTGAAACATGAGTTAGATAGATGGTAAGGATTGGTTGAATCACTGGGACCTGACACTAAACATTTGCTTAGCTTTCAAGAGATTCCACCATTCGGGGTCAGTGGTGTAAGGAGAACAATGACAAATTGGTTGGAACTCAAGAAGATGACCGCCCATGATTATGAAGATATGTTGCAAGTAAGTCGGACCAACAGTGAACCTTAACTCGAACTTGATTAATCTTGAGATTGACAGTGTGCTATACCCATTTTTGACAGCCTTTTATCTGAGCCTCATAATACGCGTGTTCTCAAAGTTCTGTTTGACCTGGCCCATTGGCATGGTCTAGCCAAGCTCCGGATGCACACGGACTCCACTCTGAATGTTTTCTCACAAGTCACAACAGCACTTGGCAATACACTTCGCACTTTCCAAGAACAAACTTGCTCAGTGTTTCCAACGCAGGAATTACAACGCGAGCAGATGGCCTGACTACGTCGTCAGGCGAAAAACATAGTTGCAGCAAACCCAGTGCCTTCTAACCTGAACAAACTGGGGCCCTCTAACCCGAAACCTCGGAACAGCGGTGCGAGGCTACCAAAAAAGCTGAACCTGAGGACCTACAAGTTCCATTCACTCAGTGATTACCACTACACTATCCAGCGGTTTGGTACGATAGATTCATACTCCACTCAACCAGTAAGCCTCCTTGACACTGCAGTTGAGCTGCTTAACATTAAATATTTGTTAGAGCGAATGAGAACACAGGACTTCAAAGGGCGGCACCTTCGGACTAATGGTCGATCAATGCCATGCCAACTATCCCAGATTGAACAACGACAATGCCAAATTCACATGATCTGCGACAACCTGAATGTCTCTGGCTCTCAAATAGAGCCAGAGAGCATAGTCATTGACCCTGGTGCTCATTATAATATGGGTACATCGCAGAACTTCCCCGTGCATATCCCGACTTTCCTGCAGTGGAACAAAGGTGACCCTGCTGTCCAGATGAGAAGACTTATCACCTTCCAGTGGTTCTCTCTGACACCTGTGCTGCAGAACTTCTTTCCGAATCTCAGGAGCCATCTGTTATGGAACAGCCTTTCAGCCCCTTATCTTATCTCTTTGATCTTATCAACTATGCCTCTCTCATCTTATTAAACAAACTATCTATCCTTTTCCATCCCATCATTGTTTGGCCTTGTGGATGATATTATAAAGTTCAAGGGTG
>Ga0307516_10010699_pt1 | contig 10055 bp, 14 predicted proteins | sample 19_EM_MG_FD_203310 | JGI IMG/M metagenome (GOLD analysis project Ga0307516, IMG submission 203310) | Populus trichocarpa ectomycorrhiza microbial communities from riparian zone in the Pacific Northwest, United States - 19_EM | ecosystem: Host-associated > Plants > Roots > Unclassified | place...
GACGCCCTCCAGTGTCCTTTTCTGTTTCTCTCTAACCCAATTTTGTGTTTTTCACAGCGTTCCGTGTCCTTTAGACTTCAATGCGTGGGAACCGTAGATCTTTGACGGCCGTACGGCGCACCGCATCAGGCGGCCTCACTCCCTGCTTCCTCGAGACTCCAGATTACCACCCCGTGCGATCTCCCCAATAGGCCTAGTACCCTCTTTCTCTCCCTCTTTGAACATCAGGTCCTGAGGAATCGGCTCGGGACTTCCGTGAGTGGTTTTGTTTCCCCCAGGACGCCATCCTCAACCGGTTTCCAAGATCCACGTCGACAACGAGTCGGGCCGCTCTAACCATTCGTTTATTGATCACCCTAAAACGCAACCACGGCAGGTTCGTCCCCAGGGATCGAAAATGGGTATAATATTATGAAACCCACTATGGCTTTCCGACCGTTCCGGGGGTTTCGATGGGGTTCCTGATTCGCTTTCGGTCCTGTGGCTTTCGACCGGCTTTACTGGCTTCGACGGTCATCATTCGCAAGTCTCCTCATGAAGTTACTGTCACCCAGTGGCACTGTGGTCTGATTTACTAGAACGCCGGTGACCCTAACATTCTTTATTTAAAGGCCTCGTATCGAGCACGGACGTCTGGCCCAACTCCGCTCCCCACCGTTTCCGCAAATTACACCAACGGCGTTTGGCCCTGATCACTCTTCTACATGATAAGCCCCATCGCAACAAAGTCCATCATCGTCGTGGGGTCCCTCATCTTCCTCGACGCCGCCGCCTTGCTCATCGCCCGCCTTCGCAAAGAGAAACGAGCTACCGTGAACCCGATTCCCCTGGCGAATCTCCTCAAGACTCCCCCATCCGAACTTAGGGTTATCCTTCCAATTTATTCTGCCACCCCTGAGACCCGCCAATGTCCACCGGTAAGCCATCCCCAGTTTCCACTTCAAGAGTTTCAGGGTGTTGACGCTTTCTTGTAGTTGAAACAGCTCTACCGAGACCCCGGCGCCACTTTCAGGGGAGGTCCGAGGAGGGTCAGCCCACCTCCCCCGTCCGACCGGAAACCGTCACCTCCTCCTCCCGCGTACACAAGGTACCAAACGTACCGCCGTGACACACCATTGCCAGTCGCCGTTGGGATTCCGGCGACGAGTTGCCTCCCACAGATCAACACAGACTCTGATTACCGCCCCGTGGGCTCTTCGTTCCGTTCTTAAAGCCTACAGCTGGCGAGAGCACGGTGCTGTGTTTATTCTCCCGTTTTTGTCTTTCCGTCAGCACCCAAACTTACTACCCCGGCACGTAGTTGGGCTCGTAGCATAGCACGATATGTAATCTTACGAATAATCAGGTTCCTCAGATGATTTGCGTCCCATCCCAGAAGTTCTCATGGCTTGATCGAGTGAGGCCGCTCGGGCCCCCCCAGGTCCAAGAGACTGGTGTCAATAGTTCAAGCTGTCCCGCAAAGAAATGTCGTGCGGCCCACAACAAGATGGCCGAGTCGTGTACAGTATTATCGATGAAAGTCGAACAAGAATGGGTAGTATGCATAAGGGTGGTGGTAAAAGGCCAGCGAAATAATTGGCTGGGATCAAGTGAACATACGACGGAAAGGGGAAACGCTAAGAAGATATGTCACCTGAGATCATGAATGCGAGTAAGGTATTGCGACGGAGAAATCCTGGGGAAGTACGACGAAAGGAGTGAGCTCTGGAGAAATAGGAGCTGCTTCTGCGCGAGCGCGAAACTTCACAAAAACAACTATGAACAATCGAAAATCGAAAACAAAACACGCGGAGGAAAAAGTGTCACGACGAGTCGACTCTCGTGAACGGGGTTGGTATCCTCCTCTGCGTGACGACGTCCTGGAGGGTCAACGAAGGAGTCGCAGGACTCAGCACCGCCACCGGAGACGATATCGAACCCGAAGCTGACGAGCACTCAGACGAAGAAGAGGACATAGACATCGACGGCTGTTGTTCGGCCATCTTCCTTCTCCTCTCCCCGACTCTCCAAATCACATCCTTCAACTCTTGAACGACCTCCACGCCAGGTCCCATACCGCCGCTAGTCCTCTTCTTCTGAGTTGTTGATGGGTCAGTCACCCAGTCATCGTCGATGGGTAAGAGTCCCAACTCCTTCCTCTCTCTCCGGGCCTTAGTAAGCGCAATCCTCTCCTCCCTTGTCAACTTCGATCGCTCTCTTTTGAACCCTCCTAAGTCTTCGGTATCAGCCTCGAAAACCTCTTCGATGCCAATGAACTTTGGGTGAGGGTCGTCTAGGCGTGACTCCAGACGCCTCGAGAAGTCATCGTCGTCATCTTCGAGGACAAGAGGAGAGTTCGCTACGAGTGTCGAAGCTTGGAGTAGGACCCCCAGAGTCGCGGAAACCCTCTCCTCTGTGGACACGTCAGTCCCGGCGCTGTGACCAAGAGCGGGGACCTCGTCCATATCGGATCCAGAAAGGGCATCCTCTACATCTTGAGGAGGCGTAGTCAGTTGCTGTAGATGCTGGAGAAGATGGTCTCTCCCTCTCTCGTACTCCCTGAGTGCAAGCCCAAGTTCCTTCCGTACCCGCTCGTAGGCCTCGATAGCAGCCGTGGCGTTCGTCGTTGCCGAGATCGGACCTCGCGGCTGTGGATCGGCGAAGGGATCGTCCAGCGAGACATCCAGGGGCTTCGGATCACGGGTCTTCCCCGAAGCAACGTCCCGTAAAGTGGTAACGCACTGTTCCAAATGATCCCTCGCTTCGTTCAGAGTGCAGGTGAGCGCGTCCACATGACCGGCGAACCTCATCAAATGGCTAGGCGTCGGAGCGTAGGACATTATTTGCTCGATGCTCCGGAACGGCTTCTTCGTTTTGGCGGTTGCCGGAAACTCCGAATCATTCGCATTGGGGGGCGCGCTTGATGAAGTCGAAGCGGAATCCGATCGAAGGTGACGGGGGACTGACGTGAGGTGTTGGGTGAGGTAGAGGGGTTGCGGGTAGGATTGGGTTTGTGAATGTGAACGGGAGTGTGACGCTCGTCTGAACGAGGGGGAACGTGAACGTGGTCGGAGGGAATTGAATGTTTGTAGGGGACTTGTGGCCTGGTTCGGCGGAGACGCACTCGCTTCCCTGGATAATGAGGGCAGGCTGGGCGTCTCGTCGGTTATCCTACGTTTCTCCGCATCATCCAGCGCCTCCATAAGCCGTTCGGTGGCGTCGACCAACGAAGTGGTCAGCAGGGTCATGACGGACCTGACATCCTCCCAATACTCCTCTTCCTCCTCAAACCTTAATGCAAGGAGGTGTGAACACGTGTACCTCTTCGCAGACAGGGCGCCTTGTAAAGCGAGATTAAGAGCTGATATCGATAAAGGATGCCTCGAGGTCTGAAGCAATGTAAATCTCGATGACGGGGAGGGGCTGGAGGGTTGATGTCTTGATGGGGATCTGGGGCTGTCGAACGAATCGTACCCCATACGTCTGAAAGCTTCCAGCCCTCCACTCATATGCTTCCGTCTCATATTCAACGCGGCATGCCCAAATTGCTCCCCATCACCGGTTGTCACGGGAGGGCTCTCACCCTCCCCCCTTTGGCTCCGATCCACGCTCATGGCCATGGTGTAATCGCGAGGTAGCTCGATCTCCTGACCAAGCATTTCCGAATCCTCTGCAACCTCCTCCTTCACACCGTCCAAGAACGGAGTGACTGGGGCGGAGAAACTAGGAGTTTGCTTCATTGGCGGAGGTGGGATCTCGGATCTACGATTTTTGCCGTTAAGGGTTCTCCTGTACATTTGCATCGGCGAAGTGTTGGATCGGGCGAGGTTACTGTATGACCCGTTCCACGTGGCCCTTTTGTCAATAACTGAGGGTACATCGGGCACGCTCATCGTACGTGCCCTCGTGCGGGGGGAGTTGGCTTGAGATCTTCGGAGCGTGCTCGGACCGGCGGCATCGGATGTGGAATCGAAAGTGGATTTGATCGGTGAGGCTGGAGCATACATCTCCGATAATGGGGCGAGGTCCGCGGGAGACGTAAGAGCGGAAAACAACTGTCGGATGTTGTCGGTCTGGACCTGAGTTGTGTGTAGGGAGGATTGCAAAGCCATGCGTAAGGATGTGGACGGGGAAGACGTGCTTGTTGGGCCATAGAAACTGCTGGTGGCGAGGGTTCGTAAGCATTACGGGAACTCGCAAATAGCTGACGCTAAAATCACCTCTGCTCCTCGCTCTCCAATATTGTGACGGCATCGTGCACAGCAGAGTGCCACCCGTTGCCGGCCCTGATGAGTTCATCAAGGGTATCCAATGACTGGAAGAATGGAACCCCGTTTTAAAAGTTGGAGGTGGTTACACGAGGGGAAACACTCACGAGTGACATGGTCTGAGGCTTGACGCTTTTCTCGGCCTTGGACAGGTGGAAGAGGAGGATGGTAGAGGTCGCAATGAGGGCAGCCAGGACGAAGTTGTCGGTGATAAGCGCCACAAGGGCCATACACACGAACGTTAGCGGCCAATGGGAATCGGTGAACGAATCCAGCAGGGTGGGTGATAGAACCGGTGCGTCGGTGGGGTAGACGGAAGATGTTTCAGAAGCTAACGAGAGCCTCCCAGGAAATTGAGAGTGAAAAGTTCGCCGCTGCGTGGACTGCAGGGAGGTTGACAGAAGTGACGATGAGATGACATTGTACTTGAAGCGCTCTGCGAAGACCTTCGAGTAGGACTTCGGATGTAAATTTAGTGCCTGCGAGAGGAACGTCCAGAGAGTGAGTGGTCTGAAGAACGTAATGAGGCAGATTAGATTTGGCGTACGTTCAAAGCCCAAGACACGGTGGAGGCAAACGGGAGCTTGCCGGACCGCAGGTTGTCGAAATCGTCGTAATCCCCCCCGGGCATGACCTCGATGTCTCTCTCAGACTCTGTTAACGTAAGGCGACGAAGGTGCGGGTTAGATGACGAGGCCTGAGAGGAAAGTTGAGCGGGAGGCGGACCAGTAAAGTATGTTTGGAGAGGGTGTTGGTCATAGACGGGCTGTGCCATGACTGTGGATCGTGAAAGTCGTGAGGGGCTGCGCAGATATGAAGAAAACGAGTGTAAGGGCCGGCTGGGAGAATAGCTGGGGGATACGGAGACGAAGTGCGTGGGCCGTGCAGCTGCAGCGGGGGTGTGGTTGGACCTGCGCCCGGTCGATGCCACGGTTATGCGGAGAGCTGGGCCACGTGGTCATTCACGCTCGAAAACAGAAACCAATGGAAATTCGCGGTAAATTCTGCGCAGGACAATACCCGTGTTTTGTTCCCCGGAAGAACGCATTTCCCAGTCTAATCATAGCGGACAGTCTTTTTGTGTCCAAGTGGCACGCCGTGGCCCAAGCCACCTCAGTATCGCGGCGGGCTGCGGCTCGGTCCGGTTTGCGCTGAAACATACGGCCCCTGCTCAGCCCAGGCTCCTCATGTGGGAAGATACGCCTGGGGCTTATCTCACCCAGATATCCTCAGATTCACGCTTCCCGTCAGCTGAGCAGAGCCAGCCCGAAAAGTCGTTGCAATCGTGGGAATCTGCACGTGCCCGTAGTGATCGGACAGGTTGCCTAGCCGCTCCGGCCGAAAATCACGAAGCTTTGGAGGATTCCCCCAGTGGGGTGAGAGCAAGAGGACTAGTTTTCCCAGGGACGTCCGAAAATCGCGCCAAAAGCGGTGAAGGGGATCGCTGGCGGTCTCACCCCGTCAAACGAACTCAGATCGCCTCGCGTCGAGCGGCACCATAATTAATTGTCTTCCGGTCAAGACACATCCCGGGTTCTTTGAATGGACATGGCACGTAAAAGGTTCAGGATGGAATTAAGAGGGATTTTATACCGCTCGCGGGTAGGCTTACACAGATGAAAGCAAGCGCTTCCTGGGTTGAAACCATCAGCCGCTGGCAAAAAGAGCAGCCGTCCCCCCCAAAAGGTTGAATTGGCCAGGGGGATTGGAAAACTTTGTTTGCCTTCCCCGATGCCACGCCAAAGCGGGTTGGCCCTTCGCTTCGACGCGTTTCGAAGACACACCAAATAAGATGAATCGTGATCTGTGCACGGCCAAGGGGAGGTTGGTCGAGATCATGCCGGAAGCCGCCAGTTACCGTAAGAGTTGTATGTGATTGTTGCCATTCTAGGCTGCCCGGGGAGGGGGAGGATCCTACATCCCCCGGGCATGAGGGCGGGGGAAGGACCGGGACCCTTGTGCCCATGCTTACCTACGTGGTGCCCGACTGAGCCCCGGGTATCCAGCAGCAGTCAGACATCATTGAGAGAAGCCCGGCGGAAGGGAACAAAGCTAAGCTGCCACCGGCCCTCCAAGCTCCTGGGGACGGGACGAGCCGAGGATACGGAATCTGGGGTCTTATTGGCCACGTGCTGACCATATGTTATCATAACACCGGCTGTCCACACAGCACAACTCATTTTCCCTCCTTCCTCAAAAACACCCTCCGTCTCTCCCCCTCCGCTCCCGCATAGAGTCCGCTGGCGCTGTGTCGTGGGGGTTGCTGTAAAACTTTCTGCGACCCAGTACCTCCTCTGCAGAACCCTCCTGATGGATTTTCAATCTACCACCGAGATTCACTACCCTCACCATCCTCAGCAGACGCAGCAACACCCACACCAACAGCAACCACAACCCCAGCAGCAGTCATGGAACCAGACCGCCGCGCCCCTCACCAGTTTGTTGCAGCCCCCCCAGTCCTCTTCTTTGGCCTCGGCCCAGGACCATCACCACCACCAACAACAGCAGCAGCTCTACCACCATTACTCGTCCCCCGGCTCTACTGACAGCAGGCCTCAGACCTCCACATCCCTTTCTTTGAACATTTCCGGCCTATCCGTCGCCTCCCCCACCAACCTCTCTCCAATCACACCCTCAACCCACCCGTCGACAGGTTCTGCCGTCTCCCCCATCACCCCGATCAGCCCTGCTCAGCAGGCACTTGGCAGCGGTGGCCCTGCGACCCACCTCCATCATCACCACCACCCGGCTGTACACCCTTTCCAGTTCGTCCCACCACCCCTCGACCATCGGTATGACGACCAATCGGCGGTCTCCGTTCAATATGATTATTCCCGCAGGTTGACCAGCTCTCGTTCGTCCTCCTCCGACGAAAAGTCTATCCCTCGAAAACGCAGCTTCACCGCCAATGGGACCATGCTGGAGGACAACCTCTACGAGACCGGTGACTTGGAAGGCTCCGTTTACGACGAAATGGACATGTCCTACACCAACGCCGTCTCTGGGAGTCCCGCTGATGGCGGGAGCAACAGTGGCGGTGAGGATGATCCTTTGAAGCCCATGTCTCAATGTGGCTCGCTCAGCGGGAAACCGATCACGACCAACAATTTCGTCACCAAGCTCTACCAGTAGGCCTTCTTTCTTTCATGTACCGGTCCCGGACTCTGAGGTTCCCGCCCCAGGATGATTATCGATCCAAAATCTGCCCAGTTTATAAGTTGGACAGAGCTCGGAACGAGCTTCGTCGTTTCCAATGTCGCAGAGTTCAGCAGAACTATCCTGGGATCTCACTTCAAACACAACAATGTAAGCCTAAGCTCTGGCTCGTAGATTGCATTCTCATTGGATTCCGTGACTCCACGTCCCTCTGGCCTTTGAACAGTTCTCCAGTTTCGTTAGGCAACTGAATATGTACGGTTTCCACAAGATCAACAGGGTGGGTGCCTTTCTCCGCCTGAGAAATATGGGCTCCATTTCATTCGGCTCCTTAACCCCTTCGCTACCTTCTTAGACGCCGCGGTCTCAAAGATCCTCTTCCGATGTCCAAACTTGGGAGTTCTCTCACCATAAGTTCCTTCGGGGACGCCCTGATCTACTCGAAGAGATCAAAAGGAAGACGATGGATCCCGATCCGTCATTGACCAGCCTCAAACAGCGATTGGAGTTGCCCGGAGAGATTGTCGTCCAGTTGACTGCCATGAAAGACGAGAATAGACGGATCAGGAAAGACCTTGAACTGGAGCGGAGGAAAGTCATTAGACTCACCACCGCGGTCAAAACCATGTGGGACGTGGTTGACAGAGCCTTCCCAGGAGGATGTACGTTTGTCTCTCGTTTATTCGCCTTGTTCCATCTCCTCCGTTTTGCCGTTGCCTTTGGGATGTTTTGAGCGAACGCTGATCTCTTCGTTCATTTGTGCTCTTTTGGTTGGGATGATCGCGTGCCTTGGCCTTTGATCGGTGGCGGCGTCTCCACATTCAGTGCCTGTCCAATTTCCCATGGACCTGCTGGAGAACCGCGAGATTCATGGGGGGCCAAACATCTTAGTCACGGCGCCTGGATCTTCAAATTCGCCTGTCTCTCCTGCAAGCTCGGTGATGAATGGGGGAGGGGCTAACCACGTTCACCTTCCGTCTTTGTCTCTGCCGAGCGTTAACGCGCACAGCTATTCGCTCAGTCCTGCGTCATCCCCTACGACGTCAGAGTTTCCGATGCATCATCAGCAGACGAATTCTCCCCACAACTTGTCGAGGCAGAGTAGCTTCAACTTCGATGGGAGGTACGACCATACATCTCTGCCTCCATCCCCTCGGCCAGGCCACATGGGAGATGATAGGGTAAAGCGGCAAAGGATGAGTCCCGTCGACCCACCGCCAATGGGCACCATCCCCTCCATCGCCGGCGGCAATCCAAACGCTAATTCACAGAACGTGGGAGGCGATCCAGGGAAGAAGCTGTCTAGGGCGAGGAGTGATTCGGCTCCGATGGGTGGTGGTGGACCCGGGTTCTTCGGTCAACCAAACGCTAACGGGGGACTCAACGGGTATCCGTACAACACACAGAACGGTCCGAGCAGGGCCCGAGGATTGAGCTCTGCCGGTGGAAGGGGAAAGAGCAACACTGGGTTTTAAACCGGAGGTTTTTGTTTCTCTCACTCTCCTCGACGCGATGTACTCGGGGACGACAAAGGACAGCGAGCCATATCGGTCGTTCTACCCTCTCAATCTGTTCGAATCGTTCGCTGCGGTTCCCTCCCCGTTCTTGAAATCCCGCTTCTCCCCCCGTCTCGATGGTTGGCGAGAGATGAGTCTAGCTATACGTGGCCCAGATGGGTTTTACAGCCTGTTACCCTCCGCCCTTGCCTTGGTTCCTTTCTAATCGAGCTTACTCCCTGTCCCCCTTTCTGTTTCTTTCTGCTTCACATACTTCTCTCACAGTACAACGCTGCCGTTCTGATCTAATTTCGCCTCTCTTTGTGCGCGGCCCTTTTCAAACCTTCGTCTGGCTCTCCTTACATCGATTTGTCCTTTAAGTTTGTTTCGTATTGATCTTCATACTGCTCTTCTCCACTGCTAAACTTTCTCCCGCCGCCGTTTCGTCTCTTTCCCCTATCCGCTGTAGTTTAGAGCATCAGTTCGCCCCGTTGCTTTTCGATAATCTCTCTCGTCGTCCGTTCCTTTCCTCTACCGAATGGTCTTTACATGGCTTCACCGCCTTCACCTTACAACCATTTACATACCATCTGTCTTTTCTCTCACTGTGCTCTCGAAAGGCTGATTCCTACCTTTGTCGCTCGTTTACACCTCCCCCTTGTTTCTGGTTCGTTTTTGTTCCCATTCGAAAAGAGTCATCTCGTCCCGTTTTGACTCTATTCTCCCCGCCTTGTTGGTTGATATCCTCCATCTTTGTGTGTACCTACTGTAGTCATATCCAAACATGTGTAGATGTGGTAGACTTCGTTGGTCGCCAAGTCGTGTTTTTGGGCACTGTAGATTCGCGGAACCATCTCTTTTTGTTCATGTTGAGAGCGGTTACGTTGTTGTCAGTGAACGAGCGGGCGTCACCGACATCGTTGCTAGTGACAGGTGAACCGCTCATTACCCAGAACCTGGGGCTGGATTATCGAAACTGGTCGCCGTAAAATCCGCCGTTGACCGACGGCTCTCAGGGACGATCATCTGTTCGATCATCCCTCCAATTCAACCCGTGCTACATCTTCCCTTCTTGACTAACAAGGATGCTAAGCAACAGAATGCGAACCCGCGGGGCGGTTGATGGACAATAGAGAAGCGCTTCTCCTGGGGTTCG
>Ga0307516_10010700_pt1 | contig 10055 bp, 13 predicted proteins | sample 19_EM_MG_FD_203310 | JGI IMG/M metagenome (GOLD analysis project Ga0307516, IMG submission 203310) | Populus trichocarpa ectomycorrhiza microbial communities from riparian zone in the Pacific Northwest, United States - 19_EM | ecosystem: Host-associated > Plants > Roots > Unclassified | place...
AACGAATCTGAAAATCCGATATCGGAAGCGTTCTCTGGCTTGGTTGGACGCATTCCACGGAGTACGTGGTACGCCAACGCCGATTGTTGGACACCGCGGAATGGCATTTCACCAGCAAGCACCTGGAGAAAGCCATACATAAAAGTAGAAGACACCCGCAACTCCGCTCGCTTACCTGGAAGATGACCAGTCCGAATGCGTAAACGTCTGACTGGAGTGTGGGAACCGCGTCTTTCTTGCCAAACTCTTCGGGAACCAAGAGTTCAGGAGACATGAACGTCGCCGCGTGGCCATATTGCCACACGCTGCGCATCTTCTGGAGGGAATCGGGGACGACGCTTGTAAACCCGGTGTCCGTAAGGCAGGCACGAGGAGGGATCCCGTTAGATATGAGGATGTTTGACTGAGAAATATAAGAATGGGATCAATCATGAAACGAGGAGATACTGACCCCTCTGAGGTCCCCGTGTGTAAGACGGACCCCGTGGAGGTATTTGAGACCCTGAGCTGCCCCATGCAGCTGTCGTTGTACTTCAAAACAGGAAATAGCGTGGAAAAGTAATGACACGCACCAATTCCAGCCTGTTGGCGTGATTATTTTCAATAAAGTCCATGATGTTTCCGTTTAACATCCACTCCGACACGATGGAGAACTGCCGCCTCCTCGCGTCGTCCTGAACTCCAACAAGTTTCAGGATGTTCTGGTGTGATAGGGTGCTCCAGAGTACGACTTCCTTGCAAAATCGCTGGAGCGAAACTGTTGAGACCATATTCCGGGAGCCAACTTTGGTACGCACCGTTCTTATCCTCACGAAGTCATCTCGTGCTGTAACTCTCAGCGTCTTTATCGCAACGGTTCGACCCTGATACCTTCCAGACCTGAGATCTGCCAAACCGGTGGACGCAAGTAGCTCATCCGAAATCTCAATCCCTCCCGATATCCTCATGCGACTTGGTAGCAGTCCGTGGCGCTCAGCGAGTCTCCTCAACGCGACAAAAAAAGCTTGTTTTTCGGCAGGTCTGAGATCGTGTTCTGTTGCGATGCTCTAATGAATTGGCTGAGGTTGCGAACAAGGCGAATGTAAATCGGGACCTACGTTGCCCAAAATCTCGATACATAACTCGGCATCTTTGCGGTCCAGTCGGGATATAAAAACCTTGCCCTCCTTATCTCTTAGTATCTCTGCCAGGGTCCGGACCGCTTGGGCTTCGTCGGTTGGATTAGCGACGTCCATCCATAGCCGCCGGTAATCAGTGGCCATAGGATCTCGGGGAGGAGTTGGGTAAGCGAGAGCTGTTTTGTGGAGAAACAGTGGAAGGAGGGGGGATGGGTGCGGTCAACCACATCAGGTCTAATTTATAAGACCGGGCGAAATTGTTTTCCACCTAATATAAACAAATCCTTGCCATCCGGAGGGGGTGTGGCCGCGTTCACAGGGCTTTGTCCGAACCCTGCCGTAAGTCCGGATACCTGGTCCAAAGTTACCCATTGACCCTCGTGCACGTTACAATAGGGCCATCAGGATTTCCCGACGCTAACGGTCCTGCTGGGTTTCTGACGCTTTATCGGTGTCTAAATATCTCAATGGGCCGGAGGCCTTCGGTTGTGTTCAATTGTTTGACGACTCGCCTTCCCTCCTGCCATTCATAGGCGGACATATTTCCCGGCGCGGATGTATTTATTCGACAAGCAGGTGGAAGATAAATGGCGCTGCTTTTTCCACTCGAGATTCCATGCATTGCTTTCGACCACACCGCTGCTGTGGCGATTCGGTTCTTTCTGCACTTCTCTGGCTCGAGCTTGCTTCCAATACCTCGTCCACGTCAGTCCTTTGTCGGTTTCACAGCACCGGTCATTCCAGCCAGCCACACCCCCCGATCTAAAGCCAAGCTGTGCGGGGTCGCTTGGGCATCCACTGGGGGGAATGGAACGAATGACTAGAGGGGGTGTGGGAGATCCATTGGGGAACGGATCAAGCCAACACCGATCGGTATAAGTTGGGCACTGGTTTGGATCTTTCACTCGCCCGTCCTCTCTCCCGCTCATTTGTCACAGCCCCTACCAACCCAATCAAATAGCGACAAACGATTACCAACAAATGCTGTTACCATCGCGAGACCACGTCGCCAATCTGTTCGGGTCGCCGCCCATTTCAACCTGAACTAAGCATACTGAAATGAAGGATGAACCAGCGTCACGGAAGACCGGAAGAGGCCGGGGATCGTATCATATTCCGACTGCTCAACATCAAGACCCGGGTGCGGCTGTACGGTTTATTTCCCTCCCGACACCCCTCGTGCCTCCCTAACACCCGCCCAGACGCACCCGGTCGCTCCCAAACAAACATGACGAAAGACTACGAGCAGTTATGGAACGGTGTCACTCGCACAACCGACGAAGCCCAAGCTGTACTGGCCTTGGCCGAAATTTTGGCTGATATGTAAGGAGGGTCGGGCATTTGTTTCGCACTTGGGTGGCAAAGACGCAGAGCTATATATCGAAATTTTGGACGACGTGAGTCACAGATCGCACCTTCCCCCCTCGCTACCTCAGACAGTATCGTCAGGGCGTCGCGGTATACAACCTCGAACCCGCACAGAAGCAGGCCTTCTTCGTCACGCTGAGAAAACTTGCGAAATCCTGTGGACAATTGCCGGATTCCGTGACTATAACTGAAAATGTTGACGTTTCCGACGAAATTCTGGCCTCCAGTGTACAGGTCCGGAACGTACAATGGGTACCAAGTCGCGGTGAAGGAAATGAGGGTTATGGCATAGGACGACTTTGTCAAGATAAGAAAGGTGAGTATCAACGCCAGCCACCCGGAACGTGGTCCCAATCATTCTGCCCCAGAGATTTTGGAAGGAAGTCGTTCTCTGGAACACGCTCTCGCATCTGAATGTCACGAAACTTGCTGGAGTTTATGGAGATATGGCGAAAGGGCAATTCGTCACCGTGTCCGAGTGGATGTCACACGGGAACGTCATGGAGTACATCAAAAACAATGACGAACAAACTGGATCTAGTACGTGGCTTCGCTGTCCCCGTCCCTTCCTTCACTAATACGCGACGACAGTTGCACCGGGCAGCACAGGGTCTGAAGTACCTCCATGGTGCCCGTCTAGCGCACGGGGACCTCAAAGGAGTTGGTGCCTTTCCTTTTCGCGACCGACCCCTTTCTGACATTTAGCAGTCAAACAGATATAAAAATCTTGCCCTCCTCATCGCTCAGTATCTCGGCTAGGGACCGGACCGCTTGGGCTTCGTCGGTAGGATTAGTGACGTCCATCCATACCTGCCGGTAATCATTAGCCATGGGATATCGGGGAGGAGTTGGGTAAGAAGGGACTGTTTTGTGGACAAATGGTGGAAGGGCGTGGGGTGGACGCGTTGGACCACATGAGGTCTAGTATGTAAAGGCCGCAAGGAACTCGTTTTCCACCTAATATATTCAAAATTTACCATCCAGTGGCCGCGTTCACAAGCTTTGTCCGAACTCTGGCTTTGTCCGAACTCTACCGTAACCCCCAGTATCTGGTCCCAACTTGCCCTTGACCTCGTACACGTTTACCATCCAGATATAGGGCCATCAAGATCTCCCGACGCTAACGGTCCTGCTGCCTTTCTGACGCTTTACCGGCGCCTACTGTCAATAGGTTGGACAGCCTGCAGTCGTTGGGTGTTCAATTGTGCTTTACGGTTAGCCTTCCCTCGTCCCATTCATGGTGGACATTGCCCGGCGCCGATGTATTTATTGGACCAACGGGTGGATAATAAATGGTGCTATTTTTTCTTCTCGAGATCCCATGCATCGCTTTCGACCACATCGCTGCTGTGGCGATTCGGTTCCTTCTATACTTCTGTGGTTCGAGTCTATGACAAACATGCGAAACGAGACTCTGACCACCACCTACAATTTCGTTGTCAATGCGTAAAGCCGAGCACACGACCTCCGAACTCGGCAACCACCACTCTTTTCACGACGTGGTCGTGACTGTCCCGTCAAGCGGGCACTGAAGTACTGAAGCTTTGACAACCTGCCCTCCGTCCTGAACAGACCTCACATCGGTGAAGTCCTTTCTGTCCCAGCTCCCCCGCAGCCGTATCGTCCAACTTTAACCCATCGGTGTTATAATAATCAAGGCGCACTATTCCCTGGGGGTGGGTCCGCAATTTCTGCATATGGCCGAGACAGCATCCCACGAAGGCGAGACAATGTTGATGTCTAGTTTGCTCATCTCCCAGAGCTTAACTCCACTCCGGTCCTCGTGTTAGGGCGTTCCAGGTACCCTCCAGGTCTGAGATTTGCAAGCCCGCGATTGTTGCCGAACCGGCGGTCTCCTACCAGTTACGGTCGCCCCTCCCAGGGTAACGAGGAATGCCGACTTCTTGGACCTGTTGATGCTGTGTTGTGGGGTACCCTAAAACTCACCCAATATTCCCACCGGAAGAGAGGTTAGAAACCGTAGCCTGCAGTCCGGGGTCGCAAGGCACAACTCATGATAGTTCACATCAACCCGCAGGAGGTGTCTACACCATTTATCCGCTGGCAGGTAACGTCGTGCCACGGAGGTCACAGCCAAGGTATTCAGTCGTCCCAGTTCCGCTAACACAGCCCATTACAAAGGCACTTCGCACGGATCGCAGGGGTCGTTGGCCGATCTGACAGTGATCTGTAACGGGATATTCACCCAGAACGAAAAATTCCAGAGAGACGCCAACCCCTGAGCTGCTCCCCTCTGAACTTAAGGTTGGGTTCCAGCCTACTGGCCCTTACCCGTGATCGGCCGAAGAGTGAGCCAATGCAGCAAGGGCGTTTCATCCCGGGGCTCTTATCCTCCGAGGACCTATTTCGGTCTCCACAATATCACGTCGTAAGCGAGTTGGAAGGGTGTGTAAACCTTCATGCACGGACGGTGCAAATATTCCAGCCTCTAGGTGTAACTCCGAGCTTCAAGTTCGCTCCGTCGTCGGGTGACGGGTGCGGCTTAAGCCCGTAGATGTCGATCGAACGCTCCCTCGTCACAACCTCCTCACGGGCAGCATAAAACTACATCCTCATTAACCGTTCAAATTGCCGCCCACCTTGGAAAATTTTTAGAGAATGAAGACGGCGTTACCCTGAATGAAAAGGCCTGGGAAAAACCGGGTGAGATAGAGAAGAAAACGCCTTCTGGCAGCGGTTATTTGAAACCAGCTGTTCTGATGTAGTTACAAGTGTGCGTCATGCCGGGGTGCCGAGCCCCAATGCGATCAAAAGGTAAACAACGACCGGGGCTGTACTCTGTGGGAGGCGGTCCATCGAAACGCAAATACTTAGCCGTAACCACCCTCGTACCTCCCCTTCTCCTTACCGCACCTCCCTAACACTTGCCCTTGACGTCCCCAACTCCTTCTCGAAAGGTAATGGCTAAGGACTATCAGCAGCTATGGAATGGAGTTGCCGATGCCAGCCTCGACAAAACCAAGGCCGTCCGGCTTTTGGCTGAGATTGTGGCCGACTTTGATGGGAGGACCTTTGTTTTGGGTCTGGAACTCGAGGCGGTCAAGCTATGCGTTGAGACCTGGACCACGCAGGCCGCGACCTACATTCCCTCCCTTTCGTCACCTCAAATGGTCTCCCCAGGGCATCACACAGCACAACCTCGAAACCACCGAGAGACATGCTTTCTCTACCGCGTTGAGGAGACTTGCAGAGCGTCACGAATTGCTGCCAGATCGTGTGGTGGTAAAACAGAAGGTTGACGTTTCGCACCAGCTACTCACCTTCGGTGGAGTAGGAGGCGTCGGGCTCGGAGAGTACATTGGAGACCCCGTTGCCGTGAAGACCACGCGGGTTGCAACACGGGATAATCTCCAGAAAATAAGAAAGGTTAGTATCGGTGTCGGCCACCCGGGAAACGGTCTTAACCATTCTGTTTCAGCGGTTTTACCGGCAAGTCGCCCTCTGGAGCACGCTATCACATCGGAACGTCTTGGAACTCGTCGGAGTTCAGGTGGACGCGGCGAAAGGGCAGTTCGTCGCTGTGTCAGAGTGGATGAAGCACGGGAACATTATGGACTACATTCGAAGTAATGAAGCCAACAAACTGCAACTGGTGCGTGGATCACTTTCCTGCCATACATTTATTTACGTGCAACGATAGCTGCACGACATAGCCGGAAAAAAGCCGACAGTTTCACCGGGTCTGCCCGGCGAACCTCTTTCCTATTTTCAGGGGTCCTCGCGCATGGGGGCTGAAGCGCTCAGATGCTGCAGAGTAGAGGGCTCCCCAAAGACAAAGGACCTCCTTGGTACACTGATTTGACACCCCGGCGCAATAAACTAGAGACGCTTGGTATCTCGGTCGGGCGCTCCCTTTTCACCTCGATTCATGACCAACCAACGATGTAACAGTTAGGCACCAACAAGGCCTGTTTCATTGATCCATTCAGATTGTCGCCCACCTTGGGAGATAGTGAGGAGGTGGGGACGGCGTTTCCCAGGAGCAGCTCCCCCTTTTTGTTGTAGATTGGTAATTACGTAATTTACGGCGCCTGCCCCCCCCCAATATCGTGCCTCCCAAAAACCTGCCCTCACTTATCCAACACCACCATCCCCCGAGAAGCCATGGATAGAGATTATCAGCAGCTGTGGAAAAGCATTACCAGCGGTACCGATGAAATCAAGGCCGTTCGGGTCTTGGCCGAGGTTTTGGCCGATAAGGTGGGTAGGGATTTTATCTTAGGTTTGGATTCCGAGGAGGCCAGCTTGTGTATTGGGATTTTGGACTGCGTGAGTTGCGAGCTGCGATTGCCCCCATTCGCTTTTCAGGTAGTTTCTTCAGGGCATCACGAGGTGCAACCTCCAACCCGCAGAGAGGAATACTTTCCTCATCACGTTGAGGAGACTTGCTGAGCGTCACCCACTGCTGCCAGGTCGCATTTTGATAACAAGTGGGCTTGAGGTTCAGGATGAGATACTCGCCTTTGGTGGATTTGGAGATGTCAGGTGTGGGACATACAGGGGATGCCTCGTCGCGGTAAAGACCGTGAGGGTTCCGGGGTCTGGGAACCTCCGGGAGATAAGAAAGGTAAGCACCGACTGCATCTGTACACCGGACCGGGGCGTAATCTCGACCATTGTGTTCTCCTTCAGCGGTTCTACAAGGAAATCATCTCCTGGGGTACCCTATCTCATCCGAACATCTTGAAACTTATTGGGGCCCGGGAAGACACGAGGGAACGACAATTCGTCACCGTTTCGGAGTGGATGGTGCATGGGACCATCATGGAGTACATTGAAAACCATCCTTCCAACAGACTGGAGCTGGTACGTGATCTTGCTACCCCCGCCACTTCCTTCACTCAACCGCGGCAATAGTTGCATGGAGCAGCCCAAGGCCTGAAGTACCTCCATAATATCAATTTCGCACACGGTAATCTCAAAGGGGTTGGTGTTTCTTCGTCGGCGGTCGATCCCCTCGTAACATTTCACAGACGAACATCCTCATATCCAACGACAACCCCCCTCATGCCTGTCTTTCGGGCTTCGGTTTCATCGCCGCGGTTCCCGACCCCACCCAGAGGCTGTCATGCAGCGCCCAAGTAGAGGGTGGTACGATAACGTTCATGTCCCCGGAACTTTTGGTGCCGGACGCATTTGGTCAGAAAGGCTCAAAACCCACACCGCAAGCGGACATCTACGCGTTTGGGATGGTGATCTACCAGGTACGCCAGAAGAACCGCAGGGTATCTGTTGTTTTGACACACACGTTCTCCAGGTCCTTACGGGTGAAATCCCGCTCGCCTGGGTTCAGGATACGGCGATGGGATATCATGTGCTTCGTGGGACGCGCCCGGAAAAACCATGGAACGCCTCTGCCATCGGGTTTTCTGACTCGCTGTGGAATTTCACCCAACGCTGCTGGGATGGCAAGATGGAATTGCGACCAAGGGTCGGGGAAGTTGTGATGCACCTTGGGGAAGTAGCGGCCAACTGGGATGGGCTCATGCCACCTTGTGCCCAGGCCCAGAATGACGCTTCCTACTCTGAGGAAGAAACCTCGGATTCGGAATTTGGTGAGTTTAATACTCTTACTCTCCCGTTATATTGTCGACCGAGCGATGGTACAGATGGACTCTTTCTATCGCCTTCGAGTGGCTTCCCGGAGAGTCCCATTGAATCAGAAACTGGCTTTAAATTGTTCAATCGCCCGATTACACCGCCCGTTCAGCGTGATGGGCGGTCGCAACAAGGATCCCGGGAGGCCACTACCGAACTTTTTGGGCAGCTAAAAACCTGAGGCTATGATCGGGGGAACCGCGTTCTGGCTTTGAAATTTGATGACCCGCGCTGGTTTGTGCCTTTTGTTAGTGATGTTTCCTTCTCCCGTCATCGTGGGCGGGCCTTCTCCCTTTTTTTATTATCCTGCCCATAGTACTGTTTGCAAAATATTAGGCAGTCGCCGAGCTGCGTGGACCACCCAGATTTCTCCCTGTATGACTTCAAACACGGATAACCCTGTACGCTCTTCAACGCTACTAAAACACTCAACGCGTTTTCCACCACACTCGGACGGAGGACTCCAAGCGCCCGACTGACTGCGGGTGAGCGCGGAAGTGTCGGCCTGTATGCTTTCGTCGGGACGGCCCGCAAGGGAAGAAAGAGCTTACCACACTGCGGGCAACGAGCTACATCCCCGTTGAATAAATCTTGATTTTGCACTGAAGGGTGAACCGATTTCTTCAGGACAAAGGGAATCAAACAAATGTTGAAAGAACGCGGAAGAAATGCACGGGAACGAATCTCATTGGTTAGCGCGCGGAGAACTTTATGTTTCCTTTCCATTTCTTCACCTACGCTTTTCTGAAGATATCGGTTCACACTTCAGGATAAACTCATGATTTATTCAACAGATAAATTCTCCACTGCCCGCGGTGCCATTGTCGAGAAACGCCATGGTTCCGGACCACGAGAGTATGGTCAAGCCTCAATTAGGTGTGATCTGAATAAATGGAGTGTCTACTCAACCAAAAAATCCGCGCATTGATACGACGAGAGAAAAGTATTTCGAGTGTGGAGTGGGAAAACCGGGGATGTGGCTATGAGTGCGAAGCGAGTGAGCGCCATGCCCTAGCCCAAGACCTGTACGTCAGTTCACGTACTTAGTTCTGGCATGTCTAGCCAACACGGCGGTCGATCGCGCGCGTTACAACTCGGGATCAACACCCCTCCAACCCAGGGGACTGTCCCTCCAGCCCAGGCACCAAGCAAGAGCCAAAACCGTGAGGATATCTCCACTCTTCGCCCTCCCGCGTAGCCTGAAACTACATACCGCGCGCGAAAGTGTTTCCGTCAATGTATTCAGATTGCCGCTCATCTTGAGGAATAGATAGCAAATACATAGATGACGAAGACGGCGTTGCCCAGAGTCCCTTCCGGGAAACCCCGCGGACGGATAGTGGACCGTGCCTCCTTTGTGGGAGGAAAACGCGTTCTGGGTGTTATAAATCGGGGCCTATGCGGTTTGCGGCATTTGTCCCCCCTTCCTCCCACCGTACCACCTAAGCACCTGCCCTCGCCCAAGCGCCTCCTCCTCGAACGTCGATGACTGAGGATCGCAATCCTGAGCGATGGCAGGACCTCGCCAGCGATACCGACGAAGCGATAGCCGTTCGGGACATGGCTGAGATTTTGGTCAGCGAATGGGGTAGGGTTTTTATCTCGGGTTTGGAACGCGAGGATGCCGAATATTATATCGGGATTTTGGATCGCGTAAGTTGTGACCCGCACCTATCCCGTTAGCAACCTCAGACGGTTCGTTAGGGGATTACAGGGCACAAACTCGAACCTATCCTGAAGAACGCTTTCTTTGTTGCGTTGAGGAGACTTGCCGAACGCCACAAGCTGTTGCCAGATCGCGTGAGGATGAAAGAAAAGTGCCGGGTTTCAGATGAGATACACGTTTCTGGTGGATTTGGAGATGTCAGGTCTCAACAGTATATGGGGCGCCGTGTCGCGGTGAAAACCGCGAAAGGTTTAATGAAGGACCTCCGGGGGATGAAAGTGGCG
>Ga0307516_10010701_pt1 | contig 10055 bp, 5 predicted proteins | sample 19_EM_MG_FD_203310 | JGI IMG/M metagenome (GOLD analysis project Ga0307516, IMG submission 203310) | Populus trichocarpa ectomycorrhiza microbial communities from riparian zone in the Pacific Northwest, United States - 19_EM | ecosystem: Host-associated > Plants > Roots > Unclassified | place...
GACCTCTTCGGCCGTCATGCCCTTGAGCTCTCGGAGCCGACGCAACTCCTGGCCCAACCGGCGTCGCCTGACGGTGGGATTGACACTTGACGCCACGGGAACGTGCACCTCCGGCTGCATGCCTCTACTTGCCACTGCTTGCTGCTACTTGCTGCTCACTGCTTGCCACTTTGCGTATCTGCTGTTGAGCAGACTGCCACCAAGATGGTTTCTACCGCTGGGAAACGGTGGATATGCGGCAGGTACGAGCCAGGTTCGGGTTGCCGGAGGCGGCCGTAGATGCGGCCGAGCGGGGTGGAGTGACGTTACGTCTACTCCACCCCGCTCGGACCAGCGGCTCCCGAACCGGGTCTTGGGGACTGGCGGTGCGGCGGTACTGCAGGTACTGCGGTCGTGCGGTCCTGTCGTGACTGATGCGGGCGTGTGCCGTGGAACTGCGGCTCAGTGAGCCACGGCGCGCGCCATGGTGCCGCGGTGCGGCTGCATCGGAACACCACGAGCCGGTTCCGGTGGCCTTGATCCGGGCACGGCCTGACGGCCGGCCGGGGCCGGGCTGCGGCGCGGCTGTGCGGCCACACCGTTCTGGACGTCCATCACGGCGTGCGCCACGAGTCCGCCCATGGGGTCGTGCCTGATCAGGTCCCGCAGCCGGGAGCGGGACGAACGTCCCTCGTTACCCGGATACAGGTGCTTGCCCAGACCCACCGCGTGCGCCAGTGCGGCGAGCGCCGCGGTCCGCGGGTCCGGCGGTACGCCGGTGCGGATCGCGGAATCGAGTCGCGCCCTGATCTCACGGCTGATCTCGTTGTCCGTCGCCTGATAGCGAGTCGTGGGCAACACCCCGCACATCTGTCCCGCCACGGCATGCACCATGCCGCACCGCTCCAGATGCGAGAGGTAGGTCTGGCGAAGTCCCAGTCGGGGCCCGCCAATCCAGTTCACTGCACGCACGGGAGCGCCACGCCTTCGCAGCAACTCCAACGCGCAGTCCAAAGTTGGATCTCCGGTCGGCCGTGGTACCACCACGGCGATACGATCCCCGTCTGGGGCTATCCGTCCGGCCAGCGCCAGCTCCACTAGCTGCGCTCCGGCCAGACCGAGGTCGAGCGACTGCGGCTGCGCAGTGGTGCCCGTGGCCGGGTCCAATGCCAGCAGTAGAAGCTCTTCCGGAAGAGTTCTGCGGCTCCTGCCCATCCATGCCTCCCCGCGTGGATGAATGACAGGGTGACCCCTCTCACATTGGTCTGTCGAGGGTGCGTGACCGCTTCGTGATGGAACCGGCAGGTATGTCGTTCTCGTCTACCGCAGGGGTTAAGCCCGCACACAGGACACTGGTACATGGTTCGGACAACGGTGTTTGATGCGTTGTCCGGGCTGCGGGTAGGAGATTTACCGGCTGTTTTCAGCTGTTTTTGTGGCTGTCTCGGCTATCTCGGTCGGTTCGGTTGACGCACGGTGGGCGTGCGGCTCATGGAGGAGGCATCGGTGGCGGGCGAGTCCCCCGACAGGTCGAAGCAGCGCGAGTCGTCGGCAGAACCGACGCCGGGGAGCGCGAGTCCGGTTCCCGAGGCAAGGTCCGAACGCGACCCGCGCCTGGCGGTGGCCCGCGAGGCCACGTCGACGTCGTCCCAGCGCGGGGGTGTGGACACGGCGACGAAGATCTTCTCGATCCGGGAACTGCGGGCGGGGGCGGCTGAGGACGGGGACACGGGCGGGGCGTCGGGGACGTCCGGCGCGGGCGGCGGCTCGGGCAGTGCGTCGGGCTCGGGCAGTGCGTCGGGCTCGAGCGGCGACTCGGGCAGTACGTCGGGCTCGAGCGAGGCTGGCGGGTCGGGTGAAGCCGACGGGTCCGGCGGGGCGCGTGAGGTCGACCAGGCCGACGGGGCGAGTGATGCCGGTGAGGCTGACGGGTCCCGTGAGGCGGCTGGCGCCGACGTCGGCGAAGCCGGTGGCTCCGACGGTCCCGAGTCTGCCGAGGGCAGCGGAGTCTCCGATGGTGGCGAGGGTTCCGAGGACGTCGAGTCCGCCGACGGCGCCGAAGTCGCCGAGGGTGTTGAGGGCGCGGAAGCCGCCGAGGACGCCGATGCGCAGAACCCTTCCGCCAAGGGTGGCCCGGCGGGCGATGCCCGGCTGCGGGAGGCTGTCGCGGCTTGGGTGGCGGGGTCGGACGAGCCCGAGGACTCGGACGGTTCGGAGGGTTCCGACCGTTCGGAGGGTTCCGACGGCCAGGAACCTGCCGGGGCCGAGGAGGCCGACGACGCAAGCGAGGTTTCTACGGCCGAGGACGCGGCGAAGTCCGCCGAAAGCGCGGAGACCGTGGTCGTGGCGGCTCGTGCCGTGAAGGGCCGCCCTGAGGGCAAGGGCCGTCCTGAGGACGCTGAGACCGCTGCGGAGGCCGAAGAGGGCTCCGTGAGCGCCGTAGCGGCCGATGTGGCCGACGCTGGGCACGATGCCGGGTCCGAGGACGCCGGGACCGCGACCGACCGTGACCGAGACGCGACCGCGGACGGTCCGCAGGACGCGGTTCCCGGGACCGCGGAAGCCGACGAGGCTGAGGCCGCGGCCGACGAGATCACGGACGCCCGCCCGGAGGTGACCGGCGCCCCCGAGGACGCGGCTCCCGAGGCCGACGAGGACGCGGACGACGAACCACGGGACGCCGTCCCCAACGCATCCGAGGACGAGCCGGAGGACACCGCACCGGACGCGTCCGCAGCCGAACCGGAAGACGCGGCACCGGACGCGTCCGTAACCGAGCCGGAAGACGCGGCACCCCGCACGTCCGAGGACGAATCAGACGAACCGGAAGACGCGGCAGCCGACCCGCAGGACACCCCCCCAGCCCCCAAGACCGCCACCACCCCCGAATCGAAAGCCGCCGACGGCGCCCCCGCCCCGCAGGCTCCACCCGCACCCGACGACGCAACCCGCACGGGTGGTGCGGGAGGGAAAACCGGGGCGGACGACGGCGTAGCCGAGGCGGTCGATCAGCCCACCGCCGTTTTCAAGGCCGTACGGCCGGCCAAGCCCGCGGTGGACCAGCCGACCACCACCCTCAAGGCACCGCCGGCCCCAAAGGTCCCCGAGGCCCCCGCCGAGCGCACCAGCAAGTTCGTCGCGCTGAAGCCCCTCGACGAGCCCCGGGCACCCCGCACACCCCGCCCGGACGCCACCCGCCCCGTCGCCCAGGTCGGCCCCGAGCGCACCACCCAGCAGCCGCTTCCCCCGAAGCCCCCGCTGGACCTCCTCGCCGAGCTGACCAACACTCCGCCACCGCCGCAGACCCCGGTCCGTACCGCGATCCGCAGGGTCAAGATCTGGACCCCGCTGGTCGTCCTCCTGGCGATCGTGTTTGCAGTAGTGCAGGCCCTGAGGCCGCTGCCGACGCCGTCCCTCACGCTCACCGCCGAGGACTCGTACACCTTCGACGGCAGCAAGACGAACCTGCCGTGGCCGAGCGAGGGCCAGGGCTGGATGGACGTCAACGGCATCGGCACGATGGGCAACTTCGGCAAGCAGACGCCGGTCGCCATCGGCTCGGTCGCCAAGGCGATGACGGCGTACATCGTCCTCAAGGACCACCCGCTGAAGGCGGGCGCGGAGGGCGAGAAGATCACCGTGGACGCGACCGCCGAGAAGGAGGGCGGTTACGACAAGGACGGCGAGTCCACCCTCAACACCGTCAAGGCGGGCGACGTCCTCACCGAGAAGCAGGCACTGTCGGCGATCATGATCCCGTCGGCGAACAACATCGCGCGCCTGCTTGCCCGTTGGGACGCGGGCTCCGAGGCGGCGTTCATCAAGAAGATGAACGACACCGCCAAGGCGCTGGGGATGACGAACACGACGTACACCGACGCCTCGGGCCTGAAGGAGACCACGGTCTCCACCGCCGAGGACCAGGTGAAGCTGGGCAACCAACTGGTCGGGATCCAGGCCCTGATGGACATCACCAAGCTGCCGAGCTGGGTCGACCCGTCCGGCAAGAAGTGGACCAACTACAACCGCCTGGTGCCGTACAACAACTCGCTCGGCATCAAGACCGGCACCACCACCGCGGCCGGCGGCAACCTGCTCTTCGCCGCCACCAAGGAGGTCGGCGGTGAGACGGCCGTCGTCGTCGGCGCGATCCTCGGCCAGCACACCGCGCCGATCATCGACACCGTCAACGCCGTCAGCAAGACGGCGATGCTCGCGGCGCAGGACGCGATGAAGTCGGCGAAGATCCTGAAGAAGGGTGACGTCGTCGGGTACGTCGACGACCAGCTCGGTGGTCACACCCCGGTCGTCGTCACCAAGGACGTCGCGGCGGTCGGCTGGGCCGGCCTGAAGGTGAAGCTGTCCTTCGCCCCCGACGCCGTACCGCACACCGCGAAGGCCGGCACCAAGGTGGGCACGCTCACCGTGGGCGACGGTTCGGGCGGCGCGGTCAAGGTGCCGGTCGCCCTGCAGAAGGATCTCGCGGAACCGGCCCTGACCGCGAAGCTGAAGCGTCTCGGCTGACCCACGAGGCGTTGTACGTCACCGCACCCCGCCGGCCGGCCACCCGCACGGGAGCCGAGCGGCGGGGTGCGTGCTAGCGTCGCGAATCGGGGCACGTCGCCGGTCAAGCGGACGCGGCGTCGAACAGGCCGGGAACGGGACGGGACGCGGCCGGGAACAGAAGACGGGACACGGGGAGTGCCTTCAGGTGGCCACAGCGGAGCCGACACGCGCCGACGATGCCGATCCGGGCCCGGGAACCGGCCCGCGAATACACCTGCCCGTGCACCACACGGACCACGACGCGACGCCTAGCGGAAGCACCCGCTGGACGGGGCTGATCGACCGCCTCCGCGCCCCCTTCCTCCGCCACCCGGTGATCGGCTTCACGCTGCTCTCCGGGGTCCTGCACATCGTCTGGTTCTTCACGTTCGCGAACAGTGGCGGCGATCTCGCGGCGCAGGACGCCTGGGCGGAGTTCGTCGGCCGGCACCCGGACTCGGCGTACAACCTCGCCTGGTACGGCGGCATGCACCCGGTGTCGTACAGCGTGGTCTCGCCGTATCTGATGTCGGTCCTCGGTGTCCGTACGACGATGATGATCGCCGGGACGATCTCGGCGGGCCTGCTCACCCTGATCCTGATCCGCAGCCGCCCCCACTCTCGACTTCGCTCGAGCGGGGGGACCCCCATGGTGAAGAACCCGCTGTGGGCCTCGCTCGCGGGTGTCTTCGCGCTGCTGTGCAACGCGGCGTCGGGCCGGGTGACGTACGGCCTGGGCATGGTGTTCGGGCTCGGTGCGGTGGCCGTCGTGTTCTGCTGGCCGTACCGCTGGCGCTACAAACGCTGGGCGAAGGCCCTGTGCGCGGCCCCGCTGGCCGCGCTCGCGACGATGTCCTCACCGGTGGCCGGCCTGTTCGTGGGCCTGGTCGCCGTGGCCCTCTTCCTGCAGAAGCGGCGGCCGGGTGCCTGGGCGCTCGGGCTCGCGCCCGCGGCCGTGGTCGCCGTATCCGCCTGGCTGTTCCCGTTCTCCGGCACCCAGCCGATGCTGTTCGGCTCGATGATCCTGCCGCTGGCGTCCGGGGTCCTCGTCTACTTCCTGGTGCCGCACGAGTGGACGACCGTGCGGATCACGGCGGCCGTGTACAGCATCGGCGTCATCCTGGTCTGGTTGGTCAGTTCACAGATCGGCTCGAACATCAGCCGGCTGGCGATGCTGTTCGCCGGTGTGGCCCTGATCTCCGCGCTGCCGTTCGCGGTGCCGCGCTCGCGCAAGTGGTACGCGATCGTGCTGGCCTTCGTCGGCTTCACCGGCTGGATCGGCTTCAAGTCGGTCGACGACGTCGTCAACACCGCCCCCGCCGCGTCCTGGTCGCACGAGCTCGCGCCGCTCGTCAACGAACTCCAGGAGGTCGGCGCCGAACGCGGCCGGGTCGAGGTCGTCCCGGCCCGCTCCCACATCGAGGCCTCCGCACTCGCGCCGTACGTCAACCTGGCCCGCGGCTGGAACCGCCAGGCCGACATGGAGCGCAACCCCCTCTTCTACGACGACACCCTCAACTCGGCGAACTACCACGAGTGGCTCCAGCGCTGGGCCGTCCACTACGTCGTCCTGCCGAAGGACAAGCCGGACGGCGACGGCGGCGAGCGCGAACGGGCCCTGGTCCAGCGCGGGATGCCGTACCTGAAGCAGGTCTGGGGCGACACGAACTGGCAACTGTTCCAGGTCACCGACCCGGCGCCGCTCGCCGAGCCGAACGCGGTCGTCGACCGGGCCGAGCAGGGCGAGCTGACCATCGAGGTGAAGAAGAAGGGCCGGATCCTCATCCGGATCCCGTACTCGCCCTGGCTGAGCGTCGTCGACGCGAAGGGCAAGAGCCTCAAGCCGCCGCAGGAGACCGAGGCGTCCAAGCATCGCGCCGAGGGCACCCCGAAGACGTACGACAACCTCAACGGCTGTCTGACGGAGACCGAGGAGGACTCCAAGGGCGACAAGTGGACCATGCTCCTCGCTCCGCGGGCTGGCACGTATCGACTCGCGGCGCCCTACCAGTTGCCCCGAGGTACTCCATGCCCGGACGAGTTGAAGTGAGCCGTTTGTCGGCCTGAACGGCCTCGTCCTCAAACGTCGGACGGGCTGATGGATGCACGCCGGAGTCGAGTAGTTACCGAAGCCGGTCCACGTATTTGTCCGTGCCCGGCACCGTCGGAATGAACGGCGCCACCAACTCCACCCTCCCCAGGCCCGATTCGGCCACCGGTGTCTCCAGGTCCGTGAAGTACTCCTCCCAGCAGTCCCGGGGATCCGCCTCCAGGAACCAGAGCAGTGTGAGCCGGGTGTCGACCCCCTCGACCTGCTTGACGTAGGTCATGCGGTCGCCCGGCAGCGGGGTCGGACGGAAGACGGTCACCATCGCGGCCGGGGAGCCCGCGAGCCGCTTCGGAAGGTGCCGGGAGCGCAGCCACTCCAGCAACTCGGCTCGCTGCGCTGCCGATTCACTGTCGACGACCTCCAACACCAGCCCGGCGTAAGGGTGGTCGAGAGCGTGGAAGTCCCTCGGTCCGGCCGCGCCGTCGCGGTACACGGTCGCCTCGTGGTCCTGGAACGCGGTGAAGACGTGCGTACGGTCCTGGTAGACCCGGCCGTCGCGATTGAGCCGTTTGTTGATGCCGACGGTCCACTTCATGTGGTCGTCGTAGCGGCCCTCGGTGACCCAGTACGTGGAGAGGTAGCAGCCGGCGGTGACGGGCTGGGCGATCGCCGACTTCTCGGGATGGCGCAGGAGTTGGAGGTCCCGGGTGGCGACCCAGCGGCGGCCGGCGTACATCCAGGGCATGGCCATCGCGCCGGCGTAGTAGTGGTCGTCCTCGTACCAGCGGTTGTACGCGTATTCGTGGCCGGGATGCGGTTCGACCATGGTGATCAGCGCGTGTCCCGGCCGGACTCCGTACGGTCCTACGGCGGCCAGTTCGGCGTACACGTCGCTCCGGGTGTCCTCGCTCACGTCGCTCCCCTTCCGTCCTCCGCCGGTCGCCCATACTCTGACGCCCCGTCAGATAAACCGCCAGACCCCGGGAGGGATCGGATGTCGCTGCTCGCGGGCAAGACCGTCGTCGTCTCGGGGGTCGGGGCCGGACTCGGCCATCAGGTCGCCGCGGCCGTCGTACGGGACGGAGGGAACGCCGTGCTCGGCGCGCGCACGGAGTCGCATCTCGCCAAGTCGGCCGCCGAGATCGATCCGGACGGGTCGCACACGGCGTACCGGTCGACCGACATCACGGACGAGGCGCAGTGCGAGGCGCTGGCGGAGGTGGCGCGGGAGCGGTTCGGGCGGATCGACGCGGTGGTCCATGTGGCCGCGTGGGACAGCTACTTCGGCGGGCTCGAGGACGCGGACTTCGCCACCTGGCAGTCGGTGCTCGACGTGAACCTGCTGGGCACGCTGCGGATGACCCGGGCATGCCTGCCGGCCCTGAAAGAGGCGGGCGGCGGCTCGGTCGTCATCATCGGGACGCAGTCGGCGGTGGCCGCGCCCTCGCAGGTACGACAGGCGGCGTACGCGGCGTCGAAGGGGGCGCTGACGAGCGCGATGTACTCGCTGGCAAGGGAGTTGGGGCCGTACCGGATCCGGGTGAACACCGTGCTGCCGGGGTGGATGTGGGGGCCGCCGGTGGAGGCGTACGTGCAGTTCACCGCGCACACCGAGAAGGTGCCGGAGGCGGAGGTGCTGAAGCGGCTGTCCGACCGGATGGCGCTGCCCGAGCTGGCGACGGACGGGGATGTGGCGGACGCGGCGGTGTTCCTGGCGTCGGAACGGGCGCGGGCGATCACGGGTCAGTCCTTGCTGGTCAACGCCGGGGAGCTGATGCGATGAGTTCATGTAGGTGAACGCGGAACATCAATCCGAACGATTTTACTTCCCCTTGACTGCGCGCTTACTTGTCGTGCTCACGCGCGACCGCCCACGATGAGCCCCGGGCTGAACCGGCTCAATCGTGGGAGGGCGCATATGAACGGGCTCGACTGGGCCGTGCTCATCGGCTATTTCGGCGTGATGGTGGCCATCGGCGTGTGGTCGCACAAGCGCGTCGACAACGTGAGCGACTTCTTCACCGCCGGCGGCAAGATGCCCTGGTGGCTCTCCGGCATCTCGCACCACATGTCGGGCTACAGCGCGGTCATGTTCACCGGTTACGCGGGCATCGCCTACACCTACGGCGTCACGTCCTTCATCACCTGGTCGTTCCCGATCGCGCTGGGCATCGCCATCGGTTCCAAGCTCTTCGCGCCACGCATCAACCGGCTGCGCTCCCGGCTCCATGTGGCGTCCCCCCTCGAGTACTTGAAGAACCGCTACAACCTGCGGACCCAACAGGCGCTCGCCTGGTCCGGGATGCTGCTGAAGATCGTGGACGTGGCGGCCAAGTGGGCAGCGATCGCAACCCTGTTGTCCGTCTTCACAGGTGTGTCGCTGAACCAGGGCATCCTCATCACCGGCGCGATCACGGCGGTCTACTGCACGATCGGCGGCCTGTGGGCCGACGCGCTGACCGAACTCGGCCAGTTCGTCATCCAGTTGCTCGCCGGCGTCTCCATGTTCGTGGCCGTCGTACTGAAGCTGAACGACAAGGGCATCGGATTCCTCGGCGCCTGGGACGAACCGGCGCTCCAGGGCCACGGCAAACCCCTCGTCGGCCCCTACGGCACGGTGTTCCTCCTCGCGTTCCTCTTCATCAAGCTCTTCGAGTACAACGGCGGCATGCTCAACCAGGCCCAGCGCTACATGGCCACCAAGAGCCCCCACGAGGCCGAGCGTTCGGCCCGGCTGTCGGCGGCACTGTGGCTGATCTGGCCGACGGTCCTGTTCTTCCCCATGTGGATGTCACCGCTGCTCGTCCACGCCCAGAAGCCGGACGGCTCCGACTCCTACGGCCTGATGACCGAACAGCTGCTGCCGCACGGCCTGTTGGGCCTGGTCGTCGTCGGCTTCTTCTCCCACACGATGGCGATGTGCTCGTCCGACGCGAACGCCATCGCCGCCGTCTTCACCAGGGATGTGGCACCGGTCGTATCGGCCAAGGCCCGCGCCTGGAACGACCGTTCGGGCCTGATCGCGGCCCGCGTGACCACGGTCGTCTTCCTCGGCCTCTCGATGGCGGTGGCTACGCAGATCAACTCGCCCACGTTCAAGGACATCATCACCGTCGTCATCAAATGGGTCGCGGGCCTGATGGGCCCGATCGCGATCCCGATGATGCTCGGCCTGCTCCGCCCCTTCCGCAAGTCCGGCCCCACGGCGGCCCTGACGAGCTGGGCGGCGGGCCTGTTCGCCTTCTGGCTGGTCAACTACCCGATCAACTGGCAGATCGACGGCGGGGTCCCCCTCCAGTACCAGGTGTCGATACCCCTCGCGGTCTCCCTGATCCTCTACATCCTCATCGGCTACGTGAAGCCCGAGGACACCCCGGAGCGGGACGCGCTGATCGAACGGATCAACGGCGGCGGGGACGACGACGGGGACGCGGTCGCAGTGGCGGTACCGGCACAAGCGGGAGCAGGGGACGACGTGGTG
>Ga0307516_10010702_pt1 | contig 10053 bp, 10 predicted proteins | sample 19_EM_MG_FD_203310 | JGI IMG/M metagenome (GOLD analysis project Ga0307516, IMG submission 203310) | Populus trichocarpa ectomycorrhiza microbial communities from riparian zone in the Pacific Northwest, United States - 19_EM | ecosystem: Host-associated > Plants > Roots > Unclassified | place...
AGCCTCCCATCAAACTTCCTGGGCTGTGCATCAATGACTCCCTTCTGCTGTGCAGTGACTCATCCCTTGCTTACTGATGCTCTCATGTCATCAGTATTACTCTATCCCTTTTGCATTTTTGATATATGACTCAGCTGATGACTCACTCCCTTACCAATCAATCTTGTCATGCAGCTTACTTATTCCTTTACTCAGCAGCTTATTCATGCTCCCTATGCTTACTCATTTCTGCTTATCCCATGCTTACTAATCACTTACAAAGCCCTTACAAAGCCCTTACCAATCACTTACCAATCCTTGACAAATTCTGCTTATGCCCTTCCCTTTTTGTACTTCAATGCTGTGTCCCCCCATGTGTTTAAACCCCTGGGCTCAGCCCAGTGGAAGAGAGCCCAATTCCATGAATTCCCCATCTATTCTGCTCTGTCTGGATGTATCAGACAGTTGTCCCCCAGTACTTTGAGTCTTGTAGGCTTCAGTGAAGGTCTAAAGGCTCTGATATTCAAGTTTTATTCAATCTATTCAAGTCCAAGTCTTTCTCTAGGCTCAATCGGAGTCTAGCCAGTCTATCCTTCATCTCCCATTGCTTCTGGATGTCAGGAGCCCCCTTGCCCCTTTGCTGCACCAATCTCTAGGTGTAGTATCACTACTCCAGTCCCAGTCAACTCAATCCCCGCTTTGACACTTCCTAGGCTATAGGAAGAGTCCAGACACCTGTCCCCTTCATCTTCTATTGCTCCTGTACCCCAGGAGTATCCTGCATCTCTGTCTGCATCACCCTGTTGGTGTAGATCCTTATAGAAAGGTGGTGGTCTGCACAGGGAAGGTCTAGCCTAAAGGAAGGAGACCTGTAGGTAACCTCAGTAGTCTGGCAAGCTACTGAGGGACTATGGTAATAGAACTCTACTGTATCTGCGCTTTATGCTTATGTAAGTAAGTAAACATACCACAACAGTCCTGTTTATACTCCAACAATCCTCTCTCCCCCCTCCTCAGCACATCCTCTCTGGACACCGCAGAGGTAAACCACCACTTGCACTTTTTTGTAGTCCTTTGTTGGTGTTGCGTTTGGGTTATTACTCTGACCAAAATCCACACTTTGACTCACATTGCATGGGTACCTCTCCAGGTTTGTACCCCCTCTGTGTTCATTTCTGACACCTGAATTCACCATCCAGATTATCTTGAAGCCCAATGACCATAGGTATTGCCCAAGATACACTCTGTGGTATCCTGAGACAGGGTATATTCAGCATAGGCTGGTCAAGGCTCTCAAGGATGTTGTGGTTCAGTACAACTCGACCATGCACAACTTACTAGACAACCTCACCCTGGGAAGGATGGAGCATTCATCAAACAACAAAGATCAATATGTTTGCGCTAGGTTTGAGGACAGTACCAGGTTGACATGATGGATAAAGGAGAGGTTCTACAGATTGGGGTTGATGGTAGTTCATTGGAGTTACAGGTGAAGCTCAATGCAGAGTTTGGAGGGCATGGAGCTATTGTAAATTGCATGGCTGTTTCTCCAGGTTCATATCCCCCACCTTTGTGTTCCTTGCTGGCACCTAGATTTGTCCAAGTTATCTCACCTCAGGCAAATAAGCCTGTCATGGGCATCATCCAAGATATGCTCTGTGGTATCCGCAAATTTATCCTCCAAGACACATCTTTCAACTGGACACAAGTCCAAAAATCCTTCTTTGGCTCCCAGACTGGGACAGCCATGTCCCCACACCTGCTATCATCAAACCCAAACCACTCTGGACAGGAAAACAAATCCTGAATATGGTTATCCCTTGGAATCAATGTCCACCTTTCATCTGAACCTCTCTGTCATGCCTCCTTACAATGCTGATTTTGATGGTGATGAAATGAACATCCAGTGAGTATCCCCATGCATCGTTAAAATTGCTGCACATGTTGATGACGGGCAGGTATTATACCCCAATTTGAGGAGACCTGGGAAGAGCTATTGCAAATCACATGGGCACCCCTCCAGGTTCATCCCCCACTTTCATGTTCTCTGGCTGGCACCTAAACTCATCATCCAGATTATCTCACCTCAGGCAAATAAGCCTGTCATGGCATCATTGGACATCATGGTCCATTACAACTCTACTGTATGCAACTCTCTAGGCAACCTCATCCAGTTTATATATGGTGAAGACAGGATGGACAGAGCATTCATCAAGTGACAAAAGAAATATGTTCATGCTGAGTAACAAGGAGTTTGAGCACGAGTATTGGGTTGACATGACAGATAAAGAAGGAGGGTTCCTTCCAGGAGTTCTGCAGATCGGGATCAATGATAGCTCATTGGAGTTGCAAGCAAAGTTTGATGAGGAGTATGGACGGGTTGTGAAGGACAGGCAGGAGCTGCACACTTTCATCTTTCCTCACATAGATGGCCTCACCCCACATTATATGCCCATCAATCTTTATTGGATTATCCAAAATGCAGTGCAGATATTCCATATCGATAGGCAGAAACCAAGCAATCTTGATCCTGCATACATTGTTGATGTGGTCTGGGTGCTTGTGGAGAGACTACTTGCTGTACTTGGTGATGACCCCCTCAGCAGAGAGGCACAGGCGAATGCATATACATGCAATGCACTGTGTGTTGGAGGAGTTTCATCTCGACCAGGAGGCATTTGATTGGGTGCTTGTCGAAGTTCAACCAGTCCCTTGTTAATCCTGGTGAGATGTGCAGAATGCTATCTGCCCAGTCAATTGGCAAACCTGCAACACAGATGACACTGAACACATTCCACTATGCTGGTGTATCCAGCAAGAACATCACACTTGCCAGTGTACCACATCTCAAGGAGATCATCAATGTCATGACAAACATCAAGACACCATCATTGTTGATATTGCAGGGGGTAGGATGATGGCAAGAATGTGCAGCAGGAGCTGGCATTTACGACCTTGTGCACAGTTACTGCTGCTGTTGAGATATGGTATGACCCTGACCTGACATCTACCATTATCAAGGAGGACTCTGTCTTTGTGGAATTGTTCTTTGCTATTCTGGATGAAGAGATCAAGTCAAAGCTCCATTTGCAGTCACTGTGGCTTCTTTGTCTTGTCCTCAACCGTGCATGGATGATCAATCGCAAGCTCACAATGGCATACGTAGCTGGATGCATTGCAGAGAGCTTCAAGATGGACTTGTTCATCATTTGGAGTGAAGATAACTTGGAGAAGCTGGTCATTTGGTGTTGTGTTCTCAGGGGTGGAGATAAAGACAATGATGGTCTCAGTGCAGTTGAAGAAGACATTTTCCTCCACCAGCTGGAGAACACAATGTTGGGCTTGGTCAGTCTGCGTGGTGTACCAGGCATCCACATCAGCAAACCAGTCCTCCCCCAGACAGTACTGGCCAGTGTTGGACAGTGACCCCAGACCCCCAGCCACTCCCAACAAGGTACCTTCGCCATGAGACTGAGTATATCAATGTAGATATCCATGTAAATGCCTTGTTTGAATGTGACATCCTTGCCTTCAGAAACCATCTCATCTAGTGCAACTTTGATCTAATTATATTTCAGTATACAATAAAAATATAAGCATGGAAAATATACAGCAGTGGTGGCAAATGTGACGGTGGCATGCAGTACTTTGTTTTCGAAACCTTCCAGGAAAATGTTTGCCATGGTGTTAGTACCTGTGTAAAAAAAATCAATAATGAGGCCAAATAACGCAGGATGCGCAAGATTGTTTGTATGACCCTAGGATATAATGATAGTCCTTCATTGCCCATTACTTTCCCACTCACCTCTTCATCCATCCCATGCTTTAAAAAATTACCATGCTCCAGAAGCCTTCTTGCAATATCAGTGTTCACATTGCAACAGTTTTGGGGGTCCCAATCATAGCGCTCACAGACATAGGTGTGAGCTTTCTTCTTAAGGGCAGAACACCAGTTGCTGAGATCTTCCCAGAGCTATAAAAAAAAAGAACTTGTTAGATAGTGTTACTCTCATGCCAAGACACATACCAGCTTTGTAATGCCAGCTGTATATTGTGGCCACCACCCTTTGTGGACCATCAAGTATATTAGTCTTAATTCTCGAACAAAATCACAACTTACCCTCAGGGATTGGTAAACCTTGGGTGCAACGCTCGGTGATGGCTTTGCTCACATATTCAACAGCCTTGTGGTTAAAGTCCATGTGTAGGGGGAATGAATTAACTGATGCAATATCACAGTGCAAAATTTGTTTAGCACATTCTATGACATCACAGACTGCTGGGGTGTAAAACTGGAGCTGGGATGGATCTGAATTAGCATTGGACACTATACCAGAAACAACAGGTGGGGCAATAGGTAAGGGAGCGGAGGCAATGTCAGTAGATGCAGGAGATGTTTGGCTAGTTGGTGCAGGTTGAAAGGCCGTCGAGATGGGGGCTTCTAAATCATCTGGGTCATGGACACTGCTATGGCCGACATGACTTAGGTTAGGTTATAGACTTATTGAACCTGAAAACATTGGAAGCAGAGGAAATGCTGATGAGGATGCATAAGAATGATTGTGGGGAGTGATGGATGTCATAGCCACAATCAAAAATTGTTAAGAAGATCTCAGAGCCGAGGATTTGGATGCATGAGGTAGCATGGTGACCAACTTGTGCACTTCACTTTGATGAAAGTAGCTAGATGTCTCCAGTCAAACTGGTGTTTGGGGAACCAACAAGAAATATCTGGTTTCCTCATCACATCTCCCCCATTTAAGGGATGTGTAGATGAACTTCCATCCCATTCACTGCAGTATATCAGTCAGCCTGAGTCATCTGGGAGCTTGGTATCAGAACTCACAAACATTCAACTGTAGAACATGCTTGTTTTGTGCATGTGAGCACATTGTTGAAAAACAGTGCAAGAGTGATCTCGTGGTCTGCAGGAGCATTTGCATCAAGGCGAGGAGCATCAAGCCAAAATGGCTGCCTCAGTGTGTCATCACCTGAAGTGCCTGCCTTGTCATCACTTGAAGTGCCCACCTCATTGTCACTTGAAGTGCCCACCTCATTGTCACTTGAAGTGCCCACCTCATTGTCACTTGAAGTGCCTACCTCATTGTTGCCAGGAACGTCATACAGTCCATGCTGTTTACAAATCTGTAATATGTCCCCAATTGCATAGTGCCCCAAATCTTTTGCTAATTCTCCTTTGGATGCTGGGAAGAGAACCTGATCTGGGAAGAGAAAATTCAACATTTTGTTGCTGTCATCTAGTGAGAGTTCCCAATGAGTATCACAAGTATCATTGTCAATCATGGCATCCATCACAACATGAAACCAGTTGCTTTTCCACCTTAAAGGGGGAGGAATACAAGAAAGCTTCAAACTTTGTTCAGTTTTTTTGAACCCAATAAATGTCAGTGGACAACTTACACGTTGCAGGTTGAACGGTGTTCTGTGAGCCACAAGTGGCTGAGACATACAATAAATACCGAAGAATTGCTGGTTAAGGCAATGCTAATTACTCACTTGACCTTTTAATGGTGTTTTATCCTTGCTGTTGGATGGGTTGTTCATCGCAACTTCAGGCGAGTGTGCATTGGTGAGGGAAATGGACAGTGGCCATCCAATCCATCACAATCAATCAAAATTCTCATACACAAAAATACATGAGCAATGTAATAATGACTAAGGAGATAAGGCATGGTAGAATTCTTTTGACCAATACTTGTTCAGCCAGAACTCACTGCTCAGTTCATAGCTGCTCAAGTTGGTCAGACGAGAATGTGCTTCACAGTCAAAATTTGGGATAAGGTGTGCCAGAGAATGAATGCAAATGAGAGGAATTACCTCACCAATACACTCACCACTCCCCCTCACCGCCCGTTTCAGCATATACATGCCAGTCGCTGAATTGATATTAGTAGAATTTGACTGGGGAACAATGAAGTGGTGGACATATGCAAAAAAAGAATCTGAGCATGGATCACAGAAGATCATGCACAGCTGGGCCACAGAATGACCTGCTAGGCCATTCTGAGGCCAGTCACTCTGAGCACCAGGGCTAATGATAACAGAGTTGTATCTGCCAAAACGATTCATGGTGGAGGGGGGGATGGCACAAATGGTTTGAGGTGGTAGAACAGTCTCACTTTTGTGGTAGGACACCTGCTGCACACGTACTTTGTGCCATATTTGAAGCTTATCAGTACGTGGTTGTCCTTGCACAAGTGCATCCTCATTCCTAAAGAAGGCAGCAATGGCATCAGCAAGGTCAGGAAGATGGTATGCAGTGGCAGCCTCATTGACACTTGACCATGATGAAGGTTTAGTGGCTAGATGAAAACTGGTTGTTGATGTTGCGAATGTGCGATAAGGCTTTGGAGTGGAGGGCTTTGCACCAAGAAGAAGAACAGAGGAGAGGGTGAAATAGTTAGGGATTCGACAGGTTGGTGTGGAATACTCCAAGAGATAGCACCTCTCAGTGTCAGGTCCATCCTCTTCATCTTCTCCCAAGTCAGAGTCATCTTTGTCTCCATCCTCCTCTTTATTTGCATGCTCTGTGATGTAGGTTGCTAGGTCAAAATGAAAACACTTGTCTAGACAGTCAAGGTGTCATGCAATCTGACTGTAGTAATTTTGATTGTTACCTGCACAAGCTGGAACTTTAATCTCTTCAATGTGAGCATGTTCAGTGACATTGGCTGACCACTGGATCACTGCTCCCGATCAGTAAATGCTATGGACTACACTCTGGAGAAGTTCGAGCTTGGGTATTTGCCAATCAGCTCACACACCCTCGCAGACAATGGCCTCCTTGTGATTGTGGAATTCTTGTAAGGCACTCATAACCCTTTCAAGAGATCAAGTGGTGAATGATGGTGCTTGTGCAAGGTAACAAAAATCCAAGAGCACACAAATGGCCATGAGGAATTTGCATGGGACACTCCCAGCTACAGCACCTATGATGTAGTGCTGAATTTCACAATGGTCGCGACTGGTTACTTGTTTCAGCTTTGAGATTCCTTCGTTGAATGCTCGATACCCCACAAGGGTCTGAATAAGAGAGAAGCGGAAATCCAGCTCAGCAGCTCCTGTCACAGAAATACACCACTTGACATTGTGGTTCCAAAACATCCCATGGAAGTGGTGTAGTACTTTGGGGGTAATGAAGTCAGACGCATCTGACAGCACCCAGATATTCCAACACAGGTCAATAATGCCGTTCAACTGCAACCATTTGATGACCTTCAGAAAATTCTTGTAATCCATTGGGGAATGTTGTGAGCAGACCTTGTGGATGGCAGCAAGCATCATAGTCCCAGTATGAGGTGGGTGTTGATAAGGGTCACCAAAATTCTTTGAAGTAGTGGTGGTAACTGGAGACACCTTCAGACTTGTCCCAGACAGGAGGCATTCCTCAGGTGTGTCTGCAATCCACGCAGCTATTGGTGTGAAGCAATAGCATAAGTTCCCTCTTGGATCACTCATGATCCCTACTGCTGCTGCAGTCTTGAGAGGAGATAAGTCAATGTTAAGGGCTTGGTGCACAAGTCGGTCTTGAAGTAAGCTGCGGACACAAGTGGTCTTGTGCATGAACTTGGCAATAGGGAGTAAGGCAAGAAGAAGATGGGTGTGGAGAGATGATTTACTGTGAATGCACGCATCAATATTGGCAAGGCTAATAAGTACTGGATACACCATATGGTTGCTGCTCATCACCAAGATATTGGTCTTGTCATCTGACAAGACCACACCAAGGAGCATGGCACCAGGTGGTAGCGCCTCCTGAGAGATGTTTGTCAATCCTTCATACACAAACCTGAGGTGTTGAAACTTACCTGCATGCTCCAAGCGCGATCTCCACTCAACCACTCATCATATACTGTATATGACAAATCTTTGCAGCACACGTCCAAACCCTTCTTGGGACAAAAGATATGTAGGGTTCAAGGAGGGGGTGGCTCAGGAGTGCTTGCAGACACTCTGTAGGTTTTGCGGTAGAAGAGGTGGGAGGTTCCTTTGTGGGATATTCAGGCATTAATGTTTCGCACAGCCGTCATGGACCAGGTGGAAGAATTTCTGCATGGGCTCTGAGCTCTCTTGCAGAGCAAAAGGATAGTGGTACATTCTTGATCTATGGGGCTGTAAGACATCGAGTATGTAGAAGTATTACTACTTACAATTTCAAGTGAGAGTAGGTCGTCAATCACCACCATGCTCAGGCAGCCAGGAGGCAAAGTCCAAGTCCTGCATTGATGCCCAAGAAAAGTAAATGTTCTCTCGTCACTGCTCCCCATATCGATCATTTCTGAATCAATCCATGAACATTTCTCCTCCAGGAAATGCCTCTGCACTAGTGTTGCCATGGCTCCAGCTCAGGGTCGATTGAACCAGCTATCCAGACCCCGGTTAGCCGAGAACCATGTGATCGAGCAAGACACAGCATTAGTGGCTAGGTTTGGCCTGGTTAGTCATGGCTGGAGACTCTACTAATCAGCAAAACAGCACTTTTCCCACCCCAAGTTTTGACATGTCACATGAGTAATTCAGTTTCTATACTCAAACCCGGTATGTAAAAGGCTTATTTTTGATACAAAGAAGGTTCAGTGAAATTTTTAGGCAAGGTTTATAGGCCAGTTTTTTTGTCCATTTTCTGTACAGCTCTGTATTACTGGGTACCTTTCTGTAATTTTCTGTAGTTAGCTGTACAGACCCTACAGAGCAAAGGGTTGTTTTGCTGATGTAAGTTGACTAGCCATGAAAAAATGTGTAATTCTAGCACAGCAACATAAAAAGTATCTACATTTGCTGCAGCACTGCACATACTTGATGCTTTGAGCAATAGCTATCCATCTTGAAATTTGATTTGTGGTGAATATCTATAGTGTGAAGACTGAAGTCTTGAACTTGAATGTTGGAAGCAATGTTGTCATCTGACATCTGGTGCAAGTTGTTTCCAGACCTTCTGTGAGGGTGCTCACTACTATGCAAGTGATGTGAGCGGAGCCTAGGCTGCCTGGCAGTGCCACACTAGGTGACGGAGATGTTGCACACTGACGGAATGAGTTGCTGGCGATTGCTGATAGTTGGAGTAGCACCGAGCGCTGCCAAGTGAATCAATGTAAGTTCATATGAAAATAGTAGGGCTTACAAGCTATGACATAGTGGACAGTTGCAGAATGGCAGGGAAGATAGGACTTGAGCTTCGAGGTTGGGGCTCCTTGGGCCTTGGGGGCATCGTGGGTGAAGAACGTGTCCATGAACTTGGAGCTGTGGGAGATTTCGAGCGGTGTGCATTCCACAATCTCCACTGTAAAAAAAGAAAGAAAAGAAAGAGCATGAAAGGCCAACAGTGGCAGACAGTGTAAGTTCAGGCTTCAAGCTAGAATATCCAGGACAACCTTCCAAGGTGCTCACTGTCTGACAGATGTAAATTGTCGTTGAGCTCAATGTGAGCTAATGGTGTATTGTCCATCTAAGTAGTGAGACGGTGTGTGTCTAAGTGAGGGAAGAAGTCAGAACAACCAACAACCAACACCAAATGACAACAAAAAGTGAGTGGTGGTCTTCCTCTGCGGTTCTGGTATTTGATCTCCACAGGGGGATGTGCTGCATGCCTTCAGGCAAGGTGCAGGAGGGAAGGGAAGGGCTTCTGATGGGGGAGGAATGCGATTGATGATGGTATTGACTCCTCTTCAGCCTACCACAGTGGTTAGGAAGAGTCCTGGGGTTGAGCAGCGATGATGGATCAACAATAGGGATGTAACAGCAGTGATGGGACAACAGGGAAGCAAGGGGACAGTTCCTGCTTCAAGAATACGATGGACAGTGATGGGATGGAGTGGATAGAGATGCTAGACTGCGCTTGAGCCTAGAGAACTGATCAGATACAAGGTATATCTGACAAACAACAATAATGGAGCTTTAGGCCAGCACTGAGTGACCTACAAGTCCAAAGACAGAGAGGGAGAGTGAATGTGGTCGCTTTATTGAGGGGGAAGCAGACTCTTCCTTGCAGCCTTTGGCTGCTGGTATTTATACAGGAGGGGCTGTGGCCCTGTAAGCACAAATGACTAAGTGCTT
>Ga0307516_10010703_pt1 | contig 10053 bp, 10 predicted proteins | sample 19_EM_MG_FD_203310 | JGI IMG/M metagenome (GOLD analysis project Ga0307516, IMG submission 203310) | Populus trichocarpa ectomycorrhiza microbial communities from riparian zone in the Pacific Northwest, United States - 19_EM | ecosystem: Host-associated > Plants > Roots > Unclassified | place...
TCTCTCGTTGCATTTGAATATCGAGTGCACAACAGAGCTATGTATTTCGACGAACATCACTGACCCAAAGTACAGGGAGGAGTATTCATAGCCGGTGAATTCAGACACCTTCAGGGTAATAACCACCCTTAGCAGCGCCGGCTGTATCTGCACCCTCTTTGACAACTGGGGCATCTCCCGGAGCGAATTCAATCTCCCATATCCTCCCTGAGAGTTTGCAGAATTTTTGCTGCCCTAGCGAGGGTCTTAGGTTGGCATCACCATTCAACTTTGCTGACCAAAGATACGTCGCTTAATCGTAAAGCCGGTATCTGCGAAGTTTGGTGACCGTCATAAGTCAGAACCGGAACGAACGAACGGGCCAGCGGGTGTGAAGGTGAGTGAAGAAGGCCGATGGGAAATTTGCCGGCAACCAGGCCCGACAGGGCGAGTATTGGGTTACAGGTGGACCGGCAGGGAGTAGTGGGTAGCCCAGGGAGAGGGGGGAGTGCGGGTGATGATATCTTGAGAGGTGGGCCTAAGGAAAGGACGGTGTTGTTGGACGCCCTGTGGACGTGTTTTGTTATCCCTTCGACCGAGACCAACGGGAAAGAACAGAGAATACACGTAGAGGCCAAAGGTGCACGTACCGATGATCATCTAAGAATGGGGCCAACAAGCACGGATAAATAAAAATGCAATGTCTTCCCAATCGAAAGACCACCAGAGGGTCTGTAGTCCAAAGGGCGTGGGGGAGACTTCGAGAGGCGGAGAAAGGCGAAGAAAATGGTGTAGGGAGAGGATGTCCGTGAGGTACAAGGCAAAGTCTGTGAGGGGAAGGTTGCGGTTGGTGGCGTGGGACGTGGTTTCATTCCACGTTTGACTTTAACCTCAACAGCGAGTTGCTCCCCTCCCTTGCTGTCACCGCGATCTTCCCGCTTGAATGAGCAACCATGCCCTACCCAAGACCCTCCGAGAGTGAGTTGCTAACCCAATCGAACCAGAGCAGCTGACGAGCAGACGATTTAGTTGAATTTCCCCCGATTCGTCCCAAAAACCTCATTCCACTGGGGGAAGATTTGGTGCGCGCATCCTCGATTCGTTGCTATGGCGATTATTACCCCGACACAAAACATAACCGATATATACCGTCGATCTCTGCCCTGATGCACAGGAATAGAACTTCTCCGACGGACTTGTCCCCAACAGAAGTGGTAGCACTGGAAGAAACGTTCCGCGAGGTACACCTCCCACACCGGATCATCCTCCTGTCTCTGACGCCCCTGATGATTAGACCGTATCCACCCTACCTTCGCGGCGGGGCTCTCCCATATTGAACCTAAAGCTCAGGCTTTATGCCCACACCCTCCTCCGTGAATCCCGAATCTTCCCTGGGATGGAACTGTGTGATGACTCCCCAGACTGCGTGCCTAATGGGTTTGCGGACACTTGGAAGGGGGATTATCATGGGGAGCTGGTGTCCGTTAAGGTGCTTAGGACACAAAATTCGACTCGCCTAGCAAAAACAAGAAACGTGTGTGGCTCATTTATCTTGTCAGGGGCGTACTCAGTGTGTTCCGTACCAGGTATACCACCTTGCCATCGAAAGGGCAAAGGTCGATCCTCATCCAAACATGCTCCCGATTATCGAGGTTTCAGAGACACCGTTTCTTCTTTGCATCGTGAGCCCATGGATGCCAGATGGGAATATCACCCAGTACACCCAGAAGAACCAGGGCATCAATCGACTGACACTGGTACGTGTCCATCGAGGCTGAAGATTAACGGGGGACGACCTGCTTACCATGTCCACTACAGTTTGCACAAGCGTGCCGCGGCCTGATGTATCTTCACGGGTTGGGTATCTTACATGGTAATATCACTCCTGTGAGCAAACTATGCAAATGAGTAAGCACAGACACTGATGCCAACGACCCCTAGAACAACATCTTGATCACTCGGGATGGCCAGGCATGTCTCGGAGAATTTGGGATCACAGGATCATTCCCGTGTTTTTACATCAGGACCTACGAATTGGCAACTCTTCGATACATGGCCCCAGAATGTCTTTTGTTGGACATAGAACCTAATAGACGCTCAAAAGAGAGTGACGTTTACTCCCTTGCAATGACTTTTTTCTCGGTACATTTCTCCGTTGTGAACCACCCCACTACCTGATAACACCCCTTATGACTAGGTCCTCACCGGGGTATTACCATACGATGGCTGCAACCACGACAAGATCTTCTGGGAAGTCACAGGTGGTGAACGGCCACCCCGCCCGACGGACCGAGTCAGACCCGATGGTTGCAGGACCACATTTGGGACGTGGTAACGGCTGGTTGGCGCCATGAACCGAAACATCGATGCGAGCTCCTCGTTGTGTACCACGCGCTGTCACCATCCGGTCAACAAGAGGTCCGGAATACCAGAACAGGTGAATTAAGTACTAAAAGCGACAGAAATCCAATATAACCGAGTGTTCCCAGATGTCGAAACAGCCCCGCAAAAACACGGGAAAGTTGTTCCGCAAATCCCCCCTTCCACCCAAGATTCTGGGCTGGAAATTGAGAGGCGTGTTAGCGAAATGGATAAGGCAGGTCTTTCCAACCTCCTCCTAGCCCTGGCCTAATATGAGCGGCAGCGCCTGGAGGACCACACGATGTCAGATCAAAAGCGAATAAAGCTGTTTAATAAGCTCTGCAAAATGTGCAGTCAATACCGTGTGATCCCAACGTCCATGCACATTCCGGACTGCTCGGAAGGCTCCGAAGAAGCTGAATATGGGGGCTTTGCTGACGTATCACAGGGCACGTACGAAGGGCGCCGGGTGGCCATCAAGGTTGTGCGTATGTACGTCACCAGCGACCTGGACGCAATTTACAGCGTGAGTCTCCTATTTGCAGTCTCACACCTGTATGGATGAATACTTCCTAGAGATTCTGTCGGGAGGCAGTCGCCTGGAAGCACCTCCGGCACCCGAACATCTTACCACTTCTTGGAGCGACAGTCGGCGAACACCGGTATGCGATGGTTTCCGAGTGGATGAAAAATGGAAATATCAATGAGTTCATCGAGAGGGAGTGGCACGTAAACCGGGCCGAGCTCGTACGGTATCATTTGATTCCACAGGAGCCAAGCTGACGTACCGTTTAGTTGGTCGACATCGCGAATGGCCTGAGGTATATGCATGATCTCCGCATTGTCCACGGAGATTTGAAAGGGGTACGATTTTTTCTCGAACGAAATGTCTCCATACTTACATCCCGTTAACCTACGAAGGCGAACATACTGATCAACGAGGACCGGCGAGCTTGCATCGCCGACTTCGGTCTCTCGACCATCACTGGCGTTGCAGCCCACGCCGCAGCCTGGGCTTCACGAACATCATTGATCTCGATTGACACACTCATGTCATTCACTGGTGGGGGAACCCGGCGGTGGATGAGCCCTGAACTTCTGGACCCGGAACGGTTTGGGATCCCAGAATCAGAAGACAACAGGCCAACAAGGCAATCCGATTGCTACGCCCTCGGGATGGTCATCTACGAAGTGGGTGTCTGCATCAGTAAATTCGTTGATGCGAATAGCTAACCCGTGATATCCTAGGTCTTATGCGGGCATCACCCCTACCTCGAGGTCCCGTCGGATATCATGGCCGTCAACACGATCATAGAAGGGATTCGGCCAAGGAAACCACAGGGGGCGAAACTCCTCGGATTTAGTGACGAGCTGTGGAGAACCGTCGAGCTATGCTGGTTGGAGGACCGCGACGCACGGCCTGGAGTGGAGAATATCCTTTCCTACTTAAACGACGCTGCCAAGTTCTGGTATATGAGAGAATTCTAACCAGCGACAGGGGAGCCGAACGTCATGCACATCGACGATCCTTTGTCCACTCGCCGCTTCCCCCATCAGCATCTGTTATCGTTCACATATCAAATACATAGCTGGAACTACATACGTTTATCGGGTACCACCAAGACCTGACTCGGAGCTCGGGAAGAGCCTGAGTATCGGCAGGTGACGGCACTACATCTGACGATCAACGTCATCTGCTACATCCGTGACCTCTACTCTAGTAGGCCGGACGCCCTTTGGGGATGGCTCGTCCCTCCAACCACGTTGACCAGATATCGGTGTTCGGATACACCAGAAACCCGGCAGTACCAGGACCGGCGATAACGTCCTCTCCCTGAGCAAACGCTAACGTCACGGCGACCTGAGCCAACGCGAAAAATAACCTGAGATGTTAAGGAATTGACTTGAGCAGGTCGGGATGGCGGCGTGGGCTAGGCACTCGCCATTCCGCGCAGACGGCTGTCCGGGTTCCGGGAGAAACAAATCGAAACCCCGGGTTTGTGTCCCCATTTGTTCCGTCACCGCAGTATCAAGTGCGGGCCCGGGGCGCTCTTTCGGTGGAGTTTAGGACCGCAACACCCAACCCCAAGGGTACCAGGTTTCCGCAATGTTGCCACGGGGATCCGAACATACTCGGAGTTTCAAGGAGGAAACGTGCAGTTCCGATTAGGTACGAATTCCCGTGGATGGGTGGCCGTACCTTGTCACTGTGGAGTGGGTGCGTCAAACGTGGTGGCCTGGTTTCATGGGTGGGTAAACTAGAAGTGGAAGAAGACCAGAATGTCAGGACGATACTGAAATGCAGGGGGACGCCTGGACCTTGAAGGGGGTCGAGAGTTGGGATCGGTGACAGAAGAGACCGGCGGCGGCTTGAGTGAAATTGGGCATCGGTCTGGAACTCGAATGGAACCTGAAGTTGGTGACCCGGACTCGAAGATGGACAACCTTATCTCTGAGACGAGGTGTAAGTATCTACGGTAAGGACGGAATCGGCGGAATCGAACCACGTACGGAAGTAGAAGTCTTCACCACTGCGCAAAGGCAGATCCCTCGAGGATGCTGATCACCAGTTCTCGCCCCGCCCGTGCAACTACCGCTTTACGCTACCTTTTTCGGTCCCACCGCTTCAGCGCAATCGTACCTAAAACTCGGGTGAGTGGTGGCAATTCCCGGATTATGATGAGACTTACCCTTCATTACAACCCGTATCCCCCAGAGGTTGAACCTGGGACGAGGCGGTGTAGGAAAGAGCATGCACATTCGAAACAGTTGCCCTTGTAGCGCGTTTTGTCTTCACAAGTAGGTCCTCGTCGAGCGGTATCCATTGTACAGCATGTCGTCGCGGGAGGACAGCAGCCCGGAACAAATCTGATAAACTGCTCCACGCATGGAAAAGGAGTCGGATACGCACCTTCCCTCTACAGCAGCTTCCTTGATTCAGACAGGCAACAAGACACTCCCCAATCCGCCGTACTTCACCAGTCCGCGTACCACCGATGGGCGGCATCTTCAGAGGCGCAAAGAAGTTCAGGATTATCTGTTTGACCTTTGTATTTTCTTGGCCGCCTGGCACCACCGAGGTGGGGGGGAGCGTAAAGCGGAAAGCGGATGCGCCGTCATGGGGAATGAGAGTGCTCAGTCGGCCGATGCAGGTCCAGGCGATCATTGCAACCCCAGGCCTCAGGATACCTCGATGATCTGGCGTGATCTGCACATTTGGGAGGACGACGTCGAGAAGGTCATTTCCCGAAAAGGACATAGGCAGAGGATGTCCGTGAGATGCAAAGGCGGAGATATGATGGCAAGCGAACGGACAAAAGACAGGGGGGGTCGAGGCCGCGAGTCGGGAGTCAGGAGTCGGGAGTTGGGAGTCATGCGCGGACCCCAGAAAGTCTGAGAGGAAAGGGAGGTCACTCCCGGTCAAGATCAATCCGATTCCCAGCGAACGAGAGTGATCGTTATTGACTGGCGGGTTTTTGCTTTCGATGTGAGGTGTGAGTCGAGGAGTACATACAGCTGATCCCAGACCATCCCAAAGTTGCTTGAATTCATCGGCCGAAACTGGATTGTGGGTCTTGTAATGATTGCACTGGTTGAACATTGTAGAAACATTGTAGAATTCTCATGCAGGGGATGGAACAACTCGCGGGTGACCGGGAAGTACCGTGATCGGCGTGATTTTCGCGGAAGCCTCCGGTGCTATCTTATCTCCTTCTCTGTCGCTGCGCTCTTCCCACTTGGACGAAAAAGCCGCATCCGACATGGAACCTTATAATAGTGAGTCACCCAACTGAACCCAAGCAGTGGCGACCGACGAGCGGACGATTTAGTTAAGTTCCCCTCGGTTCGCCCTGAGAACCTCATTCGGCTGGCGGAAGATCTGCTGTACGCCTCCTCGATTCCGATCTCAGCGGACAATTACGCCGACACGGAAGAAGACCGCCTTCGTCTATCTTCGGTATCTGCCCTGACACAAAAGGATAGAACTTTTCCGACGGGCTTGCCCTCAGCGCGGGCGGTAGAATTGGAAGAAACGCTTCGCGAGGTACGTCTCCCATACTGTATATCGTCTCCGACTCTGATGACTCTGATGGTTAGGCTGTGGTATCTAACTTACCTTTCCGGCGACGCTATCCCATACTCAATCTATGGCTCAGACTTTATGCTCACGCCCTCCTCCGTGAATCCCGAATCTTCCCTGGCATAGAGCTGTGTGATAAACCCCCGGGCTGCTTGCGTAATGGGTTTGCGGACATTTGGAAGGGGGATTATCGTGGAGAACCGGTGTGTGTTAAGGTGATTCGGACGACAAATCAGATCCCCCTGAGGGGAATTGAAAATGTGTGCGGCTCCTTTACTTTATCAGGGATGTACTCAGTGCATTTTATACCAGGTGTACCGTCTTCTGATCAAAGAGGGAAATTTCAATCTTCATCCAAATGTGCTCCCTGTCATCGGGGTTTCGGAGACACCGTATCTGCTTTGCATCATGAGTCCGTGGATGTCAGGTGGGAACATTGCCCAGTACATCCGGATGAACCCAAGTGCCGATCGGCTGGCACTGGTATGTGTCCATCGACCTGAATCTTAATGAGGGCCACTCACCGACCTCGCCCACAACAGCTTGTACACGCATGCCGCGGGTTGATGTATCTCCATGTGTTAGGGATTGTACACGGTAATATCGCTCCGGTGAGTAAACTAAACGAATGGGCGATCGCACATATTGATACCCGGCGGCCCCCAGAACAATATTTTGATTACTCAGGATGGCCAGGCATGCCTTGGAGAATTTGGGATCACAGGATCATTCCCACGTTTCAGGGCCAGGGCCTACGAATTAACAACTCTTCGGTACATGGCCCCAGAATGTTTTTCGTTGGACGGTTGGAGCGAGGGACCCAGCAGACATTCCCAAGAGAGTGATGTTTACTCCCTTGCGGTGACTGGCTTCTCAGTGCGTTCCTATGGCGTGAACTGTCCTCCTCCCTAATATAATCTCCCACCCACGATCAGATTCTTACGGGTGTATTGCCATACGACGGCAGTGACCACCACTCGATTCGCAATCATGTCGAAAACGGTGGGCGGCCGCCCCGCCCAACAGACCCGAGCCAGACCAAGTGGTTGCGGAACCCTGTTTGGGGCGTGATTACGGCTGGTTGGCGCCATAAACCAGAACAGCGATGCAAACTCTCCGTCATGTACCGCGTGGTTTCGACATCTGGCCAAGAAGTCCAGAATGCTAGAACAGGTGAATCAAGTGCTAAAAGCGACAGAAATCCAATATAGCTGAATGTTCCCAAATGTTGAAACAGGGCGATGTCAACTTGGAAGATTTCTCCCACGAATTGCTTCTTTCTTCCAGTTAACACAAGATTCGGAGTCAAAAGTCCAGAAGCATATCAATGAGATCGATAAGGCAAGTCCCCCACCCTCCACCTCCCCCATCCCGAGGTAAACGCAGCCTGCAGCGCCTAGAAGACGATAGCATCCCGGATCATGAACGATTAAAGTTGTTCAATGAACTTCGCAAAAACTGCAGTCGACATCGCCTGGTCCCAGAGTCTATGCACGTCCCCGACTGTTCAGAGGGCTCCGTGGAAATCGAATGCGGGGGGTTTGCCAACGTATCGCGGAGTATATGCAAGGGGCGGCTGGTGGCTGTTAAGGTTGTGCGCACGTACATCACTGGCGACTTAGACACCATCCTCAGTGTGAGTCCTCAAATGGTATCATCACAGGTGTCTAATTGAATAGACCATAGAGATTCTGTCGAGAGGGCGTTGCCTGGAAACACCTCCGGCATCCCAACATTCTGCCGCTCCTTGGAGTGACAGCGAGTGAACACCGGTTTGCTCTTGTCTCCGAGTGGATGGAAAACGGAAACATCAACGATTTCATCGGGAGGGATCATCGTGTCAACCGCGTTGAGCTTGTTCGTTATCACATGGCCCCGGCAGGAACTTCACTGATACACTATTTAGTTAGTTGGTGTTGCGAATGGCTTGAAGTATATGCACGACCTCCGCATAGTCCACGGAAATCTGAAAGGGGTACGAAATTTCTTCGAATCAAATTTCTCCGCACTCAGACCTCCCTCAACCTCGAAGGCGAACATATTGATCAACAGAAACCAGCGAGCCTGCATCGCCGACTTCGGTCTCTCGGCCATCACTGGCGTTGCCGCTGCTGGGGCTTCTCGAGCTTCGTTGATCTCTAATGACTCCCTCATGTCATTTACCGGTGGGGGGACCCGTCGGTGGATGAGTCCTGAGCTTCTGGACCCGGAACGGTTCGGTATTCCGGAATCGGAAGACAACAGACCGACGAGACAGTCCGATTGCTACGCCCTTGGAATGGTCATTTACGAGGTAGGTGTTCGCACGAGTGTATTCACTCGTATGGACGGTTGACGTGTGATACTCTAGGTCTTGTGTGGACACCATCCCTACCTCGAGATCCCGTCGGATATTCTAGCCACCCACGCAATCATGGAAGGCGTTCGACCGAACAAACCGGAGGCGGCGAAACGGCTCGGATTTAGCGACGGCCTGTGGTGGATTGTTGAGCTATGCTGGCTGGAGGATCGCGACGCACGGCCCTGCGCAGAAGATATCCTTTCCTGTCTGGTTGATTCCACGACCTCCTGGTATGTGAGGGAGTCTTGACTACCAATGTAACGTTTAACAATTCCATCTCCCCCCATAAGATTTTTATCTACATCTCTTGTTACACCTGTATATCGAGTACACACCAGGACTACGGTTGTCCATAACGCTACATGTGCAAACGTGAAAAGGAAACCTGGGGGTCAAACATTAACATCGGTGGGTCGCAACGGTGGTGTGAGCCAACATTCCGCGCAAACCGCCGTCTTGGTGCTGGATGAAACAATTCGAAACCACAGGTTGGGTCCAAATATCAAAGCAAAACTCCCCCGCTCATTCCGTCGCCGTAGTACCGAGTTCGAACCCGGACTCTTTTTTGGCGGAGTTCAGGACCGTGACATACAACCTCTCACGGTACCGGATTTCTGCAACGTCGCCACGAGAATCCGAACATTTTCGGGGTTTCGGGGAAATGCGTAACGCCGATTAGGTACGAGTTCCAGTGAATGGACGACCACACCTTGTCGCTGGGGAGTGGGTGCGTCAAACGTGGTGGCCTGGTTCCATGGGTGGGTGAACTTGAAGTGGAAGTTGAAGGCTGGTACATCGGAACGATACCTAAAATGCAGGCTATATACAGTGCACCATATCATCATACCCCTTCTCGCGTTGAGATCGGATTTGGTGAGAGACCGCGCAATGATTGGATTACAAATCCAGCAAATACCCGCGTCTCGCGCACTGGAGATATGTGCGTCGGTTGACGCCCATCTGACATGCCAGGCGTGGCGTTCCTCAGGTTGGAAAGGTAAGGCCTGGAGTTACAGAGTGGGGCCGTCAACAAAAGAGGACAGGCCGCAGGTTGGAGTTTGAGAGCCATTGGCTCAAAGAGCGCATGGGGTTCGACTCACTGCTGGCATCTCGTGAGCTTTGGAATCGAACTCAAGCGGTTCACACAAACCCCGAAGGGCGAGAATTCTAACCAGACTTGGCCGTCATTATCTATTTGTCCTGGACATTACATGGGATCGTATCGTAACTAATCATCACATTCCCGGAAAAGCAAAGCGGTTCACGAATGGAACTCAAAGGAATCGACTGC
>Ga0307516_10010704_pt1 | contig 10053 bp, 9 predicted proteins | sample 19_EM_MG_FD_203310 | JGI IMG/M metagenome (GOLD analysis project Ga0307516, IMG submission 203310) | Populus trichocarpa ectomycorrhiza microbial communities from riparian zone in the Pacific Northwest, United States - 19_EM | ecosystem: Host-associated > Plants > Roots > Unclassified | place...
TCGATCACCCGTCATTTGCGTTTTACTGGCCGCCTTGACAAGCAATGAACATGATACCAGCAGGGGTATTACTGGCAATTAATCAAGCTCAACAAACTCAAATAAGCAATCTCAGTATACACGGTTTAGCTGCTCACAACGATCTCTCCAGAACAGTACCAGATTCTACTGCTGCAAGTCTCTACACTACCGTTACGAACTTACGATTGCACCTCACGTTAGATTTGTTTTTGAATTCTTTACTCAGAAGAACATTTTGCTTCTCTTACAAGCAGCAGCTGCTGCAGCAGAATCCAAACAGCACGAGGTGTGGATTTTCTCCGTTGATATTTTTTTTTGCTTTCGATTTTCTTATGTAGGTTTCTTTTCCGTGGCATCATTTTTTTTACTTCTCGATCAACTTTATGAAAGTAATCAAAATTAATCAAGCTTTGCACTAGATTTATTTTATTTTTAATCGATGGTAGCTTCAACCGGGAGTGAGAGGAGCAGTGTAATTAAGTCATATTAATCCATGATTAATTTGAAGTAACAAAGTGATTATCATGTCTTAATTGTAATTAGAGTGCAATTTTCTTAGGGTGTTAAATATTTGTCCCTGTTCTTGCTGCGGTGTAGAAGTTCGTTCGTCTTTCTCGAGGTTTTGAGATTGGTCTGCTGAAATGCTCGTCTCGGCTATTCTAACATCTGTGGGGATAAACTCTGCTCTATGTGTTATATTCCTGGTACTGTATTCTATATTGAAGAAACAACCAAGTTATTATGAAGTTTTTGCACCGCGCTTGCTCGCGGAAGGGAGTTCTAAACAGGGAAGCCGTTTCAATCTTGAAAGGCTATTACCATCTGCTGGTTGGTTGTCAAAGGCATGGAAGCTATCTGAAGAGGAAATGTTATCTTCTTCAGGCTTGGATGCTGTGGTGTATATGCGAATGATAACTTTCTGGTAATTCTAGTCATATTCAAGGAAGCTTTTTAATCTGCCATTAAACAAAGCCTTATTTTTCTTGCTTTATCTGAATACTGCAGTTTGAAAGTGTTTTCATTCGCTGGGATAATAGGAATACTTATTCTTCTCCCAGTGAACTGTTCGGGGACTGAGCTTGACCAAATTGATTTTGCTGATTTGTATACTAGCTCACTGGATGCGTTTACCATTTCAAATGTAAATAGTGGCTCAAAGTTGTAAGTATGATCTGCAAATCTGGCTTTAACATGTGCAGTCAATTTATTTAAGAAGTTCTAACATGCTAAAAGTATCCATGTGAATAGTCTTAATTTCTTGAGGCTTAAATTGCTTCTGAAGTTATATTTGCTTTAACTGCTGCTTCTTTTGATTCCTGCAGTTCTCACTCGATTATCCACTTTTATTTTAGCCTTGAGATGTAAAACTCAATTATAAACTTCATTTCTCATTTTGAACATATGCAGCAGCAACCTTTGTCTGAACCCTTATCAAAAAAAAAAAAAAAAAACCTTTGTCTGAACCCATAATTCTGGAAATTGTCCTTCATCATGCAGATAAGGTTGCTTGCATTTATATTCAGTTGCATGACTTGGTTGATTTTTTTCAGCAATATTACAATGGCTTTGATGATTAGAATGCTAATTTGAAACTCTTTCTAATGCTTTTAGCTCTAGATCTTTTTCTTTTTTTTTATCTGCTTTATTGATGAAGCTCAGAAGCATATTTGTTTTAGGTGTTGTTGATTACATCACCCATGAATACCAAGTGAGTTTTTAACGGAGAATTGGATGGAAGGTGACATAATGGGTCTATTAATAGTTTTGTATAGGAGAGGTGTCAATCCGAACCCAAAAAGAATAAGGGTTTCCATCCAAATGACCGATTTGCCTAGAAAATGCTACTCATTTGTCTGAATGGTGTTAGCTCATTTGGGCTTCCATTCATTATGGAAAATAGTTTTCATCTAGAATTAAGAATCCACTTATTACATAACTCATACACACAGTTAATTTGAAGCAAATCCGAGTAGGACAACTCGATTTCACATTAAACATTCACATATTTATGCTTTGGTGAGGGCCTGGAAATGAATTAACTTTGTAACACATCCAGGATATTAGGCAGTGTAATATTCTTATGGTAAGGATAGTGTACTGTGTAGAGGAAGTCACGCATTTTGGCAATTTTTTAGCAGGTTATGGATTCACTTCTCTGCTGTATATGTTGTCATTTTTTTCATCTTCTATCTACTTTATTATGCAAGTTTGTGTGTACTGTGTAGAGAAACTCACGCATTTTGGCCATTTTTGCAGGTTATGGATTCACTTCTCTGCTGTATATGCTGTCACTATTTTCATATGCTATCTACTGTATTATGTAAGTTCCATTTTATGCGGTTATATCTTATTGTGAATCCTTATTTTAGCAGAATTTGACCACCTTCAAATCCTTTTGCCTAGGACTGTGAATGTAAGTTTTCCATTTTCATTGATCAGGGGATAAATCAGATTTATATTTTGGTGTGGATCTACACACATTGTTCGTATGGACAGGAGACTGTTAATTATTTAGCAGGGTGTTGGTTATAATTCTCTCATGATGAACTGATAAAATGTATTAATAAGTTATTTCTTGATACATAAACAGCTGCTGACGGGTATTTGATTCTGTAGGAATATAACTATATTTCTTCAAAAAGGATTGCATATTTTTATTCAGCCAAACCTCAGCCACATCAGTTCACCATTTTAGTTCGCAATATCCCTGTCTCAGTTGGAAGCAATGTCAGTGACAGTGTTGAGAGCTTCTTTACAGAGTATCACCCTACCACATATCTTTCACATACAGTTCTTCGTCGAACTAGCAAAGTTCAGAGCCTCATTGTAAGTAATGTCTTTTTCTTCCCTCACCATTGTCACCAATGTTTTTCTCTTTCCCTTTTTCTATATATCTAAGCTCCCTTTAAATTACTTTGCATTTATTTCCTCTTTTTTTCCCTTGGGGTTCAGAAAGATGCAAACAAATTGTACAAGAGGCTTCTTCACTTGCAATCAGAACCATCTGAACAGAAGTATAAGCGAGTTGGATTGTGTGGACATAAGGTTGATCTTTTGGATCATTATGGGAAGAGGTTAGATGACTTAGAGCAGAATGTGAGATTGAAGCAATCAGAGGCATTATTGGCAGAAGTATGTGGTGCTCCTTTCACTATTATTTTACTTCCACTGACATTCTTTAATTGTCAAATTTATACCTTATTCAACAGTTAAAATAACCATCAAATATGCATGAAGGTGTTGAAATCCTTTAAAATGTGGTGCGCATCACCAGTATCAAATTTAGTAACATTGAACAATGTTTAAGTTGTAAAATGCATTTGCATGTATCTTGGTAAATAGTGTTATTCACGAATCAAAATGTTTATAGCATTACAGTACCATTTATTTTTTGAAAAGGTTGCCATGCTTGAATGATATTGTTGGTCAACATGATTTTTCTCTCGATTAAAACAAGTAAGAAAGTTGGGTTGAATTTTGTTCTCCTGTTAAGAATTTGCTGGAGATCAAGTTTTGTGAAATTGTAATATTGCAAAAGAATAACCCAAGTCAAAATTGTGAAGCACATATTTGAATTAATCAGTCCTTGAATGTTTCTGTCAGTTTTAGAGCTCATGGAGAAATACAAATGACAACCCTGCCCTTTCATCTCCCACCCAACCCCAAAGAAAGATAACAACCCTACCCTCTCTCCTTCAACCCGCTTCCCCAAAGGAGATAACATTCTGTGTCAGTGCACCATTTTTTTGTCCAGAGTCTCGGTGCGCTCAAATACATGCTTGTGTACTTGCTTAAACCAGTTTTGGATGGTTTATTTTGGAATTCATTTTCATCACAGCTCTAAAGCACTAATCAACCTGATACTTTGCAGTACTTTGATTTTTCTGAAGTACTTATAGTCTCATGGTAGCAGCCATTGTACTCTGACTGGAATGTTTCATATTATCTCATCATCTTCAGGTAGAGGATGACTATGAAAACCTAGTTTTCCAAAATCAAGCTGATGCCCATAACGTGTATTCTTGCCATTGATTGCCATGCCTTCTGTTTAGTTTCTTTAGATTTTCTTTTTATACTTTTTTGGTGTTGTGCTGACCCATAATGTGTATTCTTGCCATTGATATCCACTCCTTTTGATTAGTTTCTTCAGATTTTCTTTTTGTACCTTTTTGGTGTTGTGGTGGTGCATGCTATTAATTTACGCTCTTTCTCTTGTTAAAGGATACTCATGCTGCCTTTGTGTCATTCAAGTCGCGGTATGGTGCTTCCACTGTTTTCCATCTGCAACAATCAATCAACCCCACACATTGGCTCACAGAAGAAGCTCCTGCACCTGATGATGTCTATTGGCCTTTTCTTTCATCATCATTCATGCGAAGATGGATTTCTAAGCTTGTGGTTGTAGTTGCATGTATTCTTCTTACAGTTTTGTTCCTTATTCCTGTTGTAGTTGTACAAGGTCTCACTAACCTGAGTCAGCTGGAAGTTTGGTTTCCATTCCTGAAAAGCATTCTAGACATGTAAGTAATGATCTCGAGTCTTTGTACTATCAGTGTTGCCATCATATCATCCTTGACAATTCAACCCTCATCTACTTGAAAACCTCTCACTCTCTCTTGCCATCTACTTTTTTCCTACTATGAATTGAAGTCGTCCATTGGTACTGTCAGCAAAGAATGGCCACTGGTATTTTAGAGTATGTCCTGGAGCACTTGCCTCTAGTATCCATTTCATGAATGTCTATATGATAAGATTTCAATGGGTGGCCAGGATCATGAATAGTAAGGATTTATGCTGAACACTATCAATGGAATAATTCAGAGTTTTTCATATGTAATTTCTCTAGGGATCTTCTATTGCCATTGTTGAACCCTCTTATTGGATGCTTCAATTGATTGATATGGCATTTGGTGTCATGTGCTGCTCTAGATTATCAATAATCAGTGCAGTAAGTTCACTTTTTTTGTGATTTTGGCAGAAAAGTATTTCCTTGATAAACTGCAGCAACCTTTTCCAGTGGGTTTTCAGAGTCCAATGTTGTGCCATGTTTCTCAAAGCGTATTTCAAGGCGTTTCTAATGTATCTCTTTTACTTTTCAAAGCATGCTCTCCCCAAATTGACACAGGACATATCTGAAATGTGCTAACAGATAGAAAGAGCACGCTGAATTATTTCTACTGTTGTTTCGGTTGGGATTAGAAAAGTTGTTTTTCTTCTTTTACACATATCATTGAGGTGGTTCATAACAATTACTCCATTATAGCTGGATTTATTCTTCCACAATGATGCAAGATACTAAATTTTGTGATCTTACTCGCAGATCATTTGTCAGTCAAGTAATTACAGGATATCTTCCTAGTCTGATTCTTCAGTTGTTCCTAAAGGCCGTGGCCCCAATCATGGTGTTCCTTTCCTCCATTCAAGGATACATTTCTCATAGCATGATAGAAAAGAGTGCATGTAAGAAAGTACTCTGGTTCACAATATGGAACATCTTCTTCGCCACTGCATTTTCTGGGTCCATATTTTATCAGGTTTCCATCTTTCTTGACCCCAAGAAAATTCCTGCAAAGTTGGCTGTTGCTGTTCCAGCTCAGGTGAGTGTGTGTTACTGAAATCTTATTACAAAATTTTCAATTTGTTACGAGAGAGAAGTGTGTGTGTTTTTGGAAGCAGAGAAACCTAACATGTTTGCTGAATACTCATTCTTTCTATCAATTATATCTCGCATTGCTCTCCAATCCTCTTCTCAATATTGGAAAGACACTAAAAAACAGAATACAAATGAATTTCTTTGAAGTGAAAGGAGATAATCTGAGGGCATTTTGTCTACTGGAGGGGTGAAAACAACTTCAACGACTGATAACTGAACAAAATTTAGTGGCCTCTCGCTTTGAGGACTGAAATAGCCGATTAAGAGATTCATGATAGCTATTGTCTGATTGACAAATTACTGCGAGATATAACAAAACAAGAACGTGACAAATTTTAATTTTTTGTAGGCGTCATTTTTCATTACTTATGTTGTCACTTCTGGATGGACGAGCACTACATCAGAACTTGCTCGCATATTCCCTCTAATTTGCCATCTAACAACTAAGTGTTGTGCTAAAAGTACGGATGAAGGAATTGAAGTTCCATCTATTCCTTACCACAAGGACATTCCGAGGATTCTTTTCTTTGGACTTCTTGGCATTACGTATTTCTTCCTAGCTCCAGTCATTCTGCCCTTCCTTCTGGTGTATCTCTGTCTCGCATACATCATCTTCCGTAACCAGGTTTCTTTTCTTATTTTATTTTTTTTATCATACCTTTTATAATATGAATTATTTTGCCTTCGAAATGTATCATATTAGGTAGGTTGTTTTGTTGTGATGTAGTTTCAGAATTTTATCATCGTAAAAGACAGTTACAGTTTGGAAACACTAAAATGTTTTTAGAATTAGTAAAAATACAATATGCATATTCATATTTACATGCTCAATGCAATTCTGTTAAATATGAAAATTTGAAGGAGGTGTATTTCCTTTATATATCAGCAAAGGTTACAACTTGGAATGGAGCCGTATCGACCAGTAAGAATCACTGTGGTCTTAGCTCATTCCTTTTCGTAGCAGATATAGGGAAAGTAATCATTATAATGGAAGTGTGGGTAGCTGCAACCATGAGTCTGTAAATTTTCCTCTTTCATTCTGATGCAAGGTGGCTTGAACAACGTTTTAAGAGATTTTAGGTTGAATCTTTAATAGGTAATTGTTGTAGGGTTGATTAGGTATATGGGTGAGAGGTTGTTTAATATGGATGAGCATTTAAGGGTTTGAATCACGCAATCAAAAGCAAATGATTAAACACGATTTTGAGTGCTTGAACTTATCTGGTTTTACAATGATTGTCTAATTTTTAATTTTGTTCATTTAAGTGTCTGATTTTTTTAATTTTGACAATCGAGTCATTATACCTGCTAAACTCTGTGGACTATCACATGACCTAACCTTCATCTAGCAAAAGTCATTTTGTTAAGATATTTATATAATTATTCACATACTCTCTCTCTATATGTGTCTAAAAGAGTGAGACAAACACTTTAATTTTTTTTTAATTTCTCGTCCTTTTCTCTCCCTTTCCTATCTCTTTCCTCTTTTCTTCTCGTCATCCTTTCTTCTTCTTTCTCTATTTTCATTTATTTCAATCTAAGAAAACCAACGTGGTATCGAAGAACTAAAAACACTAACAAAAGTCAGTATTGTGCTGACATTAGTAATGATATCATGCTTATGTCAGCATGGCATAAGCGCCTCAGATGGCATCCTTTTTCCTGCTTTTGGTAGCTCTTTTACCCATCAACAAAAGCCCCATGGTTTAAACAAAAATTGATGTCTTTTACTTTGCCAATTTGTAGAGATATGGTTTGACAAAAAGGTCAGCTTTGATTTTCTAAGTACTCTAGTTTTTAGGGACTGTTTGATCAAGATATTTGGGTTTTTTTTAAGATATTCTTAGATGAGTTTGCCTTGGATTTTAATGTTTAGCAAAAGTCAAGTGGTCTCTTGTAGAGTTGAGACATGACAAAAGTAAGCTCAGGTGAAAACTCAAAAACTGCTAATAATGAGAGTAATGGAAGTCGAGTTGGAGCTATTAGTGATAATCCCTCACCTCATATCAGTCTTATTAGTCTTATTAAACTAGATGAAACCAATTACCTTGCTTGGTCCCATTCATGCTTATTATTTATCAAAGCCCGAAGAATGTATGATACATCACAAAAAAAAGTAATGCCAGCAACAAATGACCTATTACTTAATCGATGGAATTCAGAAAACTCCTTAGTTATGTCTGGGCACATTAACTCCATGGGGCCTTCTATTGCTCGTGGGTATCTGCTCCTTGATTCCGCGTCAAAAATTTGTAGTGCTGCTAATCAGATATATTCTCAACTTGGTAATGATGCATAGATTTATGATTGTAGCTCAATATTTTGCAAAACTCAACAGTTTATGGCAAGAGTTGTATTTCTATCAATATTTTCAAGCTTATTGTCCAAATGATGTAGCTAAATTTTATATAGGAATAACTATATAGAATAGAAAAACCTAATAACTTTAATAAAATAAAATACTAAATATAAATAAAGTCTAAGATAGAGATAAAACTTCCAGTAAACTTGGAGAATACTAAAATACCCTTTCATCATAGAATTTAAATAAAACACATAAATCTAATTCCTTTGTGCTTGCATCACGTTATTTACCCGGACTATTGATTTTCAAGTTGGGAAGGGGCCACACTTTTTCACAGTTTGTTTTCTGCATTGCTCATTTCTAAGGATTTTTATGTTAGTGCTAGATTCTTACAAGTTGGAAAAAAATTGACACTGCAAATATATGATGCAGTTCATAAATGTATACGCTCCCAAGTATGAAACTGCGGGGAAATTTTGGCCTATCGCTCACAATTCGATGATATTTTCTCTGGTACTCATGCATGCAATTGCAGTGGGAATTTTTACTCTGAAGAAGCTCCCTCTTGCATCAACCTTAATTATTCCTCTTCCAGTTCTCACGCTTCTGTTTAATGAGTACTGCCGGAAACGCTTCCTTCCGATTTTTATCGCTTATCCTGCTGAGGTATGTTGATATTCCAATACACCATGCCCAAGGGTATATCAATTCTTATGCTTTTATCTTGTTATCCCCCTTTCCCAACTGTACTTGTGATTTCTGCTGCTTCCAGCCAAGATTTGACCTGGATAAGTGTTTTCAGGTGTTGATAAAGAAGGACATGGAAGATCAAAATGATGCTACAATGTCTGAGTTTCTTGATAGATTGGTCACCGCCTATCGGGACCCAGCTCTATTGCCGATTCAGTACTCTGCAGACATTGACAGCCTTAACAGACCGCTTATATCATCTGCTGGAGTTTGAATGTGAGGAACGGTTGTGTTTGCGTTGTATTGGCTCTTGAACTGAATAGTAATGGTGGTTTCTGTTATCAACTACCATTTCAAGATGTTATATTTGATTTCTCTTTCATTTGGAGGACAATAGAAAAGTGTCCATGAAAACCACGTTCTATGCACGTGCGTTGTACATGCTAGTCTGCACGTGCTTGTATTTGTGCATGCACGTACTTTCAATGTTCTTGCTTAGGCATCCTGAATACTTGTTTCAGCTGACTATTTTTTTCATCTAAATATTTAAGTGTTTTTGTTGTCCTGCTCCCCTCCGTTACATTTTACTTGCCATTTGTCAATAAGCTAGAAAAATAAGAAGAGAAACCAAAAGCATAGATAAATTGCTGTCAGATAACATGTTTATTTTTTAAAAAAAAGATGATCTTTTTTTTTTCAATGCATGTAGGAGGTTATTTTTCACTCTAAAAAATATATATTTTTAAGTAACGTTTGGTCATTTTTCTAGGATAAAAAGTATAAAAATAGTGAAGATAGAAATATCTTTAAATCTTTGATATTAAAGATATAGAAACATAAAAATAAATGTCTCTGTAAGAATTTTAGAGTGAATTTTTATACTTTCAAAATAAAAATATAAAAATGAGAAGTCTTTATAGACAATATTTATTATTTTTTGTTTCTATCATTATAAAAAACTCTTAATTTTAAAATTATTTAATTAAAATATACAAGAATAAAAATAATTATTATCATAGTTTTAAAATTTAACTTGAGGGTCAATCCTAAACAAAGCCTGAGTCACTTGTCGAAACTCAAGTTATAAATCATGTTGACTCGAGTCAGTGTAAAAATAATAATTATTATTATCATAATTTTTTTCATATTTTATTTTATCTTATTCATCATAATTAAATAAAATATATACACAATCACTATTTTGTATATTAAAACTAAATACAATTTTATCTCCGTCTTGTTTCACAATTTTTATTTTTTCTATCACATTACATGAACAAACACTAAATTAATTCAAATCGCACCATTATTGAACGAATTATTCTTCTAGCACAGCTGGAAACGTTTGGTATCCACAAAATTGTAAAGAACTTCTTGAACTATA
>Ga0307516_10010705_pt1 | contig 10053 bp, 8 predicted proteins | sample 19_EM_MG_FD_203310 | JGI IMG/M metagenome (GOLD analysis project Ga0307516, IMG submission 203310) | Populus trichocarpa ectomycorrhiza microbial communities from riparian zone in the Pacific Northwest, United States - 19_EM | ecosystem: Host-associated > Plants > Roots > Unclassified | place...
AAACAAAAGAGAGTTGGCTATACCGCATTGTTGTCCAGAAATCCCGTTTCAAAAATTTTGATTAGATGTTGCTATATTTGATAACTAAAGCACCTTGTCTTTTTGGTAACGACACCAAGAGAAAGTAGCTTGATTTCACAGGGAAAATAATTTACTGTCGACCAATCCAGTGCAGCGTATTAATTATACCTGCTGCTTGCTTTATAGCCATCCTGGGGCAATTTTTGCATGGACCATGTTTGGTCCGAGCATCAAATGGACCAATGACCTCAGTTTCGATCACGTTTCGTGGTTTTCTAGCGGGCCGAGAGTATTTGACCCCTAGCTCCCAGATCATTGCGATGATAACAGAGATGGCGACTTAATGAGAGCACCTAATGTTCAAAGTTCAAACGATCCACCGTTCAATTTTTATGAAGAAACAAACAATCTGAAAGTCAAATGTTTAAGAACCAATATTACTGAAGTCAAGACGTTGAGCTTAATTAATAAAAAAATTACTCTAAATATTATTGTACTGAAGAGTTCATCTATTCGTTATATTTTGACTTCAATAGTCGTTTTGCGCATTAATGAGTTAACAGTGGTTGATTTTGATCGTTCCAGATGGTCTTTCATTGCTGCTCAATTACCAGGACGAACAGACAATGAGATAAAGAACTACTGGAATTCTCATTTAAGCAGAAAAATTTACAGCTTCAATCGGTATAAAAATGATGATTCTCTACCAAGCATCATGGATATCACCGATGTAGCAGCTGGGCCATACAAGGGTAGAGGTGGTAGAACAAGCCGGTCATCCATGAAAAAGCACAAGGCCACATTAATGTCATTAGGTAAGCCTAAGAGTCCTAAAGCCATAGCTCATGAGGTAACTGAACCAGCGAGCAAAGAAACAGCAGCGATCTCACCCAAAGGTACAAACAGCTCATTAAAGAGTTCGGCCACTGAAGGTCCACAGAAGGAACCAGAAAATAGAAAGAATCTTGGTGTGCAAGTCCAAGAATCTTGCATAGACATTGCTAAAAGAATTAATGCAGCTGGAATATCTCATTGCCCTATTAATGACGAGAAAGAGACTGAAACTTTAGGACCATATGAATGGCTAGACAGTGAAATAAAGCGCCTTGAATATGCACTGCAACGTCAAGTTGCAGATCCTTTTGGAAATAATACAGTTGTGACATTAGAGACAGACAATGAGGCACCGAGTATGAGCAAGGAGAGCGAAAATTATAATGGGGTAATGGGACCAAAAAGGGTGGCCGTCCATTACCTGAAAAAACAAAGCAACAGCAGCAATGGTTGTAGCTCAAATGAAGAGAGTAACGGGGAATGGTACAATAGCTTTTCACCTATGAATCCAAGGTTTGATGAGGAATGGCTTGATTGGGACTGGACAATAGCTGGGGATCTTGGTGGGTGGGGGTTGTTATAATATGAAGAGGACAACTTGCTGACTAGCGTTTCTGGTAATGACAATCAAGAAGGAGTAGATTTAAGATCGATTTTATGGCCAGCTAAGAATGTTTTAATGTTTTGTCAAGTTTTCGTGGACGTGAAGGTTCCACCATAATGTTCCTCTATATATATATATATATAATTTTTTTTTTCCTTATTATATCTTAGATAGATTATATATACGTATTTTAGATATATATTATATATATGCTTTTATGTTGACCACAAATTCTGGGCAACGACTCTAACTAATGCCAGTTGCTGGATTTATCATTAAACAAAAAACACTATGATTTTATTGTTTAGTGGTAGCACAAATACACCCTCTTTTTCTTACCCTCTCACTCACGGCAGCACACGCACTTGCACTCGGACACTTCTCTCTTGCACACCCCTCTTTTCTACCCTTATTCTTCTTTTTCTCTCTTGCTGCTAACCCTAACACTAATGCTTCCTTACTAGGGCGGTTGTGCTAGGATTTGTCTTCTTGTATGGCTAGATTTTTTTCTGAAGAAAATCCTATAGCTAGCTAGACGAAAGCCTCCTGGACCTTTTAGAGATAATTTATAGAGAAACCTAGAGATTGCCTACAATACAATATCGAGGTACTGCTATAAAGAAATCTAGATTGATGTTCAACATTTTAAACTCATACATTCATTAAGAAAACAGAACGTAATCTGTCATAATCTTCTATCAAATTCAAACTCGAGACAAGGAAGATAAATCTATTTACCATTCCAACAAGAGTGTTGCTAAATTCACTGTAGAATTTGTTATTCCCACTATTTGATTTTTATAAAACTACCAACACACCCTTCTTCGTTAATGTTTATAATGTTACAGCTTAAAATGCTTTTTATCAAATACCAAAAAGCCCATTTACATTAGACACTCATCTCCTAATTCCTCTTCTAATATAGAAACACAAAACAAAAAAAGTTCTGCAGTCGATTTTTGCATCATGTATAAAAGAAAAGGGAATTACGGGCCAACAAGGAGACAAAGAAGAAATAGAAGGGTTGACTCGGTATAAAGATCTCTATTCTAATTTGGAGTCGCCAGAGTTCTACGAATCTGACTGTATACTAATTTGGAGTCGCCAGAGTTCTACGAATCTGACTGTATAGATGGTATGTACCTTTTTTTAATCTTTTATATCTCTCACCATGACTTTTCTTTTAGGCTTTTCCTGTGCTCATCTTTCTTTACTTGACAAATTATATGATTAGACAGTGCTTTTGCAAGATTTATAAAGTGGTGTTGACTATGCTCAGCAAATTCTTGGGTGTTGATAATTATCCATGAGTTATTGTCACTAACAGAGAGCTGACTACTGAATGCAATGAAGTGGTTTTTCCAACAACTGCTAATATTTTATGCATTTGGCATATTGGAAAATATATATTGGCCAACTACAAGTGTTATTTCGAGGGAGCAGATGATTGAGACGCATTTTTATCCACTTCGACTGATTTGATCTCCTGGTGAGTCATATTTGGTGAATCTTGGCATCGTCTTGAAGACCAATTAATATCAGAGATACGCTATTGTGATGGATGACATCAAAAGTACTTGGTTTCCTTCAAAAATTGTTTTTTGTTATTGCATCGATAAAAAATGTGCCCGAACTAAGACTCGAGTGAGTTCAAGAGTCGAAGATATGCGCATGCAATAATCCTAAAGAAATACCTTCGAAGTCGTGCAGTGGACGAACACGTCTTGCTGTTGAAATTCAATTCCAAGAGATTAAGGTAAGACTTTCTTGAAAAATACCGTGCTGAACAGAGCATGAAGAACAAAAGTTCAGATAATTCCAAACAAACAAACAAACAAGAAAGAAAACTCATTGTTAAGAAAATAATTATAAATGTCGCATCAGTAAATAGTTGGCAAATCCTTTTCTGATTTCAATTATATCGAGTCTCTTGTCAAGTACATGTTGTTTGGGTCAGCACGAATTACTGAAATCAAATGTATTGGGTAATTCATTTGGTTAAATCTAAAAAAAAAAAAAAAGATTATTATTATCTTGACCGAGCAAAAAAATAAAGTTACTTTCTTAGTCATTTCCAAAAAAGATAGGCATTTTCTTGACCATGCTTAAGATAGATGACATCATTTTCTTAACCATGTCCAATAAAAAAAGGATTATTCTTTTGACTATATGTTTATATTTTAACAAAAATAATATTATTTTTTTAATCGAGCCTAGAAAAAATAAATTCTTAAAGATTTTTAAACCTTTTAAATTTAAATTTATCTTTTATATATATATATATATATAATGCGAAAATAGCTGAATAAAACACGAGAATAAAAGATTAAAAACACTAGTTAGTAAAATAAGATGTGAATTTTTTGACAAGCTAAATTAAGTAAAGTTCATTGTGAAATCTTATTAAGTATACGGTTGAATCTCAAAAATGAGAAAAAGTGACACCAAAAGCCTAGATTCTTTTACTACCACACATTTGGCCAAAAACATGAATGCCTGAGACTAAAACGCTGCACCTTGCTCTGCCTTTCTTTTCTTGGATAGCGGACCACTCGATCTAGGATGCAGGAGAGAAAATATCCTAGGCAGGCACAGCATGAAGCCAGGCATCACTTAAAATAACAGACGGAACTAGAATGGTTTCGTGCCTAGCACAAACGGTCGAATCATGAGACAACCAGGCCCAGCTTACCACCTAAGCTATTCGTCTCCTTCAGCAAGCCCACTCAGCCTAACTAAACTCCTTTTTACCATCCGGGTTGTCAAGAAGGAAAAACTCAAGAACCAAACAGATACGAAGAATCATGCTAGCTACTGTATTGACATGTTCTGAAAAAAGATTGGACACGAACAAAAATAACAGGACATTTATTCCAATTATACTTTGGTGATGCTGCTGCGAAAACGATGCCTGCTATTGTTTTGAAAATCCTTTCAACAGAGCTCCTTTCTCTTAATTTTTGTCTCTGCCCAACTCTTTTTTTTCCTGGTTTCTGCTGCTGTCACAACGGACTCCCTCCTTCTAACGAAAACAGGCTCTGTTTTGCTACATATCGAAGCCCTATTAGCTGGAATGTATTTTACTTAACCTACCCACTTCAATATCTGCGCGAAACAGGCTATTCCTGACAAAAGCACATTATTAACAATTTTTTTGACAGTTTAATAAACTTAAATAACAAATATAAAACTACGTCCATACTTAATTAGGAAAAATTAGAAAGTTCATGCACTTGTTTTATAAAACTACGTACATTCCATTCTCCGAGAAACCTCGTACCCAACATCATATCAAGCAATGAAATACTTGAGACGACTGGAAATAGCTACCAGAAAAACTTCATGGATTGCAGACTGAACAGTTGAATAAGAAAATTGTTAGTGAGCTGAAGAGAGCCGAGCTGTAATCAATTGAACCAGAGTTCGTATGATAGCCTGCGGATGCATAAGCTGGCTTCTCCAACCTCGATTACAGTGATTTTGCTTATGAGTTATGACGACAACTTATGAACACTTTCTAGCCAAATAAATGAAGCGAACAATAAAGAATCTTATAAACACCCCGAGGAAAACATACGTTGGGATTGGCTAACACTAGAGATGGAAAGCTATTATGCTGAGGCATTGGTTAAAACCTATAAGACCTAACAATTCTACACAAAGCACAACCCTTGTTCTCTACAAGCACCATCCACCATACAGTTTTCCCCAATCTCTCGCCACCGTGAATCTCCTTCTTGGGCTATAGGCATCAAAACAGCAAGATATCAGCAACAACCTCATTAACCAATGAATTAAATATCTGGCTTTCGACCTCTACTCCAAATGCAAATGCATCTATTTCAAAGTCCAGCCATCTTCCATACTGACTGCTCATGTCCTTGTCTACAAGCTCATCCACCATGCAATCCCCCATGCTGCTCCATTCCAAGATCTCCTTGCACACGTCTTCCCCTAACCATTCCTTTCTTCTCACCATTGTTGTCCCTTTCACCCACGCCTTGTATCCACCACCAGCATAACGTCTGCATCTCAAGTCCAAGCATTCACTTGCACAATCAAATAATACTTTCCGCTCTAGCCTAGCATCAACACCATCACTTTCAAACATATCTTTTCTCCTTTCCAACTGATGGAAGAGGTGAGGGTTTATGATCTTGGAAGCCCGACCTAATGCGAAGTCCTGAAACATCAATTCAATATTACAGAGAATCTTCTTCACATATTCTATTTCCCACTTGGTTGATCTCGCAAGACCTGTCACTGCTAACATATTTGCATGTTTTCTATCCACAGTTCCTGTTGATGATGAAGAAGCAGAATCTGATAACTCCGTATCAACATCCACAAAATGGAACTTCTTTGAAGAGCTCAAACCATGGACTTCCTGGACTTGAATGGATGAACAATGCCTGCTCCCTGAATTATATTGCAATCATTTTAACTTTCTTGACATCAACTGGTAAAGCGCACTACCCTTACTAAGTTCTGAAAGACTGAAACTAAATAGTACATGAAGTTTAAGAATGAGAAATGCATTGCCCTTACCTTCTGTAATGCAACTATCCGCGCTGTCTAAAGAGCTGCTACTTTCAGTTGAAAAAGAATGTTCAAGAACAGAGACTGGACTAGGACGTCTACAATCAAGGAACTTTCTGGAATCATTTGACTTGCTGCTACAGTCCATCTCATCAACTCCCTGATATGTAATAAATGCATCAACTACCCTCATATGAAATGGTGCAGAAGTTTGCAACATTAACCTTTGACACTACGTTAAAGACCCAGATTAATAATGAGAAGTAACCACCTACTATTGTAGTGTGCCTACAACATTAGAAGATCGAGAATAGCATTTTTCCAAGTGACAGAGCTTCACAAAATCTAAAGTGCTGACTTCACAGCATAAGTGGGTCTTTAAAATAACATTTTATAGCAAGGTTACATTGATCACTTAATAATACAGTATGGATAACAGAAATACAGCTTCAGTATTTTATAAGTTAAAAAACATGCGATAAATGCAGATTGATGAAATAGACATGAATTTGGAACTGACTTACACTCCAGACTGAAAATAGAAAGCATAACTGAAGCACCCAGCAAAAGAGAAATACAAAACGTATGAGAAAGAAAAAACAAAAACATGTGTGATTGAAAGCACTTAAGCAGTACTCTGGAATGAAAACCAGGCTGGCCCTAATAAAGATAGCTAGACACCAGACACCTTATCGGGGTCTTACACGTTACATGCCAGACAAGAAGGATTGGGGTAAACCAGTTGGCAGTTGGCACACACTACTACAAGAAAGATTGATCTGAAGGAATTTTCTCATTTTGAGATTCATAGCAATGGCATTTAAAATATGCACCCAAAGGTATTTTGTATCATACACTGCTAACTAAACAGGATTTCTTGTGTCTAGCAAGGTATTCCACACACACACACACACACACACACACATATATATAGAGAATGAGAGAATTAGTAATGTTGGGTTTTCTTTCAGTTGGAAATTCAGAAATATGCACCTGAAGAATGCGTTTCAATCTGAGAGCTGCAGGATCTGTGGAGAGAAAGTGACAATCATAGCAGCTATCCGATCTATCTATGCATGAGACACTTTGATCCTTGTTATCATGTAACCTTGGTGCAGTGCCGCCTGAACTAAACGTGGATAGGGAACTAGAAGACTCGACAGTTTTGGTCAATTCCCTCATTTTTTGTTCCAAAAGAGTACTCAAAGCATCCCCCCCTATCACATTATATCCCCCTGAAGATAGATTCATACTATCTGTGTCAAGCAACAATCTCTTGCTGCGATTATCCGTACAAGAACCACTTTTTTCCTGTACAACCCGAGTAGGTGTTTCAGAACCAGGCATAGACCGTGTCAAGGGGGCTGTGAATGTGAATGAAACAACATCCATGCCTTTCCTTTTGCTTTCTTCTACCCAACTAAAGTGCCTATCAATAACTGGATTAGTTTCAACAGCCTTCCGATTTCTGTCAATCAGCAATTTATCAGCAACCTGGTTTTTCTCAAGATGCAAATTCCCATCAATCGATCGCTTCTTCCTTGGATTACTCCTTGTACTATAGTTAGAAGTCCCCTTCTCAACTTCTCTCGAATCTGAGGCCAACTTCCTGGATCCATTTTTGGAACCAAAAGTCTTACAAAAAGTTTTGTGCCTTGCTGGAGGATTCCCAGACAGTACCTTTTTACCCTGCAAGTTGGAAACCAAGGGCTTTGAAGGCAATTTGTCTTTATCCATCATACAATTTTGTTTCTGATTATTCTGCCTAAGAGCACCAGAAGCTTTAAGTATAGGAGATCTTTTTTGCGAACTCTTTTGGAAATTTGGGTGGCTCTTGAAGGGCTGACTTGATGAAACCTCGGCCTGTTCTTTCTGGCCTACAAAGCCTTGACTACTACTTGCATTCAAACCTTCTCTTCTCTGAACATTGAACTTTGCTTGGATTGCAAGTGAGATAGACTTTACCTTAGTCTTTGAGCTAGAAGAGTCTTCATCAGTCTCAGAAAAAGCCCTGTAAGATGTATCATCTGATCCATTCCAGCTTTTGTTCAAAGACTGCCCCTTTAGATGCTTGGCAGCACTCGACTCAACTGGTCTTCGAGAAGTTTCTGCAAGTCTCGAGGTTTTATGAGAAGCTTCTACTTTCTCTTTCGCTTCTCGAGTTCTTATGGCTGCTGAAGAGGACCCTACCAGAGGCATTTTCTGAGCAACCTCCAGTTTTTCCTTAAGATCCCGAACTTTCAGTGGTAATGACGAAGAACCAAGAGCAGGCATTTTGGCTTTGGCTACTGCTAGGGGACTAGGTTCAATAATTTTTGCAGCTGCTTCCATTATGTGAGCAGCAGTTTTGCTCGGAATGAAGCCAGGACTCTTGATTGGAGATAAAAGTTTATGGTGGGTAGTTGGAATTGATTTAGCCGATTTAGGAGGCAAGATTTCCGTTTGAAACTTTTCAATAGGCCTGCTCAGGACCTTCTGAGGCTTGGACTTCACCAAATTTCTAGGAGGGCCATCCTCCTTGTTAAGCAGATTTCCCGAGTAAGTGATTTGATGGTCATGATAGTAATCGAAATTTCTCTTGCCACGAGAGGCATCTCTAAGGGATTGGGTGTCAAAAAAAGGGGTAGAATTGGGCTCCAGGAAATTAGATGTTGGCATGGAGTCTAATCCCATAAGCCTGGCTACCACCCCAGGGGCCCTAGCCCCATATCCTTCATCATCTGTTACTGACGAAGCACAACTATAATCACTGCCTCCTCTAATACTCGATCCTGCTCCAGTATCATCATCATCCATCTGCAAATGTAATGAAAACTGTTAGATATATCACTGCCTCAAAAAATTGAATAACAAGATAAACAACGAAACAAAATATTAACAAATGGCCATAACCCACCAGACGAAGCCGAGTCATTCGCAAGCTCCCACCATTTCTCTTTCCTTGTTTTGAAAGCTCTACAAAGAGTCAGATAAAAAATTCATAACCAACCATAGAAGAGAATAATATGTACATGAGGATATAGAATGTAAAGAGAAAGAAACTTATACCTTGTAAATCTGACTTGCTTGAGAACAACTTTTTCCTAGATTTTGCAGTCCAATCAAACAGCTGAAAGAAACCACCTACGTATCCCCCTCCACTTTTGGAACCTTCTTTCTCAATTCCCATTTTCTCAATACCAAAAGATCGATCCCTCTTCAGCATCTATAAGTGGAGAAAAATAGAAGGCTCCATCTGCAGTTTGATTAGATGGAAACATGGTTAATTCCCCAACTAAATTGCATTCCTTTATCCATTCCACGAACAATTTACACATTCATAGAGACAGTTCAAATCATGGAAGAGGTAAGAACTCGTTATACAAGATAATTATCCCTAACAGTCCATTCTCAGAAACCTATCATCCTGAATTAAGAGCCATGTATTTCAAGCAAATGGTACACTATACCAGCTTAGATTCAAATTTCTTTGGGATTTTTTCAACATCAATGAGCCGCAATTTTCACCATATCAAAGATTAGAGCTTTCAGCTAAACAAATAGAACCCATAAATTTTTTTTCACTGGTTATGTTCAAAACATAGTCTATAATCACTTAATTCTATCTCATCATACCAAGAGAACCTACAAAGATTAAAACTTTAGAATAACCAAACAAAACCCAGAAATTCATTTCACTTATTATCTTCAAATAAACACTTGATCCAATCCAATTATACATAAAAGTGTCTCCAAAGGTTGAAACAAAAAAAAAACTTACATGAAACCAATGGGTGAGTGGTGATATATATGAGCTAAAACTCCCTGGACACTCTGTTTCCTTCTTCAAAAGCAAGCAAATTTCCAGAGAGGCTAGGTTTCAATGAGAGAGAGAAAAGTATGGAAATATTTTGCAGAGATTAATGAGAGAGTGAAAGGCGGTGTCTTTCCCCTCAGTGGTGTGTAGTTCAAATGCAATAAATGGAGACAGAAGCAACTTCCATAGCTTTCTTTTTTAAAAAAAAAAGAAAAAAAGAAAATAATAATGATAGTTGTTATTATGGTAAAAAAGAAGA
>Ga0307516_10010706_pt1 | contig 10053 bp, 16 predicted proteins | sample 19_EM_MG_FD_203310 | JGI IMG/M metagenome (GOLD analysis project Ga0307516, IMG submission 203310) | Populus trichocarpa ectomycorrhiza microbial communities from riparian zone in the Pacific Northwest, United States - 19_EM | ecosystem: Host-associated > Plants > Roots > Unclassified | place...
GATCCTTATCATTTCGGTAATGCTCATGGTCGTCGCTGTTCCTGAAGGTAAGTCTTGATTCGGTGTTGAGGCGCTTCCCCCACTCATAGCAAATATATGCCTTCCCCTTGCTGTGATGCTGGCACTCGCGTTCACGACTAAGCGTATGACCAAGGAGAATCTTCTTGTCCGCGTCCTTGGCTCGTGTGAAACAATGGCGAACGCGTCTGTTATCTGCATCGACAAGACCAGCACGCTCACAGAGAACACGATGTCTGTTGTTGCTGGCTCCGTCGACGTCCATGCTAAATTCATCCGCCGTCTTGAATAGAACCAATCTCGTACAAACGCAGCGGATGATAGCGGTTCACGAAGGAGCCACGACTCCAACATGAGGCCCAGGGATGACTTCTCGATTGACCTCAGCGAGCTCAACACTATTTTATCTCCTCAATTACGAAAATTATTCAATGCATCGATTGCCGTCAACTCTACGGCGTTCGAGGACGAGGACCCGGGTAGTGGGAAGTTGGAGTTTGTGGGGAGTAAGAGGGAGACAGCTTTGTTGAGCTTCGTGAAGGACCTCTTGGCAATGGTTGAATTTCAGGGAAGTGCGGAATACGGCTGAGGTCATTCAGATGATCCCCTTTTCGAGCGAGCGGAAGGCGATGGGTGTCGTTGTCAAGATCGAGGAGGGCGGATACAGGCTATACGTGAATGGCGCGAGCGAGATCCTCACGAATCTTTGCACCCGACATGTCGTCGTGTCCCGGAACGGAATTGCCGCAACGGACAAGAATGCACCAGTGGAGATGACCGATATCGACACGGATGCAAAGGAGAACATCTCGCGGACGATTATATTCTATGCCAATCAAACGTTGCGCACGATCGCGATTTGCTATCGCAATGTTTCCAGCTGGCTGCCTGCTAACATCACTTTGACCGACGGAGAGGTACATAGTATTGTTTACAGTAGTGACCTATATCTCTGACCGTCTACTAAGTTCCCTTCGAACAACTCGCTTGTGACATGGTCCTTGTTGGGATTGTTGGGATTGAAGATCCTCTCCGCCTCGGCGTTCGCGAGGCGGTCGCAGACTGTCATAAGGGCTGGCGTCATCGTCAAGATGTGTACTGGGGACAACGTCCTCACAGCACGTTCCATCGCACTTCAATGCGGTATCTTCACACCGGGTGGTATCATCATGGGAGGGCCGGTGTTCCGTCAACTCTCAGATAACGAGATGCTCGAGATGCTTCCGTGCATCCAAGTCCTCGCTCGCTCCTCTCCCGAAGACAAGAAGCGACTTGTTTTGAAAGCTGCGCGCCTATGGCGAGATTGTTGGCATCACCCCCGATGGCACGAACGACGACCGCACTCAAGTCTGCTCGCGTCGGCTTTTTCATGGGCATTGCTGGCTGTTACAGAAGACATTGGCAGGCAACTTGTCACCACCGGTGGCCGTATGACTCCAAAACAGATTGAAATCGCCGTTGATGCTGTGACGACTGAGGAGATCAAGTGACTCAGAATACAAACTTATCGGTAAATATGTACCTCGTGGTATTGTCGTGGTAACTATATAAGCCAAATACAGTCCAACATTTCCATCCTTTCGTCGTACATTCATGTCTGTACCTCCTCCTAAGCGCACTGTTACCCGCCACCTCCACTTCTACTATGCAAATGGTTCAATTATTTTCCGGGTTGAGGATACACTGTACAAACTCGCCCGTGATACATTGGAGAAGGATTCCGAACTCTTCCGTGACATGTTCAGTTTGGATGCGCACTGTGTTGGCCCACCGAGGACAGAGGGAACAATTGATGAGGACCCAATTATACTGCCTTTGACCGTGGAACAATTTGATTTGTACCTTGAAGTGAGCACTGGCCAGTAAGTCCTCTTGTAACTCAACTATTGAACTCTAAATTAAGCCATTCGTACTAGCATCCGTCCCTTTTATACGCTTCCAGACATCCGCAACTTGCTCGAGTTCACTGACAAGTTCCGATGCTCTTCTGAGCTCCGTCAGTTCGTCCTCAATCACGTCAAAGAGAATTTATGCTATGTCTCTCCGGTTGACCTCATCCGATTTGGGAAAAACTATCTTGTTCCAGAGCTTGTGGACATCGGGGTTGACCGTCTTTAAAAACATGTACGGCAGTAATTAGTTAGCTATCTTTCAAGAAATGGGCAATGAAAAAACGCGGCGGGGAAGATGAAAAACGCGGCGGAGAGGATGAAAAACGCGGTGGGAAAAACGCGGTGGGAAAAACAGGCAGCGCGGAAAAATAAATGTGCAGATTTTGCGTCATAAGGCTGAGCGAGAAACTGGTGAAGCTCGAATCTTGCCGTATCGAACTTGCCACGCTATATGCAGTCAGTTATTTCGATACAGCCAGAACAGGGGAACATTGCTGTAATGAAACAGACATACATCTGCAGAATCCACGACAAATCCTCCCTCGTGTGTCAGCGCTGCATACCTCACTGCACGAGCGAAGAGAGAGAGACGAAATGACACATACATGACCGCGTCCATGCCGTGACAATACCGCTCCCACATTGAACGGAACTTTGGCTGGCCAGCCACATCCCATATTTTGAGTGTTACTGCGCCCTTGCGTATTTTACGAAAGTTGAACGCGACAGTTGGCACGACATCCTCGGACCACTACATGTGGGCAAGTGTTAGTGTTAAGTCTGCGGAGGATTAGGATAATGCTGGAGACTTGCTTGCCCGGAGCCTATGACGTTTACAAAGGACGTCTTCCCGGATGCCTGTATGCGCGTGATTCAAGACGTTGCGATGATGCATGGGTGGGTAAATGGCTGAACCGCGGACTAACTTGGAGGCCGACAACGGCAAGTTCGGCAGCTTTGGCGAAAAAAGATGCTGGGCTATATGAACACGGATGTAGCGATGAGCCGGGATTTCTTACCTGCAGAACCATACGAGGGATAGAGGAGAAGAAAGACAGAGACATGATCCGAGTGTCGAATATCGAACCCTGCGCAGTGGTGTGGGCGGTGGCGGATTCATGGAGCCTTAATCCATGGTGGTCATTTCGTCATATCGGTCCCCAGATTGGAAATCTTATCTCGCTCAGGGTGTGAATACTAATAGTAACGTCGACTGCTGGTATGGCTCGCCGTCATTTTTTGCACAGTCCTATGTGGCAGCGTATCAGGACGAGCTGAAGCGAAAGCCGCTTTCATATTGAAGTATGTATACCTCTTCATCCTGCGCTACCATTTTGGTTGTCATTCCTGACTTTAGCGAAACCTTGTCGATTTTTTGCGGCGATGGGGAAGTGTTCCCTGAGTGAGGATAAATGCACAAGTTGTAAGTTTAGCTTGGGATCGTGACCCTCTTTTTTCGTTTTCTTGTCGTTGATCGAGCACGCCGATAGTATACATAAAGGAAGACGCAACAACCGAACTCGTATACTATTCCCGATGGCAGCAACGCTAACGCCCACATCCTTGATAGTAAGTCGAAACACGGTGATAACAAAACGGAAAACTTCTATCCCATAATATGCAGGGTCATTGGCGGTGGAGTCATGATGAGTGGCGAGAGTGAGTCGTCTCCCGTGCCAAGGAGCCAGTTGTTTTTATCGGTCTTCTAGCTTCTACCACCATCAGGAAAGATATGCGATGCATTTGTAGCTGCCAACTGCAAATACGGCGATGACTGTAAATTCGCTAAATGGATCGCAAGCCCTGGCGCCGCTTACTCCAGTACAGACCAGAAACGCCTAATACGACATCGTCGCTCACAGAGAACGGATATTTGAAACTGACGGCTGCGGCTGCGGTGCCAGCAGATACTAGCGACGGAGCAGTGCGTTTATCGGGCGCAGGTTAAAGGTTTAGCAGTGGGAGTGGGAGTGCGCAAGAGCAGGTGCAGACTCCCCCCGATCGAATCATTTCACGGCCAAAGATCACACGAGCCCGTCCTACTATACCGCCAGAGCCACCGTCCACTGAACAGCCACTTGATGTTGGGTCGAGGGAGAAGAGAACGACGTTGTATGTGCCTCCCGGGGACGGAATAGAGGATGCGCGCTGCTCCGAAGGTGGTTGTGATGAGACTGGTGGGCTGAGGCACCCCACCCTGACGTGTCTTCCCCATCGACGGACGAGATCGATGGTTGGTTTGGTTTCGCCGTTGTCTACTATCGTGCCTGCTACTACGCCCACCAATGTGAGTTTTGTGTACACTGTGCAAGGGCGAGGCTGAAGCGCTGACCTATGCATTTGTACCCAGTTTTCTGCCGAATTCTGAGATTTTGAGACTCATCCGCGGCGTATTATGGCTGGCCTGGTTGGTTATCCTTTCTCCCTACATTGCATCCCATTCTATGGCATCTTGACTGTATACTATGCTAGCCCATTTGATTTATTCACATGATGTTCTCAGAGATTCAACTTTCCTAGGGGTTCGCGATGATCGATCCACAGTAAATTCCCCCCCTTTTCATCTGTTGTCCGGCGCTTCTTGCTTACAGATATCTGTCGAAAGATGCCTGACATTATCGGAATCCCTCCTTGTAAGCAGCAGTGATCGACTGTTCGACCTGACCGTGTCTGAGACTGTTCCCAGTTCATCTTCCGCTACGAATCGGCGACACCCACCCCGTTTGGTAAGCAGATTCATGAGCAACGCGTTCGAATACGGGGATGCCCTCCTTCCGCAAGAAACCGACCCTGATACTGGTGAAAGCCTTATCCCAGCCCAGATCGGCAGTAATCAACCTTACCTGAACCTGGCCACGTACGTATTTTGTATGTGTCCTCTGAATGACCATTTAATGACCATTTAATGACACCGGGCAGGTTCCGCATGGTCGTTCTGGCGGATGATACTCTCGAGTCTTTCTTTGAGACGGATTTGGCAGCGTCCTTTAGACTGGAGACTGTACCAGAACTAGAACTTCCGACACACAACAGCGGGTTCTTAGGTGACCTCTGGTCGGACATTGCCACGGCCGACGGCACTTGAAGAAAATGTTCCACAAGTTTAACAACGAGCTGGGAAAGACGATTGGCAAACACCAGGTCTGTGTAGGGTCTCATTCTTGTTATGGGGTCGCTGACCTGCCGTTTGGTGGTACTGTATATAGGTCGTCTACTGCCCTACTATCGGTCAATATGTGAGGGCTGTGGAACCCCAAACGCGACAGTCTCTTCTCTCACCGATACTGAGCAAATCGAGCCTTCCGTCTGGCGAGACAGTCACACTTTCTTGAGACATTGGCCTGTCGCTGTGTTCCATATCCGTCTGCACACAGTTATTGCGGGTTCTACGGCAGGGATGGATGAAGCCTACAGGGATGTACATTAGCCCATCAAGGGAGCATGACACGATCAGGGATGCGTCACGATTGAAGTGTACGGCAGTGACATAGTCGAGATGGGTGCATTGAGTGTTTTAATGAACAATGAGTATTCTCGCTCCAAAGGGGAGACCACATGACAATGCACCTCTCGCGATGTTTCATATACGCACGTCGCCTTCTCATCCACCGGAGACTAATAGAGTCGACGCAGTGTTGTAGTTGACGCAGAACACGAAGCTTGTATGACCCCGTAGATGTTTTGTTGTCGAGCCGTTTCGACGTTCCATATTCGTGTATTCGTATCGTCCGATGCGGAAGCAAGGTATGTCCTATTGCTCAACCATGAGATGTCCGAGAGACCCTTCGTATGCCCACTGAGGTTGCGGATTAGTTCGCCTGTGAAAGGCGACCATACTTTGATCATGGTCGCGAAACATATCACAAGACGTGAGCAACTCCATGCATACAAGAAACCCAAGCATACACAAAGAGCAGACACACCACAAGAAGCGAGGAGGCTCCCGTCAGGACTAAACTTGACTGCGGATACAGACTGGGTATGTCCCCTGAATGTATGTCGCAATCTGTAATTCGATCGTTCGCGCGGAGCAGCCTGGATGGTAGAAGTCTGGATCTGTGCACTGGGATGTGGTGGCGGCACTGCTGGGTGAGATCGGACGGGTGCAGGTGCGGGTATTTGTGGGTCATCAGTCGTCTGTCGTTGATTCGTCCCTTCCTCGTGAAGACTAAGCAAGGAGATACTCGAGTCGTGGCACTGGTGCACAGCCGCTCCAGGCTGTAGAAGCGCAGTGCCGCATCTCCACCCTCAGTCCTCCCTCATCATCGTCTCTCTCATTCGCCCTAAGGGAATACCACTGAAATTATGCCAGAACGTAGCAAAAAGAACTACTTTCCCAAACTTCTTCGTAGAAAAGATCGGAATCCTGCTGCCGAGGTGCTTTGGGATTCGCTCCTTAACCGTCTGTCTTCAAACTAACCGAAAGGACAGCAGGGATCGTTTGGGGACAACCCTCATACAAGCCAGCCAAAGAACAGACTTCTGGATACCTTGCTTCGTGGACACAAGGTACGTATGCACTGCAGTTGCATTAGGTGCTCATACTGAAATGCTCTATAACACAGTTATTCGGCCTTTCTCCCAGCCCCAGCACTCTCACCGCGCAAAGCCCAAGTACAATCAATTTGGTAAGTGCAGCGGTGCATTGAGTTGGTGTGGGACTATCAACTGCGTAGGTTGCGCAATCCCGTCCGCAGGCAACAGTCCCTGTCCCCAGCACACCTGCAGTACACATTCCGCTCATGCAGACTCAAGATGTATGTTATCTTGCATTGTGCTCTGATTTCTGTGGTGACACAAAACCAAGGCCGTCGATGCCAACCTCGCAACCGAACATGGTAGCGCAACCAGCCCTGGTGCTACTCCTGTGCAGTGTGATCCCGTCTCAGCAGTTGGGCTATCGACAGGTGCGCCTCCTTCGGGAGTTCAAAATGTGAGTCAACATGTATGTCATCGAGCATTAAGCACTGATTTTATTTGACCCTCATCGCAGGACGACCTGAACGATATCGTCACAAATATCGTTAGGAACCCGGCTTTGTCTCCTGCACAGCAAGTTTCTGAAGCGCAGGGTTCTATACCCGATCCTTTCCAGGTAAGTGGTAGAAAAGATCGGGCGGTTCACTGCAGTCTCATCCGGCTTCAGGCTCCTCCTACTGGTGATGATGATATGAGGGACCTAGTCACCAGCATCGAAGCTGCACGAGAAGGCGTCTCGCAGACGAAGAATATGCCGGACAGCATGGACAAGGCATTCGTTGCTGTGAATACATGCCAATATGTTGTGAATCAGCTCGATACTATGAATTCATGTCTTCGACCCATTAAAGCCTTCATTTCCGTCGTTCAGACAATTTCTAATGTGCGTCCTCTTTCCTTTGGCGTACTCGTCACTAAATTGTGCTTAGATTCACCCATATGCGAAACTAGCTTTATGCGCACTATCATGGGCCGCTCAGGTACGTCCCAAAGTTATAAAAGATTGCAGTATATTTAATATGTGGACAGACTATTATTGCACAGAGCACCATGGATGAGTCAGTCGTGGCTCTCTTGTCTAAAATCAGCCATGTCTACGCTTTCCTCATCGAAGATCATACCGTCGCAAATGTCGCCCAGATAAAGGAACCTCTATCGGAAATCTCCAAACTGATGCCCAACTGCGTGGTATTCATCCAGTCGTATTCTAAAACGAAAAGCTTTTGTATGTCACACTCGCACTTGAGGTTCAATGTTTGGCTAATATCTCATGAAGGGCAAAGAACGATGAAGAATGTTTTGTCTGAAACCAATACTGCGATTACTACCTATGGCAATGCGCTGGATGTCTTGACGCAGCAGTGTCGGGACTTTATGTACCGGGATACATGGGTGGCTGTTCAGGGGCTTGCTGCCAAGGCTGACCATATCTCAGCCGATGTTGGGAACATTCGCGACGTTGTGGAGCACGTGCATTATGGCGTCAAAGACATACGAGAGGATGTTCGGTGTGCCCTAGAAGGTGTCCACCATGTACAAGGTGCCATTCGTCATGCCCTGAACAGTATCGAAACCATAGGTAAGGTTGGGTTCCACACGACTGTGACTTGTCCTAAGTGATTGCCATGTAGATCAAAAGGCTACCCTTGGCCAGCTCGCCTACGCAGGTGGTGCTGGATTAGACACCACCAAGGTCTGTTTGGAAGGCACGAGGGTCGATATCCTGGCGGACATTGTGGACTGGATCAATAAGTCGGAGTCTGATACCCCTCGAGTGTTGTGGCTCCATGGCCAAGCAGGCAAGGGGAAATCAGCCATTGCCCATACCATCGCCAACTGGTTCGAACCTCTTGGAGCCCTTGGGTCGTGTTTTTGCTTCGCTCGCGATCAACAGGCGGAACGTCGCCACGAAAAGATATTCACCACCATCGCACATGATCTTGCTGATCGTAACCCTACTTTCAAGCGGATTATAGCTGAGGCCATTGCAGATGACAAAGCGCTATCCACCACACGCGATGTGAAGCGACAGTGGCAGAAGTTCATTTTGGATCCCATTTCCAAAGCTGCAGCGTCTATGGTTGGACGAGTGGTCATTGTGATTGATGCACTTGATGAGACCGGTGTCGAGGCCTCCCGGAAACATATTCTCAGTGTTCTCGCTTCCTTACAAGTTGCCCAGCTCCCGTCCAGCTTTCGTGTTCTCATTACATCCCGCCCTTTACCTGACATCATGGAGGCCCTGCAGCATGTTCCACACATCACATCCAAATCGATGAATGACATCTCTACCGCGAGCGCTGAACATGATATTCGTCTGTACGTTTCTGATCAGCTAGGAAGACTGATAAACCGTTTCACTACCGAACAAATTTCACGCCTCGTACAGCTGGCAGATGGGTTATTCGAGTGGGCTCGGTTGGCTTGCGAGTTCATCAAATCACACAAGGGTGGGTTCACAGCCATGGAGCGATACAAGTCCCTGGTCTCTGTCTCGCCTGGAGCAGGAAAAGGAAAAGTACTTTTAGACGAGATGTACCTTACCATTCTGAGAGACATCGTCGAGGACGACCCGGAGGCACGTATGCGATTCCACTCTGTGATGCGGCAAATACTGTGGACCCAGGAGCCTCTCCCAGTGGAGTCATTGAATGCGATGCGGCGCAACTTCCCCGACAATGATCTTTCTGATGTTGAGGCCATCCTCAACCCGATGGGTGCCCTACTGAGTGGCATTGCTGATGTATCAGTCCCAGTCCGTGCATTACATGCATCATTTTATGATTTCTTGACCAACCCTGTGCGGAGCATGGAGTTTGCTATCAATATGGAAGATGTCCATTGTCAGCTTGCTTGGACTTGTGTTCGAGTCATGCAAACTGAGCTGTGTTTCAATATCTGTCGATTGGAAACCTCGTACCTACTGAACTCTGAGGTCACTGACCTCAACTGGCGCATTCATGAATACATCCCTGCTCACTTGTCTTATGCTTGTCGACTCTGGGCCATTCATGTTCAGGAGGCACAATTCAGGAATAACTTAGCACAAGAAATAGAGTTGGTGGTGAAGGACAAGCTGCTTTTCTGGATTGAAGCACTGAGCTTAATGGAGGTGCTCAGTGTTGTGCCTTCACATCTTGCAACTATAGCTTCATGGTTGGAGGTATGTTTATTATGGATCTGATCCTAATCAACACAGCTAATGAGAATATTTAGAAGGATGATACCTTTGAACACACATCAGCAATAGCAAGGGATGCCATCAAGTTTGTCCAAGCATTTGGTGGTGCCATCATGAAAAGCACCCCACACTTGTATCTGTCAGCTCTGCCATTCTCTCCAGTACAATCCATCATCTATAAACAATTCTCACCCAAGTACTCAAATTTGGCCCAAATTGTTGATGGAGGAGAGCCAGGCTGGCCAAACCTTCAGCTCACAATTAGGGGACATGATGATTTTGTGACCTCTGTTACATTCTCACCAGATGGCAAGAGGATTGCATCAGGTTCCTTTGACAAGACCATATGTTTGTGTGATGCTGAGACTGGACTGCAGCTGGGTAGCCCTCTCACAGGGCACACTGATGAAGTATACTCAGTGGCATTCTCACCAGATGGCAAGAGGATTGCATCAGGTTCCAGAGACAAGACCATATGTTTGT
>Ga0307516_10010707_pt1 | contig 10053 bp, 2 predicted proteins | sample 19_EM_MG_FD_203310 | JGI IMG/M metagenome (GOLD analysis project Ga0307516, IMG submission 203310) | Populus trichocarpa ectomycorrhiza microbial communities from riparian zone in the Pacific Northwest, United States - 19_EM | ecosystem: Host-associated > Plants > Roots > Unclassified | place...
AGCTCGTCAAGACACCATCTCGAAGAAGCGTAGTCTTTAGAAAACACAATAATGGATAGTTTTGTTTCTTGAATTGCTTTCTTGATTTCTAAATCAATGTTCTCTCCTCTCCGGATCCCATCGTCGTCTCTGAAAGCGCGAATCTCTGCTCTACATAGAGCTGTGTAGAGATGGTCCGTAAAACTTCGACGGGTGTTTTCGCCTCTAAAGCTCAAGAACACTTCGTAATGCATTTTGGAGAGAAGAATGGATGAAAAATTTAATGTGAGGAAAACAGTGAAATGGGAAATCTTGGAATCGGTTGGTGAATTGATGACTTTTTAGACTCAAGTCAACGCAGTTGGAACTTTACTGGTTTATGGTGTTGATATGGCAGACCAAGAGAGACGAAGACCGAGAGGAGAATAAATTATCATGGACCATTGGTTTCTAAATTAAGGATCCATTCCCGGCCCAGAATCCTTTTAGAAGGAAAAAAAAGGACACATTTTAGGCCCATAAGTCTTGGTTTTATTTTGACATGATGGAAGGCCCCACTACTAATTTATCTTTGACAAAACCGAAGGCAAGGAGCAGCTAGGAACTACGGCTATTTGAAAAATATTCTCGTATCAGTTTCGGAGAAGTGTCAAATACAGCCTACTACGTATAAGATAAACACAACACAGCAACTTTACAAGTTAAGGAAATCACATTACTGTGTTCTGGCAAGACAGCATGTCTATGAATTTGTTTCTAAAGCCCGGATATACTTCACATTCACGAGCACGTTTGAATGGCCAAAAGGATCCATCCCCAATCAGTTTGGGATTGAAATTTTGTTCTTGTTGTTATATATGCTGTCTTTATTTCAATTTTTTTTCTTGATTGTACTGAGTTTTTGACCATATGATTAGATAGCCTTATTCAAGAGAAAACATTGAAGGGATGTGACGTACTAGAATCAAGAGAAAACAGAGTAGGGATGTGATGTACCTGTCTTGTAGAACCATCCCTGCCACATCTGCAGCTTCTCTAAGAGCTGCCCTCCATTCTTCCACCCTCCCCTTCTCACCCTGGAAGCTTTTCTCGTGTGTAGAAAACGCTTCGAAACATCTCCCTTCCTGGCTCCTGACTTCAGATGGATCCAAATGGTAAAATATGGGCAGCACAATGTGCCCAGTAGCTCTCCTGGCATCCATGATCATGACGAGCTCGTCGAGGCACCGTGTTGAAGAAGCATAGTCCTTGGAAAACACAATGACAGATATCTTCGATTCCTGTATTGCTTTTCTGGTTTCTGAGCCGGTATTTTCTCCTCTTCGAACGCCATCATCGTTTTTAAACGTGCGAAATCCTGCAATGGTGAGAGCTGAGTTGAGATGATCACTAAAATTCTTTCCTGTATCTTCATTGCTAAAGCTCAAGAACACAAGATCATTAGCCGTGCCAAAGAGAATAAGCATCAAGCGACGGATGAATGAGAAGAAACCCATAAGGTTGATGAATAGAATACGTGAAAGATCAAAAAGGAGGATAAGAAAATCGAATTCTGTTGTGGAATTTGCCACTGAAAAGGCAACGTTTGACTTTGGAGGATTAGCTTCAACTTCAAGTGTGTGAACCAGCAAAAGGTAGAAGAACTAAGCAAGAGAAAAACGACTGCAAAAATGGAAGGGAAAGTGTATGGCCGAAGTTCTCAGGAAGTTTCCTTTTCTTTATTTTTTATACTGGATATTCTGTCAGATGCTTTTTCTATTTTATTTTCCTTGGTTGGGTGGTGCCTAGCTGCCTGGTGCTCCATTCCATCAAGCAAGAGAAAAAAGAGGGCTGTAGAATGGAAGGGAAAGTCTTGAGCTGAAGGTCTCGGGAAGTTTCTCTCTCTCTTTTTTTTTATTACTTTCTTTGACTTTGGAGGGTTATTGTATTGCATGATTTTTTTTTTAATTTTTTTTTAATATATTAAAATAATTAAAAAATATTAATTTAATATATTTTCAAGCAAAATAAATTTTTAAAATATAATCAAATACAGTTATAAGCACAAAAATAAATGATAATATACTTTTATCTGAAAACAAACTAAGAATTAAATGGTTGAGAAAATCTATGCGATTAAACTTATTTAAAATTATTTTTGCAAAATCTTTTTTTTTAAAAAAATTGTTTTATTATTTAATCAGGGAATTCTTTCTTTTAACCAAAAAAAAAAGATAATAATATTTTTCAATTATAAAAAAAAATATATAGTTGCATATTAAATATCTAATACCATTTTTATCTTCAACAATTTTTTTAAGAGCATCACACTTTCGGTTGCCTAGTCTATGGAACAAGCTTGGTTGTATGTGATCTACGCTTGGTTGCGGTAACTTGGGCTAGTTTGGGCTCTCTGTGTGGCTTCGCTTGGTTTTATTGCTCAACATCCAGCCCGAAATCCGTTGTGTTCAAGTTAAATAAAGTTGAGGTTGAGCCCTTTTACGAATGATATACATTTCCTCAAGCAATTAAATAATGTATGCTTTTGAAATATTTAGAAAATAGGTACTTCCTGTTATTAGTAGTTCTTTCCATTCACATAAAAAAAAAAATTATAATACCGTGGCATTTGGTTACTGTCAGAGAAATTAAAGAAACAGATGGTCTTAAATATGTTTGATTTAAAGAACATAGATAATAAATATATTATGAAATAATTTAAAAATAATTTTTTGTATTTTTCAAATAAAAGATACATGGAGATATATCTTTAAAGATAATATTATTTATTCTTAAAATACCACTAGAAAAAACTTTTAATTCTAAAATGATCCAACTAAAATATATAATAATAAAAAATAATTATTGTTATAATTTTAAAATTTGACCTAGTGGTTGAATCAGGTCATGAATCGAGAAGATCAACCTAGAATAATCCTAATATTTTAAAACAAAGGATCAGAACGATGTCATTTTGACCAAATATTTTTTTTCAAAATAAAGTCAAGGGTTTTTTACTTGGGTTTATCTCGAGTCATAGGTCAACTTGAGTTTTAACCCGATCAAGTTGGGTTAACCCTTCCTCTATTTTTTTTTTAAATTCATACTGGTTTAGGCTTTGGGTCAGCCGAGTCCTAGTTCAACACACTGAGCCAATCTAAGTTATATAACTAAAGTTATTATTCTATTATTAATTTCAACTTTCAATATAAACTAAAAAAATTATAATACTATCTAATTATTTTTTAAAAATATGTAATTTGACAATAATACATATTAAAAATAAAATAGAGTTTTTATATTTTATTATGTCTTGTTTACAATCAACAAAATAAGATATAAAGGTAGTCTTGTATGCTACTATCAAATATAATTTTATCTTTATCTCTTATTCTATCTTCTTTCCTCTATTATCATTGTCTCTATCTTTTTTGTTCCGGGACAATAATCAAACACTAACCTATTATCTTCTATATCTTAGTAGTAGTGTTGTCAATTCTTTGAATAAAACTTTTAATATTAACTTCCTACATATTATAAATCATCTAACCCTAGCTTTACTTCTCAATGTCTAAATTGTAGTAGTATTTGATTACTGTCTCAAAATAGAAAAGATGGAGATAGTGGATAAATGCGACATATTTTTATGTATTTTTTGTTTTGAAAGTATATAATTTATTTCAAAATTATCTTAGAGTAGATTTATTTTTATTTTTATTCATGTTTTTTCAATTAAATATATTTTTTATCTTTTCTGTTATAAAACACTAACTAAATAAAATGAAAAAAACATATCCTCGTATCTATACAATTTGGATCCATTTTATTTCTAAATACCTGATTAGCACAATTTGTTTTTTGGGATTTACAAGATAAATATAGCAGCCATTATAAAATTGGTCATCAGACAATAATTCCCTGGTCAACTTGGAATTCTAGTTAATTAAAAAAATATGATTTGAAAAATATAATTTATGTAGAAGAAAGCATTTATTTCACCTCACGGAGATATTTTCAAAAAATACCACTCACAAATCACATTCTCTCACTAACACCATATACCGTATCTGTATATCATAAGATAGCTCTAGCATGCTTCAAAGTAAAAATATATTGTAACTCATAGCTTTGAGTTTGTTCGGGTTAGTCACTCGGATCTATTTAAGGTCTATTCTGATATGTACTTCATAAATTTAGCAGTCAAAGACACTAGTAATAAGGAGAGAACCTGTTGTGATGTACTAGGTACATGCTTTTTGTAATTTGCAGGTAAGTTTTTCCTTAACGTATGGAGGCTCATTAAATGCCAGCTTGATCTTATGTTGGCAATGGCAGTCTCACGGTTGGATTTTGATGCCCTTTTTAAGTTATTTTGTTTTGCAAGAAGGAAATACAGTTTCTGATTCAAGAGCTTGGCAGGCAGAGGACGGGGAAGGTTGCTGCTATTTTTGGTTTGTTTTGAAATAAATTTGGGAATGCTTAGTTGGGAAAACGTTACCACTAAGTTGTACTGATATGATGGAAATGAACATCTGTTCTGTTCCTCCTGAGTTTTCTACCAGTCCAAAAACAATAAGGTTGTAGCTGGAGATTCTACTCTACAAAATAATGTTACCATTGCAGAGATTATAGAATCCTTTGAAAAGGAATAGACAAGATGGAAATGTTGACAACGCATCAAGTCAATCTCAGAGTTATTTGCCTACTATTACTGGCAATAATAAAGCCATTCCAAATCAGTTTGAGATCATATCCGAAGCGGCCATTGAATTTAATTTAAGAAATGGCAGATAAGAGAGAAGGCTTCCATTTAGGATCCTCCCTTTGAATAATCTCAATTTGAAGTTTTTAATATCTTTCAAATTACTTTGCATTAAACCAACCGAGTAAAGATTATTTTAAGTTAAACCATATGATGCGCAGAGCTGGTCCAAGTTGAACAATATATTACTCGAGTTCAGATACAATAGAAAAGATTTGGATCGGATATTACAATATCGAATTCACCGCAGAGGTATACATTTTTTTCTATTTTAACCAGAGGTATTGCATAATTTGTATGAGAAGAAAAGGGAAGGTGAAATGTTCGAGTATATTGCACATTAATAATTGATATAGTTGAATACAGTCCTATTGCAAAAGTTTCTTGTAAAGAAAGATGAAGAGTAGTGAACCATACAATAGAAGGATGTGGGGGTCTTAGTTGGCTATATAGAGTGATGTGATCACTCATAACCAGAGGAAGTGGTTGCTTATGTTCACTGGTATGATTCAACATTTTCAAGCATTACTTGAATCAATGAAGAAGAGGAAGTAATCGATTTCTTAATTGCAACTAATTATTGAATTCATTTTTGGCATTTTCTATAGGAGCATCTGCTTAAGCCTTGTTCGAGCCCTTACTCTCAAGAATGCATGTAGCTTGCACGCTATCTATTCCTTACCATCATCCAATTAAGCCTTAATGTATTTTCTCAGATTGGTGGCGCGATTAATTTACTAGCATGTTTCTATTAGTTAGCTGCGTCGATTAATGATGTTGGTTGTGTATCTAAGTCTAATGATGTTGCTATTCAGGATTTCTGGTATTAGAGCTTGCATGCGGTCTAATTCAACTTCATATACCCTTTAGATGCATGTTAGTCAATTACAGATTATTCAGCTAAGATGATTGAGTTGCAATTTACTGTATATCATGTTGTGGTCATGTTTGAAATTCAAGAGCTAGCCTGAGATGCTTGGCCTTAACAATTCCAGGAATGCATGAAACCTTGTCTCTCTAATCGTTAGTGAATGAAAAATGGTTCTGTTTTCTTATGAACAAAGTATTTGTGGATTGTTGGTGGCAAATTTGTAAAGATATCATATACCATTTATCGAAGAAAAAAGTTGGGATTCTATTTATGGATTTATGCTTTTAACCCATTAAAAATGGGTTAATGGCATGTTTTGCCTCAGAATTCTTTTTTGTCCTTGCACCAGATTTTATTTTATTTTGAAGGTTTGGTATGCCTTTTCCTTGCAGTACACGAATACATGTGGAGTTTGAGTGATAGTTAAAAGCAGGAAGACATGACAGGGGAGCTGCCATGTCGCCTTGGAAGAAGAGAATATAGATGTAACACTGCAAAAGGATGAACTGCAGTAAAAACAAATTTCATAGTGGAATAAGATGAAAAAAGTTGGGTTAATCCATAGCGAAAAAGAGAGAACAATAGGAGCGAGGAAGCACCTTATAAACATAACGAAAAGCTATAAAACCTCCAGAAATTTCAAGGACTTGATATGAATAACTTGGATCCATTCAAGTCACGAATATCTACAAGAGCAATCACCACAAGCACTTTTTAACAATGAAGAAAATATTAGTAAAATGAAATGATTTTTTCAGAAGTTTCTACACTCTAAATCATTAACTTTCCAGGTTTCACTTCTTTTCCTCACACACAAATCATATTTCTTGTAGTGAGAATTTGGATTCTTTTTATCAGATTTCTTGCATTTCTCGTTTTTAAGAAAAATGTTTCTATAGGTTGGGTTTCATAACAGGTGGTTGGTATCTCTGTATCTTTCCAAGATGCCGATACTGTTTATAGCTTCTTTGATGGCTTATCCATGCACGATGAAAGATGATTTTGTATCTGTGTACATAAGCTTCTTGCATTGCTTTCAATCTCTTGCAGTAAAACCTGTTGAAACTTGAAGAATGTTATTTGTTTCTCATATCATTGCAAGGGGGATTTGCTGTAATTGTTCTCTATGGAACTTCATTGATTGATAATCCAACATTATGCTTTTTTCAGATTTTTGATAATAAGCGTTCTTGGAAAATATCCTTATATGTGTTTATCAGCTGAAATGTTTTTCTTTAGTGTAAATTTCTTGTTTCAAAGATGCATTTCTTAGCTCATTTTGTTGATAATAAGCCAATTGTTCTCAAGATCAATCATGCCATTAAAGCTACAGGGATCAAAAATGCTGTGAGCAAGTGGTTTCCAGTGTGGAGATTTTATATGCAATCTCTTAATATTGATAATTGTTCTTCTCTCACTCTGTACCATGTTATGTTTAGCACAAACCAATATGCAGAGATGGTGAGAAACCATGAAGCAACATTTTATCATACTTGAAGGGACAGAGTTCATAATTTCTAACAGGAAAAGTGCATCAATGCTTGAAGTTGAATTGAACATAATGATAATAGAAATTATTGCTGCATATGCTAAAACAAAATGAGATTTCACTGTTCAGTTCATATACAGTGAAACTCCATTTTGTTTTAGCATATGAACAGTGTGAAACCCATTTTGTTTCTTGCATTCTCGTCATTGAATTTTTTTATCCCAATTTCACCCTCTCAAATTATATTAGCATGGATTTGTATGTTGATATTTCTTTCAATTTGTATATTTTTTTTACACATACATAGTGTTTGGGGGTATTTCGAGGATGTTCTGGTTATGAATTAAATACCAATCTTTCAAAATAAATCTTTATATATAGTTAATATAGAAATTAAAAGAAGAAGAATAAAAAATTAATAAAAACAATTCCCATTTAGATATTGGCATGAAAAACTTATTTGCTCTCTATAGTTTTTAATTAATTTATTGGTTGATCCCTGTTAATTTAGCATTTCAAATTTTGATCTCAAACTTAATTTGTTTTTCATTTTAGTTTTTTGAATGCTGAGAGAAGGTAGACAAAATCACTAAAATATATTAAGGGGAGAGATAGTGGTCTGATGTGGACATTCCAATCACCAAAAAAAAATTATCATGATGTCAATTTGTTTTTTTTTTTAGAAGTTCAATAGGGATGATATTGCCCTCTAATTATGGTAGAAAAAATATATTGGAGTCGCTGATGTTTTTTTTATTTGTTTAATTTTAAAGAGATTAAAAGTTGTGATGAGATTAAAAGTTGGTTTTTAAATGTTTTTAGATAAAAAAAAAAATTGAGAAATAAATCTTTAGGATCCCACAATTCAAACTTTAATTTTTCAATCACTAGAATTAACTAGAAACTGGTGTAAAGTATGAAATATCATATGCCGTAGTGGATAACCTATCATCTCTTTACAAGAAAATAATTGGAGCAAATAACACCATCTAAAACAAAAAAAATAAATAAAAAATTGATGCATGGACCTAGGCTATAAGGTCCTTGCGGTATACCTGAACTTATTTTTTAACTTTTAATTAATGTTTCTATTTAAATTTTAATGAATACTTTATCTCTTATTTTTTAAAATTGTTTGGTTAATCTTTTTAATATTTTTAACAGTTTTATTTTTAATTTTATAATGCTTTAAAGAGATTATTGTAATTTATATTTTTTTTATTATATAGTTTATATAAATAAATTATATTTATGTGATGTATTTTTTTAAAAAAAGAATTATCCTTAACTGCTAGAATCAACTTTTAATATATAATAAATAAAAATATATAAAATACAAAGGACAATCACGGTTAAATATTTACATCTGTATTTAATTTTACTCTTCTAGAATTATTAGCTTTTTACTTTAATATTTAATTAGCGTTAACAATTATTTTTTATTTGTTGGTTCATATATTTTGTAATTTGTTTTATTAAACACAAACAATATATTTTCATTTCTATGTTAGAAAATCATGATACCTGAATTACACACTTTTTCTTGCATTGAAAATTAACTTATAATCCTAATCATGGCTTAATTTTAGAGACTTGTATGACTTTTACATTAATTAATCTTTGATTGAACATCTTATGTTATGGTTTTTTTTCTATTGCGGTTTGCGTGGTATTTATAAAATCAATGGTAAGTTTGTTAATTTAAAAAGCTTGTTTTTTCTTTAATACACTTTTTTCAGTTTTAAGATTCATACTTGAGAATAACAATAAAAAAGAATAATATAGCGTTAGAAAATAATTTAAAATTTTACCCGCAAAGGTTACTCGAAATTAGTTGAGAAGAACCCTAAGCATGCACTTACTTGTAGCAGTCATATGTCAAAAGATCACTTAGACTATGATTATGCATCATCTCATTTTGAGCTCAAAATTCTTGAAAAAGTTCTTTCGTAGTGTTTTATGCATCATCTCATTTTATGCATCATCACTTAGACTATAATTATTGTTATTCTTTCGTAGTGTTTAAAAACAATTTAAAAATTTAGCAAGAACATAGTTGAGAAGAACCCTAAGCATGCACTTACTTGTAGCAGTCATATGTCAAAAGTGTAAAATAAAAGAAAAACAAAGAGCTTTGAGAGCTTTGACAGGTTTGATTACACAAGAGATGGAAGAATTTCTTTTATATTAAGGAACTGATGTGGCTATTAAATAGCCTTACACTGGAAGAAGAAAAGAATAACTACCCACGATTTAAAGTCCTATAATCGTGGTACATGGCTACTGTAACAGAAAAAACAATCTTGTTCCAGGAGGAATTATTCGACATAACAGAAATAGGCTTAAAACAGGGAAACTTTAAAACTAATGATAATTCAACAAAAATATCATTTAGACTTTGATTATGCATCTGATCATCACATTTTGAGCTCAAAATTCTTGAAAAAGTTAACAGTCACAAGGAGAGAAGCATTCATTGAAGTCCAATCCTTTAATTAATTCATCCATCCATGCTTTCACAAAGTCGGTGCGCTGTGGGACCTTTCTTTTCAGCCTTTCGTTCTCATCCGCCGACAGATATCCACGTGCTTAGTTCCTATTGATTCACACACACTTCTGCTTTACCCCCACCGACCCTCCTCTCTCTTTTTATTTTTTTTGTCCTCTTAAAACAAAACACGTTTTCCGTTTTGTTTTAAGAGGACAAAAAAAATAAAAAGAGAGAGGAGGTCTGAAGACCTCCTCCACTCTCGTAAAAGACCAAGAAAATATGAAGGTGGGCGGAGGGCTGACGACAGTGGTAACGAGGACGGAGGGGCGTGAGGCAGTGAGAAGTTGAGTTTATCTGCGATCTCTTTAACAATCGACTCTATGAACTTTGACTCATACCTGCAAACACACATTCATACAAATTAAATCACGGATTAATTTGCTAATTCCTCGTCAGATCAACATAGAAGAAGAAGAAGAAGA
>Ga0307516_10010709_pt1 | contig 10052 bp, 2 predicted proteins | sample 19_EM_MG_FD_203310 | JGI IMG/M metagenome (GOLD analysis project Ga0307516, IMG submission 203310) | Populus trichocarpa ectomycorrhiza microbial communities from riparian zone in the Pacific Northwest, United States - 19_EM | ecosystem: Host-associated > Plants > Roots > Unclassified | place...
CATTTTTAGAAATGAAATTATATTAAATTAAGCGTGCTCGAGATTGTTCAAATTATTAATTAATTATAATTAACTTTATGTCTTCAGAGGAAACAAAAGGGAAGGACAAAATTATCTTCCCCTCAATGATAGACCTAGCCCACTTTCTAAATCAGTCCCCTGGTAAATAGAATGATGGTCTCATAAATTGTTTTTTTTCTTTCCAGCTCGTCAAGCAGTTTGGACTCCCTCACTGGAAAATCTCCTTCTTCCCTGCCTCTGTGCACGTAGGGGAAAAAGAAGAATAATATCGTTCAAAACATCACTGTTTTGAAAAAAAAAAAAATTTAAAAAAGAAATGAATTTAGAAATAACCTAAAAATAGATTATGATATTTTCCATCACTTTTTCTTATCATCAACTTCAATATGTTACTTCTTTTTTAAAGGTTTAATACTAGAAAGCCTTTTTTTTTTTGTTTCATTCTTCAAATCTTAATAACAAACGTATGTAATAAACAATTGATAGTGAAATGAAAAGGTTAAGGAAGATGAAATTGTAAGAAAAGAAAATCAATTTAAAATATTATTATGAAAAAAACAAATAGCAATAAAAAATATGGACTAAAATTTGAAAAATAAAGAAATTAGAGGTGAAATTGAAAAATAATTCTAGTTTTATAAATTATTAAAAAAAGATTTCAAATATTTAAGGATGAAATCGAAAAATATTAACTTTAAAAATTAGCTAGAAAAATTCAATAAATAATAAAAAAAACAAACTCAAGAAAATCTAAATCATTTATAAAATTAGTAAAAACTTCCAAAATAATTAAACAAAAAAAAAAAAAAACAAATAGAAACAAGGAAGTAAAGTCTGTAATTAAATATATACGCGGAGACAAAAACATGGGCATGTGACAGGAGAAAAAGGAAAAGGAAGGTCTATATCTAACTTCCTTTTCCTTTTTCTTAGAAAAAAAGTGACAAAAGCTAATAGAACACAGATTCCATCTCTTTTTCATTGGTTTTTTTTTTTATTTTAATGTTTATGCATCATCTCTATCACCGTATATAAAGCTAGACAAAATAGAATAAGACGGGATTAAATTTAGTTTTAGGATATATTTGAGAATATGATTGAATCATGTTTTTTAAGATGTTTTTGGATTGTTTTAATATGTTGATGCTAAAAATAAATTTTAAAAAATATTATTTTAATATATTTATAATTAAAAAATATTTTATAAAGCAATTTTCACCATACTTTCAAATAAATTAAATTTTTTTCAAATAAATGGATTTATATATCGATGACACTCTCTAGTTAGTTTTGAGAATTTTGAATCCAAACAAGTGAATTTATATGCATGCTTGTACAACTTGATTTTCTCTTTAATTTAATCAACGATAATTTCTCATACTCAATAAAAATTTGGGTTTATCGTTAGGGTAAGACAAACCGTATTTTAAAATACTATTATTGATGGATCAAGACAACAGTATCATTCAAATGCTAGTTATAAAATAACTTTTACATATTTTTCAAGTTTAGTACTAGAATAGTAGTGGAATAATTCTTTTAATATTTAAAAATTAAAAAAATATTGTGTAGCTGTTTTGTATAAATTGTAAAGTTAAGGAGTCTTTTGTGCTTGGTAAAATACGTCACAATAAAGTTAATAAATAATAACAGAAGAAAGGACCAAAGTTAATAAATAATAGCATGCTTTAATAGAGTGTTACAGTAAAAGCACAATAATGTTAACGCGTGGATCCATTTGTTGCAACCAGCACGAAACTCCAGCTCAATAGTTACCTTTTACCTCTTTTATAATTATGATTATTGCATTGCTAATAATTTCCAAGAAATAATAAGAAATAAAAAAATAAGGTTTGTTGAGGCTTTTCTTGGAAACTTGCTCTGGGATTAATTAGCGAGAATAAGAAAATCCTGTGTAAATTATACAAATTTCCTTGCTTTTTTTTTTCCTGCATGCGTTACATTTTTATCTTTTATAATTATAATTATTGCATTGCTAATAATTTGCAAGAAAGAATATTGTTTCTCTGAAAAGGGCTTGAGAAAACCATAAGCATTGTAGATAATCTCTTATAGAAATCTCTTTATTAAAGACCTTTTTTTTTAAAATAAAATAATATTAAATTAAGCTCGACATTGTTCAATTTATTAATTAATTATAATTAACTTGAGGTCTTGAGAAGAAACAAAAAGGAAAGACAAAATTATCTTTGCCACAACAATAGACCTAGCCCACTTTCCAACCCAGTCCTCTGGTAAATAGAATGATTGTCCCATAAATTGTTTTTTTCTTTCCAGCCCGCGTAGTTTCCAAACCACTTTCTTACTGGACAAAAATATCATTAAACCGCACTTGAGGTCTTGGTCTAGTGGTGGTAGGGGCTTGTTCTCTTTCTCTGCATTTGGGTTCGAACTTTACTATGCATGTTTGTCATCCCCGCGGTGCCTTACATGTTCACTGGGTTTGCAGGATGTTCAGTGGGCCGTGAGATTAGTCGTGGTACGCGCAAGCTGGCCCGGACACCCATGTAAATAAATAAAAAAATCATTAAACTGGACAAAAATTAAACCGGACAAAAATAAACAACCGATAATAATACAGTTAAGATGTTTAGAATGCTTTAGTCCTTTCCGAGTGGAAAGGGGGAACTATCCACTCCCAATCTCCACTGAGCGTGAAAGAGGGAAGTACTGTGAGAGCTTGATGCCACTTTCTATCTTTGATGTAATGGCTTTGGCAAAAAGAAACAAATAAAAGTTAGTGTTGGCACTGCTTTAGCCCAAGAGTCTTTCATGGTTGCCTTGGATTGATTGACAGGAAGAAGTCTGAATGTTTTTAGAAAGAAACAGTCTTCATCGCTTTAATAAATTGTTACAATAATAGCACAGAGTGAAGAATGGTGAACCCGTCGCGCTGAACGCGTTTCAAAACTATAATTTATATATAAAAACAACTAAATAGAAAAAATATTCCTTTTAAAGTAAAAACAAAATTGTAAAGATTTAATAATACTGTATAAAAAAATTAAAAATTCTAACCTAAATTAAAAAAAAATTGAGAAAATATTTATAAAGATAATGGTATGTAAATCTAAGGACCGAAGATAATACAACTGCATTGACTAGAGATTTCACTCAGAATTTCTAGTAAATTATAAAGGAAATTTCTCGGTGCTTTCTCATGTACATGAATTTAAAAATTAACTTGCATTGACTTGCTAAGTATTTGCTAGTCGAAATTTCCAAGCAATTTACGGAGAAAATTTCCTTATGCTCTCTCTTGTACATTATTAGACAAATTGTCATTGACTAATTGACTTGCAAAAATATTGGCAAGAAAGCTAAAGAATTAGAGTTTTAAAAAAATTTAAATTATTAAAAACATCCAATTATTTTTTAAAAAATCAAGAATAAAACATCAACTATTTATATAATTGCTAAATAAATCTAATAAAATAAATCAGAAATAACTAGTAAATAATTCAAAAATAACTAGAAAATAAATATATCTCCTCAATATGATTTAAGTATGTTTTCTATCTATCTTGATCGACTGACTTGCTAAGTATTTGGTAAGCATAAACAAACTTTACTCTAAAAGTCTGTTTAATATTTTTCTTACTTTTACTATTTTACTTCAAAGTTTCAATTTCATATTTTTTTTTACAATGTATATGTTATTTCATTAGTTTGATTATAGGGTATGTTAAGCATTGACTCGAAATTACCACTTGAAATTCTGAACTAGAAATTGGCTTAAATTCTGGCCACCAACCCTTTATTGTTTGATCCATAGGGAGAGATCAGGGTAGAAAATGTGATTTCTTATTCAAGATCGTGGATAGTACGCTCAAGATTATGGGAAGGTGTTTTTTGTTTACTAGGAGGATTGGGTCGAAAAGAAAGGAAAAAGTAGCAACCTTCCATATACGTTTAAGGAAACCCAGATTTTTGTAGATTTTAGGGACAAAACGAAGTTATTTTCTTTTTCCTTTCAATATCAAAATTTTTTCTTCTCTTTTTCAGGCAAAACGCACCATTTTAATTAGTGTGAAAAGGCGTCATTTTGCTTTAGGTTTTCTTCATATGGAATAATGCTAAACACACCATGTGAAACTATGTTAAACACAATATTTTAGCATCTTTTATGCTTCCATCTCTAGACTTTAAATTCTTTTATTTTGATCAATTTTCAACTCTTTTCCTTTAATTTCTTTTAATTTGCTATTGACTGAATTAGAATATGACCTTTAATTTTTTTATTTTTTTCATTTCAGTCATTGATTCTTCCGAGCTCATTTTTAAGCCAAATGAATTCCAGTTTTAATTTTTTTTTTCAATTAAATTTCTAATTGATTTTTTAAATTGGTTATTTATTTCAAACTCATTCTTGAACTTCTATTTTCTAATTGCAGCCAAACTAAACTAATTTAAGCTTCTTCTTTTTCTATTCAACCTTAAATTATGATCTAAAAACTCTCAAACTTAATTTTTATGTATAATATTTAATTATTGGTCTAATTTCAATACTAACTATATATTTTATTATTATTTTTTGTGTATTTTTTCTGATTTTTTCATGTCACTTCATGATACCCATGTTTTCAACGTCTCACACTGCTTTAATAAATTGTGACAATAATAGCACAGAGAGAACAATTATTCAATAATTTTCTGTTGTGTTTTTGGCACATTGATCAACAATAGCTTGGAAGAGTTTGATAGCAGAGGAAGAAAAATAATAGCAGTAACCTTTTCGACCTCAATAATGTTAATGCGTGGACCCAGTTGTTGTGGAAACTTTGCAGAGGAAGAAAAATGATAGCAGTGACCTTTTCTACCTAATAATTTGCAAGAGAGAATTCTCTCTGAATAGAAAAAAACTATTATTTTTTAATAAAAACAACTATATAGAAAAATTATTACTTTTTAGGTAGAAAAACCTCATGATATTGAATAAAAAAATAAAATAGAAAAATTATTCTTTTCAAGTAGAAAAAAATTTAAAAGTTTAATGATATTGAATAGAAATAAATATTAAAATTTCTAAACTAAATAAAAATAATAGAGAAAAATATTTATTATCCTAAAAATTTTTATATTAAAATCTTAATTTGTCACAGAGTTTACATGCTAAAACTAGAAAAAAAAATCAAATGTAACAAGAAAAATTCCACACAACATCATATGATGGGATGGAATCTTATATTTTGAAACTAAATTGAGGTTTTTAAATATCATAATATATATGGTACATCCTTTTAATTTATTAGAAAGAAGCCACTAACAAGCCTTTTCAATTGGATCTTTTATTTAAATGAAAAGGAATATTTATTTTAATATGAAAAAAATATTTAATTTTTTGATATATCTAGTGATAATAAATTAGAGGATAGTAACAAGAATATAGGAATTAGATTGAATAAATAATACCAATTTCTATTCTGATATTTCTAGCCAAAGAATAGAATGAATTAAAACATTCTTAATAAAAAAAAATAGAAAACACAGAAAGAAATAAAAAAATATTCTTAATAAATATTAAAGATAGGTGAAATCAGAGGACAAGAAAGAAATATAGAATCTCTTTCTAAGATTTCTAAAAACTTAATTACAATTACATTATAATTTCTTCCTTAAAATAATCAAAATATAGTATTAGAATTGCATAATGCTAGGTTTTGATATATAATTTTTAATATTGTTGAAGAGTCTCTCCTAAAACAAATAATAAAAATATTGTACACCTCTTTTGAATGAATTGTTAATGCACGGTCTGTTTTGGGTCTTGACTTGTCTGATTTAAGGCTCTGTTTGTGTACGCGGCTGCGGCTGCGGTAGAAATAAAACGCAGCAAACATCTGTTTGGTTATAGAAAAAAACGTTGTTAACCATTCATGGGTCCCACCTTTTACTGCGTTGCAAACTCAGAAATCGCGAAGCAGCATCTGGCTGCTTTTGTTTGAACAGTAAACAATGGCCAACATATTTAGGCACTGCATGCTACTTGCATACATTGTACACTGTATGCATGTTACACTGTTCATGCTAATTAATTAGCATGAACAGTGTAACATGCATACAGTTCCGGTTGGACCGGTTCCGGTCAAACCGGTTCCGGTTCAAAAATTAAAATACATTGAATCAGGTCCAACCCAGTAAAATAAAAAAAAAATTTAATTTTTTAATTTTTTAATTGTTTTTTATTCGAAAAACTAGTGTTTAACATTATTTAATGACAATACATAAATTAGACAGAGATCGCTTGATAAAGTAGCATTTGCAGAATTTGATTGCAATCCCAATTTCGTTCTTGATTATATTTTACCTGATGTTATTGCGCGCTTAAAAAACCAAAAAAACTGTAGTCCTTGTCGGATGTATTTCATACGTGATGGAATTGTAGATATTTTAATGGAACAATAAAAAATATTTTATATAAAATATTATTTATTTCATGATGTAATAACAAAAGTTAAATTTACAATATTTAAATTAAAAACTATCAATATTAATATATATTTTTTAAAATTATTTTATAACCTCAATTTTAAAAGCATTATTAACCAAACACATTAAACTATTTTTTTTCAACCTCAATTTCAACCACAGTTTTAACCAAACACCTATTTTTTCAAACCAACCTCAATTAAAAGTACTTTTTATAAAACAAATTTTTTCAAACCACAACCACAACAGCTACCGCAATATCAAACACACACTTAATTTGAATATATTATTTGATTGGCCCAAATAAAGATCGACTCGAAATTTCTATTAATTTACAAAAGAAATTTCCTAGTACTTTATATTGGATATAATTTGAAAAATTGTGACCGACCGACTTACTTGCAAAGTATTTGCAAGAAAGTTAAAGAATTAGAGTTTTTTAATATTCAAAATTATAATTTTAAATTCTAAGAAAAAAATAAATTATTTTTAAAATTTTTTTCAAAAATAAAACATCAACTATTTATATAATAGCTAAATGAATCTATTAAAATAAATAAAAAATAACTAGTAAAATCTAGTGAATAATCCAAAAATAACAAGAAAATAGAGATATTTTCTAAATATGATTTCAGTTTGTTTTATTGATTAATTTGCTAAGTATTTGCTAACATAAATAGCATAAACGAACTTTATTCTAATAGTATGTTTGATATTTTAAAAAAAAGGCTTATAGATATTATATGGGTTGGCAACCCATTTTTTTATTAAATTTTAAATTTTATTTGTTTAAAAATATTTTTTTTTTATGTTTTTTCATTATTTTAATATAATATTATAAAAAATAAATAAATAAAATTTTTCTAACGTTTACTACTTCAACTTGCTTTGACTCGAAATTCGGGATGCTTTCTCCTACAAATGAATAGAACGCATATCATAGAGGTGCGTTTAGTATTGTATTTTAGAAGTGTTTTTTAAAAAAATTAATTTTTTTTATTTTTTTATTAATATTTTTAGATTATTTTAATATTCTGATGTCACAAATAATTTATTTTTTTTAAAAAAATTATTTTAATATATTTTGAAATAAAAAATATTTTAAAAAGTAATCACTTCTAAAACTGAGCATGTTTTCTTGTAAAAAATTAAGGAAATAATTGCTATACATTAATCAAATGCTACAAATTTTCATCTAGTTTACAAAATCACCAATGAAACCTCTTTATTAGGTGAATGGATGATATAAAAAAATATATATATTATTTTAATATATTTTACAATTACACATGTCACGAGTCTCCAGTGCATCAAATTTGCAAAATCATATGGCCCATTGATAGAAAGGTGTTGTTGCAGCCACCACGAAATTACCGCTCCAAATTCCAGCTCAATATTTACCAATACACGCTTGAGAAATTTCCTTGCTTTTTTTCCTCTACGTGTTCCCTTTTACCTCTTTTATAATTATGATTATTGCATCGCTAATAATTTGCAAGAAAGATGATGAACATTTTTTAGTGAATTAAGTTCAATTCAAAATAACAAAATAAGGTTGGTTGAGGTTTTTTTAGAACCTCGTTCAGGGATTAATTAAGGAGAATAAAAAAAATCAAATTATACAGGATTTATTATTAATCTTTTATATTCATTATTGATCATCAATGTTGAATAATAACTTATTTTCTAGAATAAATTATGTTTGAAATAAAATTGATAAAAGAGTACATGATACACAATTAATGATGGAATCGTATATTTTATATAAAAATGATTAAATTGAGATTTATTAATTACCTTTAAACATATTATGGTTTTAATCGGTGGATGATGTAATATCATGTAAATTATAAAACAATATTTATTTTTCTTTTATATATATAGTAATAACAAATTAAATGATAGTAACAAGAAAATAGGAATTAGTTTGAATAAATGGTAGCAATTCCTATCATGATATATCTAGGAAGAAGTTCGAATAATAGAATAAAGTCAAATATTCTTAATAAAAAAGAAAAAAAACAGAGAACACAGAAAGAAATAAAAAATGTTTGTAATAAATATAATTACAATTATATTATAATTTCTTCCCTAAAATTATTCAAAATATAGTATTAGAATTATACAACGTTTAATTAAGAATATAATTAATAAAAAAATTTAAACAAGATTCATTTGAAAAAAATAATTAAAACAGTATTAAAATTAATAGATTTTAACTAGGTGAAGATTGAACTCATCAAATTAACCAAATTAAATTGGATCAATTCTGGATTGATTTATTTAGACTTAACCAGGATTGAACCAATTGAATCCTAATTTGATCCACTGCTGGGTAGAACAGATTGAATTTAATAATAGTGATTATTATCACTAGCCTTCACTAGAAACTGTCCCACCACTCCACTTCTGATTTTGCACACAGCATTAGCAAATTCATAGAAATAGGGTTAATTACTGATGTTTGTTCTCTCACATCCGAGAGTAACTCTGACAAGGGGCATTGTGGGATTTCAAATCCGGAAACTTTGGGGATGTGTTTATATTATAATGCTAGGTTTTAATATATAATTAAAGAGTCTCTCCTGAACCAAATAATAAAAATATTGTATAACTTTTTTGAATGAATTATTAATGTAGGGACTGTTTGGGGTCCTGACATGGCTGATTTTATTTGAATATATTGTTTGATTAGTGTTGACTCTACTATTGCTGCATTGACTGGAAATTTCAGTATTCAATATCCTGAAACTTTACTCTGCAGCTAACTTCTCTGTCCCATTGGTGCCATTTCATAGCTAACTCTTTGTTATATTTAACTTCCTCTTCTTTGCTTCTTTGCTTCTTGCTCATAACGATAACTTGAAAGCCTTACGTTCAGATAGATAATCATTGACCAGTCCATCCTATATCATTCTATTTAATTTAAAAATGCAGAAAGAAAAACGCAAGCAATCCAAAGATGAAGAAAACGATTCATCCTCGCGAAAGAGAAGAAAAGCTGACCTCAGTAAGCCTATATAGAGAATACAATTAACCTCATTTCAATATCATAGCTTTGGAATTTCATAGCTAACTCTTTGTTATATTGCTCCATCGGTAATTGACTGTGCCTTGATTTCTGCAGCTGCCATGACAGAGCCAGAGTCTTCTCGATCTAGACCAGAAGGGGCCTATGATGTCTTCTTGAGTTTTAGAGGAGAAGACACTCGCAAGAAATTTACAGATCATCTATATACTGCCTTGGTCCAAGCAGGAATCCACACTTTTCGAGATGATGATGAACTTCCAAGAGGAGAAGAAATCTCGCATCATCTCCTCAGGGCAATTCGAGAATCAAAGATGTCCATAGTTGTCTTCTCAAAAGGATATGCTTCTTCTAGATGGTGTCTCAATGAACTTGTAGAGATTCTCAAGTGCAAAAATAGGAAAACCGGTCAGATTGTTCTTCCTATATTCTATGACATTGATCCTTCATATGTGAGAAAACAGAATGGCAGTTTTGCAGAAGCATTTGTTAAACATGAAGAGCGTTTTGAAGAGAAGTTGGTGAAGGAGTGGAGAAAAGCTCTTGAGGAGGC
>Ga0307516_10010710_pt1 | contig 10051 bp, 10 predicted proteins | sample 19_EM_MG_FD_203310 | JGI IMG/M metagenome (GOLD analysis project Ga0307516, IMG submission 203310) | Populus trichocarpa ectomycorrhiza microbial communities from riparian zone in the Pacific Northwest, United States - 19_EM | ecosystem: Host-associated > Plants > Roots > Unclassified | place...
ACCGTCTTAACAATAGACAGGGGCAGACCCCCAATGAACTTCCTCCTGAATGAATACTCGTCAGGGGGTTCAACCATGCGGTGCGCCCGCCTTTTCAAATCATTGTAGAATGCGAGCGCTCCCTTCTTGGGGGAATAGCGCGTGCGGTCGTAATTGATGGCGGTCATTGGTCACTTTGATATTGTATTGCGCTTGCTGACATATGTCCTCAAGGTACGAAGCTTCACCAACAGACATGCAAGGCCATTTCCAAATGACAGCCAGCACTTTTGTCTAGTATATGCAAATATAACAACTACTGCACCCTCCTTGAAGAACTCTATGACCCATCATATGGTATACCACTTCCCACACCGCTCCCCACCAAACTTGCCAAACTTAGTAATGATCAGACTCTTCTGGAAGACATTTGGATCACCCGTTCCCATGGAGACATTCCACTGTGGCTGAAGGATTGCGACATTAGAGAGGGCATCCAAGCCCTTTTAAAGTGAGAGCGATGCCGTGAGGAGCAATTTCATTTGGGAATGGAAGCTGGCAATATGTGTTGATGGTTCGGCCATGAGCTTTGTGCAGTTTAGCTTGCTTTACAGCAGCCACAGTGTGAGTCTTTTCATTGATGTTGATGCCCTGGACCTGACCTAGTCCTTACTCTGGTCGTTCCTTGTCCACCTTTAAGGCTGTTTACTTGTCACCATAAATACTCGTCCCTAGTTCTTACTTAGTATAAGTACTCTGTAGTTTATTTTGTATACCTCAGTCTGAAATCAACTTAGTCTCTACTCCTGTTCTGTCTGTCTCCACCTCTGTCTCTGCCTGACCAGAACCTACACAAGGGATCAACGCTCGATCCCCTTGTTGTTGAATCCAATTGGTCCCAACTCCGGTCAGACTAAACCCTTGTCCAGCCTCTGCCTTTCTCCTTTGTCTGTTTCCGTCTGGACTTGACTGGACCCCCTACTGGAGTAGACCCGGACTTGACAGTCGAGAAGGTTGCAGCACCAGGTATGGCTGAACAGAAGGGATCAGAAGTATCACCTAACCCTCCAGGGGGCACCCAAATGTGTAAGTTGTTATTTACCTTCTTCCATCAGTATGTTTGTGACAATCATTCTAGTGCTACCTCAGACTGGGCATCCAGGAGCTGAGTCCAACCATCCAGAGTACCAGCATCAACATCCCAAGCCCAGACTAGTGCAGAAGGTTGCTGGCCACACACAACAAAACAGCACAGAAGATGCATTCAACCTGTGGTCCAGGTACTACCCAGCATCCATCCCTACGGTCAATACGACGGATACCTTATTAACCGCTTCGTCCATGCCATGTGTAGTTGCCAAGGGGGGTCCTCCTTGGGATGAACTGGGTAGTCACATACCCAGTGCTACAGATGTGACAGCTACCCCATCCTTGGTGTCCTGGGCAAGAAGAAGGGTCTGGACAAACTGAAAGTTTATGCCATCTAGTTCAGGAAATCTGTCTTGGATGTTCAGTGAGGAATAAAGTGCATCAACCTTGTCTAAAAGTCTCTCGTGGCCATGTTCGAGGCTTGCGAGAGCATCTCAAGCATCTTGCGAAACTTGACCCTTTTCAACGATGGTTCAAACATTTTGCAGCGCTCACTCAGAGCTATCAAGTTCAGTCTGGAGAGTAAGGACAGTGTCAAGTTCTTTCTTCAAACGTGCAGGTGCATCTGTAACAATGGTTCAGTAGACAGCCTCCATTAACACAAATGAATGATGTACGTGCTCTGATAGATAGCTGGGCCGCTCATTGATCAGACCATTGCTTCTGAAGCTCAGAGATACAGTCATTAACCGCCACTTGAAACATGACTGCCACTTGAAACAAACGGGTCCCATGGTCAAATTTTGCATAGATCATACAAAACAAATATAGTGGTAGATCAGTACACCTATTCAGTTTATTGTGCAGACACGACAGGCATTCTTACATTGGAATTTGTTGCCATGATGAGGATTCAATGGTGAAATATGTGCTATTTAGCACTAAATAGCAGGAATATATATATATTGACCCCAAAATTGACCACACAAGGTAGATGAGGCTATTGCCATGATGTCCCAACCATCCAACATCTTTATCAGAGCATATTGGCTTTGCCAGTGAGATGCCAGTTGAGCATGTCAGGAGGGTCAGCTATGGCACTGAGATATGCCTTATTAGGAAAGGTGCTAGTACACGAATATGTGGCAGGGTCACAACAAAAGACTAAAAAACTAAGCACCGTGCACCATGTCAGCCTATCAACAACCTACAGCACCATGGGTAGACGTGCCCAATCCAATGCTGAAAAACACCGCATCAAAATATCAAACCAGGAAGAAGGCCTTGCATATGCGATGAAACTACACAAAGAGGACAAGGAGAAAGATGAAAAGGACAGGCGAAGCTTGCATGCTCTGTGCCAGGAGGCAGAAGAGGAGATGAAGAAGATGGGGAAGAATGTGACTATTAGCCACGTCACTCTCATGAGACAACTTGATGGAGGAAGGAGTTGTCAGGAAGCAAATGCAGAAAACTATGGATGGCTTACCGCAGAAGAAGAAGAGGCACTTGTCACCTACTGCCTTGAACTTGCAGCACGAGGATTCCTGCTCACACGCAGCACCCTCAAGCATCATGCCAATTTGGTTGCACAGGCCCGACTTGGGGATAAATTTCCAGAAACTGGAGTTGGAAAGAGATGGATAGACCGGTTTCTCAATCGTCATTCAGAGCAACTGGGAACTTACTGGAGCTCACCTTTGGACAGTAATCGGGGCCGTGCAGTGAACGAGAACACCCACAAGTCATGGTGTGACCTCCTTAAAGATACACTCGAGAAGTATAATATTGATGAAGACTGTATTTGGGGGGCAGACGAGACAGGCTTTCAGCCTGGTCATGGCTTGAAACATAGAGTCATTGGGGCTGCAAAACAAAAGATTCAACATGAACAAGGTGACGGAAATAAAGAGAACATCACTGTCCTTGTTGCTGTCTGTGCAGACGGCAGTAGCATCCCACCAACGATCATCTACAAAGGTCAATCATTTTCGACAAACTGGCACAAAGACAACACATTGCAGGCATCGTGAGTGAATTGTATCCTAAAAAATGCTGGTCAGCTGAGTAGTACTTCATTAAAGTATTGCCCACTCACAGAAAGGGTGGACTGATGGTGTCATCGGGAAACTCTGGATCAAAGAATTTGACAAGAAGACACACGATAAGGCAGATGGACGTGCATGCCTCCTTCTTGTTGATGGTCACAACTCACATTATACGAAGGGCTTCCTTGCCTATGCTCGAGAACATAATATCCACGTTCTTTGTTATCCTGCACACTCGACACACATTTATCAAGGCCTTGATGTTGTGGTGTTTGGTCCCCTGAAGCAGGCATGGAACGATGAACAGCGGCGGTTCCTTGGATCAAAGCGACAACGTGTCACAAAAGAAAACTTTGTCTCGATTTATGGAAGGGCTCACCAGAAGACCCTAACACCAGAACTCATCCGTTCAGCCTTTAAGGTGACAGGTGTGTGGCCATTTGATCCCAGTCGCATAACAAAAAAGACAATGGCTCCAAGTTTGGAAACATCGTCACGATGTTGCTTGCCACTTCCACAGCCCAGTCCTGTTCGTGCACTGTCATCTGCTATTTGCCTGTACCAAAAGACTGTGCCCACCGATCTTCCATGTACTCCTGGGCCATCATCACAGCCTCCCGTCAACTCCGATGATCCATTCATCATCCCACAAACTTCCTTCGATCATCAACCAGCTACAGTCCAGTCGGGAGTTTGACCCTCATGGCATATTGCTGTTGACAATGTAATGGATTCACTTGCATCGACGTCAGCTTCGTTTCTAGCAGATAATACACCTCTCACCTCATCACACCACGTCCCTGAATACACACCTTCGTTGATCTCACCCACACGGAAGCGCACACATGAACTGCTTGATGGATCACCGCAAAACACAACAGAACAAGCTTACCAGCATGCCCTGCAAGACTCATACGACCGAGAAGCAAGATATAAGACTGCATTACTTGGGATGCAGTCTTCTGCTGTCTTGCATTCTATGTATTGCGACCGCCTCACTGAACAGCTGGCTGCACAAGAGGAAAAGCAGAAGAAAAAGAGGAAAGGTCAGCTAAATGGGGATGGCTTACCCAAGCTACTTACTGGCGATGAATTTTACATGCAGGTAGTCGAGCACAAGAAGGCGCTTGAACAGGACAAAGTGGATCGTGAGAATCGGCAGAAACAACGGGAGGAGCAATCTCAGCTCATGGCGAGCTGGAAAGAAGCTGATGAGGCATGGAAGGAAAGGAACAAGGTGCAAAAAGAAGCCTACCGTGAAGCATTGCATCTTTGGGAAGCAGAGAGGGACCTTGCAAAACTTGAGAAGCGGCGACCTGGCTGGAAGAAACCAATGAGAGGGGAGCTGGAAAAGGTGGTGAAGAAGCCCAAGAAATTGGGGGTTAGCAATGGTAACTGCGAGAATGAAGGTGACAATGGCGCACCGGATGACAGCGCAAGTGACAGAGGAAGTGAAGAGGAGTAGCACGGTGATAAGAGGTGATAAGTGATGACAAAGATTGCTGTGCTGTGATATACCATATTTGGTCTGTTTCAAGTGGTGACATGTGTGATAAATCAACAGAATTTGGACAGACGATTCTCATTCAGTCATCAATATTTTTATTGGCAAAAAATTGTGTGCTACATGTAGTAATGTTATACTAGAACTTCCACCTTTCCGATGTGAATTTTTGTTGTTATTGTGATTGCTAGAGAGGCGGCGAGTTAGCTGTTTCAAGTGGCGGTTAATGACTGTACTGAGCTCGCAATGATCCAAAATGGCTTGTGCAGCAGAACTTTGTTCCTGTACACCTTTTTTGAGCCGGTGTTTGAGCCAATCACCAAGATCATTAATCATTTCCTTTGCAATGGCAGCAGCATGATGGTCAATCAACCAAAGGCGACGTTGGCGCTACATGTGTATTGAGTTGTTACCCAAGACAATAAACCAACAGCATGACATACCGAAGATGAACACTCAATTCCAATGAGCTTGATAAACTGGGACCAGAGCCTCTCTGTACCCTCACCGTCTGACAAGCCCAAGTCTTGGGTGATCCAAGGGTTATAAAGAAGTTGACATGCCCACTCGTGACCATAAGCATGCATGGCAGTCATGGCAAATTGTATGCGGGAGGTGATGCTAGAAGGAAGAATATCATACTAAGAGTGGTTGGTTCAATGTGATGCAATGAATGCCACTGGGACACACTTTCATGAGTGAGCATGCCAGCACACAACCAACATCATATAAAATGACCACATTGGTGTCCAGAGGGATATGGGAAAAAAGATGTTCAATCAGCGCCACACTATACTTCTGTTGTTCGCTGGGAGTATCAATATTGGTGAAGAAAAGAGGAATGTCATGGCAACATATGAGCACCATAACACCGGTGTCATCGAAACTATCCATCGCCACCTTTTGCTTCTTTCCATCTGTGGCTTCATATGATGTTTTGCATTGGTCAACAGTGTTACGACCATGTCCAACTCCAGGCCTTATCCAGTTACTCCGGTTGCATCGCAGGTCTACAGCTCAACTCTGGTCGCGCATCACTTACTCTGGTCACGGTCATGCAGATATACCTCCATTAAGTACGACCCTTGGTCTAATCCCTGTACAGTCCTTACTACACCTCACTGTCTACCCTGCCTTGATGTGAGTTCTCCGTGTACCTGTTATATCCTTTGCCTTGTATCATTTTCACCGGACCTGGTTTATTTTACCTGGACCTGACCTAGTACTTTCTCCGGTTATCCCTTGTCCACTTTTTACTTGTCACCATAAGTACTTGTCCCTAGTTCTTACTTAGTATAAGTACTCTGTAGATTATCCTGTATCCTTCAGTCTGAAATCAACTTAGTCACTACTCCAGTCTCTATCTGTCTCCGTCTCCGTCTCTGCCTCAATCATCTTGACCGGAACCTACACAAGGGATCAACGCTCATTATCCTTAGTTGTTGAATCCAAGCGGTCACCAACTCTGGCTGGACTAATCTCTTGTCCAGCCCTCTGCCCTCTTCCTTCATCCATCTTCGTCCGGACTTGACCGGACCCCCTACTGGAGTAGACCCAGACTTGACAAACAGCCTCATCCAGTACTAAGGGGCGGTACTGTTGTGAAGGTCATTTACATGCAGCCTCGATCCATTTCCCAATGTTGTCAACTTGGGATTTAGCGAGGAAATAAATGGGCTCATAGAATGTGGGGCAATCACCTGCAGAATGCCGGTGATGGTGGTGGAAATTCCCGTCCATTGCAACATGAATATCTCCACCATTATCCAGGAGGTGTCTGAAGCCTTGTCCTCCAAAGCATGCAGGACAACGCTGAACCAATGTAGGCGCACAGGAGCCTCGTGAAAGATGGAATTTGGCCGGCGAAGGTGGAAGCAATGTGGAAGAGGGTTCTATGAGCGACTTGGCAGTTGCCATGGTGTTCCGACATTGCTGGACTATATCCTCTACATCTTTTTCAATCTCAACTTGTAGTATGTCATACCACTGAACGGCATGGCTCAGACTCCGACAGAATGGCTCGAGGATAGTCCCTCCCTGGAACAACGGTAAACACGATTGAATCATTTCAATTAACAACACACCTCTTTGTTGGTTACATGGAAACCTTGTCAGGTGTATTGTGTGTGAAGCGCAGATGCAAGTGCGCTGATGGCGTCACAAGAGTGCTCGAAGAGTGCGCGATAAAAGCCCAGGAGTTCAACAGACACAGCAACGCGGGGCTGTAACGGAGCACTAGGAAAAAGGCCATAATGGATGAGCAGCTGTGGAAGGCTGGTGCATTCACAACACCAAACAGCGATAGATGCAAATGCTAGAAGTCGTATTTAGTGACATCAATGCTTGCAACGAAGGGCAGCTTACAGTCAAAATATAAACAAGTAATGTTAGTGAACTTCTTATCACAGTTTTTTGAGCATGCAGACAGCAAGGAGGTTCACTGGGGGAGTGGTTTTCCAAGCATCCCAGCAAGGTACTCAAGGTAGGGACAAACAATGGTGGGGATGACAGACTTCCAATTGCTGAAGAAATGGTTGTTACAAATGTGCTGTGGGACAGAAATATGTTCAGTGCCTTCATAGTGACTGGTTTCATGGTCAGGAGGACTCTCTTCAGCCCCATCGATAGCGATCATCTCCATATCCACAACCGAATCTTCAACTACAATATCATCACTTGGTTTTCTGGAGCGAGGTGAAGCCGCTTGATGGCTACAGAGGTCTTCAAGGTGAGCAAGAAGGTGCTGCTGCCTGCTGTCTTGACCTGGAAAAGAAACATAAGTTTGGGTCTTGCGTGGATTTTTGACTTTGCGAGGAGAGGTAAAATGGCAGCCCAATCCCTTTGAAGTACTAGGGAGGGCCACCCATGTTCCACCTTGCAGCTTTGGGACCATGGTCAACAAAGAGGAGATGAGATGAGGAAAAACGCACTGCTTGGGTTAAATACTACGATCACCAATAATAGTAGCTGCTACCAATGAAGAGGGTCACCAACAGTACAGGGATGCTCTCCAGGGGAGAGCATATTTGCCAGAGAGTTGTCCAGAGGTAAGGAAACAGTCTATGGAGGGTTGAGAGGGCATGCTGAGGGTGCATGGAGGGTGCCAGCTGGCAGGGAAGTGAAATAAATACACATCATTCTATTCTTAGGGTAGTGACAGAGGTTGCCTGTGTGGATGAAGCGAAATGAATACGTCATTCTACTCTTAGGGTAGTCTTGGAAGTTGCCGGTGTGGATGGTTGGTCTGTATGACCGGTTCTTCCCGCCAAAGAAACCCCATCTAAGAGACCACTATTGGTACCGAGAAGTAGTGCCTGAGGTGACCACAATCACCCATGAACCTCATGGCTCCTGATCTCAAGCAGTTCCGTGTTACGGCTACTGCCATTTGCAATGGCTCCTTCGATATCTGACATGACATTGTCCCCCTCAGATATGTCAATTTCTGCGTCTTGCATGCTGAGGATCCAGACCCAAACCTGTGGTACCCATTGCCACCCGCATTCGGACTTGCGAAAACCGAATGCGCAAAGAAGAAAAATAAGCCTGGTAGAGTGGACACCATGACCCAAAGGGCCAACACTGGTCAGATCCGCAACAACACTTGTCGCCTCAAACCCTACCTGTCCAACAGATGAAACAGAGGGCGTGGCAGGGGCCAGAATGGATCTAACGCTCACAGAAGATGCCACACCTTCTAAAAAAACCAATCGCACGACTTCTGCACAGGCGCCCCAGGCCATGCAGCCACCAATGATCCCGTACCCCAGAATCTCATGACTAATGATGTCTTGAACAATTTCAACAACATCTTTGGGAACCTAGAGATCACCTCTAGTGCCAAAGACCCAGGTTCAAATGCCCACAGAATCGGTAGCCGGTCCCTCTACAGTCGCCTCCAGCTTGACTAGTAACGACACTGTTGCAACTTGATCTCCCCATTGGAAGATCAGGAGGGCAAATGTAATGACTTATGAATTTTAACGCCTCGGATTTACTTACTCTTTTCTTGTTTCTTTGTTCTTCCCTTTTTAGTTACTTGTTTATTCTCCCGCCACACGTAGAAAGTACTTAAGGACATAGAATATTCAATGTATTCCCCCAGTCTACCTCATACAGAGTTCCCTGGCAAGTTCTTCCTGAGCGACCTAAGGAATCCTCTTTCGAGAACGGACTATCATGTGACTGAACTTCCGTCACACAGCCACAACAACTAGCATGGGCGACGACAACGACAATGACCCATAGTATATTTTGTATCTTCTATAGTAAAATGATCACTTTGTGCACTAGTAATTGTTTTCCAAGCATTGATAATAAGAGTACTACAAATAAATTTAAAGTAGCCTTGAGACAGATTAGGCACTTTGTACTGTACTGATCCAGGGCCTGGGAAACAATAGGAATAATGATGAAAGGATGAGCAGGACCTGGGTCAATCCCTATATATGTTATATCCTAGTGCAGACAGAAATGGGCAAAAAATAGGTGTGATGTTCAATCCAAATCGGATATTTTGGGGCGAAAACATGACCAATGTCTGATATTTCATGCGGATAGATACTTTAGTTGATACTGATGTTAGATCCTGATGCAGACACAGAGATGGGGAGAGGGGGGGGGGGGGGGGATTTTTGGGGGGCCCCCCCCCCCCCCTCCCACATGGGCTCCCACAAACTGTCCTGGTCAGGAGCAATGTTCGATCATGTATGTGGACAGATGGACATGGACGTCCTAAGTCAGGAGCAATGTTCAATCATGTATGTGGACAGAATATTCTATTAGATGTGGACTACATCAGCAAGTGGACAAAATCTCTGATAGTACTTAGCCAACTTAACTGTCTGGAGGTGTCTGAGATCAGACTGAGGGTCTGGAATAAGACCACCCAGACCACTCCAGACCACTCAGACCATTCCAGACCAATCAGACCACTCAGTCAGTAAGTTAGACATTATGTCAGACCATTCCAGACCAATCAGACCACTCAGTCAGTAAGTTAGACATTATGTCAGACCACCCAGACCATCTCAGACCACCCAGACCATCTCAGACCACTCAGACCACTCAGTCAGTAAGTCAGACAGTACATCAGACCACCCAGACCATTCCAGACCACTCTGAGACCACTCAGTCAGTAAGTCAGACAGTACAACAGACCACCCAGACCATTCCAGACCACTCAGACCACTCAGTCAGTAAGTCAGACAGTGTGTCAGACCACCCAGACCATTCAAGACCAGTAAGACCATTCAGTCAGTAAGTCAGTCAGTGTGTTAGCTCATCTAGAGCATTCTAGACCACTCAGATCAGTCAGTCAGTCAGTGTGTCAGACCATCCAGAGCATTCCAGATCACTCAGACTAGTCAGTCAATAAGTCAGTCAGTGTGTCAGACCATTCCAGATCATTCCAGAGCACTCAGACCAGTCA
>Ga0307516_10010711_pt1 | contig 10051 bp, 8 predicted proteins | sample 19_EM_MG_FD_203310 | JGI IMG/M metagenome (GOLD analysis project Ga0307516, IMG submission 203310) | Populus trichocarpa ectomycorrhiza microbial communities from riparian zone in the Pacific Northwest, United States - 19_EM | ecosystem: Host-associated > Plants > Roots > Unclassified | place...
CGCGGCCCGCGCCCCGGCCGGCCGCGCCGCGGAGCGCGCCGCAACGCCGGCCGCGCCGCGCCGCGATACTTTGAGGTGAAACGAATTTGCGCTATGCCATCCCGGCGCCACCGACGGCGCCGGGACCCTCGCATGCATCGCACGTTCGCCTCGCACCTGGCTCCGCAACCCGGCCCACCGGCCCGGCGCGCGCGATGACCGTCGTCGAGCGCGGCCTCCGCATCTACCGCGGCGGCTATCGATCCTGGCTGACCGCCAAGCAGCGGTTGGTCCTCACCGAGCGCCAGCGGTTGTTCGGGCTCACGATCGCGATCGGCGGCGTGTGCGGCCTGGCGGCGGTCGCGTTCCACCTCGCGATCCAGGCGGTCACCGCGGCCACGATCGAGCGCGGCATGGCCGCCGGCGGCGATCGCTGGATCGGCTGGACCCTGGTGATCCCGACGGCGGGCGGGCTCGCGGCCGGCATCCTCTTGTACTTCGTCGTGCCCAGCGCGCGCGGCAGCGGCGTGCCGCAGGTCAAGGTCGCCTACGCGCCCCACAGCCCCCGGCTCCGCGTGCGCGACTCGCTCGGCAAGTTCTTGGTCAGCACGCTGCAGGTCGGCTCGGGCTCGTCGCTCGGCCGCGAGGGCCCGACGGTGCAGATCTGCGCCGGCGTGGCGACCGGCATGGGCCGGCTCGCCGGGATGTCGCCGCGCAACCTGAAGCGGCTGATCCCGGTCGGCGCCGCCGCCGGCATCGCCGCCGCGTTCAACGCGCCGATCGCCGCGGTCACGTTCACGATCGAGGAGATCATCGGCACGCTCGACCAGACCCTGCTGTCGGGGGTGATCGTCGCCGCCGCGCTGGCGGCCGCGGTCGAGCGCATGGTGCTCGGCGGCCACCCGGTGTTCGACGTCCACCACGACCACGGGCTCGACTCGGCCGCGTCGCTGGTGCTCTACGCCGCGCTCGGCGTCGCCGCGGCGGTGGTCGCGGTCGGGTTCACCGAATCGCTGCTGTGGCTGCGCCGGTGGTTCTCCGGGTTGCGCGCGCTGCCGCGCTGGGCCCACCCGGCGGTCGGCGGCCTCGGCACCGGCGCGCTCGCGGTCGCCGCGCTCGCGGTGTTCCACTCGCAGGGCATCACCGGCGGCGGCTACCACCAGCTCGCCGACGCGCTGGCCGGCAACCTGCCGCTCGCCGTCATGCTCGGCCTGGGCCTGCTCAAGTTCATCGCGACGATCGGCGCGTACTCGAGCGGCGGCGCCGGCGGCGTGTTCGCGCCGTCGCTGTTCCTCGGCGGCATGCTCGGCGGCGCGATCGGCCTGCTCGACACCGCGCTGCTCGGCGATCCGGCGTCGGCGATCGGCTCGTTCGCGCTGGTCGGCATGGGCGCGGTGTTCGCCGGCGTGATCCGCGCGCCGATCACCTCGGTGCTGATCATCATCGAGATGACCAACGGCTACTCGCTGATCCTGCCGCTCATGATCGCGAACATGTCGGCCTACGCCCTCGCCCGCTGGCTGCGGCCGGTGGCGATCTACGAGGCGCTGCTCGCCCAGGATGGCATCGACCTCGCGCACGGCGCGGCGGCCGATCCGATCGACGCCGTGCTGCTCGCGCAGCTGCCGGCGCTCGATCGCGAGTTCACGGCGTTCTCGCCGGCGCTGCCCGCGGCCGGCCTGCTCGCCGGCTCCGCCGCCGCCGCCCGCCAGGAGGTGTTCCCGGTCGTCGATCCCCAGGCCCAGCTGGTCGGCGTGATCACGCTCGACGATCTCACGATCCTGACCGACGAGCCGCACCTGCACGACGGCCTGGTCAACGCCGCCGACATCATGCGGCCAGCGGTCTCGCTGAGCGCTGGCGATACCGTGCGCGCGGCCTACGATCTGCTGCTGTCGTCGGGGCTCCGCGAGCTGCCGGTGCTCGGGCCCGACCGCCAGGTGATCGGCATGGTCAGCGAGGTCGCGGTCGCGCACGCCTACCTCCAGGCCCGGCGCGCGCCGCCGCCGGCGTGACGCGGCTACGCGCGGCGCGACCGAGGCTGGCGGATCCACAGCGCGAGCTCGCCGTGGTCGATCGCCTCGCTGAACGCGAGCGCGAAGCTCGACGGCAGCTCGCCGCCGAACCCGTGGTAGGTCACGACGCGCGTCCCGGTCGATAGCGCCGAGAGCCGCTCCTCGGCGCGCGCCACCTGCCCGGCAAACGCGGTCCAGCCGGCGTGATCCGGGCGGCCCGCGCCGAACAGGTCGGCCTCGAACGGATTGTACAGATACAGGCTGTCGAACCGGTCCCAGTCGAGCTCCATCATGTCGGCCGCGACGAACCGCGCCGCCGCGCCGAGCTGCGCGGCGAGCCCCTCGGCGGCCGCGACCAGCCGCGGGTTGTGCTCGACGCCGAGCCAGCTGCCGCCGCGCGCGAGCGCGCCGATGCAGCACAGCTTGCCGGGTCCGGCGCCGAGGTCGGCGATCTGCATCCCGGGCTCGGGGGCGAGCAGCGCAGCGGCGCGCAGCGCCACCGACACCGGCGTCCAGTGAACCGCCGAGAGCCGCCGGATGTGGTCCGGATACAGCACATCGAACTGCTGATCTTCGACGGGCGCGCGCCGGCACAGCGCGTCTCGAACGCCGCGCGCCACGGCGTCGCCGGGCGACCGCTCAGGTTCGTGCGCCATCGGCATGTCGCGCGACAGTGTGCCGCATCCGAGGCGCCGCCGGGCGCTACATGCGATCGCGATCACGGCCGAACCAGCTGTCACCTCACGGTAAGGATGGATGGGAAATCAATGAGATATCTTCTGACTAGCGTCGCCTCGGCAAGCCTCCTCGTGTCCGCCTGCACGTCATCGACCACGCCCACGAACACCGCCAACCAGGCCCTCGATGGCGACAACGGGATCTCGGTCAACGGCATCTCGGTCAACGGCATCTCGGTCAACGGGACGTCGCTGAACGGGATCTCGGTCAACGGCATCTCGGTCAACGGGATCTCGGTCAACGGCATCTCGGTCAACGGCATCTCGGTCAATGGCACGGCGCTCAATGGCATCTCGGTCAATGGCATCTCGGTCAATGGCACCGATTTCGTCGGCGCCACGATGTCGGCGCTGCTCAGCAACGGCGGCACGCTGGCGATGCGGGTCGACTCGGCGAGCGCGCTGACCGGCGACAACGCCGACGTCCTGGGCTACGCGGTGTCGATGCAGGCCGACGACGGCTGGCACCCCGCGTGCGGCACCGAGCCCGACGGCTCGCCGGTGCTCGCGCTGGTCGTCCCGGGCACGTGGAACCTGGCGAACGGCGCGTGGAGCGACGACGGCCAGGCGTTCAGCCTCGCCTGCCGCCACGCCTCGGTCGCGAAGTGCGTCGAGTTCGGCTACAAGTCGTGGCTCGGCTTCAGCGACCACCACCACGCGTGCGTGCGCATGCTGCGCGCCGACTACTGTGGCGACGGCACGCCGCACACGATCACCGGCACGCTGATCAACCTCTACGACAACGCCGGGGTCCAGTCGGACACCGAGTCGTGGCCGGTCGACGCCGAGTGGGGCCCCGATGGCGCGCTGTGCGTCAACCACAACCGCGGCGGCAGCCAGCCGTCGTGCTACGCGGCGAAGTACAGCGCGACCTGCGGTAGCTTCGACAACGGCGCGCTGCTGGTCGACGAGTACAACGGCCAGTAGCCGGTCACCCGGCCGCGATCACGGTCTCGATCTCGACCTCGCTGGTCGTCATCAGCTTGTGGATCGGGCACGCGGCGACCGCCCGCGATAGCGCCTGGCGCTGGTCGTCGGACAACGGACCGTGGAACGCGAGGTGGACGCGCAGCCGGTACACCCCGGCGCGCTCCCGCGAGTCGTCGCGCTCGACCCGCGCCTCGACCCGCTCGAGTGGGATCGCGTGGCGCTTGGCGTACCAGGTCGCCGTGAGCGTCTTGCACGTCGCCAGCGCGACATCGAAGTAATCATGCGGCCCGGGGGCCGAGTCGGTCCCGCCGGTCTCGGGCATCACATCGGCGCTCAACGTGTGCGCGCGGATCCGGACGGTCTGGGGGTACTCGCTCGGGCGGGCGGTCTGGGAATCGACGGTGTTCATGCGAGCTCCTTGCCGGGGTCGGACCGGCGGTGGACATGTTGGCCGATCGGCGGCAAGGTGTCCGCGGTGGCCGACGTCGGATACCTCGCGATCGTCGTGGCCGGGTTCGGCGCGTACTGGTGGCGGCACCTGCGCCTCCGGTCCGCCAGCCCGATGAGCGAGCTGTTCACTCCCGACGCCGAGGTCGCCCTCCACGTCGCGACCCACGAGGCCCGCCAGCGCGACCAGGCGCTGTCGTCGCTCCACGTGCTCTACGGCCTGCTGCAGGACGAGGCGGTCGCCGCGGCGATCACCACCGCGGGCGGCGACCCGGCGGCGCTCGAGGACCGCGTCCTGGCGGCGCTCGCCGCCCCGGTCGACAACGCGCACGACGACGCCAACTGGGTCGTCGGTCACGCCGCCACGATCGCCCACCGCGCCGATCGCAAGGCGAGCTGCACCGACCTATGGGCGTTCCTGGGCGATACCCACGCCGCCCGGCTGGTCAACGCCGCCGAGGTCGACCGCGGCGCCACGCTGTTCGCGCTGTTCCACGGCGGGCGGTTCCCGGCGCTGCCGAGCGCCACCGATCGCGACGTGTTCATCGTGCTGCGCAACGACCACTACACCACCCAGCAGTTCGTGTGCCGGGTGCTGCGCGACGTGTTCGCGGTCGACGACGCCCGGGCCAGGGCGCTGATGCTCGAGACCCACGCGTCCGGCCGCGCCGTGGTCGGCCGGTTCTCCGCCGCCGACGCGCGCGCCAAGATCACCGCGGTCCGCGAGCTCGCCGCCGCCCAGGCGTTTCCGCTGTGGGTCGGCGTCGAGCCCGCGTAGCCAGCCCGGACCGCGGACCTCCGACCGGCACCGACCGTAGATTCCCTGGATCTATGCGTCTGCGTGCGCAACACTGGAAGGTAGGGTCCGCAGCGAAGGAGGAACTCGTACATGGGTGGAGGCTTTGAACAAAAGCCAGGCGGTCGCACGCTTGTGCAGCAGATGGTCGAAGGAGCCCCGACGGGCCACCCGGTCAGCCCTGGCAAACGGACGCTGTCCGAACAGCTCCCCCTGATTCCTCCCAGGCAGGACGCCGCGGGCGCGCCATCGCGTCCAGCGGCCGACGCCTCCGGTGCGGCGATGCAAGGCGGTGACGGTAGCGCACAGCCGACCACGACCACCGGCGCCGCGAGCGCTCCGCCATCGAGCGACGTGCCGGTCGCTGGCGGCGAGCCGACGACCGCCGCCGCTGATGGCGTGCCGGCCCGCGCTGCCCGCAGCCCTCGCGGCACGCCGCTATCTGCGCTCGACCTGTTCGGACGACCCCGATCGATCAACGCTGCCGCACCTGGCCCCCACGTCGCCGCCGGTCCGCCTGGCGACACCCCCTCACCGCCGCTCACAGCCGCTGCACCCGTGGGCGGCCTCGCCGGCGCGACGGCGACTGCGCCCGGCACACCCGCAGCCGCCGGCGCGACACCAACCCCAATGTCGCCGGGCGGTCCTGCCCCATCCATCGCCGCCGCCGCAACACCCGCGGCCAGCCCCACCGGCGCGGCGCCAGCCGCCGTCGCCAACGCCCATGGGTTGACAGCGCCCGCCGGACCACCTCACGCAGCCGGCCATCCACAACCGGGCTCCGCAACGCATGTCGGCGCGACGGCCGGCGGCCACACTGGCGCGGCGGCCGCCGGCCCCCCCGGCGCAGGTGGTCCCGCCCCCGCGCACGCCCCCGGGGGCAACCCTGGCGCGGCCGATTGGCAGATCGAGGCCCATCCGCCGGAGCACCCGTCTCCCGAGGCCGCCGCGGCAGTCGAACACCAGGTTCACGCCAGCGCACAGGCCGAGCGCGCCAAGCTCGCCGCGCTGCTGGCGCAGCGCTGCGCCGAGGTCGACGCGCACGTCGCCGCCAAGCAGCAACAGCTCACGGCCGCCGCACAGCACCACACGGTCGCGATCCACACCCACGCCCAGGCGGCGCGCGGCAAACTCACCGGGGAAGTCACGCAGGCCCAGGCCCGCGTCAAGGCGGACGCGCAGGCCAAACGGCAGTCGATCGAGGCGTGGCACACCGCCGCGGCGGCCCGGATCACCGACGGCGTGCGGACGCGACAGGACCGCACCCGCAAGCTCGGCGAGACCCACGCGACCAGCGTCCAGACCGCGGCCGGCAACGCCGCCCAGCGCGCCCAGACCCAGGTCGACGGCAAGGCCCAGGACGCCCGCAACATCGGTCAGAGCAAGGCCGGCGCGACCGGGCCTACCCCCGACGCCACCTCGGCCAAGCGCAAGGCCGCCAACGACATCTCGAACGACTCGGCGTCGAAGATCACCGGCGGCCTGGGCACCACGGTCGCCGACATCCATCGGACCGGCCACGACGCCGGCACCAAGCTCAAGGGCGACGCCAGCGACGCCGCGACCCAGCTCGGTACGTCGGCGCCGCCGGTGCTCGCGCACCTCGGCACGCAGAAGACGCAGGCGATCGCCCAGCTCGACCAGGCCGAGGCGCACGCCGAGGCGGCGATCGCACAGGTGCACAAGCAGCTCGAGCAGCAGATCGCGACGGCCGAGCAGCAGCACTTGCAGCACGTCCAGACCGCGCACCACACCCACGCGACCCAGCTCACCCAGGCCGGCCACCACGCGGTGACCACGCTGCGCGGCCAGGGGGACAAGGCGCTGGCGGCCGGCGACCACTCGGTCGCCCAGATCACGGCCAAGGCGCGCCAGATGTCGGTCGGCCACCGCCAGGCCAAGCAGATCGGCGATCGGCTGGTCACCCAGGTGCGCCAGGGCTTCGGCTCGTTGCACCAGTCGGTCGAGGGCGGCGCGCATCAGGTGCGGGGCGGCCTCGATCAGGCGGCGACCGGCGCGACGCAGTCGTTCGTGCCGATCGACCACGCATCCGCCACGGCGTTCGACGATCTCACGACCCGCGCCCACAGCACGCTGCAGCACCAGACGACCCAGGTCGGCACCCAGTTCGGCCAGGTCGCGACCCAGGTCCAGACCACCGGCGACCACGACGTCGCGACGTTCCTGCACGGCCTCGATCAGCAGATCGATACGGTCGATCAGAAGCTCGCCGCGAACGCCGGTGACGTCCAGGGCAAGCTCGACGCCCAGGCCACTTCGGCGGCGCAGAAGGCCGGCGAACCGGTCGGTACGGTGGGTCCGCGGATCGACGAGGCCCACGCGCGGATCGACGCCAAGGCCAAGGAATCCCAGAAGGGCTGGCTCGCGCGTCAACTCGACTCGCTGGTCAGCATGCTGAGCGATCCGGGGTTCTGGGCCGCGCTCGTCGTCGGCCTCGTGCTCGCGGTCGTCGTGATCGCGCTGTTGCCCGCCGAGCTCACGGTCGGCGCGGTGCTGCTCGGCCTCGCCGCGATGGCGGTGGTCGGCGCGCTCGCCGCCGGCGTGGGCACCGTGGTGTCGAACGTCGCCGCCGGCCGGCCGTGGAACCAGAACCTCGGCACCAACATGCTGATCGGCGCGGTGTTCGGCGCCGTGCTGTTCGGCGCGTCCTTGCTGCTGCCCGAGGGCATCATCGGCTACCTCGGCCTCGCCGGCGTCGCCGGTGTGCTCACCGTGATCACCAACCTCGCCACCGGCCGGCCGTGGGACGAGGGCCTGCTCGCGAACATGGCGCTCGTCGGAGTCCTGGCCTGGCTGGGCAAGTTCTTCCCCAGAGGCGCCAAGGGCGGTCCGGTGGAAGATCCGGTCAAGCCGCCCGGGCCGATCGAGGATCCGGCCAAGCCAGGTCCAGGCCCGGATCCCAACAAGCCCGGCCCCGAGCCCGACAAGCCCGGCCCTGCGCCAGATCCCAACAAGCCCGGCCCCGCGCCCGAGCCCAACAAGCCCGTCGAGCCCGAGCCCGAGCCGGCCCAGCCCACGGGGCTGCCGCCCGATCTCGCCGAGGCGTGGAACTCGCTGTCGAGCCGCGCCGCGAAGGACCAGTTCAACGCGAAGTACAACCAGATCACCAAGGGCGGGGCCAACCCCACGCCGCAGCAGCTCAACGCGTTCCGCGCGTATCTCAAGAGCCGCGGCAACCCGGGGCCGGATCTCGATGGCAACCTCGCGGCCGACTGGGCGAAGGCGCATCCGGCCCCCGAGCCACCCAAGCCGCCGCACGGCGACGCCGTGCAGGAGCTCCCCGGGATCCGCAGCACGCTCGACCAGACCCGCGCCGAGCTGCAGGCGCTCAAGGCCTCGCGCCCCAACCTGAAGGGCGTCGACCGCCTGCTCAGTAACCTCGGCCGAGAGGAAGGCATCCTCCACCTCATGGAGGACGGCAAGCTCGCAGCAGACATGGACGCGTCCGGCCGGCCCAACGTGCGTGGTCTCAAGAACAACATCGAGGGAATCCGCGCCGAGCTCCGCGGCGCGCAGGGCGATCCCAACGCCACCGAGCTCGGGCCCGAGTTCGATCTCAACGGCAAGAAGATCGAGATCGATCGCGTCACCAACGGCGGTGAGACCTGGGTTGACGTCAAGAACTACAAGCCATTCGACAAGGGCAGCGGCAACATGCCCAAGCTCGTCGATCAGGCTCGTCAGGCGCTCCAGCTCGCCGAGGCCAACCCGGTAGGCAGCCCACCGCATCCGCCCGAGCTGGTCTGGGAGTTCCCGCGCGGCGTGACCCGCAGCGTGAAGGGCGAACTCGAGGCGATCGACGTCAACGGCCGGCACGTCCGGGTCACCGGCCAGATCGTCGACCCGGTCGATCCGCCGGTGCCTGTGCCGCCGCCGCCACACAACCAGGATGATCAGGACGAACCGCAATGAGCGAGCATCGAATGGCGGCGATCTTCTTCGTACCGATGGCGCCCGACAGCGTCCCGCCATCGCTCCACGATCTCGTGACGCGGGCGGGCATGGACCAGCTGTTGCCCGAGAGTGGCCCGGTGACCAAGTCGCTCTACGGCCAGCCCGAGGTCGTGTTCGCCCGCTGGGGGGTGATGGAGAGCGTGTACGCGCACCGCCAGATCCTGGCCCAGCACGTCTGTCTCCAGGTGTTTCCTCACCTGAACGACCTGGTCGATCGCCGGATCGGCGGCAACCCAGAGGACGCGATGGCGATCGCCGAGACGTTCCGCGATACGTGCGTGGCGCTCCAGCCCGATGCTGCGATGTTCTATATCCGGCCCGATCAGGTCGAGCCGGAATACCTCGACGGGCAATACCCGTTCGTGCTCGGCCTCGACGGCATCCTGCTCGACGAGTCGTACCCGGCGCTGCTCTACCTCAACGCCGAGATCGCCTCGTACTTTCCCACGGCGTATCACGCGGGCCGCGATCAGCTGCCGGCCGGTGACGGCCTGCTGCTGTTTCGCGGCACCCGGGACCGCCAGTGGTAATGGCTGCGCTGGCCCGGCAGGTCTTCGACGTCGGCGGCGCGCCGCGCGCACCGAGCCTCGAGACCCACGCGTCCGGCGGCGCGGTGATCGGCAGGTTGGCCGCCGCCGACGCGTGCACCAAGACCACCGCCTGACCGGCTCGCCGCCGGGCTCAGCCGCCGTGCGCCAACGCGCCCGGCCCGCGGCGGAACTTGCCCGCGACCTCGCGAACGCAGTCCCGCAGCGCCGCCGCGGTCACCGGCTTGGCGAGCTGCGGCACCCCGATCTGTTCCAGCCGCTCGCGGGCGTGCTCGGTGAACGCGCCGCCCGACAGAAAGATCAGCCGCTGCGCCTGATCCGGCGCCAGGCGCTGGAGCTCCTCGCTGAGCTCGATGCCGGTCATCGTCGGCATCATCACGTCGCTCACGATCGCGTCGAACCGCGCGCCCCTGGTGATCAGCGACAGGGCATCCTCGCCGCGCGTCGCCACGGTGACGTCGTGATCCTGGCGCAGCAACCGCGCGATCGTCTCGGCCACCAGCGGCTCGTCGTCGACGAGCATCACGCGCAGCCGCGGCGACCCGCCGGGCGCGGCAGCGGCAGGCGGCGCCGGCGCGGCGGCGGGCACGGCGACCGGCTCCGCGCCGGCGCGCGTGACCCGCG